>JAABUZ0100000150.1_pt1 | contig 178414 bp, 182 predicted proteins | sample 5562091 | NCBI WGS metagenome assembly JAABUZ01 (sample SAMN12813069, study PRJNA571459) | rock metagenome | isolation source: Antarctica rocks | place: Antarctica: Victoria Land, Linnaeus Terrace sud | collected 2015-12-21 | reverse complement strand
AGAAGTTCGGCCTATATGACGGATTGACCGGGGGGCATATGACGGATCGCCGCGCCAAGGCGGATCGCCGCCGGGGGGGTTGGGAGCGTCATATGCCCATATGACGGTCGGGAATAAGAGGTAGACTCTGCATCTCAACAACTTGATATATCATCGAACGACTTCTTTTTCTATCAAAGTCGTTCACATGACAAATAATAACAAGATACTGAACTGTTTTGCTTCTTTCATCACGAAATTTATCATGCAGAATGTAAATGTGAACAAGATTATTCAAGTTGAATGACGTAAGATGTATCATGCTTTGAATCATCATAAGAAAACTCACTCAGATCATCTTTTTTTCAGCTCACTCAACATCATGATGATCTTTACTCAACATGCAATCATATTGTTGAAGTTGATGATGCAGATGTCATTCATGAAGAAGTATCAGACAATTAAAAATCAAAAGACTCATCTTCATCGCTTCGTCGTGATTTTTAAATCAACAAAGATTCAACATGTTCAGCAGTATGTTCAATGAGTTTTGAAGCATGAAGTCAATTTGATTGTTATCAACAAAAGTCATAGTGATCACTGTCTCTGATCAAATGTTGTCTTGATCAACATGAACATCTTTGATCAAGTAAACATTCTTACGATGAAGAAGAATGAAGAAGATTTCAATTTCAATTTCGATTTCTTGATCATTGTTGAAATTGACTGCAAGATGAGAAATATTGTTCGCAAGATCATGACTGCGAGCATGACAGTATCTTTGAAAACTCATTCAAGCGTAAACGCGAAACTGTAATTACAAGATGACATCGAGCATCTGACTAGATTGCACAAGCTCACATGCAATGTCATTGTCGATGTCGTTGTGATCAGCATTGACTCTGATCAGATTCTCTGCATCAATCATGTATCAAGCTCACATTGATTGATTGATGTCGTTCATTCAAAAAATGAATCAAATCTGTTATGAACAATGAAAGATATTGAAATCAACTTTGACATCGTGATCAGCGTGACTTTCAAGACTTATGCAACTTCAATCTACTTAACTCAAAACTGAGTGATTTCGCTAAGAGACAATCTCAAGACGCGATTCAGACTCAGCGACTTTGATAAACTTGTTGTCAGAAAGCTTTCTTGAAACTGTTCTGCAAACGCGTATCTGTATTGACATGTCGATCAGCTGCATCTTGACGTGATCATGTTTGAATCTTTCACGACTAGACGCGTCTTTGCGACATTCATGCTTACGCTTGTAGATGAAATTTGAGAGTCGAGAGATGATTTCAAGATCATGAATGACATCGATTTATTCAAGATTGACATGTACATTTTCAAGATGCATGATGAGCACGATCATGACAAAATTTTCTCGTTCAAGCGATGTTTATTCTTAAAAGACATTGAAGAAGCGAACGTCGTTGATTGCTTGATAGCGATCGTTGAGACTCATTTCTCATCACGCTGCTATCTTCATCTGCTGCAAGATGATGAAGTGATCAATGACGTTGCGATCGATGTCACTGCTTTCGACTGTCGAGACTGAGACTTTGCCTGCGTGATAATCGATGTCTGAGCTCGCGATCAAGATGACGTTGAAGTTGCATGATCTGTCGTGCAATGAATTTACAACGTCGTTGAGAATCTGTTATCTTTGAGTAGCGAAGCTTACGACGTCGATCTCAAGTTGAATTCTTAAGACATCATGCTGATGATCAAGACTTTTGAGTCGAATCAACTGCATCTGACTCGTCTCAAACACAGCTTGAATTCGCGTAACGTGCTGACTTTCATCTGCTCACTTTCAAAAGCATCAATGAAATCGAAGTTCATTATTCTTGTCATGAGTGAAAGCTGCGTCAACAAGAACTATTGTGTCAACATCTGAGTTTTCATGTTCATCAGATGCATTCAGAAGAGTTTCACGATGTGTGCAGTCAGCATTAGCGATGCGATCAAGCGCAAATACGCAACGACTATCGATGTTGATCTGAGTCATCTGCTTTGAGATCATGTTTACAAGAAACATCATCAATCAGCGTTGATCGCATTTTTTCAGAGACAAGTGTGACAATGATCTTGACTTTCAGAGAAGCATTTTATGAATGTGATGTACGACGTCGTAGATGTGAACGTGCTGCTAATCATCGAAATGAAAAATGAAATGCTCATCGCAGTCTTGTCACATTTGATGCTCGACAGCAGACTACTCAAGATTCACGTTCAAACTAGTAAACAGATGCAACAGATTCATCGAGAATGTTATGATGATGATGATGATGATGACAACAACAAGAACAGCAATAATAACAAATCAAATTTGATGATCTTGAACTATCGTTTCAGTCTCATCTTTGACAATGACACGATCGAAAACGAGATGACAAAAAGATTTATCGAACATTGTCTGCTTTTCTTCTTTCACAAGAATCTGCAGCGACTGATCAATATGATGCGCTTGATATCTGACTTCTCACGTTCAAGCGTCGAGTTTCATCACGTGCTCAACATTTCTCAGCAGTTGAATGAGCTGACTCTGTGCACGTCTTTGCTGCAAACTCACTTCATCGATGACTGAGTCAAAGTCGATGCGATGACGTGTTGCGAGATCGACGACTTTGTCTATGCGTCGACGTTGATCTCGCAAGTCGATGTGCTCTTGATGCTGATTCGCGAAGCTGACAAGCTTCTTTCATTCATCGTTTCTGTTATCAAGCTCTCGTCACATATTTCGTCTTTGACATTCAGCAATTCAAAAGAGAAGTGAATCGAAATGAAGTGAAATATGATCTTCAAGAGCGCGTCAGTGATGATGATGAACAATGTGCTTTTTGCAAGAAAGACGCTTTGTGCGATGTTACAGCTATTAGATGAAGCTGACATCGACATCGAAGATGTCAGCATCATGATCGTGATCGAGTTTTCGATTCATCGTGGTCGAAAACTGTTGCGTCAACGTGAGTTTGACAGAATCAATATTGAAAGTCTTTTGATCTTTGACGATGCTTAGAAAAGAAAGAAAAGAATCTTGATAGATGTGATTCGAACAATTTAAAACTTCTGCTCTATCGTTTCATATGTGTCACGATCAGAGTCGAGAAGTGAGTCATCAAGAGTCGACTCAAGAGAGAAATGACGTTCTGAGACAATTCATCGAAGTCATGTGTGTTCAAGCTGACTCAGCAATCTGCGCTCATAAAATCCTTTCAAGCTCTTCTAGACTCTCTTGTCTTCAAGCATCAGTACGATTGAATATCTCGATTATCTTTCTCAACGAAGATGCTGTGTCGTTGCTTCGCTATCTGCAAATCTCATTCTTGAAAGTCATTGATTCTGATTTCGTTCTTGCACAGCTGCTACTCAGCATGATGAAACCGTCGTTCTTCTGAGAGACTCTCACAAAGTCATTCACAGACGATCTCTTGAATTCAAACGCTTCTCAGACCTTCGCATGACTACTGCTACAGCTTGTCTTCTTGCTTGACAAAGCATCATCATCTCATCTAGTGATAGCAGATTCGTCGAACATTCTGAACACAATCTTGAAATCAATTGACGAAGAAACTCGAAATCTGAGTCAGAAGATCAATCACGTCTTATCTTTGAATGAATCAGAACTTCACAACGATGCAGAAGCGAAATCTGAAGACAGACATGACAACAATTATGCGAATCACAGAGAGATCTTGATCATGCTCTTCGCAGAGCTTCTATCGAAAGATCGTCTCTTCTTTCGAACTGCTAATTTTATCGATGACTCGAAAACTCTTGATAATCAGTTTCGACTTCTTCGCGAGAACATGCTCGACGAAATACGAGATGAATTGAAAATCTTGATCGATACAAAGACTGATCATCACAAGAGTATTATCGTGAATGATCTGTCTTCAGCAGAAGTGAAGATGGGGACTGATCGTAAACGACTGCCGTGAGACGTTGTGCTAAAGTGCAAGGGAGAACTATTACATGTGAGAAAGATTCAGTCAGACAAGCGGAAAGACTTATTGAAGGAAAATCGTCATATTATAAGACAGAGAAACATTGCATGTCTCTTAATTGACGGCGAGCCAGCATTCCTCACGATTCATCGGAACGAGAAAGAGCTTGCCAAAACCCCGACGACCATTATGATACAACTTGCAGATGATTCAACATTATCATATGCGCTTTTCAAGATAAAAATCGCTGAAAATGTCAAGTTGTTTCAGCTTGACGTCGCAACTTTTGCATATGTACCAGCTCTTGAGCTACAATAGCATTCGCTGAGCAGCTCTAATTGCTGAGGGTCACATTAGCAATCTTAGCAGCATTAGCAACTTTTTCGACTTTCTGCATCATGTTAGATAAATCAATAAATGAATCAATGAATTTAATATCAAATAAATCATTAGATAAATCAATGAATTGATTATTTAACTAGTTATCTAACCATCTATTTAAACGAATTTTTGACTATGTAGAGTGCTTAGTAGAGAATCATGAAAGGGAGTCATGAAGGATGTTTGGTAGGGAATCATGAAGGAAGTCATGAAGGGTGTTTGATAGAGAATCACGAAGGAAGCTGTGAAGGAAGCCGTGAAGGATGTTTGGTAGAGAGCCACGAAGGGAGGCATGAAGAAAGTCATGTAGGTTGAAAGCCATGTAGAAAGCACTGTTTGACGCTTGTTATGCGCTCGATCGAAGCGTATTTTGAAGCATGTAGGATGTTCGATAGAAAGCTCGATAAGAAGCTTGATAAGAAGCTCGATAGAAAGTTTGATAAAGAGTTTGATATCGAGTCATGAAGAGTGCTTTCTATTGAGCCAGTTAGCATGTGCTATGAAGCATGTATGAAGCATACTATGAAGTAGGCCATGAAGTAGATCATAGAGCGAATGACGCGTGTTTGAACACGTCGCATGAAGCATGTTTTGAAGCGAGTAGACTGATGAGTAGAATGACGAGCATGTAGAGTGGCAAGTAGAGTAGTGAACATGTATGTAGACGTTTACTCATTGCATTCAAAAATATAAAGGTGACTTTTACCTGTGTACATGTTTTTAGCCGGTTTTTATTTCGCCATCGACCAAAAAGCGACCTGTCAAACATTTTGTCGATGACATTTATGACATTATAATAATATTTGCAGCATATGTTTTGCATGGGCAAATCATATGTAAATGTTATAAATGTAAGTAAATGTTAATATTAAAACATCAAATTTTATTAAAAGAAATTAGCATAGGCATTGCACAAGCACTCTAAGTAGGTATTTCAACCCTCTTTACATAGGCGAGGCTCATGAAGTCCGGCCCGATGCCAAGAATTTTTTCCGGCTCTCGCGAGGTGCAACTCGAATTTTCGCCATCATACTCTTTATTTGATTTTTCATTCTTGCACTGACTTGATTGCGCTATGCTACCGCGATACAAAAATGGAAAACCTGCCCACGTCTAAAAATCACGAAAACGCCGAGAATTGAGATCATAATCGCTTTGAAAATCACCAGAAATAAAGACTGGGCCGAACGCCCCAAAATCACAAGATAGAAAGACATGCAGCGACTCCTAGGTCCTCAAGTCACGAAAACGCATGCCGACACCGACTTCGAATGCTGCTCAGTCGTGTAAATGAAATCCACATCGCTTCTTACTCCACCCTAGACGACGCAGAACATAGCCTTCAACAGCTGTATAGTCGCACGCTTTTTCGAGCCAGCTATCAAGCCAGCGACCAGCGCGGCTTAGCGGACACACGATGTCGATGCAAAATCCTCGGCCAATCCAGGGAATCATCGTGGTCCCACCAGAACAGAGCTACGAAACCTCAACTCAACGGGATGTTAAAAGAAAGGCTTGGCCCCGGGGTTGACTGGCAGAGACCATTTCATCTTCGGTAGTAGAAAGTATTCGGGTCCTTGCAGTCTTTGAATTCTGCTCCGGCCTCGACACCGTACTTCAGAATCATCTGCGCATATTTTTCCACGCTCTTCATCTTCTCGATCTTCTCCGGGCTCCATATGCCCGTCTTGAGACAATAGTGCACCAAGTCCTTGAGGTGATGCGCAAATAGCATCAAGCCGTGGTCTTGAAGGTTGACGACTGTGATCATATTTAGGTGCAAGGCCACAGTCTGGCAGGCGTTTTGAAGGGCGTCAAAATCTTCCATCAGGAATTTCATCCACGTCTGTAAAGCCGTCGAGAATATCCCTGGCCGCTTTGCTTCGCCCATGATCCCAAACCACTGTTCGATCTGATTCCCAACCTCATGACCGAATTTCCCTTTGAGCAGGTCTCGGCTTGGAGCTTGGACGGGGGCCTCGACCACCGCTTTAGGCACTGGGCCTTTGATGTGTTTGGCTATTGGCCCGGTAGTCTCCACTCTCTGCGCGTGAGCTTCACTACCTAGACGCTCGCCCTGTTCTTCATCCTCCTCTCGCTTTCTTCGCCCACCTCCACCTACTTTTGTGGTCGAGAGGTTGTCACCACCAGGGTGTGAAGCCGCCTGTACATCACGAGTTGCTTTGGCAATATCTTTCAGGCCTTGAATCGTATGTTCCAGCCTAGCGCTCTCTGCAATCCCTGCTTCAACCGAGCCATCACTTTTCCTCAGTTTATCTTCCAGGTCTCTCTTCTCTGCTTTTAGCGTTGCCACGTTTGCATAAGCGGCATTTCGTGCTTGCAAGGCGTCCTGCAACTGCCTCTTGAGAGGAGCCTGTGCCTCATTATAAGGCATCTCCAGACGCTGATTTCGTGGCTCCAGCACCAGCACCTTCTCTCTGAATGCTTGTGAGACTTGTTTCTCGTCATCAAGCTGCCGTTTGCATTCCGAATGGTCGCACACATGGGGCGCTGTGACATCCTCCATTTCTTCATCATTGTCGTTCTTTTCGTTTAGCCGGAGCTGTAAGGATTCGGCTGTGCTCTTGGCTACGTCCAACTGCTTGGCTTGCTCTTTCAGCTGCCGAGAGGCATCGGTTTCCTCAGCCTCCTTGCGAGATAGTTGGCGTTGCAATGACGTGGCTTTGCCGTTGGCTTCTTTCAGTTCCAAGGCCAGCTCATTCAGCTCCCGAGAGAGGTCGGCCTTCTCAGCCTCCTTGCTAATTAGTTGGCTTTGCAGAGACTCGGCTGTGTTCCTGGTGGTCTCTAGTTGTTCGGTCACGTCGCTAAGCTGCTTAAGGACATTAGTTGGTATTGCAAAGAGACCACTTGAACGACCGCTTCGCTATATTCGTCACTTACTTCTTCTAGGCACTTGTTCGTGCTTTCCAAATCTTCGGTCAACTTTTGCTTCTCGATTACAGCTGCACTTTTTAAAGTTTGTACTTCTTGTCGTAATCTCTCAAGCTCTCCGTTTGAAGCCTCCTGTAGGGTGCGTTGCTTCTCAATCTCTTCATCCCGTACTTTCAAGGCACGCTCATTCTCTAAACGTACAATCTCGCTTTTCTTCGAGATCCCAGCGTCGGCCTCTAGAGTCAGTTTTCCTCGAAGATCGCCTAGCTCCTGTATCCTCTTCAGACTGCACTCATCTTCAAGTTTGCGCTCACTGTCAAGACGTTCTGCCTTGTCCAATTCAGCTCTGTCGACCTCACTTCTCAGCGTTTGTATGAGACCTTTGTTAATACCGGCCTCCGTCTCTAGATCTCCGGCTTTTTTATGTGCCGAATTGAGCTCGGCTGATGCTTTTTTGTATAGGGATTGCAGCTTCGCCAATTCCGTTCCATTGGTAGCGTCACGCAAGCGAATTTCCGTTTCTCTCGCCTGTTCCTCCGCCGATAATTCAGCTCGTGTTTGATGGTGTATTTGCTTCATCTCCAGGAATGCACCAGTGACAAGACTCACCTTTATGTTCACCCGCGCATTCTTGCTGTCCCAGGTCTTTGCCTGCCTCTCCATTCTTCTCTGCTTCATTCTTAACACTACATTTGAGGCTTTAAGCGACTCGTCCTCATCTCTCATCTCCTTAAAGATCCTCGAGCAAGCTTGTACCCTGGCAACTGTGTTTGGATGTTCAAACAACTCCACGTCGTCGGTATCATCTTCGGAGTCACTAGGGCATCGGAAGACGAGCACTGGTCCAGAGCCACTAGGTGGGTTGTCGACAGTAGCAAGCATTGAGTGGTCGATCGAATCAACGGCTTGTGAGTTGTCTTGCTCATAAACGACTATCGACGAGCTAGGCTTCTGGGGCTGTGTGATAGTCCCAAAAATTCCGTGATCCGAAAAATAGCATTTTAAGAGGTAGTACCCCATGGCCAGAAGGAGAACAACGGTTATGAGGTCGGAGATAAAGGATTGTAAAGGCTAGAGTTCCACACGTTAGCTTTTTCCTATGCCAAGCTCTGGAGTTTAGACTTACCTCATAGCCATCTTGATAATACAAGTGGTACGCGGTACCTAAGATGCAGGCGACACTGGCACTGAGAGCCGGGACTCGTAAGGCCTTTCGAAGTATCAAGCAAAAGATCACCGCCAGAGCAAGATGCCATGGTATGATAGTATCCATGATGTTTGCTGACGAGACAAAGATTGTACTCTCAATTTGAGCTAACTAAATAAAAATAGCTGACTCTCGGAGAGATCTTTCAACAAAGGGTGAAGCGGTATCGGTGAGAAGAGTATGGTGAGCTTCTGAGTTCTGGAGTGAGGAGCTCGACTTTATGCTTTCTGACCGTGTGCAGTGTATGATGTGTGAGCTCAAACCTTCGATGTTATGCCAAAATTATCAAAAGTATTTGATATTGATGGTTTATATCATGAAGGTTGTTACGATGTGGATCAAGAAAGTTGTACGAATAAATACCACGGAAAGCCTAGGAAAGTGTTGGTCGGCCGTGTGTTATCAATTCCAATGTCGCTAATTATTGTGTTGAGTTTTTCTTTCTTCACTTTCAGCGGTGCCAAAACAAAGATTTGGCACATCGACCACAATAGCCACAAAGAACCCCTTAACGATGGTAATTGTCACCGACAACTACAATGCTTATTAGACATCATCTGATGGCGCGATCAGCGTCTACAACCCAATAAGATTGCTATTCACAACCTCTCGCTGATTTTGAGAGGTTGCTAGACCATCTGCGATTTGCTCTAATTCAGGAGCAACGCGGACCATCACAGCAGCAATGGGGGGCTTTCTGTCCATGAGATTTCAGATCAGAGTTACCGTATACCCATAACGATCTATATACATAGAAGGTATTATAGTATATATAGCATGATGACCAAATATATATAAGAGCTGTGTAAAGGAAAGAGGGTACAAATACAAGAGAATCCCCAACGTTTGGCCCTATGAGGTGAATATGTTCAACACCCGCTAACATTCTCATGCTGAGTCACATTTATGAAATCACGTTCTGAACGAAGGTGTTGGTAACCGACGGATCAAACATCATAATTCCATCTCAATAGATGTCAGGGTCACACTCAAACACCTCGCACGTCATGAAGAGACTTTGGAGCGGTGTTTCGAGTTTTGAGCCATACAACACGGACATGGATGAGCTGAGGAGGCAGGTTTCTGGCCTGAGATCTCGACTAGGTTCGGTGGCTCCTGCAACTGTGGCAGGTGGATAGGTGGCTTGTTTGCGAAAATCTGAATTATCTAGAGCCATTGTCAAAGCACTGAAATGAATGTTCTTCTTACTCACACTACCACCTTGGAAACTCTATAGATGTTTAGCTAATGCTGTCATCTTTCATCAAAGAACTGCATTGAGTTGCTGGTAAAATCCAGGGTTTTATGGTGCGTAGTAAGTTTATTGGCTATTATATGTAAGGTAGCTTTAGGGTGGCTCGGCTGGTTCGATATAGCCTGACAGTAGAGTTAGCCCTATGGATCTCTGAAAGTGTAAGGGCGACGATATCTTACCTTTCATTCGTTTGTATTGTTGATGCATTTGTGGTTCAAGGTCTTATTTCTTCGCCTAATTTCCGGGAATCCCATAGCAGTATGCGTTTTACGAATTTTCTAAATCGTCACTTAGATCAAGACTTGTTTCATATTTATCATTTGTTTGTGGTATTCGCACTTACAACCACGGCCTGAAGCGTCAATGACCCTATGCCCACCGGAAGATCGAACCCTCCTGCACGCTGTTGGATTTTCCATGTTCTATATCATCGCCACATTGCAGTGTACGGACGTACTTCTCATGCCGTATTCTCAGGGTGCTCATCCTTCAGTAGTCCCGTGTAGGCCATAGCAGTTAGACCCACGACAGCAACGCCCAACCTGCCTACCCCACCAACACTTGGCTTGAAAGCCCCTTCTCCAGCATCCTCGTATTTGAGAAGTATCGCCCCACACCATACACGACAACCCCACTTCCCGAGCCCAGAAGCCCCAGAACTAGGCCTATTGGTGCCTGATCTCGCTTAGATCTCTCGTTGAAGGATTCTCAGCTGCCATTTCCAGCTGCGCTATATAAGGAAGGGCATTTGCTGGAGACTGTCGTAATGAATCGAGATCAAAATGGCCGAATCTGTTGACCGCAATGCCTAGCGCATAAAACCAAGACCTGTACGCAGCCAGGCGCGGAAGGTACGTCCAGCGGCGAGATGATCGCGAGCGGTGGAGCCTGTATTCTTGTAATTCGGAGATCTGATTCGAGGAAACATAGTCCTCGTGCTTCCCTGGTCTAGAAGGCGAAGCGTACCTACCATCAGGGGTGGAGAATGGCGCTACGGCCGAACCATATTCCAGAACATTTTCTGCTTGTTTAGAGGTCAGAGCGACAAGACTGTGTCAGTATTTGGAGGCTCTGGGGGTGGGGTGATGTTGTTGGGCCTAATCGACGATGAGGTTACTGTAGAATATGTTCGTGGAAGGTTTTGGCGAGTTGCATCATGGCTGGCTTACTAATGCCCGCTTGTTTCGTCCTGCTGTCGCTCCAACCTCTCGAACCTCCAACCAACTCCCACCACCACCACCTCTGACGCCTTTCACCTCTCAGCCCAGCCTATAGCTGAGTAAACGTCCAAGGAACTTCCCTTGAGACAAACGCCCTGCCAAGTCATCTCGTACAGTCGTTCCATTTTCACTTTCAGATACGAAATCCCAACTGCATGCTAAGCATTTCACTGCTTCCCCTCTTTGCTAACTGTCTTCCATAACCCATCCGTCGTTAACCGCGATGTCGCCCCCCCTACCCCAGCGTCTCCTTCGCTGCATCCAAGCACATGGCTTTCAGCTATATGGATTCGGAGAGAGTTCATGCTGAGTTAGGACTGGTTCCAATATCTCTCTCGTAATAGGAACAATATCTCTGGACAAGCCATACCACGTTACAGAAGTTTTAACCGTATAAAGATTTGTCCGTTTGAGCACTGTGCGTTTGGAACTCTTGCGTTCAAGAACGTGTCGTCAAGTACTATTTTTGTCATCAGACTCTACAATCCCTCCAGATATGTGACTCCACCGTTCAACTCTACCCGTCTGCAAGTAGGACGGCGAAGCGAGGCGAACTGTTAACATCTCATTGCGCTGATGCTAATTCTCAGCCTTAAGCCATCTTTGCTAGATATCTTGGGGCCTGAGAACCATAACTCCTCGAATCAAAGCTCCAATCTACAAGAATACAGAGGGTTTATTACGGAGCTTGATGCTGCAAGCTTTACGCCTTTTTTTCTATGATTAATACGGGACTTCCATACGAATCAATCATGCCTGTGGTTCCATTGTTCGCTTAAGATGCTGAAGATTCGAGATACTATTGGAGACCACCTTCCATGGTCCGTATTGACCAAAGCTGCAGCAATCCGGATCAGTCAATGAGGGGGTATCGTCGATCCTGTAACTGACTATACGGCCACATTACGTAACATGGGAACAACTCAAAGCTTACTCTACGAGGTGGAGGGTTTTCGGCTTTGTGCTTGGCATAATGTAGGCTGAAAATACTGTCCAAATGTGGAGCTGAATCTTTCAGGCTTCAATTACGAGAAAGGAAGTTCTCGGCCCAGACTTGGCGAACCTCGAGTCCAAGAACAGATCCGGATTCCCACTATCTATAGCATCGGGACTGGCTCAGTGAGCCAGGACAATGTCTATAAGAACCGCCTCAGTTCCTGAGGAAAAGGCCATTTTCTGATCACATCAATCAAAAGCGAGTAAATACACCTCAAAACACTTATAACCTCAGTCAACAAGCTTCTCTACAACATGTTGTTCAGCTTCAAGACCATTGTTGCCCTAGCAGCTTTCTCCACCGCCGTTGTCGCTGCTGTAAGCCTCATACTCCCCCCTCAGTATCATACCAAAGGACAGCCTCTAATGTATCACTGCTATAGCCTCAACCTGATACCACAGACAGCCTCATCAACAAGCGCTGGAACTGTCCACGCTACGACGAAGGCAACAAATGTGCCCAAGGCATTGCGGGCCTGTATCTCGGAGCTGGGAACAACAAGTCGCGACAGCTCGAACGTCTGATCGAGGAGTTTATCGGTTGGAAGGACCATGGCTGCAACAAAGAGGACCTCTATCTCGTCTGCGATGAGGATGGTGAACATAACGGTTGGGGCGCTCCAAACAAGCAATGGTACAACCCTCACCAGAACGAAGGCCAGTGTGATCACGACTGGAAGAACTGGTGTGAGAATGAGCATCCATACAAGCATTGCCACGTCCGTAAGTAATCCTTGAGAACCCTCATCATGGCAGTATACCGTATCTCGCTGACCTTGTGTCTATCTTCTACAGAATGCCGAGGCAAGCCTGATTGTATCTAAAGCAATTACCGAAGATGGTCCTGTCATCAATTAGGATTCAGGATTCATGGACTGGTCCCGATGACTGGCGCTTTTGAGGTTGTCTCGAGCCACTGCGCTGTCTTGTTGCGATCTTTTGGCCTTCCTTTGTCATACCATACTGTCAATCACTTAGCAACTGCTTTAAGTCTCGAGGTAGCTTCTTGATGCCCGAGACCGACGATCATTGGATGTGTCAACCGAGTAGTACATCTAATAATAGTCATGAACCCGAAACCAGAATACCTGAACTATTTCAGGGGCAATGATTGACAAAACAATTCCGTATCAGTGAATACTAGAGCTCCCCGGTCCCCGAGAGCTCTCTATCCAGCGGCCACCCCTTGTTAGAATTCCTTGATGTGTTTGTAACAGCTACGGGTAGCTCAAGACGAATCTCACAAAGCCCCTCGTATGCCGAATTTGTTGAGACAACCTCTTTTAAAGTAGAACAAGATTCATCCCCAAACAGCAATTTCGCCTGCAGCTTTGCTGCTGTTTTACTCACTTTGACGTATGCCCTGACGATTGCCAAGCTCAGGTGACCCGTGACTGAGTGGCCTAATACTCTGGCTCGGGTGAGAAGTTTGTTAGTGCCATCTTTCATCCAGAACGTATTACGGTAGTCATTACTCCGAACGTTACGTAGATCGAAACCCACTGAAAGAAGTCGTGGTTAGGATAGATAAGAATGGACTAAGTAACTCAAAGAAAGACTGTGATGACCATGATGATCGTCGAGAAGGTAGTAAACGCTATTAAGCATTGCACTTTCGGAAAAGCTATCCCCTCTACCTCCTATGTATTAGAAACTAATATAGAACAATTGCACGAATTACTCAAAGAAGACGAAAACTGAACAAGTAGTATTCAATGACACCCAACAGGTACGTGTTCCATCTACATGCAATATAATCTTTGAACCGCAAACGACATATATTCTAGGGTTCATCGAGAAACGACTGGTAATATCTTCAGCACACTATTGGGTACCCTTCCTCCGGGCAACCTAGCGCCCTCATTTCAAGATCTCTTCTGCGCTTGGCATTCAGGGTTACTCTAGGCTTAGCTAAATCTACTTCACCTCAATTTAGCCAACCAGCGGCTCCTCAGCAATCCCTGGGCCACCCACACATGCTGACCGCCATTGTTTTCGTAAATATCGAAGTAGTACTCCTATCGTAGAGCCAATACGGCAAGCCTGGTTCTAGGGAGTGGACTGAAGAGGAGCCGCGAGATAGCGCCATAGCTGATTGATAGTAGTAAACCTGTAGGGGTAGTGATGATAGTCTCGAAAAGAGAGATGGACGATATTACAGGCGCTGGATCCACCACTGTTGATTAAGGCTTTTAAATCATTCATGTCGACCCCCAGACGTAATAGAAAATTGCTGAAGAAATAGTAGTGATAGTAATAGTGATAGGAGGTAGAGATTGGCAATTGTCCCAGAAAAAATTTGATTCCTCGGCCACACGGCAACGAATTTTGATAAGCCAACCCTCATCGAACTATTATGGCGGAAGCTTAGAAGTACCGCGCGCAGGGCGGGACAGTCAAATATGACTGCCGTAGAGTGCATGTCCTGAATAAGTCTGCGACCTCCCAATCCATGAAAGTTAGGCATCTGGCGAGCATCCATCAGAAAAGACCTGGTATATAAAGATGAAGCTTCGAAAGCCCCTTACACTCAAGCCAACTCCTCCCGAAAGACACCTATATGGAAAGACAAAGAATGTAAGACATTCGGCTATGGTTTCACTTGTGCTTTTGAATGCGCCTCCCTTACAATGTCATTTCAGATCCAATTTGTACCAAAGGTTCACCGTTCGCCGCAATAAATCGATCGTAAAGCTGGAACTCCTTCTTGAGCGACATCCTACTGCCCATTCCCGGACCCCATTCACCTGTATCTGTATCCCCCTTCGTGCAACCACACCAAGTGCGCGAGGATCATCGAAATCTCCTAATAGACCAGCCCTTGCGACACAGCTCGCATGACGCTCTTGATGCAAGATATGGCTGACATTCTAGACATGCGGCACGAGTCGCAAGACTCTCCCACAAATACATGAAGAGGGCGTGCCAGGTGAGCAGCTGCCCTAACCATCGTGATTTATTCTTTCCTCTATCCAGCATTATGAGGGCTTCACCTGCCTGACCATCTTACTTCATTGGGTGTTGGCTGTTTCCTTGCTTTCCGTGTCATCCTCTGCAAAGGTGTGTCCGGGTATAGATTCATCTGGAAGGTGTCATGTGTTTGGACTATGGTCCTGTATTCTTAACCTCTGTTGAAGAATTATGACGCGCTCATCTGTGTCTAGGACTCGACTATGGATCAATTTAGAGGGTTGATGATCTGGTAGAAGCTAAGTATAAGCTCAGTGTAAGGTTCGAGGACCAGAATTATCTACTCATCGGCCAAGGAACGAAGTAACCGATACCATTCCTTTTGTTCCATAAGGGGTGGAAATTTTTTGATTCTCCACTCGAAACAGGCCGAAGTTGAGGGTGAGCTACAAGACCATGCTTGGTAAGAAAGTGATCCAGTCGCAGCTGGCCCAGTTATCTCAACAGTGGAACTGTGCCATGTGTGGGTACTTAATTATGCAAAGAGCTATCGAAAAAGTTGTGGCTTCAATCCTCTTGGGAGAACCCGACATGCTCTGCCTCTCGTCCTAACTCTAGCAATTTCTCCCGCATTATTTCTGCCCTTTTCTTCAAGCTCTCGTCTTTCAGACCATCAAATTTGCATCTATCAGCCCAGGCTCCAACACCATGTTGTAGAACATTCCTGGCCCTGGCGCGCCCCGCAGCAACATGGCCTATCGACCCATACAACGTCATTCTTTGGGCGGTTGATTTATAGACTCCTCGATGCAGAATGTTGTTGTTGTAGAACACTACGTCTCCAGCTCGGAGGCGCACGGACAATTGGTCAGGCAAATCCTCCGTGTATAGGTCTGCCGCCCTTTCCACCTCTGTGCGGGCACGGTTATGAGAGCCGGGAATAACAACCAAGCTTGCGTCATCATAGAGCGCGAGGTTCCACTGCGCATGCCAAGCTGGTTGAGAGAGCTTGGCGAGCTCCTCTGCTAGCGTCGCAGAGGGCGAGATGTCGTCTCGGTGCCAGCGAAGAGAGAAGTCGTATGTAGGCGTAACAAGCAGATTATAGAGTTCCATCACAAGTTGCTCCTCTGAGCATGAAAGCAGCTCTTTGACAGGTTGAACTACAAAGTCGGAGAAGTAGCTTGTGGTGAAAAGGTCGTGGAAAGGTAGATCAGGATGCATCAAGTGCTGGACCCCCCAGATACCCTTGGATACGTCGGACGACCACGGCGGAAATTGTTTAGGAAGGGTTCTTATATGGGGCCATTTCCCAGCGACGGCCAGTGATTTGACGTGCTCGCAAGCTTGGCGGAGGTCGTTGATTTGAGATTGGGATAGATTTGACGGGACAATTACGTAGCCGTGGGAGAGAAGGGCATCTTTGTACAACTCAGCCATTCTCTGTCTACCATGATGTGGTTGTCGAGACGTCGTCCCCAGGCGCATCTTCTTGACTTTGGTTGGGAGAGGACAAAGCCACAAGAGACGCGCGGAAGACGGATCCCTGCAGCCGCAGATTTTCTCCGTAGACGGTACTCCATAGATTCAACGCTTTCTTCTGTTCGGGGTTCTGTACGATATTCATATTAATCCAGTATCGACTGTTTATTCAACCTGTGCTCGTGATGGAGTCATTGAATCGAGATGTGGTCATGGTTACCTACCAAGAGTAAGGTTATTCCCTCAATGCGCCGACTGTAGCACCACAATTTATGGTCAAGACTGATATATACTAAGCGAACAGTACTTGAAATCCCCTACCTTTTGCCTAGCGATAGGCATGGCCCTTTCCGAATCTCGGGCATCAGCGGGGAGGTATCTCCCGGTCGTGTCCTCGAAGCTACATAGAATGGAAAAATGGCGCAATTGCGTTGACTTCCAGGTTCCAAAGGAGCATCTCTGGCAAGCGTTCGTTATCTCGAAGAGTACCTGTATAAAGTAGCAATATTCCAGGTGTTAGCCACTCTTGGTTTGGTTGATGTGGTTATGTTGACTAATGATACTGGAGATGTGGGTGAAAGCTCAGTCGGGGTCAGCGTCGTTCTGAATGGTCAGGTTAGTGACGAACTTCCTTTGATTCTATGTCGAACTTATTTATGCATTTTTGGGGGTTTATAAACAAGATTGTTAAGATTACTTTCGCCGGCCCACGTATAGTGAGTGAAGTCAAGTAACCTTTGCGTGGATATCCGACTTCTAAAAGTATTGTTCTGCTTCGGATGTGACCTACCTTTTTTTGAGTTTTTTAGCCCTAGAGCCTGGGTTCAAGTCATACCCAAGGAAGTCTTGATTTTGACCAGTTTATCGAAGCCACGAATGTCTACGAACAGCTTACTAAAAATTCTCGAGTGCTTGGGTCTTGTTGCATTTCGTATTGTATGTTCTCTCTTCGCTCTGAAGAATATCATCTGGTCTTGAGAGACAGTCTTTGCAAGCTGTACCTACGTGACTGAGGTCACTATTAGCTCACCTGGCTCCACTGATCGTTCTCTGAGGTTCCTGACACTCAAAGAGATTTCATGTCGGCTTTATCAAGTACGAATATCCCGTATGTTGTACACATATGTTCGAGGATAAATACGGAGACGCACATGGAAGTTTCTATTACATTCTCCTGCATCTCCGTTCTTTCTTTCATTACCTTTAGCCACGTTAAGTAGCTACAATCCCCAGAAGACAGAGTGACTAATCAACCATCTTACCTCTATTTCTTTACTTCCAGGAGACTTATAAGCCTTCCTATATCATTTCCCGCAATGGTGATTTCAAATGACTCAATTTTCAATCCTCTATGCCACGTCACTAATTACTAGCTTTTAGATAATTTCTCTATTTCTATAAAAGGTTTCTACGCATGCGTATGACAATAGCGAAAATAATCCGCCATTTGAAAGGTAAGCCAGGATGAGGTGGCAATTCCAGGGTGGGCAGTTCTAGAGTGGGTCGAAACTTCTCAAGGAGCTATACTTCATCAGCTGAACGACAAGCAGTTCCGCCGAAGTATGATGAAAGTGATAGAATAACAACTGACCACGAGTAGCGATGCATTGATCTGTTATTCTTCCGCAACCTTTATCGCCTTCTCGTGGTTCAGAACAATAAAATGATACAAGTCATGATCTTGTGTTTTTGACAATCATGTTATTCTTCTGATGATACATACTCCCTGAATCAATTAGCTATATACTTCGATAAAACGATCTGGTGAGCCATGGTAAGTTCATCAACTGCCGAATCTGAGAACCACCATGTTCTCACAGAGTACCCTGCGGCTCCCTGCAAAGACTAACCAGTCAACAAATCGATCTTACTCCCTAGGAAGTATACTACTGCTATAACCCACGAGATGCCTTCATCCGAAATATAAAAGGCCGCAACAGACCTTCAGGTCAGGGGCGACTCTCGGGGTTGCTGGTAACGATCAAGATCTTCCAAGAATCTGTTACTTTACCCAAACACAGAAAGCCACAGAACTTGAACATCTTCTTCAGCATTGACCGAGGCGAGATGACCATTGATTCTTTGCAAAGGGCCCTTAGGATCTAAAGATATTTCAACTGGATGACTGCCCTTACAACAATCCTTGGAGGAAAAACCTTGAGTTGTTCCTCACCAGCGTCTGTTATGATACGCAATTATCGCCCTCGTTCGCCTACAGTAAGGTAGTCTAGAGTGAGTGTTAAGAACCATTCACTCGCTGGTATGTGACTAATATTTGGGTGTGTGGTGTGAATAACACAATAACACTTGGTGTAGGGCGAAGCTGCACCTGGCGCGTCAACAATGACAAGACCCAACACCTCACAATCTTCGGTGATCATCCGTCTTCTATGAACCTCGATAACAGATGCTGTACTGGATTCCACCTTTGATGTTCTAAGAAATCCTTGGTAACACCTAGAGCTCCTCACTCGAGAGGCTTGGATATCTCGTATGTCACGCCTTCCCTTTCTGACACCTTCCAAATCCCGGAAATATGAACCAGCGTCGCCCATTCCCAGTCCTCCACCAAACATCTTACTAACAGCATTTGCAGAAAATGAGTACCTTACACAGTAACAACATTGGCAACGTCTTCGTCAACGGCACATGGCGCCATCCACCCTGCCCAACATGCCGCAAACCCCACAGCCCAGCCTGGTCATGTTGGGACATCTGCAATTCGTGCTTCGAGCGTCATCCATGGGGCCAATGCCCGACGATCACAAGATACCAGTTAGCTCCTATGGTGGCTATACCTCAGCCGGCTGCTACGGTTAGCTTTCGCCCAGTGCAGCCAGAACAGATGCCGCTACCTCAGATGGGATTGCATCAAGCACCACCGGATCAGGAGACACAGCACTTGCAGCAGCTCTTCCGACAGTTCCTGGTCGAGGAAAGTCCACAAATATTTCAGCAGTTCCTGCAATGGCGTCAAATACAATCGGCGCAACAGCAACCTATGATGCCGGCGCCAGTGCAACAGACACATCCGGCACAGCAACAATCTATGATGCCGTTGCCGCAGTATCAGGTACGATTCCACATGGGTGCTACAGTATCTCTCCAATCTCCTAGCCCGCAGATGCCACACCAAAGACCACTTCCTACTGGAGACGGGACACCGATGATATCACCTGCGACACCAACTCGGAGAACCTCCGTAACACCGAGGCGATTGAATCGGAGCGCTCAGAGCAAGGCTTCGTCCAGAGGGTCAAAGAAAGAAGATAGGTCGAGCCTAGCGCCAATCTTCGACCCAGCAAATATGGTCTCCAAGAAGAAGAAGCGTCGTCGTCGCAGGTGCAAGAAGCACCATGCTGACCGCGCAGAGTTCGAAGCGGGTGATCAGTCGGAGGCCGAAGAGGTTGAGGTGAAACAGGAGGTAAAGCAAAACGTAAAGCAAGAAGCCAGTTCTACGACCTTCGCGGCGTTCAACGGTGGACCGTCTGGTGCGAACAAGGTTGATGCGAAGCGAGAAGCCATGAAAGAGGACCTGGCTGCCAGCCACGCAGAAGTCAACATGGATCAGTTCAAGGCTGCAGATGGAAAGGTGCGGCAAAAGTTGAAGCAAGACGACAATTCTGCAAATTCCGCACCGTTCAGTGGTGAACAATCTGAGGTTGAAGCGTTCAAGGTGAAGCAAGAGGTGCAGGACTTCTGCTTTGGGCGTCCTATATGCGACAACACCAGACTAAAGCCAAGGGTCACACAAGAAGTCAAGCATACAGTGAAGCAAGAGCCAAAGCAAGAAGCTAAGAACGTTGATCAGGCCGCTACTTGCCCAGGATATAGCGCCGAGCAGTCCGAGGCTGGAGAGTTGAAAGTTGAGCAGGAGGTCAAGCAAGAGTTCCAAGCTTCCATTCCCGCAGAATTCATCAACGATCGTTCCGAGACGAAAAAGCCAAAGGTGAAGCGAGAGGTGGAACTAGAAAACCAGGCTTCCATCCCGCCAAAACCAGAAATCACTCATTCCGAGGCTGGATACTTCAACGTGGAGCACGACGTCAAGAAGGTGGTCCGTTTGGAGAAGTCGGAGGTTCGGCGGTATATGGCACCTGCATCTTCTAACACGACCCAAGGGATCAAGGTGAAGGCCGAGACGGATGAGGGTGGGGAGAAAGCCCAGCACGACGTATTCACGAGAGGGCGTGCGTCAAAGGCATTCCATGAGCACGTGGTCACTGAGGTTATGGGTCCTAAATTTGGCGCTATCGGATCCGCTATGCCTTCACATCCTGGCTCAGCTCCATCTCGCAACGGCCGAGATGATCAACACAATGGAGATGCCCACCGCAGCGACGGCGCTCATCAGAAGTGGAACGCATGCCACAACGAGGATGATCACATGGATGTAAAGCTTGACTGGTCTGACGACGATGAGGACTTTAAGATGAAATACGAGCCGTTGGATGAAGAGTTCCCCTACTTCTAAGACAAGGAAACAGACCTCTGTGGCTCGTTTGCTATCAGACGCGCGGGTCGACAGATAGATAGGTATGCCCTAATTTTGAGAAGTGGTCTTGTCGAATATTTGGTGGCGATTTTCATGCCTACAAGATTGTGTGGCATAGGCCTTGCAGTTGATTTACGATTGATTCTAGGTGCCTAGATAGTATCAGCTTTGATGCTCCATAGGTGCAGGTAGGGTTGTAGAATAGCTATGTACCACTTGAAGAGTGTCCCACATACTGAAGATGCCTTTTTTGTTTTGACTCATAATCGTACCGCAGCGCCCGCTTTTGATCGTTAGTTTTATCGTTACTATTTTGTAGTATTTTGGGGGAGCAGCAGCCCTCGAGAGTAAGAAGTCGATCGTAACAAAGCATCAAATCGAAGAACATGTAAGGTAGACGACTGAGAATACGAGCAGCAGCTAACCCGGCTAATGAGGAGCCGGGGAGCAGGTCAAAAAGAGCACATCTAGGCCTTGGAGCCCTTGACGGTTCAATAATAAAACCAACGTGGTTGAGTAAGCCTACTTCGCCCATTACTATCACGGATAGGAGTAAGCCATCTCGGACTTTTTTTCGTTTTCGGAGGAAGGCCGACCACAATGCGCCGACGGCCAAACGCCCAACGCTGAGAAGATGTGGTTATGCAACATGCCGAGTTTATGTGGAAGCACGTTACGACCTTCGAAGCCATTCAAAAGTGCTATCACGTCCAGATCTCCATGACCCTAAGAGATGCGCCCGACTGCTGGAATGCTATCTATCCCAGGAGCAAGCTAGAAATCTTTCCTCAAAGAATGAGCAGCCCGAACATCGAAGTAGCCAGATTTAAGAGACAAGGCACTGGAATCTAACCCTCAATCTTATCCAGCCCTCGCATGGGTCAGCCTCCACGACGGCCGAAACCGAGTCATCGAGCTATCGAGCCATACCATCAAGCGACTCTCCTCCAGCAGACATAATCCAGCAGATTGTCGAAGGCTATCGGTTGAGCTAGGACGGCATCTTGCCATGTCTGAAAGGCAAACAACTTAACGCCAGTATGTTATGGTAGCAAGAGTGAAGAAGAGTATGTGATTCGGGATGTAGACATGTGAAGAGGTTAGTGAGGAGTAAGAGGACAAGAGTGCAGCGAAATATAAGGTACTTGGCCGGCGCTGCGAGTATAAAATTTGGAAATCGATTCGTACGAGACACAGTTCAGGCTGTTGACCAGGTCTAAGTGCATCGAGCAAACAGTCGAGCAGCGAAGCAAACAAGTAGCTAAATGATTAAATGATCAAATGGAAGATAATCATTGACATACAAATACAGATTCAAGACTGGTAAACTTACTGTTCAACGACTATTTATATAGCAGATACTCCAAGTCCCAAGTAAGAGGAGCAACCGCAGAGCCCACCCTCATTAAATAAGATATAAATTTCCAAACGATGTTCAGCACATATTAGCGGAGACAAGCCTGTCTGACCGCGACCAGAACGCCTGCTGATGCTCCCAGATGCCGCCGGCGCTTATAACGCTTAGAAACGCCCCCAATGCATGTAACGATTGTGTCTTTCCAAGACACTGCGCCAATCCCCTAATGTTTTTTGGACAATGGCACCTACCGGCGCTACTCCGATACAGTGACCATATCCGATTCCAGTTATACGATGGACTTGCCCTACTCTTACAGGGCCGTTGTGGCCTTTTCTCCAGACGAATGATTTTTGTGGCATTTGAGGATTTTTGCGTCTCCTCCTACTATATGGCTCGCGTCGTCGTTTCCGTTCTCTCTTGTGTAGACTCTCTCAAGAGCACTTCCGAGCTCTGCGGGCTTGTACCCTCCTCTTTCTTTCCCCCAGCCTCGAGGCCCCGGGCTTCCCGGACGAACCTGGCCTGCTTTCTCCACTGTAAGAAAAATATCCGACTGCCGTGCAATTGTGCCGCACAGAAGGCACAGTGTAGTATAGGTGTGGCGACCTTGAAGGCAATCTGCCATTGGTCCCACAAGCTGCCGAAGAGATACATGGTAACGATAGTCTCGAAGATAGTACCGCCAAAGGTGGTAAAGCATGCAAACATGAATAGGCGGCTGAGGAAATGGTGGGAGTCGGGGTACACGCGATAGAGGATCATGGCGATGTGAGGTAGCAGCTCGCAAACAATGTCAAACGCACCTGTATTGGATGTGGTCAGTCAATGGCCTAGCCAGGACAAGGCAAGAGAGGCTCACCCCATACGCAACAAAGAATGAATTCTATCGATGCGTCTTTCTCGCGCGGAATATCGAGACTAATTGCGATGGCTGCCTGAGCCACCAAGATTGTCCCAATGTGATGGATTGCCGACACAGGCGAGATCCGGACCCGGTAAATGAGTTCGAATATATACATGGAGACCAGGAGATTGGCGCAGACTACCAGAATATCCCCCAGAGTCACTCTCGACCCAGGTGCATAGGGTTTATGTAGATAACCGGTCCGGAACGCAACGTCTATGAAAGGATACACGCCGGCGATCAGGATCACGAGTTTGACAGCGCCGGCAAAATGGTTATTGACGAAGCTTCGACGATTGACCTCGTTCTGCCTGGTGAACATGTCGCCGTACATCCATTTTAGGAGCCATTTCTCGACAATGTACTGCTTGATCAGGAAGAATACGACGAAGATGATTGAGATGGTTAGGCCAGAGTAGGGCGAGAGTTTGGAGAGTGTGGAAAGTGGGGTGTGGCGAATATGCTGATCACCGTCGACGTCGACCATCCTGTGTCGCTTTTTGGTTCATTCAACGGTTAGCAGATGCGAGGCCGTATAAGTAAGGGGGGGGTGGATGATGAAGGATGACAATGAAGAGGAGAACAAGCACCTTAAATTGAAGAAGAGGGTCCTTCATGGTGTCTATGAAGCTGACCAATGTGATTGTCGCTGTGAAATGAGCTGAGACGTTGATTAAGGTAGGCCATTGATTGATTTCCTTTGTCGGGGGGAGCTAATTCTTAGCTTTCATCGCTGGAATAATGGGAAACGTGTCTAAAGATATGACACGGGAAGCTAAGAGCAGCCCCGGGCTGAGATACCTTAGTCCGATGGTTATATTACCGAGTAGCGGGCCGCTTTGTCTGTAAAGGCTCTAGACTCCCCCCCCATCAAGGGGAGAACTCGGCATTGGTGGTATTCTACATCCATCTGCAGGTGATAGCCTGATAGGCCATCATCGTAAGGACAGGTAAAGATACCTACTGTATCGGTATTCTCAGCCACGGATGATTACGTACTAGCGTGGTTTCAGCGGAGTTACCCGATTACCCCTCCTGCTCCCGTCAGCCCTAAGTACACGGTAAGCGTTATGACCGCGTATTTCCTCGTTATTTATTACCCTATTGTTCACAGCGGCCTCACCGTAGTTTAGCAGAGCTTAAATGATAAATATAAATGACTTCGCCACTTTGAATGAACAAGTTAGATGGGAAGTCAACTTGCCGCATAGAGTACTGTGTAAACACTACTCCCACAGAGTACATCTTCATGCACTCCTTCCATTGCAGTGAACAATGCGTCATATACGTGACGAGTCTCACGTAATCAGTTTTGGAGGCATATAGGTAATTGGTACGTTCGGAAAGGGCCACGTGGGGGGGGGTTTGGGTGGCGGTAATCTTTTGCGAGATCCACTTCTACCTTACCGAGGTACTTATGGAAGTATACGGAATACCTCCGTACGGACGTATCAATACGACCAGGCCCATCCCGTGCCTCCTCCTCGACTCACCAGGCCAAAGCTCGCCGCTAACCGCGGCTGAGCAGGACGCCAAGAGCCAGATAGGGGACACGATTACATGAATTGCGAGTTGCGAGTTTCAGAATGTTCTTTTAGCGGCACGAATAATACATACCTTACCTTACCATACCTAGTGATAATAATAAATTCAATGTGTGGTGACTGGTGACTGGTGAATGTTCACGGCAGCGACCTTTGGAATCACGGCAGCCGGCCTGGAAGGCTGGAAGTCTCAGTGTCTATCCTGGCCCGTGTAACAATACAATGATGTCACCGTCGCCAACAGGGATCTCGTCGACACTCTAAGACAACAACTACAACAACTACAACTACAACTACAACAAATACAACAACAGCAAGAATGTATTCCGTACAGCTGCCAGTACACATCTGAGACAGCGCGTTTACGTTGAAGCAGTCTAGTACACAGCCCGATCACAACACGGGACAAGTGGCACCACGGCACTGAAGTCATACACGCCGACTCAAGCAGGCTTCCGAATCACCCCGTCATCGTGTACTCGAAAGGTAGCTTTCAAGTCGTATTTCTCCTTTCGCCCTGTTTCCATGACATTGTGTCGTGCGGTGTGTACGAAAAGCCAATCGGTGCATATCCAGGAGCTTGCGTGGTTTGGTCGGGTCATGAACTTCCTGTTCTGTATCAGGCTTTTATGCGGCCAAGCGTGGTGGACCCAGGCCTTTGGAGTCAATGATACCCACAACATGATCGATTTTTGCCGAACTGAAGTTCCGATAAGAGTCTGACAGGTCAACAGTGTGCGAGACTAAATCAATGTACGGGTAGTTCTTGCAAGACTGATATCTCTGGCTGTCTACATCCCTTGTTGCCCTTTACGAGTCTCTTATTAGATGTTCCTTGATGTTAAACGACCAACTACAACTCTTCCAAGTTGACTGTATTCGAGATCTAAGCCGGAGCCGAAAAATGACATTGCGCGCTGCAATACTAGAACCTCTTGGACACTGGCCTCGACTCTTCTTGTCTTCGCCTTTGCTAGAAGTGCATTGAAAGATGACTGCTTCCTTACAGCGCTCGAGCTCAACCAAACATGAGAGACAATCTCTCTTCCAAGTCTCAGGCTTAAATGTCGCTTACAAATAGTTTATACATATTGTATCTATCATAGAGTTATGGTGTTGTGGTGCTGAGTGTATGCGTCAGACATGGTTTCTGCATGGGACAAAGGATGAAGCCTTGTTCTTTCAAGACCTCTTTCCGAGCCGTTCTTAACGAGCTGCTTGTTTTGTTTCCAAGACTAGGTGTCATTAAATTCTGGACTTCTTACGGCCAGTGGCCGTGAAGAATGCTCAAACTCGGATCGCCTTAAGTGCTAGCTACGGTGGGGAACCACCAAGTTGTCTGTCTTTTCAAAGCATCAGACACCCTAGTATCTCGAGTTTTCTATCTAGGTACACCGTCGCATCTCCCCTCGATCAAGATTGGCACCTAGCCCATCTGAAGATCAAGGGACTTGACAATCTTGGAGTAGCCGAAGCTTACTTGTCTCGCTGGTAGGCCTCAATCCCAACCGTTTTCATCACTTGTTATACATCAACTCTCATCTATACTCTTCTGTTTTCGATCACGCCATTGAATTCCTCGACACAGCAATGAGGCCGACGCTAAAACAAGCAATACACCTTTCCTGCATCAGCCCTCACAGCTGATGCCGCATAAAGTTACATATCGTGGGTGTGTTTTACTATTTAATCGTTGGTTAGGCCAACAGGTGACGACCATGTGCAGTGACCAGTCGTGTGCTGATTACCAATAGCATGAGGCTGAGCAAAGAAGTATATAGCTCCGTGCTAAATCAATCATGCCATTTGTTTCAGCGTTATTCAGGCCTCCCATGCGTTGTGGGTCAGGCCTACAAGCGATGATCCAGACTGGACTTGCCAACACTTCCATCACCGTCTTTCGTGAGTCTAACCCGGCCTTACCTACTACCCAGAACCAAGTATTTCTTGCAATTTGAGTGCTCGGTAAAGTCCTCGGTTGTTTCTGTGTGTCTTCACAGAGTTCGTGCCAACCTGTTTGATTCGAGGCCATCGCATACATTGATTCATTTATCACGTCTTTCAATATTTTCTCATCAAGATAGGCAACCTTTCAATACCTACTTGCGCCCCTTTGCAAATCTCGTATACTCATTGTATCAAACATCATCAAGAAGAGGATAGGGGCCTAAGTGATAAGCCCACAAACTTGAGACCCCAGATACTACTTAAGCAACGACTTCCGCTGGTGACGAATGCCTGGATCAAACCCTTTCTACGGAGTACACCTACCGGGCGTGAGGATTGGGCCAATCTGTTCTCGACACCTACGATCCGCGATCTTGGTGATGGGAAAATCACCAACATCTTACATTTGGCCCTGCACGAGATCTCGCCGTGGCTGTACCTCCCTTGAATATTTACTGGTGGTTTTGCCAATACCGTGGAGTCGTCTCTCTCGCTCTCAAAACCTCCATGCTAAAGCCATTCCAAATCCAATCCTTTCCCAACAAAACAAAAGTCCTGACAGTAAAGCTTGACATTCAGCTTCTCCGATTCATTTAGTTTCTCGTGCTCAAACTTTCCGCGGACCGACTCAGCAGCTTTTCCAAGATCTAACATCCATGAATTTGCTACGTGGTCGACTTATTCCAGAATATTACTCCATCAATCGGAATATCAATTAACCTTCCTGTGCCCAGACTGAGCCAGATCTAGAGTGAAGAGATCTACGACGGTAGTGATTACTCTAATTTACGGAGCGGTTCTGTACGCAGTAACCAAGTCCTCCCATAATTGCATTTCCATAAAGGACTCGGTACGACTGCATATCTTAATCAAGCCTGCCGTAACTGAAACCACGCTGCAAACTTCCCACCACAGCAGCACGAGCCCATGGTGGGTTTCCAACAAGCCCAAATGCGATAACCGTTCCCCGTTTCCCGTCCTTCACTGCCAGAGTCTCACTAATTCTCAAGGGTAGAAGAAAATCCTCATTCTGCGTATCAAGTTCAATACTCACCAGAACCCTCAGGATCCGATTATGGAACTTCTCCATTCCCGGCTTTACCGCATAATATAACGACATAGCATCACGCAGACCGCAAACGATTCCCGCGCCTCTTCGACCGTACAAAGCATCATTTCGTAGTGGGCAACTTCGCGCACTTAGGGCTTGTACTGGATCCGCGTTATCTTTTTGCCGTCAGTCTCGTGGCGATGGACAATGATGATTGCGACCTACATACATACAAGTTTCCCGTGGAATTCCGGGATTTTATATACATGGGGGCTGGGGAGGACGATTTCGGTATCTTCTACAATGTCAGACAGGAAGGAACTGGGTCTTGGTTTTTTTAGGAAAGTGCGCTAGATACCTTAGGTAGGGGTGTTGGATGGTGGGTGGATGGTAGTGTGGTTGGCAAAAGTGGTTCGGATAGAATGCTTGTTTGTCGTTGATGGTGTAGTGTAGAGGAGCGTGAGATATGTTCGTGTTTGCGAGAAGTCGACGTTATGTATCTCTTCGTTACATCAAGCTCCAGTGGACATGATGCTCCGCAAGAATGTCAACACTGTGTAAAAGCCATATCAATCGCATTGATGATATGGCAGGGTAGAAAAGTATCCCGACATTTCTTAAACTGTAGTTACATGCAACTCCCCACATAGATACCGTTCGTTACCTTATCGCGTACAGTTCGCACGCAAAGAACAGTTTCCAAGGGTATATTCACAGACCGAGCGGACCCAAAACATTATACATAGAACCAAAAAGGAAATGTCATCCACAATTTACATCACGACACACTTCCCACCCCTCACCTCCCTCTCAACCTCATCATCCCTCCTCTCCCCGTCCTCCTCTCTCCTCCTCCCCCTGCTCCTGCCCAACCACCCCTTCTTTACCGGCTTTTCCACCCTCATCCCGGGTCCTGCACTTCGACTTCTCACCCTAACGACTCTCTCCGCTGCATCCACAGATCGTGTCCTCGCATTAGAGATGAACGACGAAACGCTCTGTATAGTTTCCAGACGCCGCGTTGAAGGCCGCACGAGCGCAGGCGTGGACGCGGCAAAGGAGTTGCGTTGGGAGATGGAACTTTGTTGGGCGACGGACAAGCGTCGCTGGGGTGAGCCAGGGCTTCCAGCCGCTCCTAGGGCGCCTCGAGGGGGTGAGGGGGTGGGAATTCCTGCTGTTCGGATGCCTGGAGGCAGTTTGCGGGCTTGTGGGGGTGTTTGGTTATACCGGTTGCGGAGATTGGCGAGCTGTTGGGCGCTAGGCATACTGGGGACGTCGGCGATATCTGTTGGCAATGGTTGGTGGTCTTGCGTTTCGGTAGTGGAGAGGTCCTCTACACGAGATGGCGGAATTGGCCCGGGAGACTCTTGACTTAGGCGATCAGGTGCTGGGGGCAGTGGATAATCTAGACGATGCTGGAGGTTTGCACCGGACAACGTCAGGTTCGAGGCTGGGAAACTGCCGCTAATAGGACTTGCAGGTAGAGATATTGAATGGCCTGGGCTGCGGCCTGGAGAGATTCGAGGTTGGGGAATAGGCGAAATTGGGGATGTTAGCCTTGCCGTCTGAGGTCTCCTGATGGATCCCGTCGTACGAGCTACGAAAGCAGAGGCAGGTCTTCTATTCGGCGACGTGGGTTGGCTGAGCGGACTCGATTCAGATAGCCCGCTGAGCCCCGTACCTGTACGAGTACGAGGGGAGAATCCAACAGAGCTTAGCGGACTGACGGTTCTTGTGGGTGAATTTAAGGCTGGATGTCCATAACAGTCGTTAATCACTGAGCCTGGCTGTGGAGGGCTTCGGATTCTCTCCGGAAGAGAGCTTATCCTTCGTGAACCAGTATTTCGCATAGCTTCATACATGGTACTTGCTCGACGAGGTCGGTCTCCCTCCCGACTAGGTCGCCGCACAGGCTGTGGACCCCGTGGTAACAATGTTGAAAGTAGGTGTTCCGGCAGAGGCCTGTCTGGCTCCTTGGTGTACACGGGCGGTGGAGGCACCCAATTATCAGCATCACTTTCATGAGGCAACTCTCCACGACCATCAGCACGTCTATATTCGACACGACCTGAGTCGACTATACGCCGTGGAGGATTTCGTTGCCGATTTGCGGCTACAGCTGTAGCAGACCGATGAAGGGAAGTACGGGACCGAGGTTGAGTGTGCGAGTACGGCCCATCGAATGCCATCGAGGCCTCTTCTAATGTAAGGCCGTCAGTTGGGGAAAACTCATCGCGGCTAGCATCATGACTTGGTGAGCTCTCCTCGAGAGCAGAGTTGGGGCCAGATGTTGGTGACGATGAAGACTCGATCCTAGGTAACTCAGGAATATCGAAACTTGACGCGAGCACATCTGCAAGGCTGGCTCTTGTTGATCCATCTTTCTGCCGACGAACAGTACGCTGTCGAATGAGAGCAACCTCCGTGTCCATATCCATATCCTCTTCTTGCAGTAGCTCAGGGGTGCCTTCACCTAATTCAAAGGTCAACTCGCCAAGTTTTCCATCGCTATGCGTGCGATCGAAGTCTAAAACCACCAAACGGCCTCCATCGACAGGCGCAAAGTCGTCTTCGTCAATATTGGAAGACTTTGAAACACCGCCAGGCGCCGCTATTATCAAACGTTCACTGACAGACCTCTGTCCTTGTTCTGTATTCTTCCGGCTTACCCATCGCACAGCAGCTACGCCTGGAACCTCCGCAACTCGGCGTCCTTTAGCAAAAACGTTGCGATACTTATCAACCAAAACTTGCCACTGTGGTAACCTCGTCAACTCTGCGCTGTCACCTCTAGTCCGTGAAGTGGGTGGACTCCGCCCACTGCTTGAGGTAGGACTTGGACTTGCACCAGCCATTACAATGCCTTGAGGACTCGCTTCGTCCGTTTGAGATACAGTCGAAGTGTCCAGGCTTTCAGGGACACCATATAGCCACACATCCTTCCCAAGAAAGCCTGCTGCAGCGAGCTCGCCTCGATCGCTTGTAGCAGGTAGGGTGCAAGGTATAAGCTTGTTCTTGAGGCGTCCTGATCCGGCTCGATCATTTGGCTTCGGTCCCGTGAAGTAGGTAGTACCGTTCCTCAAGTCATCGGTGCGGACTGCCCTGAAACTTTCAAAGACTCGATCAAAAGTGAAAGTCCAGCTCGCGTCGCCTTCAGAATGATGCGGTAGGAGAGTGGCGTGACTACAGTCTCGGCTGCTATTTGGAAATAAAATCTGTGAGGTCCAGATATGGCTGATTAGATCACTAGCTGGTAAGTCCTGATTACCCTCGGTAAAGTAAGGCGCAGATAAAATTATTGTGTTTGGACTTTTGCTGTTTTGGGTTGTCCCGAGCAACATTGTTCCGTCACCAGAGAATGCAATGGCATCCACAGAGTCACACTTGACCACTCTACTCTCCGTTGATGGGGCATTTGTAGCTAGGGAGTGTAACTCAATCCCTCCGTCGTACGCAGTGACAAGTACCTCACCTTTTGGTGATAACGTAAGGGTGTTTGGCTGGTTGTCGAGAGAGACATAGCGAAGGCGTTTGACTTTGGGACCAGAAAGGTCATAAATATTGACCCGGTGGTCGCTAGATAAGACAGCTAGCACTGACCCATCATCAAGGATGGTTGCTGAGACTGGCCGTCGCAAGACCTTGAGCTCCCTTTGCACAGAAATCTTGGGGGACACCGTGTCTATGACATATATTCGAGATGAGCATAGTGCAAGTACCCAATGGCCGTTGGGTGAGAAATGAAAATCAAAGGCTTCACCGCCTGGAAAAGCCGAGGAAGAACTTGTAGTCGTAGATATGAAGTTGATGACAGTATGCCGGGGTCGCAGATAGGCTTGGAATAGGTTCCGCTTCACCTCCTGAACAAACTGCCTCTTCAAACGTGGTAGACTATTGTCGGTAAACGGCCCAGCGATAACGTTGTTGTTTATGGAAAAGGAAGGGCATCTCGACAGATGATGAGCGTAGAGATGGGGCGTCTGGGAGGCCTCGTGCCAGGCATGACTGACGAGGACGAGCGATGCAAACGACTCCGGATCGGTAAGATAAAGTATCCTACGAAAGCCACAAGGTCAGCCACTTCACATTCCAGCTGTCGCCGATGCGCACTTACCGCTCGATAATCTCAGGTGGCAACATTGCTACATTGAGCCTTTTGAAAGTGTCTTTTCCTTTGCTTGGCTTGTGGGTGTCCTGCACAAGCTCTTGTCTCACAAGTGCATCCCCTTCAAGACCGACTGGGTGGAGTGTTTCGTCATGCGGCTCCTGGTTGGTGTTGTGTTTGGAAGGGCTATCAGGCCAGCTTCCTAGAGGCTCACCCCCATTCATCTTAAGCATGCGGACCAATCCTTACAGCCATATTGTATTTTCAATGTCCGGTGCTTCGGAGGTCAGTAGCGACGCGCCCACCAGCATAGCAATCGCCAGTCCACGCCGAATTCCTTCGGAGCGGAGCGGAATTCCTCCGCATTATCTTCCGCTCGTGCCGCTCTAGTTCACCAACGTGCTAACTGGGAGTCAGCTTATAATCACCATGCATCACACACAGCTTGAAGTAGTGTGGGCAAGCACCTTCTTGCTTGTGGCAACGTCTTCTCTTTCGGCCTTGGACATACCACCAAATAACATGCGACTGAGGATCCACGTTTCAGATAGATTAATCTAGCTCAGAAAGCCGAGGATATCAGATAATTACGAGCTACAATGCGGCTGAGACGATAAAGGATGAGCATGAGCATGGAGGATGGAGTACATGACATTTTTGACTGTTGCCACAATCTTCTACTTGGCAGGTAGAGTCTGTCCTACGTACTTCGGCAGCATCTGAGGAAGTTCACACCTTGAAATACCTTTTTTTTAACAGAATCCACGACATATGACACTTGTCAATCTAATACAAGCTACTAGCCAGGCCGATCTGCTACGCAATTCTCATCCTATGTCTGACGATGTTTGAATATTTCCTTGAGAAGAGTAATTAAATAGAACATGCGAGGTACGTCTACATCTTCAATGATGCTGCGCTTCGGATAAAATCTCCATGCTCCACGGCGCCCACATACCACACAAGTGTAACAAAACACAGCCTCATCCTCGGGTGCCGATGCTCCTTTGTGAGACCAGCATACTCAAATCCCAAGCTTCACTTCTGCCCACCACCACCACCACCTCCACCAAGGAAGCCCAAGACACTTGACTTCATCCCCTTCATAGCCTCCTCCTGTAACATCTTTTCCTCTGCCGCCATCTCTTTTAGCATCTTCTCTCCGTTTTCTCTAATCTCTTTTTCAAGCATCTCGTACCCCTTCTGACCCCTCTCGCGCACCTGGTCTTGATACGTTTTGCCCTGGGCGAAACCCTCAGAGAACGACTGCTCCATGCCATCCGCCGCCATAGGCTTGATACCCAAGGCACTACCCAAAAGACCGACGCCCGACCGCTTTGGCCGTTTGGCACGCTCCTCGGCCAGTTGCTGCTGGAAACGCTCACGGGCTACTGCTTCCCGCGAGGCAAATTCTGTAGGAATTTGTTTTCCCGCAAAGGATTTCAAGACTTCGCGAATATCTGTGAAGTCCATGCTTGCGACATATTCAAGGAATGGGATCAAAGAGACAAGCTCCTTGTCTTGTAGGTCACCTTTCCATTTGGGAATAATAATAGCGTTTTCAGGCTGGAGCTTAGCATGGTGGTCTACAGTGTCAATGAGAATGACTTTCTTGAGATCCCGATTGAGATATGATAGATCCTAGTACTCGGTTAGCTAGCGACTGATCTGGTAAAGGGAGGTGATGGCCAACCTTTATGTACTCTCCATTTTTATACCGTGTAGCTTCACGGAACAGAGGCCACCTTATGATTCTGTACGGATCCAGTTTTCTTATGATAGGGTCACCAATCATGAATGGAACGCTGGTGAAGATCGCCAATTCGTAGTACTGGCTTAGATACCGTAAAAAGTAATCAACTCCCGGTCTCTTCGCCATCCGCCAGCCGTGCTCTCGGGACCATTCACTATGCACCAAGAGATCTTCCAAGCTCAATACTAGGGTATATGGTGGGTCTATCGTCGGATCTGATTTAGGGAGTAGTTTAGGAAAAGCGGGTTCGTTGTAGTAATCCAACATATCCCCTATCCGTGCACTCGCACGATTGTAGAACAATCCAAAACCCCACCCTGATGGTGCATCTGGGTGGTTTGATTCCTCCTCGGGAGTTTCCCAATTCCTTCCAAGGTAGATTGTGCCGACAATTGACAAGCCGAAGAAACCGGCATATAGCCAATTTGCCAGTCTGTTCCGCCTTCGGTCCATTGATGATATGTACGCACTTCTTGGTAGATTATCTCCCCCTCGGCCTCCCTTTGATGGGTCTTCGGTGATGTTGAGACTTGCTGGGTCTGAGTGCGCAGCCGATGAAGTGGCACCCAATTCCGAATCGAGTGTCGAGGGTATACCCTGAGTCAGATCTGGTAGTGGGCCAAGCTGTTCTTGCTCTTGTTTTTGTACTCCAGTTGGATCAATTGCAGATGGGGAGGTGAATTGAGGAGTAGTGTCCGTAGCGGACGATGAAGAGGTCTGGAATTCATCTTGAAGCGTTGAGTAGTCGGGGTGAGAGTTTGACTGAGGGAATTGCGTAGATGTAGAATTAGGGCCTGAGCTTGGATACGACGGCTCAGTATTTGCATTTGATGTCGAGTTAGATTGGAATTCGTCCTGCTCCCTCGAAAAGTCTGGCTTCCCTGATCGATCACTGCTCTCTGATGGCGAGGCGGCAGAGGCAGCCCCTACAGCTGCCGCCACTGGCCCTTGCGATCTTTGTGCAGCAGATCCATACGTACTCGTTGCTGAAGTTGGAAACGGTGTTTTATAATCGTTCGCTCTCCTCGGTTTGTTGTTCTTCGCATAGTATCGTAGAGGCTTGTGTGCTAGAGCAAGGCGTACGGGCGTGGGCGTGTTGTGTAGCCGCAAAGAGCGGACAGCTGCTCGAGCCAACATAGTATAAGAAAACCACAGAACAAGGACCTCGGTGAGGCTCTACGGACCCATTGTGTTGTCATTGCAAAAGCCCAGAAACTTTTCGAATCAGGCTTAGGAGATGACGGAGCCGGATCAATAAAAGGCCGTCCCCAACTCATGTAGAAATTCGCCGCCGACTGAGCTTTCTTTCTTCAAGAAAGTTTATACACCCACAACAAAAATTTGACTCGGCGCTCGCAACTGAATCTACGAGCATGGAGTTGACGTAGCTGGGGAGAGCGACGGCGACTATCCGTGCTTCAAGAACGGCGGCTAGGCTTCCAATGAGTTGTTTGTTCCGTTAGCACGGTACATAATTCTCACGTCCTATACTTTATCTTGTTGATTAAAGGACCATCACTTGAGGACCTCAATCTTCCGTCGGTGTGTCATCAGAAATCGTCAACATACCTTGTGCAAAATGGATGCTTCAACAATCTCAGACTCCGACGTTGATCGACCGCGTCAGCACTTCCACTTCTTCAACCTGCCATCCGAGCTAAGGTTGAAGGTCCTGGGCATGGTCCTGCTAACAGACCGTACCATTGATCTTGATCCTCTCAACCATCGCAGCGCCTTACAACGTCTCAATGTATTCCTGACCTCACATCGATTCCACGAAGAAGCCTACCGGGTCTTCTACTCTGGACATACCTTTCGCATTCTTCCAACCCATGGAAGGTTTTTCGGAAACAAAATAGAGCCTCTACTTTCAAGATTGCCGCCTCGGTATCGCGCCGCAATGGTGTCTTTAGAACTACGCCTTGGACCTGGATGGAGTAAGCCGCCCAAGTCTTGGCGGATCACCGATCGGCTGGGACTTGGCGATGCTACTGCGGTTAGAACTCTCAAGGTTTTTGTAGAGGTGGACCCTTCGAGTGACATCTTCAAAGGGTTCCGGGTTGCAAAGGATTTCTTCACGGATTTCTCTGGAACTTTGCTTGAAGGAGTCATTGAGCGTCTCAAGAGCCTCGAGCAAATTGAATTCGATGCATATCCGTCCGTATCGCGAAACGGCGCTTTGCTTGGGAGACTAGTGAAGGAAGCAGATAAAGCAGGCGCGAAGATTGCGTGGAGCTCCAACCGCAACTGGGACAATGAAATTGGGGGAATGGTGGGTCGGCTGAAATGCTTAGGCTTAAATGACAATATGTTTATGATACATGGCATGAGATACGACGACGACGTTTCATATTATATGTACCATTCAAGGCGCCAACGCTATGCTACATAGACAATTGTACGAAAATCGACCATCAAAAGTCCGACCAGCCTTGTGATATCAAAGCTCTTCGTCCATATCCATAGCTCCGTTTTGATGCCCATTCTCTCCATTCGTCTTCGCGACAGATGCTTCTTTGTCAATCATCTGTCTTGAGACCGACACGATGTTGTCCTCGATGAGTTGTTGTCCAACATCCTCCATGTCTAAGATATCGCCAGTAAGCGCGTGAAGATTTTATCGGGGTGAGCAACGACTTACGTTTCTTGGGATCGACTTTGCCAACGTATCTAGTCTTCAGCTGGTCCTTCGTAAGCTCTGTCTCCTCCTTCACTCGCTTCTCGTAGCCTTCCGCCAATCCAACGAGTCTCTTAAGTTTTTCCTGATTCTTTCCCCCCTCTTCACGAAAGTCGTCCATCTGTAGTGCTTCCGTCCAGACGTGCTTGTGTAGATTCATGAGCATATTCTCCTCCAGACCAGTCTTTCGGTAATTGATGCCAATGCTGTAATAATGTCTATTGAGGCCATGAATAAGCGCTTGTATTGAAGGCTTATTGAGATGGCCGAGGTTAGAGGTGGTCTGTCGAGGTTCGTGGCCCATCATAAGGGTTTGCGGATTTATTAATCGGAAGGCATCGATAACGACTTTCCCCTTGACTGATTGTATGGGGTCGACCACCACGGCGACGGCACGAGGAGTAAGCTGCTCGAAGGATTGTTGCGTGTTTATATCGACCGAAGATAGCCAGCAGCCAAAGCCAGGGTGTGAGTGGTACCATCCAACCACTGTCTCAGGTCTGTGTTTGTCTCAGATCTGTGGACAGCCAGCATGCGAGAGAGGACATCACGAACCTGCCTGTTTGCCGGAGCATGTCCATCATCTTTGTTTGAAATACAGGATCAACAGCCTCCACACTGACACCGGTTCCGCTCTGAGGCATAGCAAATACATCTACTACCCGCACCGTATAATCGTCGACAAACTCTCCCAACATCAGGCCCATAACTTCCATAGGCACACCAGCTCGACCATGCCTCAACATCTTGAGCAGAGCAAGGGAGGAGATGTATACAGTTTCGGAGTTATCGATGAGATTGGAGTCCTGGTCAGCCACTTATATCAGTAAATGGACCATATCAAATGCTATGCTATGAGCCATTGCACTCATCAGAAGAGAATGCTTGACTCTATAGCTCCACAGTAGTATCTCTTAAGAGAGCGAGCTCACTTACGGCACCTGGAGGAGCTGAGTTTACACCCATACCTCCGTTTTGGAACATTCTATTGAGACGATCCATCTTGGGAGCTCTACTGTATTAAAAGCCGGATCAAAGATGTATCAAACGAGCTTATTGATGGAATATCTGGGGTGTTGTAGATGATAATAAGAAGAGCTCTGAAGGGCGTTATTGTTCAAGCTTCAACACCTCAGAATCACTTTCGCGCTAACATATACCATAGTCGGAGCTTTGCCCGCTCTGACCGCCGCTAAACTGTGTTGAGACACAGCGGAATGAATCAGCCCTGCCAGCATCTCCATTCCGCCCTAAGAACTTTACTTCCTTCCACAAATCGTACTCAATCCATATATCGCAGGACGACGACAACATGATTAATTGATGCAAATCCGCTGCATTGAGCAGACTCTCAGTCATGTCTTCTTTTGCGCCCCTTGATGTTCCCATCCTCGGTTCCAACGATAAGAAACATGTGGCCTACTTCTACGATTCCGACGTTGGCAATTATGCCTACGTTGCGGGGCATCCAATGAAGCCGCACAGGATCCGATTAGCCCACAGTCTGATCATGAATTATGGTCTCTACAAGAAGATGGAAATTTATGTAAGCTTGTCCATGACCTGCTCCACGAGCAGTTGCCCTCTTGTTTTGCTCTGCCCATTTCCTCAGCACAGGCATAGTTTGGCTGCCCTTGTCCTTGTTCTTCCTCCCCCTTCGCAAAATCATGTGTTCACTGGACATTGTGTAGCTGACATCTTGCAGCGCGCCAAGCCTGCTACTAATCTGGAGATGACTCAGTTTCATACCGATGAGTACGTCGATTTCTTGAAGAAGGTCACTCCAGACAACATGGAGTTGTACCAGAAAGAACAATCACGCTTCAATGTTGGAGACGATTGCCCTGTCTTTGATGGTCTTTTCGAATTCTGCGGCATCAGTGCTGGTGGAAGCATGGAAGGTGCTGCCCGTCTTAACCGGGGCAAATGTGACGTAGCGGTCAACTGGGCTGGCGGCCTTCATCACGCAAAGAAGAGCGAAGCCAGCGGATTCTGCTATATAAATGGTAGGCTAAATGTCCAGCCAACCATGGTTAAGCTGCTGACCAGACTTTCTAGACATCGTGCTTGGTATTCTCGAATTGCTGCGGTACAAGCAGCGCGTTCTGTATATCGATATTGATGTCCATCATGGTGATGGAGTAGAAGAAGCTTTCTACACCACCGACCGAGTCATGACTGTCTCCTTCCATAAATACGGCGAATATTTCCCTGGTACCGGCGAGCTCCGAGATATCGGCGTTGGGCAAGGGAAGAACTACGCTGTCAACTTCCCCCTCCGCGATGGTATTGATGACAAGTCTTACAAAGGGATCTTTGAACCCGTCATCAAGAGCGTTATGGAATACTATCGTCCCGAAGCCATCGTACTACAATGTGGTGGAGACAGCTTGTCCGGGGACAGACTAGGATGCTTCAACCTAAGCATGGCAGGTCACGCCAACTGCGTTAGTTTTGTCAAGAGTTTCAATCTCCCTGTTTTGGTTCTTGGTGGAGGTGGTTACACAATGCGGAACGTCTCTAGAACGTGGGCCTACGAGACTGGACTCCTAGTTGGACAGACTATGGGGCCAGAATTACCTTATAATGATTACTATGAGGTAAAGACTAGTGTCCTAACCCGTGTCTCCTACTAATGTTCACCAGTACTACGCTCCTGACTACGAGTTGGATGTCCGACCTTCCAACATGGATAACGCGAACTCGGAGGAATATCTGCAAAAGATAAAGTCCCAAGTAATTGAGAACCTCAAACGCACCACCTTTGCTCCATCAGTCCAGATGACTGATGTCCCTCGTGATCCGGAGGGCATGGACGATGAAGCTGACGCTATTCTTGACGACCTCGATGAAGATGACAACCCAGATGAGAGGAATACCAAACGCCGCTGGGATAAGTACGTGGAGAAGGATGGTGAACTCAGTGAGAGCGAAGATGAAGACGAGAATGAGAGGAACGGAGTACGGCGCCAGCCGAACGCTCGAAAGCGTCGCAACATGATGGACTACCAGAACCGCAATGCTGTGCCTGACGACGAAGAGATGGTCAATGATCAAGATTCTCCGAGACGCGAACGGAGCCGCAATGGAGAGAGAACCGACGGACCTCATGCAGCCAATGGCGAAGTACATGGTAATGGTAACAGCAATGTCTCACCCCATAGTAGCATCGCCAACCCAGACGAGAGTGCAGGTTCCAGTGGCGCTTCTCCTGAGGGATCTATAGCTCCAGAAGACGCTAATATGGAGGACGAAGATATCGACATGGCCGATGATGCCGATGCTTCTGGTGCTGCTCCGGCTATCAACCAAGCCTCAACAGACGGACCGCAAGAAGCCACGCCCCCAGACTCTCCCCCGGAAATTGCAGCTGCCCCTGTGGCACCTGCGCAAATCGCCAATGCGGTCGGAGACGACGCTATGGACGAGGGAGATACGCTTGAAGAGCCAGAAATAGCGAGGGAAGAGGGCGGGGAAGAGCGAGAGCTTGAAAATGTCACCGCGGAGCAAGCGACTGAACTTGCCGAGCGCTCCGAAGAGCTTTGATATAGTGCAGGAAATCTACAATCACATAGCGAATAGGCGTTCTTGGGGGGTGGCACACTGTATCTAGGCCCGGCGAACTGTAGGAGACGAGCTTCACATTCTATGATACCCCATCCGGTTTGACTTGCGTTGGGAGTGGAAGGTTGGACATCTAGATAGTGCAAGAGATATCGGCACGAGTGGCAGGACTACGAGGAACCGTTTGCTCACGAGCTACAAGCGACATATTGGAAGAATAAGTATTGTATCTACTCCAGCTATAGAGGCTTGCAATTGCTCAATCGAATTTCTACACCAGAAACTCAAGGTGTACTGGTACAAGGGTTGCTATATGGCTTTCACAACCGCTCTCTCCCAATATCCACTGTAACAACAAGGCGTTTCCTCACAGGCCAGAAAGACAATCCAAGACCCCGACTTCTCGGATACATATAAAAATCCTCGAATCCTCAACCCCATCATCCCCTCAATTTCATCCCCCCCATCAAAAGCCACAAAACAATCAATCAATCAAAAAGCGACGACGCCGAGCACCAACTCAAAGTATTGGCACCCAGGAAATTTACGCGAGGCGAGCTATGTACCTTATCTAGGTACCTGGTTACTGGAAGGGGAAATGGGACGCCATGTCGGCGGTCGGATCCAGAATGAAGCGTCCATCGCCTGTACTCGGAGATGATCTCCCCAGAGGATGAGGAGGTGGGTGGGTGGGTGGGTAGGTTTACAAATTATTTCCGAGGTGAGGGAAGAGATGCCGCCTGCGGATGAGGTGGTTGGCGGTAGGGAGGGAGGGAGGGATTGGGCTGTGGTTGTGGGGAGGGGGGGTGTTGAGAGTTTGAGTGAGGGAATGAATGGTGTTGGTTGGTTGGTGTTGGTGGTTGGGGCATGGTGATGTGTGGGCTTTGGAGGAGAGGGATCGATGTCGAGGATGACGGAGTAGGAAGGGGTTTGATAGAAGGAGGGGAAATGCAAAATAGTCCGAGGAGTTTACGAGGATATTGGAAAATCTTTTGCTGCCGTATGTACAGAATTTTATATTGACATGTCTCATCTACAGTTCCTATTAACTATTAGAAAGCACCGACTTATTTCAGCTATCCTTCCCAATCATAATATATCCCCCAGTCCCATGCGCCTATCTACGCCCCCATCAGCTTTACCCTCCTATCGCGTCATTTTCCACAGCGTCTAAACAGCAGTAGCAGGCGCAGCCACCGTCCCCGGATCCTGCGGGCTCAAGCTGAAGCCATACGAGGAGCTAACGCTGTAGTAATTCGAACCGCGGTACTGCCCGTAGTTGGTGCTGTACTGCTTACCCCACGTCTGCGTGTACAGGGAGCAATAGGTGCCGTCGGGGATGTTGTTTTTGCTGAGGAAGTAGGCGTTGAAGAAGTTGCAGGCGTCATAGGAGCCGTCGGCGCGGGCGTGGCGGTGGTTGTAGGCGGTGTTGGCTTGGCAGGCCGAGGCGCAGAGGAGGGCGTTGTAGACGCCTTTGAAGTATTTGACGCCGATGTAGGTGTTTTTGCCCTGGGCGTTCAGGGGCGCGTTGATGGCGCCACCGAATTCGGTAGGGCCGGAGAAGCCCGGGATGGGGTTGGGGGGGTTCGACTTGGTGTACCCGTTTGAGCCGGCGATCACGACGTGGAATTGCTCGCGATATTGGCCATAGTTGACGGCAGACTCTGCGGTGACGCCGGAGCCCCAGAGGGTGCACTTGATGTTGGTGAAGGAAGCAGGTGTGGGGCAGGCAGGGGCGGGGGCGAGGGTCGGGTCGCGCTCAAAGTAGATGTTGAAGGCCGTGCAAAGGTCGGCGGCGTCACAGTATTCTTGACATTTGATGGGGTCGTAGGTATGGAGCGTGTAGAGGCCCATATAGCTGTTGGCATTGGCGGAGCCTTTGAGGTTGGAAAAGGAAAGGGTGTAGCCTTGCGGGGTAGCGGCATTGTTGGCGGTCGTCTGGCACTTCTGTGAGTGATGTCTCAGGAAGGGAAGGTATATGCAACTTACGGAAAATACATCATAGGCTAGGAAAGCAGAGTCCTGGTCTTGGGATGGGGTTGGGCCGTATCCATCTGGTTGTGGCGAGCAAGGGTCATTGACACCTCGAATGTCCAGGTCTCTCTTAGCTGGCGCAGGTGTTGGGGACGCGGAGAGATCTGAGGCAACTGCGACAGAGGCAGATACAGCAGCTGCGTCCTCGTTGTAGGCGACTGGCTGGCTGACTGCGGCTACGGCAGGACCTTCGGCTGTAGGGGCAGGTGCCGCATCGATCTCTGAGAAGTCGAGGTCTTGTGGGCTTGGGCGTGGAACAGCAGCAGCCAGGCCAATCAAAGCCACGATCAAGCAGGTTGAACGCATCCTGATGTCTGGAAGTGTTTCTAATGAATGAGACGTTTGAAAGATGGGATAGGGGCGAGGGGAGATGGGAGATGGGATTTCAGAATGCTATTCAAAGAGGGAAATGCTTGATGATCTGGTGAGTAATCATGGGGGGAGAGGGGGACGTAAAGGGAAGTTTATAGAGAAAGACAGCGACATGTTAGCAGGCTTCCCTTGGTATGGTTCGGCAGGGACGGTGAAATCTAAATGGGCTTATCAGTCAGAGGCTCAGAGCTGGATCTATCCTGGCATGTAAACATCGCTTGTTTCCGCCGTGATCCACATCGGTACAGACCAGGCTGACAGTAGTAACCATACTAGCTCGTTGGATGCATGAGCCCGCGAATAGGGTAAGCTTATCACACACGCAGCCAAAGCCCAGACACACCACATGGATCTCTGGGATCAACAAACCTTGTAGATGAGACCTGCACGACCGTGTTGTCGGATCAGGGACGGCTTACCGAAGTAGAAAGGCGCGGTCGCAAAGAAAGCTAAAGTCTTGGAAAGGAAGGGATGGATTCGAGGCTAACCTTCTTCATCAACGCCAGTCTTGATCGAGAAAGACTAATTTCAGGTCCCGCGGATCAACTTTATCACGGTCCCATAGAGGTTTAGCTCATGGTTAAACAGGGGTTTTCGAACCGACCTCTCATAGATTAACGAGATCTGAAAACAGATAAATGGTATTCTGTACAGTAGTACCTACCTACATTACCCACCTACAGTCTCTGATGCTTTACCTAGATTTATCGTCCATCTTACTGCCCCCGATGCCTTACTTGACTTTCAATCCATCCGTTGAACAAATATGTCCCTGATTATGAAAGAGCCTTGAGGCTTTGCGGCTTATACACTTCTTACGAGCTGACTCTAAGGCGGCCTCCAGACGCGTGCACGATTCTCGAATGCGCCACCAATATTTGTCCTCAGCTGTGCCCAGCTTTTGTGGCGCCAGCAATTTCTTCCATCCCAAGCGAGCGGTAAGGAGGCTTCTCCCAGGAGTCCAGGACCGGGCTTGATGGGGCCAGAGCTGCAGTTTAGCTTCATGGCCACGCTTGGGCTCTGTGTTTAGCGAACCGGGTTGATGTGTTTCCCGCTTGGTGCTTGGCCATGCGTTGTTCGGAGATCCAGAGCTATCGAAGGCTTCGATCGGACGTTCTTACCGTCTTACGGAGGAAATTTTGAGGAGAACCTTGAAAAATTCAGCCCACTTAACTCCACGGCTCCTGTTGAGCCCACCAAGAGTCCACGTGAGCAAGTGAGAGTATCGCGTTCGATTTCATGCGTGATCCCGACTTTTCTCCATTCCATTCTCCTTCATCATGATTGTAGCTAAACAGGGTACGTTGCCAGAAGCTCTTTCGCCTGTCTGCATCAATGCTGTTCGGAGTCGAAGCTAAAAAGGATCACATTGTTAAGGGAACTTTTTATATTCTGAAAATAGTGTAATCACTGACTTGGATTCAATTGCAAAGCATGTGCAATTAGATGGATGGTTAGTATATCGAGAGATGGTTTGTGCGATACAGCGCGAGCAAAGACTCTTGGCCAGATATCGCAGTCAAACCCATTTCAAATCGGAATCAATATTCAGAGACTTACCGTATGTTGATACAAAATTAGATGAGAGAACGAGTGACTGGCAGACCGAGCAACATTACAAACGTAGAATAGCCAACAAGGTACTTAGCCTTTGGGTACACAGCCAGTTATGATACTGGGTACTTTCGTAGTCTGTCTTTCTCTAATCCTTCTTACCGCAAAAGCTGTGAGTATGATTCGTTCACTGGTTATAGTCTTGGGAAAGCTGATTAGAATATCGGTTCATTTGCATATGTTGAAGTAAGGGTCGTGACTACTTCGCAAGAATCATAAGATGATTATCTGATCAATGCTTGTGAATCGATTGTTGAGTACTGACATGACCTGCAACTGCGTCATCAGAAAGGCAGTAAGCAATAACTCGTCTGCCAAGACATGACCAAGTGGGCAAATGGATTCCTTGTTGTTCGAGATAACATATTATTGAGTCGAGTGCAAAGCTCATGCTGTAAGATGGATGGATTACCTTAGGGCAGAAGAACATATGAAACCGATCAGGCTTTACCCGGGTAATCACTTACTCTGATAACCAATCCGCTATCAGTTCTCGATTGCTGAATGTCGATATGAGAACCTAGGTTTGGTGATTTGCCAAGACAGCGTAACGTTGACAAGAAGAAGGCGAAGACGACGAAGAAGATTTCAACATTCCATTATCATGAGCCACCAAAACCGGTTTAGCGTAGTTCTTCCCGCATCCCCAAACTCCTACAGCCCGTGAGCACTTAGAATTCTCAGGACTGGTAGAATATCCGCTTCATGTTTTCTTTCTTTCTATAATCATGCGATCCAGCTTGCCTGATTATGAACTGTTGCGGTTCCCTGTTTAGCTGCTGGCAGCAGTCCATGGTTGCGCTCATCCTTCCAAACGCGCATGATGATCGCATGATTACCCGGGTGGCGTATGGAATATCAGCGCCGGCAGGATGTTCCTTCTTTACATTTGGTTCCTTTACTTGGTATCGACTGATGCGACATTGCGAAATATTGCTGTACCACGGCACAGAAGCCGTAGCTTCGAGCAGCAGTACTTAAGCGGGGATACCGCAACGACTGAGAGCCCGTTACCGCTGCACTCCCCCTCAACCGTACAGGATGAAGCACTTCTGCACAACCATGAACTCCAAGAACCCCTCAAAGGCCCAAATGCCTTCTCCGCTCTCGTCGACGCGCTCGCGACTATGCAATCGCACTATTTCGAAATCTGGCAAGGCGATTGGCCCAGCGCTATCGACTGGACGGCTGCAGTCATGGGAACACACGTCTCCGCCACGCTGGCTGCTTTCACGGAGTCAAGGGCATACACAATGGCTTCAGTGAAGCCAGGGGGGATTCTCGAGAGGATCCAATGGTATGAGAATCTCATCAACCGATACTTCACGCAGATGACGGCTTTCTATTTCGGAGAGAATGCCTTTGCCCTACGGACACAGGCTTACGACGACATGCTTTGGGTAGTTCTGGACTGGTTGGAGAGCATTAAATTCATAAATCAACATTCGAAACTACAACACGCGTTTGGTGAAGACGATAGAGATTCGGGCACCAACTCGAATGAGTTAAGATGGTACGGTCAACAATTCGTCCCGCAATTCGCGCATCGAGCTCGGGTCTTCTACGATCTGGCATCCAAAGGATGGGACACTTCCCTTTGCGGTGGCGGTATGGTGTGGAACCCCTACCTTGCGCCTTACAAGAATGCGATCACGAACGAGCTTTATATTGCCGCGAGTGTGAGCATGTACCTTTACTTTCCAGGCGACGATAATACGTCCCCATTCAGCAGCGAGCGAGAGGCTAAAGAAAGCGCGATGCCGCCAGCAAAAGCGCACGATCCCAAATATCTATATGCCGCAACAGAAGCTTACGATTGGCTCAGCAAGAGCAGCATGAAAAATGGTATGGGGTTATACACTGATGGCTTCCACATCCGGGGTTGGAAAGGGGGCAAGAACGGCAGCACTGGGACTGGTAGATGCGATATTAGGGACGAGCAAGTCTATACGTATAATCAAGGCGTCCTCTTATCCGGCCTAAGAGGGCTGTGGGAAGCAACAGGGCACAATCACTATCTGGAAGACGGCCATGAATTGATCCGCAATGTCATCGTTGCAACAGGTTGGTTCACCCACAACCCAGCGGACCGATGGCGTTGGGCAGGCCTAGGCCGCGACGGCGTCTTGGAAGAAGCTTGTGACTCGTCGGGGTCTTGTAGTCAAGACGGTCAAACATTCAAGGGGATCTTCTTCCATCATTTAACGCTTTTCTGCGCTCCTTTGCCCCGAGGCAGCAATGACGATGGGGTTATTATCCAAGCAGATGATGACCTTGCCACGTACCACAGAGTACAGTGTCTCCAGTATAGCGCCTGGATCAGACACAACGCGGAAGCCGCATATGCGACTCGAGATAGCAACGGTAAGTTCGGCATGTGGTGGGGACGTCAAGCCCGTGCTCGCCATTCCTCTGACGAAGAGGTACCAAATTACGACATCCCAACTCCGGAGGGAACAGACTATCGCAACAAAGGAGTCCCGAATGATGAACTATGGCGCTTGCTTGGCGACACTACTCTCAAATTTCAGCAACAACAGACAGCCTTCCAGCAGTATGGCGGTATTGAGCACCACACTGATACAGCAGACAAGGAATATCCACGCGACCCAAATACTAGGGGACGCGGTAGGACTGTGGAGACGCAGAGCGGAGGCCTCGCTGTGCTAAGGGCGTTGTGGCGTTTGGTGGAAGCCAGAAACGCGCCTTGAACATTTCTTCAGATGCAACGATGGTATGATCTAGGAGTCGCTCTCCGAGTATATATATAATTCTCGTTGAATATATTTCTCCGGTAACGCTGGCTGGAATGGAACGACCTGAAGCTTCCGGCATGTCAATATATTATGTTTACGGAGATGATCTGCTAGCTTCCTTGAATGCTTCCTATGTTCTGACTTGATAATTTATATCCTATCGCTTTTTTAAACAGATTTTGGAGTACAGGTCACAGCAGGCCTTCGGAAGGAAGTTGCCTTCAATATACTTCCGTACTGCAACCCAAGCAAGAACCGCATTGCCGATCTGCCGACCCTCCACCACACTGCCTGCCCCAAGGCGATCTCTCTTTCTCCTTGAGTATAACAAAAAACTCATTCCGATTAGACTCCTTGGTTCTGATGTTGACAATTTACTGTTCACAAAGGTCCGAGTTCTTGAGGAGTGCATCGAAAGATAGCACGAATGGCGTTGTCTAGATTCGAACTCGTCGATGGCAACATGGAAAGGTTGTAGTACCTAGGTTGTACTCTCCAATCTGGAGTACGATGCTCTTGAAGTAGATTTAGGGCCGGTGTGTTCGCTAAAGGTCAATATAATAGACATCTGCCCCGACCTTACCCCCACTCGTGCATATGCTGAGCGCCGCCCTGCAGCCATCCGACGCTGGTGATTGTTGTGCGAAAGAGGGTGACTCTGAGTGATTGCGCCTCTCTGGGTGAGCTACCGCCCGCGGCCTGAATACCGACGGTTTCAGTCAGAGACTTCCAGAATTAGCTTGGAACTTGCAAGCATGTGTCTAAAGTACCGGAAAAGCGGTGGACGATAGAGAAATCTGATTCTAGCCTCGTTCCGTCAAGCTCTTTCAATCATCCTCAAGCGTCGGAGAGAGGTCTCTCATACTCACGGCTTTCACAGCTGCGGACTTGTTCATTCCGGTCTCTCTCTACTATTTGCTCGAACCCGCGTTCTATCATTGTACAGAACACGGCCCACATCCAATGAGGTCACTAAACACCTGATAACATCATCTGGACAAAGGGGCAGAACCAAAGTAAAAATCGCCGTCGCACCCGACCAGACTGCACCAAAGCGTGTTGGCACGCTCTCGCTGCGTTGTCGTACGAAGAACATCGCTGGAAGTCCGGCAAATAGATTGCGAGAAAAAAACCAGAGCTGACAATTGCGCGATATAGAATCGGCATTGCTCTCTGGCTTTCAGCAGGTCCCAAGACTGCTTGCATCTGCACCGTCAAGAAAACAACAGCACATACTGTCTGCGAGATGGCGGAAAGGGAGAAGACGAGGTTGACACTCCGTTAGACTGGCTTGAATCCGGAGACGGCGAAACCGAGGGCCTTTGAGGTGTGGCTTTTCTTGGTTGGCCCGAGGGCATCGCATCGTCATAGGCAACAGGCGATGGTCGTTGATAGGGCTAAACCCGGCTACAGAGTTTTCACCTCCTCAGCAACCTACTTTATCATTCTACCTACTCGCCCAGCTACTGAACCAGCTACTAAACCATCTACTAATGAAAAATTGCGCAGACATTCACCCTCGAAAAGTTTACGATTAAGACTCTTCATGAAAGTTCGCGCGTTTGCAAATTGCAGAGAATAAATTCTTCATGAAAATAGAGTACAGTTTTCGGTCACGATGTGTCATCCTCCACAACAACGTTCAGCAAAGAAACCACGCCTGAGGAATTGATAGCCTGGAGGCTAGAAGCCAAAGAAGAATCGTTGCTCGAGAGATTGAAATGGGCACGTCTGCCTACGGGAGATTCGATTATTGTTCCGTCGGCCATGTAGTTTTTCATCTGTAGCTTGTTGAACGGTGAGTCGGAAGTGTACATGTAAATCGCTGCTGGCTTGCTTTGGGTGACTGCATCTTCGTTAGCTTACAACATTGGGAGAACAAACAAGGTATGGTTTCCATCACCCCGATCGGGAAGGGGACTCACTCGTAAAAGCAGTATAACCCCCTTGCGGATATTGACTTTGCTTTTTGGAACCCGGCTCAAGACAATCCCAAAGCCTTTTTGTCTGTTTTCCCACCTCGCTCCATTTCGACTGGAATACGGGCTTGATGTAATTAGGGCCCTGGACAAAGGTCCCCCGGTAAGGTTGGAGTACCATGGCTATAGTGCAAGATTCTGCAAACATTCGCGATGATTTTAGTGAGAATGCACTGGCCGGAGACGGGGGTTGGTATACTGTGTTTCCAAATCTTGGGCAACTGCACAATCGCCAGTGGAGCGAACTCATTCTTGACTTCTTTCCACTTTCCGGGTCTGGAGTCAGCGTTTCCCTTTTCGGTAGAGCTCTGGGCCGTGATGTGTTTGAGGAATTGAAGTTCGGAAATTATACGTCAAACTTGGCAATAACGAACAAGAAAGTTTATCTCACGGGTGGTTTTAGGTACTGTGGCTCTGCGAACTTGCGGAAAGCGGTGGCATCATTCCTATCATGCATGCCTATGGGTTCATAGACCCACTTTACGATTTCGAGTCAGCATTTTCCTTTTGGGTACGGGAGACAAGATTTGAGACATGTCCCAAGGATGATCGTGCTGGAAACATAACATACCGGAATCCAGTCCGTGGCCTCCTTGCAATCATCGACGTTGGGAGTGCCGTACAACTCTTTGTTACAATAGAGGTCGTAGGTATATGCGGTTACTCGTGGGCTATGGAGCGTGAGTAAACATAAGAGTACCCATAACATGGACAACATAGGGACTGGAATTTTGGACATGGAGAGATACGGCGTAAAGCGGAACGGCCTAAGAGGGACCGATGCGGACTCATGGATCGCTTTATATTAGAAGAATTAAAGCCTGGTGCGAGTGCTTTGAGTACGTGCTGGGGTTTTGGCACGCTTGTAGGTGCCATCGCTTCTGCGGCTGCCAGTCAGTATTTCCCCAGGTTTCGGACGACGGATCGGGTGCGCCAACTCCATGATGAGACCAAACAGATATCTTGCGCCTAAAGAGCGTCTCAGTTGCTATTCAAGGGCTTCGGCGGGAACGATGAAAGCTCTACAAACCAATATCTCTCCCTCTTTTCCCCACAAATTCTGCGACGTTGGAATCAAGCTCAATGCATTGCATTACTATACAACAAAGGCCTACGGCAGGAACTCGTCTCTTACAACTTACGCTCCTCCTGATCTCCATATTTGACATCGTCAACGCCAATCCAGTCTGCGATGGCGATCGTTATGGCCGTCCTGACCCCGGCGATTGCCGTGTAGCTCTCACCCAGTTCCCACAAGACAAAAACATTCGCTATTTCGTGGAACAGCCACTTCGCAGCAAACCTCCGCAAGCCTTGTGACCTGGCTTTCGAGATGATCGAGCAGTGCCCTTTCAAGAGACGATTGTGCAATTGCCGAAATGGATGTCTTATGGTTGATGAACTTTCGTCTGTCATGTATATTATGAGAGAGATGTGCTTGATAAAATCTTGTTATGATGAACGATTTGTTGAGCGAGATTTACTGATAGCATATACGTGGAAAATAGGCACCTGCAATGTTGCGCTATTCGCGTTTAGACATGCTAGAAGGCTCAATACGACGTCGTCGACATTCTGGTTTGACATTCAGGAAACCGGAATGCAGATCTGTAACACATGTCTTGCGAATCATGGTGAAGGAGGAGCCACTTACCTCAATGGTATGTCATATAGTCGAGCAAGCTCTAAATTACTGTTCGAAAGGGTTTTGCTGATGTGAACAAAGACTATCGCAGCGTACCAGGACTGGGCATCTATATGTGGGCCGATGGCGCCTCCTTTGAGTTCGTAATGAACCAGGAAATGGGCGAGCAGTTTCCTTTTGGCATGGATCCGACGCTCACGAACATGGATGATGTGGTGCGAAGCAATGCGACTTTCGCTGCGGGGCTGTTTAAAGGAAATAACACTGGAAACATCCAAATAGTGTGACGGTTGAGTTACTCGTAGAAGTCGATCTATAAACTTAACTTACTGCTTACCTACCCCTCGTACTTCTAAAACCTCAATTTACTAGTATGCAATTATCTCAGCTTGATGAGCTGAGCAAGATCTTTCCAATGATGCAAAAACCATCAAAAATGGAGTAAAACTGTAGTTGTAATGAGTTATGTTGCTGATTCTGTTGCCCAGATGAGAGATTGCTCTGACTGTGGCCATGGCACCCATTGGGTTACATAGGTGCTTGGATGGGTGCTCCCCAGGGAAACCCACCCAAGATGCTGAGAATAGCCCCCAAACCCACCTCTTGAGGTGAATTGGATCGGATCTGTCAGGTATCACCTAACCTAACGGTCACTCTATATATGGGTGAGTTGGTGGACATACAGGTAGGGAGCAAAATACGAAAATAGGGTGTTTTTGATGGAGAATAGAGGTGCCTCGGCTCGGCCGCTTGTTGTTCCTTAATCAACATGTATTGACACTCTGATACTTGATCTATCTCGTATCAGAATGGCTTCCTACAAGGACAGCGATCACGATGAGCTCGTGGAGCGGCTGACGACTGGGTTCAGAGCACTGCTTAACCAAGTACATGACCTGGCCAGGAAGAACCACGACCTGGAGCAGCGGCTTTCCCTCGCACAGTTTGAGGTACGTTCTTCGTATCTTAAGATCTCTTTCCCCATGCTATGATGATTTGCTTAGCTCTAGACCTGAAGCTACAACTGTAGCTGTGACGATCATTAACCAGCTTCTGCTGAGCATCGCCCTTTCGGATTCATGAAAATCTTGCAATACTTGGTTGCGTAAGCTGACGCATTCTCGTCAACAGGCGCAGCGCCTGATCCTAGAAGATGGACCTCTTTCCCATCTCTGCAACGCAATCCCGCAAAGTGGGAAGCAAACAGCTCCCCAGGAAGATACGAGCCAACCACCAGATATCTACATGGCTGGCGAGGACCAAGAAGAAGCTCAAGCGATAGCCCGCGGTGTTAGTTCTTGGAAGATCCTGACCGATGGGAGGCGGGGCGAGACTGAAGCAGTCAATAAGGTTCAACTGGACCGACAATGGAGTCCTACTCCTAGGGACACAAGATCATTACAGGACGATATTGGCGCCTCTGCAAGCGTAGCCAAGTCATATGTAAATCAATATCCCGAAGAAACATCAAAATGTCCGTTTGCATCACTATCGGATCTTCGACCAGAGCACCAGGCGTTGACAGGTGCTCATGGTTCTGTGACGAAACGTCCTGACTCACTTCCCACCCCACCCGAAATGAGAGAAGAGTTCATCACAGACCCTCCTAGGAGCATCCAGCAAGCTCGGACCTTTTCTTCACCTCCACCTTCAGCCACGGGCTCTGCTTCCAAATGCCCAATTCGATATCTTGATGAGCGTTCGCCAGAAGATATAGCCAGGTACTTTGAGATCCACAAGCATGAGATTCCAAGGAGCCACGAAGTTTGTGTCAAGCGGTACCAGAGTAATGAGGAAAGCATACGTCAATTGGATGCCAAGTACGGAAATCTGGTCAGCATGATCCAAGGCTTGGGCGTGAAGCACAAGCCGTTATTACCAGCAAAGGAAGAGGAGGAATGCATAGCGATGGAGCGCAGATCTATGGAGAAGGTTGAGAAATGGGCAGACAATGTCAAGACTATCCCGGACAACGTATCCGCAAGAAGCGCTGGCTTGAACAAGGAAGACGACAGAGAAGGGCATTTCGACAGACCACTGGAAGACATTAAAGTAGGCGAGTCACCGAGCCGTCCTTGGGGCATTCGGGTGCCCATTGAAGAAGAGAGAGCTTCCAGTGCTTCACTTTCGCCAGTGCATTCACTGAGGCTAGACCATGCTACAAAGCAGAGTCGAAAAATATTCGAAGAAGTAACAGGGGAGGAGACAGCGGAGGACACAGCGGATATATCTAACAAAGCTGAAACATCATATCCATCACCGCCTATATTAGAGGCACTGACAACACCTCCACCGGCTGCGAAGACGGACGACCCCCGCATGTTGTTCACCGGACCTGTGTTTATCGGATATCCCTTGGAGCAGGCGGCGGAATTGATAAGGCAGATTGGAACGGGGATGAATATACCCAGGCCTTGAATAGGTCTCCGCATCTTGTTGCAGCGCTTGACGTGGAGCATGGCGTATCATATGCTCTGAGAGCTCTGTTCATGACAGACACGTATAACAAAGATCAATGAAGCATTTTGCCGTCTTGAGAGCTGTGGTATTATAATCTTGCAACCCATAGTTTCCCATCCACCCTATCCCCCCCCCCCATTTCCCCCTCAAGGCACGGCCACACACTCCATCTCCACCCTCACCCCCTTCGGCAACTCCCTAACCGCGACACAGCTCCTCGCGGGCCTCCACCCCCCAAACGCCCTCTCATACGCCCCATTGACCTCTTCGAAATCGGCCATGTCCACCAAAAACACCGTCACTTTCACCACTTTGTCCAGGCTGCTGCCCGCGGCCTCGAGGATCGCGCGCATGTTGGCGAGGCAGCGAGTTGCGTTTTCGGCCATGGAGCCCGCAGGGAGGGCGCCTGAGGGGGTGGAGGGCAGTTGGCCGGATATGTAGATGGCGTGGGGGGTGTGGATGGCTTGGGACTGGGGTGGGAGTGGGGGGGGTTAGTAAGGGGTGGAAGGGGGCGAGGGGGGGAGATTGGGGGAGGGGAGAGGCGTACGTAGGGTCCGGCGACTGGGTGGGCGGTTTAGTATGGTTTGGGAGCGGTGGTGGAGTAGGGGCGGGGCTTACCAGGGCCGGCTTTGTCGGTGTGGATGACTTTGAGGTCGGACATTTTTGGGGCGGTGGGAGTGAGGTGGAGGGTGCGGTGGTGGAGGTGGTGGTGGTGGTGGTGGGGAGGAATTCGGCGGTGGAAGTGGGCGGATGGCTTTGGCGGGGTAAGATGGAGGGGTTGGAGAGGTCTGGTGAGGAATTTTTGGTACGGGCGGAACATGGATGGGATTTTTGTGGCTTTTTATTCCTTTCTTGTGGTTACCAGGGGATACCTTGGATACGGTTGATTAAGTATCAAGTACCGCTTGGTTCTTGTGTCAGGAGGTTTGATAGGGGTGCATGACGATGGGACAGTCTACTGCAACCAGTCAACCTGTGGTAGGAGACTACCTAGGTACAGGCTTCGGATGCAAATAACAGGTGCGATAATTGCCGATATTGCTGTCGCTGTCATCAAAAGGGAGAGTAATTGTGGAATGAAGGCGCAATCGCTCTACCCAATCCACCGATATTTATATTGCTATGACGTGGCGGGCAGCACTTGCAATACGAGTTGGATAAATGTTCCGCTTTTTTTGCGTCTGACATTAAGATTATAGCCACCACCGCTGGGAGCGAAGTAACGCAGTGTCTCTTATCACCATCCTCGAGGATAATATTGCTTCATCGTTGTAACGGACAATACAGCCGTCCATGGGACAACCTCCAAGTCGATACCAGCCGGGCACTGAAGCTTCCTCTTTGCACAGGATGTTCTGCTTATGAATCAGGAAGATACAGCTATCACCAATAAAGCTCGTCATAGCTATTGTTATGGTCTTTGCAAAATATTTAGCTCCGAGAGCTATTCTGCAATATCCTTGGAGATGGCGCAATATAGATCAAAAGAAGGCTTTCCGTAGGTCTGTAATAGTTTTGGAGAAGGTAAAACCGTTGCAGCAGCAAATTTTATGTTTTAATAACTTCCAGCTAGACATTTGCTCAGCTTTTAGGTGGACCGTCTTCTTGGCTCGAGAGCAAGGTGTAGACAGGCGCATTTAATTTCTCACGACCTTTGAGGAAGTCGAGTTCAAGTATGAAGACATAGCCAACGAGCGTGCCACCAAGCTTCTTGACTAAGGAGCCAGCTGCGGCAGCAGAACCACCTGTAGAGTTGTCAGAAATTGGACAAGAGGTTACGACTGGTGAGCCTACCAGTTGCAACTATGTCGTCCACCACAACGACTCGCTGGCCGGGCTGAATGGCATCCTTTTGCATCTCGAAGAAATCTTCACCATACTCCTTCTTGAACTCAGCTGTCTCGGTGGGTCCCGGCAGCTTCCCTGGCTTTCTGACTGGCACAAATCCAGCTCCAAGTCTCAATGCCAAACTCGGCCCACACAGAAAGCCTCTTGCCTCTAACCCCACTATTATGTCAGGCTTCTGGTCTTCCCCGTAGCAACTCGTAACGTGAAGCTCCAGCGCTCGAATAAGAGACCTGTGAAGGGTATGGTCGGCGAAAAGCGGCAGGATATCTTCGAACAGGATCCCTGGTGAGGGGAAGTCCGGAAATTGTCGGAGAGATTTATGAAGCCTTATCTTAAGATTGGAGAGTTCGGAGGCGGTGGAGGAGGCGGAGGCGGTGAGTCGGGTGTTTTGGGAGGTGGCATCGGGCTTGTCTCGCGGTGGATGTGAAGATGTAGATTCTATCATGGTGTGAGAAAGGAGGAAGGAGGGAGGAGGGAGGAGGGAGGAGGGAGGAGGGAGGGGCTGTAAAGTAGAAGGGTATTATTTAATTTGACAACAAACAATTAGCTGACATGTCGACAAGATTGACTTTTTTTTTTCTTTCTCTTGGGCGTTGCGTGATTTAGCGATTTGGGCGATTTGGCGGGTCTGAGAGCCTTGAACTAGTGGGAGGGGGAGTCATAAATCTCTGACAGCCCTTCTGGGCCTATGATCGATATGATCAAGCGCTATCGACCATCTCAATTCTCAATTGGCATTTTTTGATTAGATCGTTGAATGCCAGCGAATAATGCACGCAGCCCCAGGGTTGTGTAACGTGCATTTCTGGGTTGGCAGCCCACCCCACCGCTGCCCAGTGTATGCATGCAGTCGATAAGACCGTTGTTACGCAAGACGGACGATACGAGGATTCGATAGAGAGTATTTCCGGGATTGTAACCCTCCTGCGAATCTCCCTCTCTCTCTCTCTCTCTCTCTCTCTATCTCTCAAGCTTTTTCCCCTTTCCTTTCTAGAACCACCCCCAAGGTCCGAGCGTGAAGAACTCCAACACATTGGCTGCTCGAGTTTTCCGCAAGAAACATGACATACGGGTCGTCTTCGTGAGGAAAGTACTACAAGTGACCCCCACGTCCTATTTATCGTCGGCGTGGGGTCCGCCATGGGAATCTCTCTGTTCGCACTCGGAAACGTCTTCACTATGCGGTGTTCGGGTCTCAACCGCTCAACTCCTCACCTATGAATCTTCCTTCCCTTGTCTTGAGGCTGAGAACGGCTATTCGCGGCCCAGATCCCTTGCGTTGCTGCCTATTGGCAAGCTCGAGTTCAAGTCAATGACATATATCGTCGGTTGAAATGAATACCCCTACAGAGACATGTCTGGGCTTACTGTCTTACTGGTGGGGAGAGTCGTAAGCCATCTCAGTAAAGTACAACCGTTGTAGACCGTCACCGTTGTCTACCTATAAAACCAGATGGCGGTCTCGATATCTCATTACAAGTACTCACATTTCTCACTATATCATAGTGGAATAGACCAGTAAGTTCGATCGGTTCTTTGCATTTAAATTGACCGAACCAGAAATTTGATTTCAGAGCATGTGCGACTAGAAGAGTTGGAAATATAAATACATGAAATGAGTCAAACATGATGAATACTCAAAATGCCACTTAGACTGACGGTTATCCGACCAGTTTAATTCTTAAATGTCACAAGGCTACTCTCGCAGAATCAGGTATTGAATAGATCAAGAGGCAAGAGAAGAAATAGACTACCTCATTATCTTATAGATTAATTTATGGGCTAGCGGACTAGCTAGATAGGTTGACGATACACAGGCTTGCATCCGTAATAGGAAACTTAAGGCGGCCCATGGCTCCTGTCGAGCTATCGTGTGTTATATGTGTGAGTGCAGTATCTTCCTCGCTATCGTCGGTGTCATTAAGTCTAATCTTTCAACAGAGTTCCCCAATATTCTCTTGTGATAAGTCGACTCATACGCACATGCCAACTTGAGCTTTGTTAGAATGGACTCTTATCGAAGATTGAACTGAACAGCTGGCCGTCTTCTAAGTGCATTCAACGATAGGGTCAGCAAATGAGATAGCAACCTAACATAACAACCATAGCAAAGCAACAAACGGAGGGTCAAGCAACAGATTTAACAATTATCTTCCTTTCAGTTCTCCTTCGCTCTCGTCGAGCCACTTACATTTGTTCCAAGTAACGGTACGCAGCGAGCTCACAACCTTATGGTGCAGATAGGTGTTGCGCAAGCTTTGTCTTCTGGTAGGTTTCCGAGCTAAGTCTCGTCAATCTCTTGTACAACCCCATCGATGGTATCGTTCGACAACATGTATTGGACACCAATGGACTGGTCAGAAAGGTACGCATGGATTTAAGTGATTTTCCTTCCTTTCCTGCGTCGAGTAGTCCGTGAGGGCAAGTGCGAGTGGTTCGGAACCAGGATTGTCTGGTCAGATAGGTACGCACGGATATAAGCGATGATCCTTCCGCTCTTCTTTCAAGTATTCTTCAGGCCAAGTGCGAGTGATTTGGACCTGAGAGTCTTGTCCTCGTCATACTCCTCGTATCTGCTTACTTAGATGATACACTAACTTGTTCTGCAGGATTCGAGAACCTTTGATTGGAGCTAGCTTGAACATCTTGTTGAGCCAGCTGAGCTGACATTCTGATGAAAAGCGTCAGAGTTCATGTCCGAACCCGAGGTATTTGGCATGACTCTAGCCAAGGTTTGCGTCGGCGATATGGTCACTCTTGTTGGCGAGCTTCGGTCCGCCGAATCTTGACGGACGGCTTATGCGGCGCTGAAGTCCTTCAAACATAGCCCTCTCTGTCTTCAACTCCGCTCTTCGACTCCAATCGTTCGCTCCTCTTCGTGGTTGCCTCCATATTCGTCTCTTTACTCCATTTCTTTCCTTCCCTTCCATCCACTCCATTCCCTCCGTTCCGTTCCCTCCGTTCTCTAGTTGTTTCCAAGTCCTTCATTTTTACAGACTTCTAGTACGTCTTTACCCGTAGTACGTTATTTCGATTTCACGTCCGCCCGTAGACCTGAGATGCGTAGCATGTTGAGCCTCAATAGAGCGAATGAAGCCATGCTTAATCGATAGCAGCATAGAGCCCTCGCTTATTGATCAGTCAGGATCAAGAATGAAAGGGAGGTACGAACCTCTAACAGTTTGATTACATCACTAGCGATCCATAGCTCCATTGACCACGTCTGCGTCGATTTTGTCGTTGTCAAGTATATATCCCGTGAAGCGTGAAGCTATGGGCGAAGGGGTTGGATGAATGACTGTGCTGTTGGATCTCGTCAGGGACGGGGTGTATTCAATGATGAGTAAGTCTTATTGTTCGCTCAGCGAATTCGAGCCTTTATTCGAAGCATGGTCGTAGGCCTGTGGCCAACTAACTATTCGACTAGCTATTCACGAAAGTGAATCCAACTGCCCACACTGACTATATTGCGCAAGCCGTGATAGATACATGAAGACCAGGACAATTGAACCGATGGCATTGACCTTCCGGAATCCCACTAACCTTGATTTTCAAACCTTCAGAATCTGCCCGAAACACCACCCCTTTTTTTCCATGGGCCTAACCAATGAGTACTTCCGATTACTACGAAGGCTTGGAGATCACCTGAGAGACAAGCTTGACACCGTAAGTTGTGCAACATGAAATAAAACATGATAAAGTCTCGCCACACTTCACTTGAATTTGGAATAATATATCATCCTTCCTATTATTGGTGAATCGTGTTCAAAGCGGTTCATCGACTACTATGTGAACCCTATATTTCTCCCTCTTGTTTTCTTATTCTCCTACTTTCAACGCACCATCCTCTACCCTATATATACAAACTGCCCATCTTCCAGCTAAACCATAGCAGTACTACATTATCTTATATATGATAGCCAGGTATTACCTTTGGCTTGGAACCTTAAAGCCTTGATTGTTCACGAGGTCTCTCTTGACGTTCTGAAGAGATTTTACTATGGGTGGGGACAGCCAAGCGACGGTGCCCGTACCTCGACCACCACATGGACAAGCTTTCAAGGTTTACGTGCCACACAATCCCAGCAATCTAGCGGCTGGAGGGCTACTCCATTACGGCCTTCTGAACGGCACCAATCTTCTGGTGGGAGATGAGGGAACCATGAACAAGGTCGAGAGGAAGTTCTGTAAGCCAAGGGACGAAGAGGATCGTTCCAAGGTCCTAGGATAGTCCGACCAATGTCGCCCGGCACTTCAGCATCAAGAGCAATCTCAGATACTCTTGCAGGTGCACCAGACGGTCAAGGCGGAGGGCAAATAGCAGCGCCAGAGCTAATGCAGAACCAGATTATAAATCCTTCCACTTCTAGCCCCAACCCTCATACTTTACAACATGGTCACGGTGCTGTTAAAAACATCAAAAAAACAAATTGGCTGCAAAGAAAAGTTGGTCTCACTCCCAAAGGGTTCCAACAGACACTGATGCTTGACACTACAGAGGCGACGCACGACGATTCGGACCCAGAGCTTCTGCTAGCTTTCAAAAACAAGCCAATCAAAAAATTCGCAAGGCTGAACTTATCAAAAAGCCAATCGAACAAGCGGGCCGCTTTGAACGTCTCTTCGAATGAACTGTCCGAACCAAAACGCCAAGGTACAAAACGGCGCAAGATCAACTAGGAAACCGAGGCATTCAAACTCTGACTGCTGGCGCCAGCAATGTGACCAGGTGCCTTTAGATTACCCTTCTCATCCTATATTGTCAATTCAGCCGTGGAGTTCACGCGCATCTCACCTTGTCAACAGACCAGTGGTACCATCCAAACTGGGTATACTAATCGACCTATCCGATGTGTTCTCTGCAAAGAGGTTCCTTTGATCTTGGGTCGCGCAACCTGGGTGACGCTTCCTCTACGAGCCGTCGATCGAGCCAATCTTCGTCAGTCTTGCAACCTGATCTAGACGACCTGACGGCCCCTCACGCCAACCCTAGCGCTCATAGAGCCGTCAGGCAGCAATCAGTCAGATCAAGACTGTCAGCGTCTCGGTTACGGTGCCCCAGCAGCAAATCTTCTATGATGCACATGGGCCATTTCTGGGCAATTCCCGACCAACACGCCCACCTCCACCACCATCGCAGAAAGACTACAAAGATCTTCAAGCAGCATACTTCGATCTGTAAACACCGTATGACATTCTTCGAGTAACAGTCTCAACGGCTATTGAAGAGACGATCAGTTTGACGGTTGCGGCAGAAGGGCATTGATGCTATTTCAATGATGTACGCTAGGGGAAAGCTTGGGGAATACAATTTTACCAGCGAGTTGCGTTCATTCTGGCGAGGAGCGCACAAACCCCTCCGCATAATTCAACGACAAGGAAGACATGGTTGAAATTCTCCTTGTCTCCCTATGACCACTTTCGCAAGTGTTAGTCTTGAGCATGCCTGATCCGATGTTGTCTTCCTCATTTATTCCAATCAACATGAACACCATATCTTGAGCCATCAGCCGCATATATAGCATCGGTCGGGAGTTGCCCATGTGAGCCTGGATTCGGGCTCTCGACCATACCTACGACCGAGTGCTTCAAGCTCAAGATGTCACCAGAACGGTGACAAATATCAGCGGCACATCGAAGCATGAACGCACAGCGGCAGATGAGGCGCAATGACTGAGGATGCCGGAGAGGAACCCGGTAGCCAAGAACTTGCCGTGGTCGAGTTGACAAAGCCGCTGCCGTTCGAACATCACACACGAATGCAAGAGCTCGAAGACAGGATACACATGACGATCTCACAAAAATAAAATCATCTCACCAGCTCTGTGTACAACCATCAGCCGAACCCTTCAAACCCAACCACAGCCACAAAGCAGAAAAAAAACTGGATGTACCTAGAAATCAGTAGACCTTCCTGCTGCCGTCACTCCTCAACCTGAGACTGAGTCGTCGAACTCACACCTAGTAGAAATCCCTACTACTTTCCCCCGGCAGGCTTCTTAACTGTCCCCATCCCCGTCCTCTCAACCCACACCCACTCTTCTGGAGCGATAGCGACCCTAAATTACATTTACTTCTCTTGAAGATCAAGTGCAAGCCTAAGTTAACCACCAATAAAGCAGTAGACCATGGAGCCGCTATTGTGCACAAGGATGAGCCTAATCCATAAAACCCTTCAGCGATAAAGCCTTCTACTACAGCGCCCCAAACGATTAAGAACCCCCTTAATTCAAATTTCAGTCAACATGCTCTAGGGTCACAACGACTTTCAAGTGCAAGCCGTATCCCATGTCTTCCCGAGCGGAACGCTCCTTTCCTGCTGTCGCTCTATATATGGCCGAGAAGGAGTTGAAGAGAGCCTTCTTCGATGCTATAGTTCAGAAGCCAACCTAAAGCTATCAACTACGCTCCTTTTTTCACTCGCAATATCAGAGCTTTCATTCATTGGCATTCATTATCCGCGTTCACTACGTCCGTCCCTTTTCCACATTGGGAAAAAATGATGCTATACACACAATCCTCCCTGCGCCTGCGCACAGTATGCTAAATCCATTTCACTCGCCTTGGTCCAGCGCCTGCACTTCTTGCGGCCCAACGTTGCCGCCACCTTTCCACTGCGGTCTCGCCGTCACGTCGCCCTGGTTCACCCTCTGCACCTGTTGCATCGTGAGTTACCGCTTGAAGATGGTCCACGTCTTCCGCCACTCTCCCACCTTGGCGTCGGAAGGCGACAAAAATCTGCCCCCGACTTACTCGAGGCCCGCCCGGGCGCTGCCGCTTTAGCGGAGATAAGAACATTAGCCAAAGACTCCAAAGAAAGTGACTGAATGCTTTCATCCCATGTTTGAGCCTTCCCGTTGAAGGCGAAAAATCGGCCAGCAATTTCGTCAGAGGTGAGCTCTTTAGTATAGATGATACGCAAAACAATGGCGCCCTGATCCTCCGAGATCGCGCTCGTGCCAATCAATCGTCTCGCCGGTGAACAAAAATGGTCATACAGAGCTTTCGCGAATTCAGACCGTGATCTAGCAGAGAAATGTCCCGAGCGAGTGGGAACGTAATCATGTTTCAATATCTCACCCACATCAATCGTCAGGGTACTCAATGGCGCATCTTTAAACATATGAAACATATTCCTCTACGCTTCTCTCAGCCACAATGGGTAGGTGAAAAGGCGATATCTACCCTCTCGCAGCAAGACTACCACGCCACCAGATGGGGAGGAAAATGTGGCGAGTGTATTCAATTTTTGGTTTCCAGAAGTCTGTAGCAGTGGGCTTGAACGTGACTTGCCAAGGATTCAGCTCTTAAAGTATCGGGTACGACAGGTCCTTCAATCGCTTGCTGACCCGGAGCGAAGGGAGATTCGGATGGAATCGACCGAGCCATTAGGTTGTTGAAATGAGATGCTTAGGCCTATTTGGGACTAGTTTGAGACCAGTAGAATCATGTGATCCCCCTGTATTTAGGCGAATCTTTCGCTCCATAGAATGAATACACCTATCGCTGCTTCAACATCGGTTAGAAGTACTTTCAATTGAGGATATAAGGAGTCGATTCGCTGGGAAAGGGTCAAGTGCTTGATGATTGGTGCGGCTGATCTTGACGAACATGACCTGCAGCTCGGTTGGCAGGCCAAAGTAGTCGAACATGGTTGTCGAATGAATCGGTAGAAGTACGATCGGTTCACGGTGCTGTGAGGTTGTGTCTGATTGACAGTGAGGGCTGAGCTGTAAGATCGACGGCTATACTAAGATGAGGGGCAGAGTTCGAGTTATGAATTGATCAGGGAGCCGACCGGAATGCTCAATTAATCTCTACAAGACTACAAGTGGCATATTTGGCAGCAGCCATCAAACAAAACCATCAAGCTATGGGAGAGACATGGCTTATTCGCGCATGGCTGGTGGTGTGGGAATCAGGGCATACGAGTGTCTGGTGTTGTAACAAGTTTCCCAGATGCGATATGTGGTTCCTTTCGTGCAGCCACATGACACACTGCCAGGATTCTCTTTCTTTAATCTCACGGTTTTCCCAGCTATCGATGAGTTTCATCTAATGCCTCGCTTTATTATACATTTCCTCAGGCGCACATTGCAGTACGACCAAGATTACAATTGCGTAGGCCGAACACAATGATCGAGCTACAGCTCATGATACTCCAATACAGCCTTACAATCGATACAGATATTAGGCCATTCCCGCCATTGATGTCTTTGGCGCTTAATAGTCACCCTAAAGGCCTGACCTGAGGCGTGTTCGGAGGTAATTTGAGCTCTTTCAAGTCCGATGCTCCAAGGAATCTCCTTTGACGAAGAGCATCCTGCTTTCTGGCTATCAGCACGTCCGCATCATGCGTTGGCTCGTTAAAACAACAGCCAGACCACGTGTCGTCCCGCCTCGTGGAATCAATCCTCTTGTCAGCGTATGCAAGGTCTTGATCTGGGTCGCTTCCTTGATCGTCAGAAATGTCCACTGCCCAGATCTCTCCGTCAGCAAGTGTCATGTCGAAATTGCGCGCAGGACACAAGCTGATGCTAATTCCCAAATTCAACGCCTCGAGGCGGCCAGAGATACCTGTATTTCTTTTGACCTCCAGAACAGCAGTTCCAGTTGCCCATCCATATGATTTGTCTGGTACACCACCAGGATTCTTAATCCAGCGGTTATCGAACAACTCGTCACGCGCAGTCGACCTTGCTCCGCATACGAGAGCCTCCTCGAACATTGTCGGGTCTGGTCTGGTGTCTAAACTGCGCCCGCCCCCGATGAGAAGCTTGTTATTCGCGAGCAAGAGCATAGGGTTGAAGTCCGTATCGAATCCAAGCTTGATCCAATGGATGTGGGACCATCCACCTTCGCGTAAATAATGCGAGAGCTCTGGCTTGACCTTCGGCTCCATGTAGACGATACCTGCAGTTCCCAGGTCGTCGTCTTCTAGACTAATCACTTCTCTCCAGGATTGAACCCTTCTCGATAGTATTTTCGATTGACAACTTTCGTAATTTGGAGGTCTCAGAGACCGAAGCCAGAACCCGTGAAAGCGTTTGAGCGGAGGCTCAGTTGGCTCGATTGGAACACGAAGACTTCTCTCTTCGAAGCGCCCCATATCAGAAAGCGGAATCATGGTTTTACCCTCCTTTATCATTCCTTTCACGCGGACATATTCGCCGTCGGTCGACAATCTGCTTAGCAAGATAGCAATTCTTTTGTCCGTAGAGGTTCCTTTGAGGCAATTTAGAATTGCATAGTATGTTTCCATGCCATGAGGCAGGGTTTTGAGCTTGATCGATAGTTCGCCGTTCGATTCCGAGAACCCCAAGGATCCGCTTGTCTTGAACACGTCGGTGCACTCGGAGTAGGAGTCCGGAGAGGGTGCGAAGAGCCCGGTAGGTTTCTCTTGCTCCATCGCCCACGCGAACATAGACTCATCTTTGCCCTTGTGCATGATAGCTTGTTGCAGGCGCACAAAAGCCTTCGAACCCTCACCATATCTTGAATCCATGGTAACGCCAAGGATCCCCAGAAGAGAATAAGCTCTGTCTTCGTCTCTTTTGGTCTCTCTACCTGCTGCCCACGACAGTATTTGAGCAACAGAGCAGGTCGCTAGGTTTTCAGAATCGCTCAAAACGGTCTCAGGTATCCTAGTCTTGATGGATAGTCTGGCTAGTAATTCACTTTTCGTGCCGAAACGCTCCCAATTGCGGTCAAAGAAATACGCCTCGCTTGCGCCGATCAATTCCTGCAATGTCCAGCCTCGTTTAAACCACTCACCATCCATCATGGCCTCTCTGGTGACATCGTGGAGATAGACAATGCATATATGACTGCGCTGGTACCAGCGATACATACTGTTGATAGCCTCGGTCAACTCGCTCCCATCTCCTTTGTTGATGCAGCATGTATCGGCCCAGCCATAGATACAGCCTACTTCGGACGCTTTCTCGCAGAATTTTTTGAGTTTCGCGTACCCTCTCTTGCGTGAAATGTCTATGGACTCATGTACATCAAGATATGTCACTTCATCGGCATCGGCGCCCCATCGGTGGGAGAGGATTGCGTATTGGTGGCCTGCAAGATCGGACTCAGCGACATCTTTGAGTATGAGAGTGCCGGAGCGCCCAGCGCTGGTATCAAGAAAACGCATCTTCAGCTCGTAATGACCGACAAATGTTGAGGACGGCGTGGGAATGTGTCAGTTGAAGCAGAAAAAGTCAAACTCAGCTCCCTGTTCTTATGATATCGCATAGGCCACATCATGAAATTATTGCGGGCATTACAGGTCCTTCCTGCAGCGGGCTGTTCAGGTATACATAGCTGGCTTACGCCCTCATACAAATAATCCTTGTTAAGAGGCTTTTTGCTAATGCAATGTCCAGCCCGCTGCTGCTGCCTGCAGGAAGGACCTGTACTTGTGAAGTTGTGATCCTAGGGCTGAGAGCTAGCGCGAAATGCATGCCCTATAGCGCTTTACCCGGAAAGGACTAGAGTAGTCAGTATCGCTTGCCAAGATCAAGAGTCGGAGGTCATTGCACAGCAATATGAAAGTATACGAGGGTGAGTTGGCCGAGTGGTAGTAGGCCTTCATGGAAGACTGCAGTAATTACTCAAGCGCTAGGGGAGAGCGGCCCCCGTTGAGGAACGCTAAGGTCGTGGGTTCGATTCCCACCGCTCTCAACGGTGCTACCAAGGAGGAGGGTTATTAAGGATTTGATTCCAGCTGTGAAAGTATCAATCTGCCGTGGTGAATGCGACCGAGAGAAAATCACCTCACGTGTTAAGCGAAAATCTTGTACTTAATGGTTGATGTCTTTCATAGCCGCATAGGCCCACATAAGGACGATAAATTGATATCACACACACACACACACACAGCAATATAAACACTACACTTGAAAGGGGACAAGCTATAAATCTGCTTTATTTTCGACTCGAGATTAGGCTCTAAATTCGCGAGGCTCATCGTCTCTCGTACCCTCATTCTATATTATTTATTATCTAATTTTAGCCACGGTAAAGTTCCTTTGTGGCCTTTTGTAGGCCCACCGATTTTGGTCCATTGGTTAGGACTGTTGATCTATCCTTCAACAACCAGCTACAGTACGACTACCAGATCCCTTACATCTACAATGGCATCTAAAGCCTCACCAGCGAAGCCACTCTCGATACGGAAGCGAGATGCGATACTAAAAGTCCTCTCTAACAAGGACAAAATGAATGAGCTAAGAGTTCTCGCCGAGAAGTCCATCTTCTGGGATTGTAGCCATCCAGAAACCCGGGCAAACCACGAAATGATACGATCTGAGTTTGAGTATTTCGACTCTTCGGTCTCTGATACCACTAGTCCAGCTGATATCTGAACGTTGAATCCGATTCTGAGCAGAAGCAAGAAAGTCCTTCCAGTCAGTCTAGACTATACCAAAGGAAAGCTTGAGGGGAAGCCAACAGTGCAAGTGCTGTACAACCGGCAGGATGATATACCCTGGTGGGCGCACCTTGTCACTCCATTGTCTGTAAAGAAAGCAGGCGCTTGGAATAGCAACATCACTACCTACATACACATGCTGGCTACGATAAAGGTCTGAAGTACCCTTTCATACTCTAAATTCATCCTGATCGACGCTGAGTTATACCTCTTTTGGTAACAACTGATGTCAATGGAGAAGGGAGATGAATTGGAAGCAGTACTACGCGGCATGGCTCTCAACCTGTTTTTGTGGGGTGAGGTTAGGGCCTATCACTGTCGCTCAAGAATACGAACAGGGTGCGTCCATGGGAGGTGACATGTTGAGACCGAATGACCCAAATCGCCACTGACAAGACGTTATTTCTTCCGTGTACCAGACGAAGAAGACTTTCTACATAGCCTCAAACACATCAACAAGAGTATCTACACGGAATCTTTATATTTATGAAGGGTCTTCGAGAGCCTTATGACAGAAACCACATAAGAACGTTGACAAATTCTCGACTGTGCGAACAACCTTCCATTCCCCAACTCACGGCCTTTTCAAAAATCCCAAAAACAAAATCAACACCTGATTAATTCATCCTAAAACGCTACCAAAGGTGCAAAATCATGACAACTGCGAGATTCGAACTCGCGCTCTTTCGAACAGGTAGGTTCGAGACTTGTAGATCTGATACCTGAAACCTGCGCCATAACCACTCGGCCAAGTTGCCTTTCCTCAACAAATGGTCTCTAAATATATATATATACTTAGCTTGAAATTTTAATCGTGGATTTGAAGCAAGTCAAAGTAGTCTGTCACGTCTGTCTCTCTATCTCTCATGTCGTTTTTTCAGTCCTTCCTATCGTACACGAGTTACAACTACAAATTCGACCAGTTCGACGAGTGCTGTAATATTCTTTTCTGACATCATCATTCCGGACAGCAGTTTCCTTTTTACCGAAAAGAAAGACCTCGCGTTCGCTACAAAGGAGAACTCGAAAAGCCGCTGAGCACCAAAGCAGCTTTTTTGGTATCTCATACTTATGCTTCTGTGCACTCAAATGCCCTACTGGTCTCCTTCTCCTTCCTTCCTCATGGATGCCTACTCCTTTATCCCAAGGTCCACTCTGGAGCATATGCCATATGCGCTTCATGACTCCCCGCTGCGAATATCGACAGACTGAGTCGAGATTACCCCCCGTTGATTATCCCATGTATTCCCTTCCGCAGCTATGCTTGTCGCAGCTATCTCAAACCGAGTTCTAACCAATGTCAATCTGCGTGCAGGAAATCAACGAGACTGATTGTTCATTTGAACACATGGGAGTAGTTGATTCAAAGTCCTTGAATACAGATGTGTTTCCAAAAACCTGTCATCATCCAATCACCCTTTCCAGGCACGAGATCGTAGCGTCTCGGCTATGGTTGCTTGATATCACTATCCAGCTGTTAGCAAATTTCCTAGCCCAAAACCACCACAGAACCACCTACCTCACAACTTGATTACATCACAAGCCGAGTAAATCCGCGCATCCCGCGTCAGAAATCTCAGCATACCCACTCTGGGACACTCACATCCTCCCCCTCGAATATCCCATCCAAGCCCTAGATAATTTTTCCCCGTTCTCCACCTCCTATTCCCCCTTAACCGCCTCCTCCCCCGGACTCCTACTCCTCCCCCTCTCCGCCTTCCTCCCGCCCCTTCCCCCCTGCGCATCCCCCTTCTTCGGCGGCGGTCTTACAAACGCAAAATCCACCGTCAAGATCTGATCGAGCAGCTTTGCGCCGTTGGCGCCTTCAATGGCGGCTTTGGCTTCGCGCTGGGTGGGGTATTCGACTAGGACGTAGCCCTGCGTGTGATATCGGGTCAGCCTGTGATGGATTTGTTAGGGGAGGGGTAGAGGGTAGTTGTAGAGACAGGTGGTGGTGAGTCGGGGTGGGAGGTACTTTGACGTAGCCTGTTCTCCGATCCAGGTTCATATGCAGGTTCTTAATTTCGCCGTACTCCCCAAATAGCTCCTGCAGGTCCTCTTCGCTCGCCTCTTCATGAACATTTGTCACAAGAATGATCCAGCCTTCGATGGAGCGGACGGCAACGGCGCCGGTGGAGGTGCGGATTTCAGAGGTTGTCGGAAGGGCGATCTTGGGATCGTCGTTGGCGGGAGGGTCAATGTCCATTTCTGTGGAGGCCATTGTTGGGATGTTTTAGAGAGGAAGGAAGTGAGTTAGTGGGGCTGTGTTTGGTGGTAGGTTGGGAGGATTGGGCGCAATTGGAGGTTCGATAAACCGGAGCGCATTGGATGTTTTGTAAATTATCAATGTGTTCCGCTGTCACGCTAGCGAAGCAGTCACGCTGGGTAAACCGCTTTACGATATTTGACCATGTAACTAATCTGTGAACAGTGTCTGATATCACGGTTTAAGATCATACTATGGCTGATGCTGCAGAAAAGCTGACGTTCAGAGATACCTTCCAAACTTATGTTGCGAGATATCCGCCCCCGAAGAAACTACGATGCGTCTACGGACCCGAGGAGAGGCAAGCGGATAAAGTAGAGAAGAGAAACAGAAGCCATTGATTGACACACCGCCAATCTAGGTGAGAGACTTATGGCTGCGAGAGTGATGGTTCTTGCAGGTTGCTTGGGAGACGCTATGATAAGTACTCACGGCTGTCATAGTCCAGCGTCCTTCTTGGGATAGAGAGATGTACATACCATGTATGGGTCCGTTTCTTCTTTCATGCTAGCTCGAGTCACAACAACCGTTTACTATCTAAGAATACCAACTTAAGAAGAATTTGAGACGACTGACCATGTGTGCACTTACAAGTAAGCAGTGTCGCTCGTACGCAAAACGCTGCTTCCTACCTCACTCAACTCGCCTTCAAGTGATTAATCATCGCGATTCAGCTAGCAGTCCACATGGACAGCTATCAGCCAAGGCCCAGAGCAAACCCCACAACAAGCCCACTCACCCCGGAAGCTCTCCACCATCTAGATATCTTGTACTTGTTATCCCAGGTTGTGTAGCCGCTGTACTTGATCAAAACGGGAAGACGAAAATGAGGTGAAATGTTGGCTCGATGACTTAGCTGAACTTGCTCCATTTGCTCCTACGAGCCCACCCCAGATGTGGTGGACCAATAGTAGTTGACGTGTTGTAACTGAATGCTAGGAAGACATACTGGCGCTGGTTCTACGCCGAAGGGGTGACCGAGGCTGTTGAAGTAGTTGCTTCCCCTGACAAATTGCCGTCCTTTTCACTGGGAACGAATGCGTACCTGGGCAATTGTGCCATCTTCTCTTCCGGACTAATTTCATTATCTGAATAGACAAGTTTCGCATTCTTGTCTTTCTTCCCTTTCTTTTCATCCTGTGGCTCCTCAGCTTTAGCTTCCAATTTGCCGTTAGCAATAAACTCAGCTTTATCGGCGTCCTTTGCAGCACCATAGAGCAAATCGTCAACATCATTGGACAGACTGGACTGTGCTTCGACATGAGCAGGTGGCGCACCCTGAGGACTTTGAGTGAAGGTTCTATTCTCAGGCGGGTTCGGTGGCCCCGAAAGCTGACCTTGATGCATCTGTTGCATTTGGAAAGCATTGACGGGTGGCGCACCAAAAGAAGGTCGCTGAGGAAGGCCAGGTGCTGGCGGTAAGTTTCCAGAGCGCAGCGGAAGAGGTCCATTCTGTGGAGGCGTGTGAGTACGCGGAGGTTGAAACTGACCGTGTTGGAAAGGAACTGCTGGAGAGCCAGGACCGAACGGTTGGGGAGGGCCATTCTGGAACGGGGGAGGCCCATTTTGGAAATGATGTGGTCCATTCTGGAATTGGGGCGGACCACCCTGAAACTGAGGAGGACCATTTTGAAATTGGGGCGGACCACCTTGGAATGGTGGAGGTCCGTTCTGGTACGGAGGTGAGAAGCCTTGCCCACCAGGCGGACCTTGATACTGCTGGGGTGGTCCAAATGCTTGGTTATGCATGCCAGGTGGCTCGAAACCAGGCTGTTGCGGAGGGAACTGCGATTGTTGAGGTGGAGCAAACGGTGATGGCTGTTGCTGGAACGGAGTTCCCTGTTGGCTATAGGGTTGCGGATATGATGAGTAAGTTGAATTATTGGGAGGCCCTCCAAATTGCATTTGAGGCTGCGAGTATCCTGGAGAGCCAGCCTGCTTATTACAAGGTCAGTCATAGTCAACTTGATGAGAAGCACCATCAACCCACAAAGGCGCCGGGACTCTGGCTTACACCTGGACTCTGACTACCATGCCCCCCAATTGGCGTCACGTCCCCACTACTGATGCCCGTCGCTTGTTCCGCCGCTTTCTTCGCTTTGTGCTCGGCCAGGCGCTTCTTCAGCTCAGAAGGAGGCTCAAATTTTGGTTTTTTGGCCGCACCAGGTCCGGCATTACCTGGTCCATGGTTGCCAGTGGCAGCGCGTCTGTCGGCCTCAGCCTGAGCGAATTGGTGAAGAATACGTTGTTTATGGCTGGTCACGATATCTTCGGGTATTCCCTCCATGCCAAAGATTTCGACGTCAAGACCTGAGCGATTAGGCAACGCATTTTCGATCGTGGTGAGCGTCTCTTTATGAACCTGTGTCATGTGAACGGACAGACCTTTTACTCTGTTAGTTGTGATGGCAAAACGGATACCTCTTGAACGCGACTTACCGCCTGCTGTGTTTAATCGACGTCCACAGCGCTCACACTTGAAATGCCTCGCTTTCTGATGGTTGATTAATATTTTAAGGTCATCAAAGTCTCGCTCGCAGTAGTAACACCACGGCCTTGCTAATATTTCTTCCACATCGGGATGACCCCTCTTCTTTTTGTTGCCCATAGCTTCGGAGGCTTGTAACTAGCGGAATGGTATGAGGAGAATGAGGGCAGGCCAAGCTTGAAGTAATAAGACTCAGAAGTCAACTCCTTATGAGGATTGAACGTGCAATGGAACGGTCGTTGAACTCCCGTTTCTGCCAAGCCTGTTAGTCATCAAAACTCGAGACCGCACCATCGTTTTTCCGTGTAAAATTTTCTTCGACTTTCACTTCACACTTTTTTAAAAAATATGATCGTTCTACATGAATAAATGGCATAAATAACCCATAGGCCTCATTATTAACTGTCCGATAAGACTACAAGATCAAACGGCTATGCTTTGATTCAAAAGATGGAGTTTCCTTCCGTCCACTCATCCGTTATGACGAGTATTTTCTTCAATCTAGCCATGGCTTCGTCTAGCAGTCTTTCTTTCATGGAGACTTGGCTTTTTGGTGCATTCAATGGAGCTACGCCATGGTGGAGATGGGTTGAACTTTCATGTACTGAGGCAGATCTGTCTGTGTGGAAACTTTCTCTATGGGCTTTTGATCTTATTGAGAAAGGTCTGTCTATGAGAAATCTATCCAGTTAGGCTTTTTCTAAGTGGACTTGGATCTGTTTCAGAAGACTTTGTGCCGGTGTTCGTTCGTTATTGGACCTCAGTGATCTCTCGCATTTGGGCACCTCTGCCAGCCTCGCAATCCTCTTCCGCAACATACAGTCAGCTCCTTTACCTCGTTCGAGGATCCACAAGGTCTTCATCTGAAGTTCCCTAAGCAGTATCTGCGTCATGCATTGCTGCTGTCGGGAGGTTGAACGAAACCCTGCTTCGTCAGGGCTTTCACGTGTTGCAAGATGAAAACCGGGCTATCATAGTTCATGCCTTTTGCTCGTACGAGAACTCTACATAGGCATGACTCCAATCGGCCCTACATGTTCATATTCTTTACTTCGCTTCCCTCTTGACGCTCCTCACCCCAGCCTCTCCCTTCCCGTGCGTGGTTGCTTGTGCCTTGTCTACCCTCACCAATGGCCTATACCTCGGCTCCCACATCTGCTCCCTGACCCACTCTTCCAGCTCCCCTTTATCCTTAGGAATCCCCTTCTCCGTTGCAACCCCTTCCTCAACAGCCTGCTTGATAACCGCAGAGGCGATCTGAACGCTTATTTCTCTGACGTTTGTGACGTCGGGAACAAGGCCGGCGTAGGGGTCATGAAGGCAGGGGGACTGGGAGGAGAGGGCTCTAACGGCTGCGACGAGCATGGCAGGGGTCAGGAGGCGGCTGCGAGAGAGCACAGTGCCGAGACCGATCCCGGGGAATGCGGTGGAATTGTTGCATTCGGCTTGATAGATCAGTAATTGCTTGAACTCTTTCGTCGTGATACGAGTCGAAGCGAAACTCCACGGGTCGAGTCGCTCTTAACCCTGACAACAAGACGGAGAAATCGACTTACCGACTTCATACTGTATTCCCTCATACTCAACTGGCGGGAACGGGCTGCCCGTCGCAATCAAAGCTTTTCCATTCGTCCACTTAAAGATATCCTCTGGTATAGCCTCATGGAGCCTTGTAGGATTACTCAAGGGCATAATGATAGGTTTGTCAACATGTTTTGCCATTTCTCTTATGATCTCTTCTGTAAAGGATCTCGGTTTCGTGGATGTTCCAATCAGTACGTGCGGTTTTACTTCTTTAATCACTGCGAGAAGGTCTTTGCCGCTCCCTTGCCATTCTTTGTCTTCACGTGCATAAGGTGTTTGGCCTGGAGTCAATTTATCTCCATGCGATTTAAGCAGGAGTCCAGGCTTGTCGACACACCTAATAGAGAGTCATTTGAAGCTTTCCCTCCCAGTCACACGTAACAGCTTACCATATCTGCTTCGCAGCCTCCTCCCTGGACTTTCCACTTTCTTCGGCGATAGCGCCTGTTACTTGATCTGCAATACCAGTGCCGGCAGATCCAGATCCAAATACCACCATCCTCATATCAGTGAGAGATAGCTTGCTGACATGCAACCCCGCCATGATGGCAGCTAACGTAATGCAGCCGGTCCCTTGGACATCGTCATTGAAGCAAGCGATTTCTGGGCTGTACTTGTCTAGGATTCTTTTGGCGTTGAGCAAGCCGAAGTCCTCACTATCCGGAGATTAAGCAGTGAGAAGACTAAGGCGGGATTGGACGAGAAACTCACAAGTGGATATATGCTTGAGGGTAATGTTTACGTGCTGCTTGGACGAAAGTATCAACAAACTCATCATATCGTTTACCACGTACCCGAGGCTTGCGAAGACCAAGATAGAGCTCGTCTTTCAACAAATCCTTGTTCTATGATTGGGTCAGCACAGGCTCAGGGACGTCATCAAGGTGGAGCCACGAACGTCTGTACCGCAGTCCAGTACAACTGGAAGCGTCCTGGCAGGGTGGATACCCGCGCATAGGGTCGTGATGACAAGCTTAGCGATAGATATCAGAATACCTCCCACCCCTTGATCACCAATGCCTAGTATCTGTCATAAATTAGCCGCTGTCATCCTTCTCAACCTCAAGATCGACATACCTCTTCTCCATCAGTCACCACAATGTAGTCAACATCCTCCGGAATACCCCATTGAGCGATGTTGTCGAAGACTCTATCTTGATCATCAATATTCAGAAAGCAACCCTCAGGTTTCCGGAATAGTCGAGAGTAGTTCTGAATCGCATCACCCTCCGTAGGCGTATATATGACGCTGAACATCTCTTTCAGATGATCTTGAATGAGCTACAAACATTTCAGCATCCAATTGCAACGCAATTTGAAGTCAGTCAACAGGATACCTTGTAATAAAGAACTTCATTCTGCTCCTTCATGCTCGTCATGAAAGTGTTCTTCGCGAGATCATTAGGTCGACTGCTGTACTGCTCGTACGCTCGATGCACTTGTTCGTCCAACGTTTGCACATTTGGCGGAAGTAAGCCGTACAGCTTGAACTCTTTGCGTTCATTGGAAGGGAAAGCTGACCCCTTGTTGTGGTACGGGGATGCTAGCAAGGCCGTCCCCTGGTCGAGGTCAGTAGATGCTGCACATGGCGAGATGTCAGCAATTATATGGACGGCAATTCGGCTATACCGTCAAAGCGCATTCTTCGGGTCCTGATGTAGACAATGGAAGATGCCCAAATTTGACATGTTTGGTGTCTTTTGGATGTGAGGCCATCTTGCGATTCCGAACGGTACGAGAGAGGTAAAAGGTACGGAATGGCTGGCGGCAGAGGCCAATTGAGTTACAACGTATGTAAAAAGAGGGATGGTCAAGATATTGTAAATTCGGCAAATCGCAGTGAAGATAACTGTGGACGCAAGAGACGGGTGGAATAGAATCGACTAGAAACTAACGGTTGAGAAAGAGGATCTTTCTAGGTAAGGTAATGAAGCAATTACAGTGTCTACTAGGACCGAACACCGTTCATGGTGTTATATAGGGTACAGAGGGACGGAGGGTTCGGTGGTACTTGTGGAGTAGGTAGTAGTCTAGGTTGACGTCACACGAAGGTTGAGAAACAGGTACTTTACAACCGCCATCGTGCCTGCTGAGATAGGATAAAACCTCATTTACAATGGTATACTCTATAGGGATATTTTACGAAAAACATATAGTCTTGGCTCTCATCATCCTTGTAAATTCCTCCTTTATGCACAGTCCCTAGGATACCCGTGCAATATCTATAATGCATGACTTGAACAGCCAGCTCGTAAACGTTGCCGAACATGTCTGACAGACCAAATCCATTCAGTGGGAGACTAAAGTGGTGTTTGGGGGAATGCTCCTTGTTCTTGCCACCACTCTAAACCGAGGTTGGGATCTGCTGGTGGATACTGCAGGACAGGAGGGTGATGCCCAAAAGGACTGGCTGGTACCGAATTCAAAGGTTCAGAAAAGCCTGAACCAGCTAGACTTGGATGCGGTGTGCGTGTCCAAGGCGGGCCTTTGTCAACAGGATTAGGTGGCCTTTGACGCGCTGCGCGTTTGACCCGCAGCTGACCAGGACCACATTGGGAAGCCTCCGCAACAGACTTACGCATGGCAAAGTGTTGCTGATCAGATGCAGCTTCGGCGTGTGGGTCTGTGGCTATCGATTCGATAATGCCGGATGGGTGAAGAGAACCGGGTGCAGGCACCCAGGTTGAATCCGTAAAATTGAAACTGCTGAAAACTGGATCCCGCACATCTTGTAGGAGCTCTCTAATGGCTATTATTAGCTTATATGGAAGGCGAATCCCGGAGTATGGGCCGACCTTTCTTCCCATGTGCCTGGGAGCCGAGCGAAATTGAGATTCTGGCTACGGAGAGGTTAGAGCTGGTCTCAGCGATTGAAAGGCTGAATACTGACTCGGAGTCAAATTTCGTTGGAGATTTCGAGTCACGAGACTCCGGGTTGATGTTGGGTGGAGGTGACGCAACATCCGTGCTGTGGAGAGCGCTCTTTGCAACTGTGAGGCCTTTCGCAACCTTGTGGGATTTTCTCGCCTTCCGTTGCCTCCATGTCTTCAACTTCGAGCGGTATTGGGACTCGCTACAACGCATTCAGTGTTTGGCATATCATGTACAGCAACAATTCCGTACTCAGGGTGGAAGTCTCGAGTGCAGACGCGTTTCATGACGTGTCTCAGAGGTAGATCTTCGTCTATGTAGAGACGAAGGATCTCTTCCTTGTGCTGCTCCCAGTGCTCTGAAGGGATGGGGTCGACCATGATTGTTCGTGTGAACGGTGCGGTATGCTTGACTCTGGATGGGGGTAGGGTGTTCAGCTCAGCGGCGACAATGAGGAAGATGGGTTGCGGGTCCATGTAAAGAGTACTGTGGTATTTGAGACATGGAGACCCGACCGTATGTAACCTTTGCGTCTGCCGTCCGACTAGTTTGCGCCACGCCACGTTCCCAAAATTGAGATTTGCAGAAAGAGATGCACACTCGGGCTAGTATGGATTGGAGGTTGCGCTAACTGGCCGGATGTAGCTTATGGAATCTCTACGGTCCAAGGACGACATTATCTGGTGGTATGATGTGAAATCTCCCCGAACGTCCCCATGTGCCCCCAGAGAGGACGACAGGAGCAAGGCCGATTGGTTCATCAGTCACGGCGGTCCGCACCCCGGAACATTAGCGGCCCCAGTCAGCACGCAGCAGAAGTCAAAAATCCAGCCTGGTATGATGGCCAGCCCCCTTTCACATAAAGTGAGGCATGAGACGGCACAGCAATAAACCGCGCTCTCCAGGGTGCAAGAAGCGGTCAGCAGATTGTCGTGTCACACTAGGTTGCGGGTCCTCGAAATCGGCATCGAATTTTGAGGCTCATAACGTTGCCTAAAGTGTTTGCCTTGTATTTGCCTTCTTGTCACGCTCTTCTCCTCCTCGCCGTCCCAACTGAGAGGTCTTCCAAATAATTAGAGCCATTTATGATATTGGCTTTGTCTAACCGATTGGATTCGCGCTCCTTCAGGGGTCTTGTAACATCACGATGACCTTCAGCAAATTTGTTCTTGCTGCCAGAAGATCCTGAAAGTCCAGCCACGTACCATGCGACGGCTAATAGGAACCCGACAACAATGACGTCCAGTATGTGCACTGCCCACCAAACGTGTTGAATCCCAAGTGAGCATGTCGAGTAACAAAATCGCCATTCCTTAATGTTGTCATCGAACCAAGCGCTTAACAGCCCAGCATTGCCCCCAAACTCGCCCATCATGCTGCGCACTGTTATTTCGCGTAGACCCGGAACGCTTTCGTTCATGTGTGTATCCGCGTCGCTCCATCTCTTGGCTTTCCATACTCGAGACCCCTTTTCTTCATCGTTAGGCAGGTAATGGTAGACATCACAGCCTTCGTGATCGTGGCCCGTCAAGATGATGCCGTTACGCCCAAGGCCCTTGCCAGGAGTATCAGGGTTGCCGCTCATACCAAAGATACCTTCCAGTATCCCCTTACCCGCGTTGTAGCTCAGATGATTCTGCTCCTTTAGTCCTCCTCCTTCTTCATCGGAATAAAAGTCAAAATGGGGACCATCAACGCAAATACCTGCATTTTTTGGTAGTGGTAAATGGGTAAGAAGGATAGTGGCTGTAGTTCGATCGTCAACCGGGCGAGAAGCACCAATGGCATTATTGATAAATGTGTACGTGTCTCCTTGAAGGTCTGTGTCCAGGGCCGGGGTGTCAAGGTTGAGCGAGTTCATGACTATGATCCTAATTTCAGGCTGATTCACGCTATCCTGGCGGTCTGTGTCATTCGCCTGATCTTGAGATAGGACAAACCGAGTCTCCCAATTCGCCCGGCCAAAAACTCTTTCGAATCTCTCAATTCTCTCTAGCGACATATCACCGGCATATCCAACATCATGATTCCCCGCAACGTTGACAATCCGTCTCTCCCAGCTCCTAGCCTGGCCTAATGTCCCAACGTGTCTTCCCTCTGTTACTTCATCCTCTACCCTTGTCCCATCTTTGAAGACTCTGTGCCAGAATCGCCATCCTCTTCGCTCGAATTCCTCGTCACTGACCCATTGGCTACCTATTAGATCCCCGAGAACCGTCACATGAGTCGGTTGTGTGTACCAGTGCATCGTGCGATATATGTGGGCCAGGTAGTAGTCGTTGCCCAGGAGGTCCAATCTCTTCCTCCATGATTGCAATATCCGGGGTACGTCTGAAACAACAAGGTTGTGCGTAATGTGCTGGATCACCTGGAGGCGATCATTTGTACTATTCGCATCCTGAAGATCCGGCCATAATGCTTGGAGACTTGGAAAGTAGCCATCCTCGGGATTAAGGAGCGAGGAGTCGCCTTCTAGTTGTGGGTCTCCTAAGGCAAGGAGACGAAAGGGTGCTGGGTCTGGTCCAGGCAAGTCATAGCCATACGAGAATTGCGTGGCTCTGCTCCACCAAGAGATGTTTTCAGGTACGCCAGGGGACGGAAAAGCGCAGCTATGGAAAGCTGGATAGAAGTATAGATATGTTGTCGAAATCAATGACAGTGGTAGGAGGATAAGGAGTATTCGAATAAGGAGAGGGAGCATGGAGACAAAGCAAAGCTGGGAACAGCAATGCAAAGTTAATCGTGCAAAGTCGATACCAAACTAACTCCTGGGCTTCAAGATTGCCTCAGGACCTCAGACGTGTGGGGCTAAGCCCCTGCGGGTTAGCTCCCCGCGCTAAGCCTCTACCGGGTTAGCGATTTGCTTTCTATGGAAGCTGCGATTACAACACCTCGCGAAGTAAGCAGAGCTAACCCGAAGGGGCTTAGCCACACACGTCTGAGGTCCCTACCTTAACCACTAATGCTGATACTGTACCTTCCTCCTCGAAACAAACTACAGGAAATCTTCTCCTTACACATCTATCCCACACCAACAGAAGTCCAACCCATCAACCCCCCCCCCCTCCCTCTACACCATCCCGCAATGCTCTCTCCGCGACCCCTGATCAAAGGCCCCCTCCACCCCCCAAAACAGCAAACCAACCCATCCCCAACATCGTACTCGCAGCGCGCGATAGCGCGGGGAGAGCTATGGCTAGAAAAGAGGCCTAGGAACAGTGGTGGAAAAGGTGTACATACCCGGTTTTCTTACCAGAATGGTCTGGTTTTTCTGGATTTGCTGACAAGCTGCTGCGTGCGAAAAGAGGTTACGTTCGATTCGGGCAAACTACCGCGGCCGTTTTTGAACCCGGCGGTGATGGGGCAGAGGACGAAGCAGCGTGCGGAGAGAGAGAAAAAGGATCAGGGCTGATCGTATTGGGGACAGATCATCTTAGTTTCATTGCCTTTGCATATCTACGTAGCTAAGCAGTTCAACTATCTCATGAAATGTACATGCGTAAATCCATGTCTCATACCGCTCTCATAACATTCATCAGGGCATTCCGACATACATCCAGGTCCTGCGGACAATCTTTCCCAAGCGCCAGAGAGCGCCGCAATTCCTCCCTTCATATATCCGTTACTGATGTGTCGCAACGTCAAGGCTCTTTTGTACAGTCTCAACCCCCTCGTTACCTTCCCCAATCATCGACTTGACCCTCACTGGCAGGAAGCACGACCCCGATACTTCCTCTCAGCTTTTCTCTAATCCTTTCCCTTTTACCCTCCTCGCGCCTTTCCTTCCTCTTTTCCATCCGCTCCTGCAATCCCCTGAAGCCGACAAATTGCACCTGGTACCCTAATCTAGGTATGACCACCCCGTCGTGTGGTCTCTCTTCGCTTCTGTCTGGCTGTATAAACTCGTAGTCATTACTTTGGTTATCATATGTGTCACTGTAGCTCTGTCTTCTGCGCTGATCACTTCCACGGGGCCCCTCTTGCGACCAACCAAATCTCTGGCGCCCACGAAGCCGCAGCGACCCAAACCGCTGGCTTAGCGATGAAGTGCGTGACGGAGTGGTAGTTTTGGGCTGCGGCATACCGATCGAGTTTCCAACCAGAACGCCTGAATTGCCAAATTCGCTCTCGCTGTCGGAAAGGTCATCCCAGAAGCCACGCGGCCGCCAGAATGGATGCAACTTGTTCTCATGGGTATCGCTCACACTTGGAGCGCGAGCGCTGATTGTCCTTCGTCTTGATAGGGATCGGCTGAGGGGTGAGACGAATGATTCGGAATAACGACGGGAACTAAGAGCACGCTTCATCATCGAGAGAGGACCACGGGTCCTCGGGCTTCCAGAAGAAGGCGGTTGAACAGAGTGTCGGTCTAGATCATCCACCGGAGTGTTATTAGCAGGGGTAGGTGGAATGATCTTGAAGTCGGGGGGTTGCGGTGGGTCGCGAGGGTTCTTGAGGGGTGAATTGATCAGATGTCTTTCTTCAAATACAGGATCTTCTGGCGTCACAGGCGACTGATGGATAATGGCAGGTTTCGTGGGCCCGGGGATCACGAAATTGGCGTTGCCGGCGACAAAGGTGGAATGCTCCGCAGGTTGGGAGTTACGCCTGGGCAGCTGCTGGACCACAAGTATGGATTTGTTGGTGTGCGGGTAGATACTGACCGCTGTTGCTTCATCGACTTCAAGTGTACCAGGAGTAGAAGAGCGGGCAGAGCGTAAAGAGAACGGAGTGACGAGCGCAGAGCGAGGCCGCGTAGCTGACCAGTCCCCGGTGCTAGATCGATCAAGGCCTGTAGTTTGTGTATCATTAGGTTCTGTAATCTGCAGTATAGGTTGTGATTGTGAGGACTGTCCCTCCTCGCCGTCATGTGCAATCACGCTAGCTGATGTTCCAGAGGTAGTACGGGAGAAGTTCCTACTCGTTGGTGCGGATGGGGAGGATTTCTGGGCGACGAGAGCTGGTGGAGTCTCTCTTGCAATCCTCGCTTCTGGCTTTGACGGGGTGAATTCGGGTACAATGGCGGAAATCGTTCGGCGCTCTCGACCGGGAAGGTCGAAATAGCCAACTGTTTCGTCGGGCGCGGTAGTCGGCCTTGATGATTGCTGGCGAGCAGAAGTAAGCGATATAGTCCTTGAAAGGCGTCTGCTGCTTGGGGCAGAAGACTTCAAAGAAGATCGGCGTTCAGGGATCACAATTACCGGCACAGTATCTTGCCGCACCTTGGCCATACTCGAAGCCATACTGGTTGCACTATCTGATACGAAACTTCTTTTTGGCCCTCCCTCTGGACTCCTGGTATGGCGAAGTAGATGTTGATGTGAGTGATCAGCGGAAATCAAGGAGCTGCGATTCGAATGGCTTGAGGAATTGTCGAGCGTATTGAGGGTACAGATTCTGCCGGTGTGTCGAAGAGTCCGTTCCCTTCTAGGCGGAGTGTCGATCACTATCGCTTCCACAACCGTGGAAGTCGCCGACATTTGGGAAAGTCGTCGATTGTCAACCTCTCGTAGCTTTGCATCAATATCTAGGCCCTCGTCCCTCAACGGCCATTGAATCTGCTCGGCGAACCGCTCCGTCGATGCACTCGGCGGACTCTGCCGACTTCTCTCAACTCTTTGGCGTAGACTCAGGGATTTTGTTAAGGCGTTTGGTGCTTCCTGGACAACCTTTGGTGATGTTGGCGATGAACGATTGGAAATCTGTGGGCGTTTCCTTCTCCTGACCAAACCAATTCGTGGCAAGTGTTGGCTTTCATCCACGCCTATACTATCCAAACCGTCTCGACTATCACCCCAGGCGCCGTCGAACGTAACGAAATCATATGTCTCTGATGGAAACCTCGGTGCTGGATCTCTTAAGGGCGGATCATCCTCTTCCGATTCCATCCCAAGCCCAAGCCCAATATCTCTTAATCTTTTATGACCCGCAGTCTTCAGCCAGTGCTGTTTAACTGGATGTACTGATGGTAGATCTTGTTGTCGAGCTTCGTCATCAGAGGAGGGCTCCTCACGAGCAGTCTTGAAAGATTCTGCTCGACTCGATACTTTGCGAGACGCCGAATGTGCCACTGAAGTATAAAGAATGTGGTTCACCCTTGGCGGAGTTGTCTCTGGAGTGGGCGGGCTCCGTTGGACCACAGGTGTGATGATTCCAGAACTACCGCTGGTATAAGTTGTCGCGAATGCGCGGTCTTTTGACGGGGAATCTTCGATCCAACTTGAGTCTACATTCTCGGTAGAATTCGAGGGTGGAGTTAGTGGTAAACCGCGCTCCGGAGCAAGCGGGACTGGTGAAGGTTCTGGAATCCAGGACCGTATCCGCTCAGAGGAACTGTAGCTGTACGCATCGCTTACACGTTCGAGACTACGTTCAAGCTTTACGGAATGCCTGGGATTTGAAGCGCCTGCCGTGGTCGTTCTTCTGGGAAACGCCTTGTGAGACTTCAACGTTGCGATGTTCGAAGACGGTTGGACCTCCATTTTGTTTCTTAGCTTTTTGCCGGGCAGCTCAGTACAGGTAGATCTGAGAGACACTCCGCTCGCGCGCAAGGATCGCGAGTCTTGAATGGAGTGTATCAAATTTATCCTGATATCAACGTAATGCTGGACAGATGGCACTCATCACTCGTGTTTTGCCGTCCGTTTGACTCCAGGACAAATCCGCGCTTGAACCGGCCAACGTGATAAGTTCTATCACTTCGGTCAAAGAGCAGAACTGTCGTTCCTGAGAGTTGCCGAGAGCCGTTAAGCTGACTTGGCCGTGAGGTGCTGGGATTGATCTTCGACCGAGTCTCCTGCCTGCTGCGTCGTAATACGCAGCCACGGCCAGGATGTATGCACAGAGCCTTGAGTAGCGCACCTATCCTTGACTGTGGGGGTTGACGAAGGCGCGCGGTGCGCCTTGAGCTGTCAGCCTGTCTGTAGTATCACTGTAGTCAGACATCGACGTGTGAGAGTCGTCAAAGGCGAGTGCTGCACTGTGGCGGACGTGTTGGATGTTGAGGGGTACGGAGTATGCGATCTCGTGTCGTCTCAAACCTGCATGAAGTGCTCGGTCGTAATATTGCGACGCTAAGAATAGCCGCCTAAGGGAGAAGGCCGACCAATCCCTGCCCGAGAAGCGGATGTTCGAGGGCATCTGAGGTAGCGACGTGAACGTCCTTTTACATCATATCATCGTTGATAGGGGTACTCTTGTATAATCCCTTGTCAAATCAAAGGTCGCAACTGCTCTGCTGATACTGGGACTGGGACTGGGACTGGGTAGCAGATGATGTGCATATTGTCGAATGAGCTGCAGCTACTCTAACGGTGAATGTGTCAATTTCGGCAGGTGTTTGATCATATTTGACCAAAGCCTCAATAATAATCATTATATATATATCGACTCTTCCTAATGGCTCGGATGATTGGCAAATCATTTTCAATGTTGGCGATTCATGTCATAAACGCGACTGCAGGAAGAAGTGCGGCCACTATGAGGTGAAGTTCAGTGAACAACAGCATCCGAGCATTGAGTAATAATTCTCCAGTGTCCAAATCTTCTGCGTCTGTGGTCTTGGTCGTTCTCTGGAAACCAGATGTAAGAACTTGAACAGCTATCTTATGTCGCCATACTCTCGTAGCATGCTCGCCTATACTCATGCAGATCATCTATTGCCTGCTCCTTTATGTTGATGCTTCACATGATGGTGGGTACGAGAATATCCATATAGCATCCATTCAACCTTCCTCGACCACCTTATCATGCTTCACAACTCGGTAGGCCAAGACAAGGACGACCTGTGGGAAATATCAAGAAGATTGTCGTTTCCACAGCACGGTACAGTAACTATGTGCTTGCCACATCAACCCTGGATTTGGCGATAATTTCCCGATCTTCATAATCAAATCTGATTGAACATATGAAGAACAAGTGGGAGAGAGCTCGAAGACTTGTAACAAGCCTTTCAAACGACGTCCTTTCGGGATACCCACAATATGTACTTCGTTATTTCATTTGGCGAGGCATTGAATCAATAGGTGTAGTTGTAAAGACTGAGTCAAAGTGATGATTCGGATTTGCATCAAACGGAGATAAACTAACAATTTCGAATATTGAGCTCTCAAAGTACCTGTGCTCTCACCTATTTTTAGTGTGGAAATAAGTACCTAATCATGTATACCTGATAAGGGGGTATGTGGCCACAGAGAAGGGGTGTACGGCTATAGAAAGAAAGTGTACGTCTATTGGCTCCCTGTTTTTCATAACAGATTTAGAAGATCAGAGGGTGTTTCCGACTGGGTGAGATTTGGGGAGTGAAATATTCTCCACTGACTAGACCGTCAGGAAATGGGAAGTCCTGATCATTGGTGGCTGGCAGGCGCTGTAATAGCTGTCTGTATTATGGATGTACTAAGGTGGGGGGGGGAAGGGTTGGAAGCCTCCAGGCACTGACTCTTGAATATCACCGTTCAACTTAGATAAAGCTGGTGCAGTTAGGTTTAAGATAGATGGTAAGATTGTTCAGAAATCAAGACAAAGAGAAGAGCAGTGGATCAAGTAAGCCCGGGGACGATACGTACCTAGGCACGTGATAGGGTACCTTTCAAGTAGTTTCCATCTTGCTTCTTGGCCTTGGACCAGAAATCGGAAACGGCGATCGGTATCCCTGCGTTTTACCACGTCATTGCGCATGCACCTACGCCATCGGCGCGTCAAGGGCAACAAGCCAAGTAAGGTAAGATGGACATTCGACAAGAGATTTCGGTTATTCATAGTGGAGATACAGTAATAAATAATAATAAATAATCCGTACGATTTTCTTGTTTGTTGTGATCGAGCTCATCTTGCAGCCACTGCTTCTGTCATATCTACCTATGATAGAGGAGGCTGAGAAAACAAATACTCCTACAAATCAGTCACGATCATCCTACAGCTCCCAACATTCTTGCTATAACCTCGCTTTTCATACCTGAGATACGAGAAGAAGGACCCATCGTCATCGGTGATCTTCGCATCGGCCGATCTTCCTTCGTCAGCCTGCACCTTCACTCTTTCATCATATTTTATTAATACCAACCAAAGCAGTTACTACTACTCGTACCGACATCGACCTTCCTTCTCCCACTGCCCGCTATTTCATGCTACCTACGCTCCAGTGAGGTCAACTTTGCTGCTGCTCCTCCTCCTAACGGCACCTTTCGCGAGACCCCTACACCAAACCAAAAATCGCTACCTACCCCATTAACGACCTCAAACTCACACTCCGTTCACCATGTCGACCATTCAAAACCTGAAGAATTTTATACGACATGGTAAACAAGCTCGAGCATCTAATTCTCCTCATGGCGAGCCAACGACAAACATCTCGCCGGTCAACGCCCAGCAACAACGCCATAACCCCCCACCACAACAAAATCATTATGCAATAAGCGATCCGAATGTCCTAGATCACAAACCACTACAAGCTGGAAATGTACCAGGTGCAGATTTCTCTGCTGCGAACATTGACCACAGAAACGTGGCTGCTCAAGCGGGCGGAGTGGCCGCCAAGGCGGCTGGCGACAAGCAACGAGTGGGGAATGAAGGATCGACAGAGCGAAGTCAAGACTATGATCCCTCAACAATCGAGCGAATAGTTGCCGAGGAAAGAGAGAGCAAAGGGAAGCTGCCAAAGTACCCAGGGCTCGATCGATGGACTTTGGTCGAGAAAATGGGGGATGGTGCCTTCAGCAATGTATACCGAGCCAGAGACAGTACAGGCCAGGCAGGCGAGGTAGCCATCAAGGTCGTCCGAAAGTTCGAGATGAACTCCAGCCAGGTAAGCTTTGTCTAGCCATCTGGAAGTGGCCATTTCCTTGGGCTTATTGTCATATGTTTTCTGTGCCCGATCCGCCATTGCTGTTCTTCTAAAGCTCCAAGTGAGCCGCGAAACTGTGCCAATACTTCGTACTAGGGCGACAACCATCTTCATCCGGATTTCAAAAAGCAACCAAAGGTTGTGGAGGTGCGCAAACGCTTTCCATCTGTGCAAAATCCTGTACCATGTCGTTGGCGTTCTGCGTTACAGACGTATTCTGTACGGTGTAACAAGCCGCTGACTTTAACGACGATTACTACAGAGAGCCAATATTCTCAAAGAGGTCCAGATAATGCGACAGTTAGATCATCCTAATATCGTCAAGCTTATCGATTTTTCCGAATCCCGCCAATACTATTACATAGTCCTCGAGCTCTGCCCTGGAGGAGAGCTGTTCCACCAAATTGTTAGATTGACTTACTTCAGTGAGGAGCTGAGCCGCCATGTCATCGTGCAAGTTGCGGAAGCCTTGGAGTATCTACATGAAGACCGCGGTGTCGTTCATCGGTATGTTCTACGGTGTCTACCGCGTCTTCATGAATACTAATTTGAGGTCAGTGACATTAAGCCCGAGAACCTCTTGTTCTACCCGGCACCATTCATACCAACGAAGAATCCGAAGCCCAGGTCTGCTGAGGATGAGGACAAGGCAGACGAGGGTGAATTCGTTAAACGCATCGGAGCCGGTGGTATCGGCAAGATAAAGATCGCCGACTTTGGTCTTTCAAAGGTCATCTGGGACAGCCAAACCATGACCCCCTGCGGGACAGTAGGCTACACAGCGCCCGAAATTGTCAAAGACGAGCGCTACTCCAAATCCGTTGACATGTGGGCCATGGGCTGCGTCCTCTACACCCTCCTCTGCGGCTTCCCCCCATTCTACGATGAATCAATTCAAGTCCTTACTGAGAAAGTTGCCAGAGGGCAATACACATTCCTCTCACCCTGGTGGGATGACATTTCCAAATCCGCCCAAGATCTTGTCTCCCACCTCTTGACAGTTGATCCGGATAAACGCTACACCATCGAGCAATTTCTCGATCACCCCTGGATCAAACAATCCAACGAGGAAACCTATGCCGCTGCTGACGCCCCGCCCCTCGCCACCCCTCTCTACACTCGTCAGAAAGAATATGGCTTCAATCCATCCGCATCCAAAGTCGTAGACCAAGAACCAATGTCGGCGCAGTTCCTCGAAACACCGGGCGATCATCAACGCCGCATGGATTTCCGATCTCCTGGTGCCGTGAACCTGCGCGAAGTTTTCGACGTTAGCTACGCCGTGCACCGTCAGGAAGAAGAAGGCAAGCGCCGCAAGAATTTCAAACAAGGTTACCGTGGTGCGGCCGGCATGAACGGCCTCAACCCCCTGAATGAAGATGATGACTACGACGATGCTGATGACGACACTTTTGCACCTCAAGGCACCCAGACCATTCCCTCCAAAGTCCCCAAAGGCACCATCTCCGATGGCGTCAGCAGCGTAGAACAGAAAATGCGCTCCACAAACCTTGGTGTCCCCAGCGCTGCCGCTCAAGCAAGACAAGCCGCAGTACCAAAACAAGCAGCAGCGCAGCAGGATGGAGGGAGAGGCTATGGCCAGCACAGTCCTGCTGTTGCGGCGGCGGCCAAGCAGCAGGTGAGGAAGAACCGGGGGGCGTTTGAGCTAAGCCTAGATAACGCGACGCTCTTGGGGCGGAGGGGCAAGGGACCGCAGGATCCGAGTAAGTTGCGGGAGCAGATTGTGCAATAGGTAGTTTGGTGGGCTGATGAAGGGACGGATGCATTGGCATGGTTATGTTAGCTAGCATATTTTCGCGTATGATAAGGATATGGGATCATGATGGCTCTTGAGATGGGATAGAAAGAGCCGCTTCTTTAATCTTAGCTCGCATATTGCAAAGAGCTATCTTCTCCATGTTTGAATTCTAGAATACAGGTTCCAGAATGACAAGACTGCAAGTAAGAAAACGTCAGAAATCACTATGCTAATGCCCACTTTTTGCCTCCACTGCCGCCTAGATATCCAAGTATGATATTCCGATGTAAAGAGACGGTCCAGCCATGCAGAGAGAGGAGGGCGAGGCGAGCGTCAACCGGTCCACTGGCTGAGCTAGATGTCGTGGCTGGCGCTGGTGAGGGCGCTGGCGTGTGCTGTGCGTCTTTTCGAGATATCTCAGCGGTTGTAAAAGCGCCCGAGAAAGAAAAAAACCAAGGAGGGGGGAAGAAGAAAGTTGGTGCTGCTGTGCTGAATGTCGAGGTAGGGGAAGTGCGAGAAAGGGGCAGGGGGGGGGAATGGTGCTGGTGTGCTGGGTGTTTGCTGGGGGGGGGAAGCGAGGGGCAAGTGCTGGGGGAAGTTGGGGGGGGGGAATGGTGCTGGGGTGCTGGGGTAACAAGATAGAAAAGCGCCAGAAAAGTGCCAGAAAAACAGGAAGAGAAAAAGATACCCGGAAATCCCAACAGCCGAAAAAGAAAAAAAAAACACGTCCAATCTAGACCTCCACGGCCATCTGGCCGGCTTGCCCCTCTTCCTCGTCGTCGTCACTGCTGCCACCCTCTTCATCCCCCATCTCCTCATCCTCCGCCTCTTCCACCGGCGTCTCCTCCCTCGCTTTCTCCTCTTCTTCTTCTTCCTCCATCATCTTCTTGGCCAATTGGCCGCGTTTCTTCACCGTCTTGGGCTTCGGCGCCCCGCCATTCCGCCCGTTGGTTCCAGCGGCGATCCGCCGGGCCCACACGCCCGCCATCGCGCTGCTTCGCACCGGGTCGACGGTCTGCCCGCCCTCGTTGGTGGTGGCGTCGGGCTTGGGGGAGCGGATCTTGCGCGGCCGGCCGCGCTTCTTGGCGATCTTCGGCTCTAGAGTAGCCGAAGATTTGGCGGGCCGGCCGCGCTTCTTGGGGGCGGGTGGGGGAGGTGGAGGAAGGGCGGGTGTCGGGGGTGGGGGAGCGGCGGAGGAGGTCGGTGCTGCTGGGAGGGCAGCTGGTAGGACGGCCAGGAATTGTTGGGTCAATTTGACCCGCTTGTTCGCTTGGCTGGTTGCCTGGGTGGAGGGCTTGGCCGGTGCTGTTGCCGCCGCAGAGGCGGAGCGAGTCGACCTCCCCAATGGGGCAGGTGGAAGAGTTGGCGCCGGGTCCTCCTCCGCTCGCTTCCGCTTCTTCTCTATGGCCGGAGCCACAATTGGAGGTGGGGGTGGTGGAGGTGGAGGTGGTGGTGGCGGTGATGGTGGTGGGGAGGGGGTCGGCTCCTTCTTCACCACGGACATTGCCCGTGTTGGGCGCTTGGCTGGCGGGGGCGACGTGGCGGCGGCAGGCTCTTCCACCTTTCGCTTTCGCTTCTTCGTTGGCTCCTCGGCAGCCTTGGGCTCCGAGGTAGCCCGAGTCTTCTCTGGCCCTTTTGGCCCAACGTCATCCCCGAATCGCTTCGGCGGCTTTCGGGTCCGCTGCCCCCTCCCTCCTTCAGCTGGAGTCTCCTTCGTGTCGATGGCGAGGTTGTCGGTAGGACGCAATGCCTTTGTTCCATCGTTCGTGGTGGTTGGCTTGGCGGCAGGCTTGGCCCTTGGCTCGCGTTTCTTGGTGACCTTTGGTACGGTGTAGCCAGGGTCTTCATGAAAGCCCCACTTTGGCGTGGTCTTCTCCTTCCATTCTTCGAACAAGTCTACGCCGTTGGCGTTGAATCCCATTAGGTTGCGGGGGTCGGATTTCTTGGTGAACTCCTCGTCGACTTTTCTCAATTGGGACTCCAGCTTCAAGTACTCGTCTTGCCATTGTAAGCATGCTTCAGCAGCATTTCCGGCGACGGCGTTGAGAGCTTTCAGAGATTTCTTGGTTGGTGCTTTGAGAGAAGCGACGAATGCGGAGACGTTGGTGAGAGGTACGTAGCCATTGGCCTGGATAGGCGCGTCGAAGTCGTAGGCCGTTGGTAGCTCGATTTCTTCTTCGGTTGCATCGTAAAGATCGTCGAAGTCATCGTTCTGCGAAGTTGTCAGTAGGGTGAATCTCTTGATTAGGTGTACTCGATGGGTAAAGAAAGGAGAGCCATACCGTTGCTGTCACTTGGACAGATGGAACAAGCTGGGAGTGTGCGGCGATGGATGGGAGGTACATGGTAGCCGGTCGAGATGACATCTTGGCTATTTCTTTCGGATTTGTAGAGAGAATCAAACACTCCAGGTGATGATATGCGGAATGTGTTGGTGTAAGGAGAGCAGGTAGGAGAGAATTCAAACACTTTCCAGACACACAGTGTGTGCTTTAGTGCGAACTGCGTACTTGTAGTACAAGATGACGAGGTAAAAGAGTAGTCAAACACTGTAAAGTGATGATAGCGAAGTGTGATCTTGTCGAGCAAGTAGGTCAGGTAAGACGGTAGTCGAACACTGTAAAGTGGTGATAACGAAGTGTGATCTTGTAGACCAGGTAAAAAAGGTAGTCAGACACTGTGAAGTGATGGTACAAAGTATGATCTTGTAGAGTAAGCAGATCAGGTAAAGGAGTAGCCAGACACTGTAAAGTGAGGTAACAAAGTGTGATCTTGTAGAACAAGTAGGTCAGGTAAGACTGTAGTCGAATACTGTAAGGTGGTGATAACAAAGTGTGATCTTTGACCAGGTAAAAAGGTAGTCAGACACTGTAAAGTGAGGTATTAAAGTGTGATCTTGTAGAACCAGTAGATTAGGTAAAAAAAAGTAGCCAGACACAGGCAAAGCTGATGGAAGAAGCAAGTATGAAGTTATCCGAGTAGCTGTGTAAAGTAGCGAAACAGGATAGTTGCTTATCAAGAGTCTGGTTGCAGAGGAAAGAAGAAGAAGTTAAGAAGTGAGGAAAGTGAGGAATTTATAGAAATTTGTGGCTAGCCAACACCTACGGTTCAGAGCCATGTTCAGTAACACCTCCTGAAAATCTCTGTACAATAGCATATTTGTGTTGCTTTACGAATTGGTGTTGTATCGTTTCATCATCTCACGATGAAGTTCTCAATAAGCTCGAACAAACAATAACACTCGATAAAGGAGGCTTACGTAACCAGCGCTTGTCACAATTTAGACGCGTATCTCGCACCTCAGAAGGATGGCCAGCTAACGCTGCAATCCAACCGCAGTTTTCTTACAATATGTCAGCAGAGAAGAAGCGACCAACAGATGAAGATCTTCTCGCTCAGCTTGGAGCTCTGGGCGATGGTGACGAGATAGCCAAGGAGGCCCCCAAGACAGCTCAAGGGCAACCGCAATCAGAAGCCGACCTACTAGCGGAGCTTGGTATCCCAGAACGTTCAAAGCCTACAAGTAGACCACTTACTCCACGAGTACAATCCAATTCACCCGCTACAGCTCCCAGAGCTTCTCCGAAGCGCGCGGGGTTTGCTACGCCTACATCCAACGATGGTACTCGGACTAGCGAAGAAAAGGCATCTCTAAGGAAATCTGCCGAGAGTGCGCGGTCATTACTCAATATAACCACGCCAGCGACAGAGACTGACATTGAGCTTGATCCAGAAAAGCAACAGTCGAGTGCTCCAGCTCCAGCCAAGGAGCAGAGTAGCGGAGGTGGCTGGTGGGGTGGAATATTTGCGACTGCAAGTGCTGCGGTAAAACAGGCGGAAGCTCTGGCAAAGGAGATTCAGCACAATGAAGAAGCTCAGCGATGGGCCGAGCAAGTAAAGGGAAATGTTGGAGCTCTACGAGGATTTGGTATGCAATGCGCCTCGAGTGTGCCTGGATCTACATGCTAACAGCTACCTAGGAGGAGAACTCCGCTCGCGCGCCCTACCTACCTTTACTAACATCCTCCATACTCTCGCGCCTCCTATCTCTTCGCACGAACGGCTCCAAATCCACATCACCCACGATATCGTCGGTTATCCCTCTCTCGACCCGCTGATATACGCAACCTTCTCCCGTGTCATGGCGCAAGTCGAAGGCGGTGACCTAATGGTCATCCAACGCGGCCAAGAATCCTCTCCTCGCCGTGACTCCAACGCAGGCTACACAGGTTCAAATACCAGCGGCTGGAGTGACGGACCCTGGTGGCGGCAATCGGCCGAGACAAGGAGCTTAGGTGCAGTCAAAGGACTTGTCGAGGGAACCAAACTCTCCAAAGTGAGCGCCGAATCATACGCAAATGACTACTTTGCCTCCCAAGGCGGACTCGAAGAAGCAGCCAAGCAAGCCACCGAAGACTTGAGCGAGAGCAACCCCGTCCGCAGCAGCGACATCTTCCTCTCCATCCAAGCAATCACCCACCCCTCCCCTTCTAACCTCTTCGGCGGCCCCGCCCAAGACGCCAACAAAAACGAGGGGGTGGTAGACCCTGAAAACTTCCCTGAAGACCTCCTCTGCTTCGCCATCTACCTGCATGACCCCATCCACGGTATCACATTCCACACCGTCACGCAAACCCTCCCGCACAAATGGGTCGAGTGGCTCGACGCGTCGCCCACATCGGATTTCTCAGAATCGAATCTACCAGAGGAGATTGCTGAGATTGTTAACACTGGGGGCGTGGACCCGAGAGAATGGGTGGCCGAATGGGTGGAGGAGTTACTGACTCTTGGGGTGGGAGTTGTGGCGCAGAGGTATGTGGCAAGGAGGATGGGGGTTGGGCAGGGAGGGATTGGAAGGGGGAAGGCGAGACAGCAGGTGTTGGAGTCGGGAGGTGGGGAGGCCGCGAGAGCGGTTTGATTTATTAGCGCGTAGTTGTTGAGCGGCGTTTCATTTGCTCTGTGGGCGTTGCTGTCAAGGAAGCGGAGCCGTGATATCCTCGTTTTCGCGTATCGTAGCAACACAATCAAATACGCGGTTGATCAAGAGTGATGATTTCCTATGAGCAGACTTCACTCCAAAATTCGCCATGTTCAATATTCTTGAGATATGAGCATGAGAGCCCAATGGCACGTCTTTGAATAAGAAAAGGTTCATTGGGAGAATCTCATAACGGCATTGGTTTGCAGCATAGGCGGGTATCATATCCTGATTTGTATTCGGGTCTTCATGAAGCATACGAACATCAAATTATCCTCTTTCCCAGAGTTTTGATCCCTTCAAATTGCCGCCGCCATGCGCTCCCCAACCCCTTCCCCCTACCTATCATCTTCCTATCATCTCCCCTCCTCCCCCTTCTTCCCCTCCCCCCCCTTCTTTCTCCCCTTTCCCCCCGCAAGCATCTCCAAGTGTCCAGCCTTCTCGGCTAGATTCCGCTCGGTGCGGGCGGTGAGGCCGGATGTGTATTTCTGAATTTTCATCAGCGCATGTGCCCGAGTATCGGATCGACGTGTGCTGGTTTCGAGAGGGTTGCAAAAATGGGGGGATGGTGGTAGGGCAAGGGAAAGGAGAGGGGATGAGGGACTGAGAGGGACATAACATAGCAGAGTGGGAAAAAAAGGCCAAAAAAACAAAGACAACAAACCCCCTTCACCCCTAAAACCCTTCCCCCACTACAAAACACAAACCACGCAAAAAACAAGAAAAACAAACCTTAGTCACCCTCTTCTGATCCACCAGACTCTTCCTCTTCGGTGCAATGGTGCGGGCGCCTTTTTTCGGCTGTTGGGTTCTATTTCATTATCAGGTCTCAATCTCCCTCTCTCTCTCTCTCGCGCTCTCTTAACAGGGAGTCATATAGCTGCGAACTGAAAGCGGTAGGGATGGCAATATAGAGATATGGAGAAAACAGCAGAGAATGAAACGGCCTATTTAGAGCCTATACATAAGAAGCCATTACAATAATCACAAAAATCTTCAAAACTCACTTCCTCCCCGCACCTGCCCCAGCACTCGCCTTCCCCTTCTTAATCGCGCCTTGCGCCATTGATTTCTCCGTCTCTGCTTCTTTCTATAGGTATAGCGATCCCTTATCAACACAACTCGATTGCTGAGGCAAAAAGATTTGGCGAGAATTTTAGGGCTGGTGGGGTTAGGGGCTATTAACTCCGTGGGGTTGGCGTGGGATGGAGATCGAGGAAGTTTTGGTGGTATTGTGGTTTCGATTTTGGGGGTTGTGGGTGAGGGTGGTTTGGGGATCAGGGGTTGTTGGTGGGAACTGCTACTGTGATGGGGGAACTGGTGCTGCGGAGATTTGGGTTGGTGGGGTGAATGGTGATTTTGCGTGAAGGCAGACTATTGTCATAGACGTTGATGGTTGAAAATCCGTTTTCGAGATGAAATTCGTTATATATTGCTAAAACAATAGGTATGATGTAGAGTACGAATTCATACATCATAGTAGTCATATACCAAAAGCGCCAAAATCGTAAAAGGGTATACCTAAGCCACCGTTCCTATTCGCCTCCACTGCAACCGTCGTTTAGCAGCTCGATTAACCCCATCCAAATGTTGCCGCTTAGAACCTTTGGAATATCGAATTTAACAATCCCTCCCGCGCGGACCTCTCCAAGATCCCCTCAAGATCCTCCACCCCCTCCCCCACAACCCCCTCCTCCTCCTCCCCCTCCCCCACAGCCTCCACTGCCACTACCACCACCTCCACCACCGCAACCTCCAGCAACACCCCCACCACAACCACCCCCACCCATTCCCCCACAAGCTCCAGCAGCGACCCCACCCCCACAAGCCCCCGCACAGCAGTTGCCCACAGCGCCGGGTGTAAAATTCGCGCATGCAGGATTGCCGGCGTAATTTGCCTGCGTGACGCCCGGGTCGCCCATGTACGGCGCGTAGTAGGGCATGTACATTGGGTAGCCGTAGCCGTAGTACATCATATACTCGCTTCTCGCAGGCGGCTCCCTTCCCTTCTTCAGGGCTTGCCTCCGGGATTTGTTATAGTTACGCTCGAGTTCTATCGCTTTGATGTTGGCGTCTGTTGTGCTTCTGGGAGCGGTCGGCTTAATGGCGTTATGCGCTGAGATGTGAGGGGCTGTATGTGGGTTACTGGTGTCGGTTGGGGACCTGTGTAAGCGGTCGAGATCCATTTCGATGTTGCTGTTTGATTTGAAAAGGCGGGAGATGCTGGATGTGTGGGATTCGCGGACGGCTTCGCAGTACCAGCAGGTACATTCAGAGTAGACGGCCGAGTACAATCTTTGGTAGGTCTTGGAGGTCCATTCGAAAGCGGTGGAGAGCTTGACTTCATCAATTTTGTCGTCATGGTCGATGAATTTCTGGGTTTTGGAGAGGGAGTAGGCGAAGTAGTGTTTTGGGGAGACTTGGTGAGTGTGCCTGTGGAGGGTTGTTAGCGACATGCCTCGTGATGTGTCGAGGCATGGAATACGTCTAAGTGAAGAACCCCACGTGATAATGTTTTATACTCAAGATTTCGAGTGAAATAGGAATATGATAGTGAGCATCGAAATAACTACTCACCAAGCTAGATCGACGTCAAGAGTTGGGACAGCAACTCTCATTGGATACACTGCAAGTATGTGAAAGTACCGCTCGTACTTTGCAATGAGACGACTCATAGTGGAAGAAACCGTAGGCGAATGGATCCAGTCAATAGCATGCATCTTTTCGATGAAGGAGCTTTGTCGAATGACCGCCCCTACGAGATCGAGAGCAAAGATCGAGGAGTTCTCCCAGTATCGTGACATCATCCGTCGGGTCGCTATTTTCTCTGTTCGTTGCAATCTATTTGGAAACGTACTTTGGTTGACTTTTCGAACGATTGAATGATCAGCTATGGCTTCCTCGATCAACTTACGAATATTGTCGACTGTGGCTGAAGGGCTCAAACGTGGATCGGTCTCAGCTACAATGGTTTTGGCGAGCCAGTTCTTGATGAGTCGATTTGGAAATAGCTTCGGTTCATGTTTATCTTGGTTTGAGAGTTCAGGCCGTCCTAAGTGAAATTCAGTGTGTGTTTGGATTTCTGAAGGACAGTCTCGGGCGTTCTTACCGTCGATACTCAATATTGTACCGGGCATCGGAACATCTTTCAGAAGAAGCCTCTGAGTATCTCTCCGGAACTTCTGCGCCCTCAAAAGCTCGTGGTCGACCGCGACGTTACAAGACGCACATCGTACTCGGAATTGTCTTTCAGAGAACCCCTGCCCAGTTACTCCAGATCGGTCCGTCCATATTGAACCAGCAGTGCAAGTGGTCCACGGGACAGACAGACTCCGGCTGCAGCCTGGACACTCTAAAGTGAGATTTGGTGGATCATGAAGGCTGTTCCACGCATATCCTGTCTCGGATTCGAAGAGCTGACAGGCCTTGTCGCTTGCGGTGTACTCGAAGGAACTATTATCGATGCAGTCATTGATAGCCGCCAAAGGTAGTCCTTCTCTCCAGAAATTCATTTTTTGGTGCCTAATGCAATCTTCGAGGAAGTCCCGAGGATTTAGCAAATAGGAATGCCAGACCATGATGACATCTACGTAAAGGTTCAGTACCGAACAACAATAATAAGCGCAGCGTCTCACCAAGCGGAGGCAATGTCTCCTTGCTGAAGAACAGGGGATGCCTGTCATGGTCAAAGTGTTCCGCGGCCATGGCTTTCTGTGACAACATTTCCACACCTGGCTCGACGGAGACTTGCCACCATTTTTCAAAGCGCCTAGCAGCCTTTGCTACATAGATTGCCCATCGCTTCTCACGAATCTTCAGTAACGTCTCGGCACGCTGCTGCTCATCCAAGCCTTGTGGGACGAAACCATCTCGGAGCCCAAACAAGCCATCATTGGTGGCGATATCTTCGCGAAGCTGATGAAAGGCCTCGAGGAGCTTAAGGTGAGCGATGCACTGGTCGGTCGTCGGCTTATCGGATTCCTCTAGCTTAAGTCTCGAAAAGGCGGCGGTGGTATCTGGTGGATCAATATCGTAGGCTGGTGGAGGCGATGGATTTTTGGGTGTAACGAGATTGTATTTTTCGGTGGCCATACCACCAGTCCTTGTCTTTGCGTCCATTACTGATGCGCGCTGTGTGGCATTGGGAATGATGAAGAGAAGTTCGAGGGGCGGAGACTCATATATATCTTAGGAATGACAGTCAGCATGGTGGCAGTGCTTCCTCCAGCCTTGGAACGATCGTCATCATGACCATGAACAGTGAGCCTTACGGCGGAGTAGCCATCAAGATGCCCTGAAGCTGAAGTCCCTTGCGATTCTGCTACTCGAGCCAATTCAAATCCCACCACGTCGCACCCGCCGTCACAATCATCTCGTGGGGTTGGCCCTACCGGTGCGCAGACAAACCTTCTAACGCATTTCTAGAGGATCGCAGCCTATCACGCTTCCAGCGCAAGCGATGGTCCAGTCTATAAATAACAACATCTCAAGCCAACGATGTCTGAATCCTGAATCCTTTACTCCTCCGCACACAATACTGCTCTCCAGTGAGCACTAAGCTGGGTGGTGTGATGACCTAGATGAACAGCCCCATGGCTATGGAAGCTTCAAGTCGGAAGTTCCATTTGCTACGTACCGTACTTCGAACGTGATATGTGGAAATGCCCTGGTTGACTACGTTTATCAGGCACTGTAAACGAGGAAGTTCTACAGTCATTCGGAACCTGGAGGTCCTGAGTCTCTGGTATCCATGGCCCAGCAAGCCAGATACGTCCTTACCGACCATCGGACTAAATACCAATTTGGGATCGAAAGGCGAGATTGATCAGTCTCATATGTTCCTTTGCCCAATTCTTCAAACTGGATAAAACTTGCGAGAAATCGGTTATAGTAGTGTACCAACTTGGGGCCACTACTAGTGCCTTATTCTCCCATTTTTAATAGCTCATGGCAATCTCTTGCATATGGCCTTGCCTGAGGCCTTGTCATCTCGGTGTTATACACTATCCAACAACCCTTACACATCCATATTCTCTATCTATTGCCATCAAGACGCCGTGCCTTGACGTCATGGTGTTACATTTCCGTTCCAGACGGTTTAGCCATCAAACAGATCTTATCACCTCATAATCAGCCTAACCATCTTGACATTTTCGATAGCTGTCGGCTGCCGGATTGTCCGAGCTTTGAGGAGAGTGGCAAGAGCGAAGAGTTTCAACTGAAAGCCGTGACGTTGACGGCGGTCAGAGAAAAACTACTGAGAAGCAGCAGGTGACCTCGTCATCACAACAATTTGCAGACATTTTCATCAGCATAGGCCTTGTAACGAGACAGTAGATCTGTCCATTCCAGCCCTCTGCCATCGATCTTCTGCGCCTGGAACGCATAATGCAACAGCTTTACCGTCCATCATGGCGTCTAATGAATTTTGTGTCAGTCACCTCTGGGTATAGCCTGATATGATCTAGGTAGGAAGGATAATTACTTACGTCTGCCAAGCTTCTGAGGAAGATCAACAGTCAGCCATTGCTCATCGTCCTCTGGAAACGGCCGGTTGTCAACGACGTCGTCGCCCCAGATGGCTATCATATTGATGCTCAATCGCTCGTATTGATAATCCCACGTGTCGAAATGGTACTTTTCTAAGCGGTCCCTCTCCAGATTATCTAGAAAGCTGTAGTGTTCTTGTGAAGCAATAGCCCAATTTGACCACCCGGGGCCTGACTTGTCGTACGTGGTCTTGGTTATCGGTGTTCCATCCAATGTATATTCCGGCCCAAGTGGAAGCCAGCGATGATTATCATACGGAGGGTCGAACCATTCAAGGCGATCGAACGATGGGTCACCATCCCAGAGTGGCAGTTCCGAAGCACGCCATGAGGCTACTTTCGATGGCTTCGGAGGTATAAGCTCGGGTAGGTATGGAAGAATGGCACCCAGATGGTAGTGAACCCATGAAAGTGCTGGATTGTTGATACCATTTGCAGAAACGAGAAGGTACTCTGGGTGGCTGGACTTGGCAGCAACTAGACGTGAAACAGTCGAGTTACCGATGAATACCTAGACGACAAATCTTAGCACTCTAGGACCGAACAAAACCGAACGCAGCGGGCTGATCCGTACCACATCATCGTCAATCTTGACATACATGATCCCTCTTTCGAATATGTCCCAGACCTGCCCAAAATTGACGTTGATGTTTGGCAGATCGAACCTTGTGTAGCTGTCTGAAGTATTGACCAGCTGATCCAGCCATTTCAGATCTTCGACATCAGTGGTTTTCACGACAAAGAGCACATTGATCAAGTGATCCACCATTCTCCACTAAATTTTGCTGCGCACTGTGGGTCAGGCTACGAAAGTTTATTCCACTATGAGCTCTGAGCAACGCACTTTCAAATAGCAGTCCAAAATCTCGACCCTCGATCGTCTGCCGTAGAAGATCAGTCCTATAGTCTTGAAGGACGAGGGAATTTCCGGGACAGCAATTTTGGGACCTCGGACTAGTCCCAAAGATGCTTCTCCTGGTTTGGCATTCAGAGTTGCAGGCTCAAACCTTTTCCCTGATCGAGCTCTGTAGAGATGGAGAGTGGTGATTGAGAGAAAGGCCAAAAGAGAGGCTACTCCGAGCAACCTTGTTATTACAATGAGTACTCGACGCCATGGGCGTAGATTTTCCGTCAAGATCTTATAATGTACATTTGGATAACGAGAAAGCTTCATTATGCCTCGACATGAAGGGATTACTTGAGTCTTGGAAAGAAGCAACCATGATGAACAGAAGGCTTCACGCACAGCGAGAATTGGAAATGTGGTTTCATCCTTCTTGCGCCGCAATTCAACTCCCTTGCGCACGAGTTGTTTGTAATCCTCAAGGATGCGTTCTTTGCGGATGAGTGGTTCATAATCCTGCAGGATGCAGGATGCAGGATTTTAACCGCAGTGCTGAGGCATCGATGAGCAGGGGCGCGCAGCATAGAGAGCAGGCAGCAGTGTTCCTACACGGAAATTACAGCAATATTATCAAGTTTCAAGAATGAACACGGCAAGATTGGCCGCGAACCGTAGTGAGCATAGAGTACTGATCGTATAAGACCTGCGCAAGAAAACCCCCTACGCCTTGCTACATGTTCAACTGGAATTATGCCTTTACGCATCGTGTTCTGTTCAAATTTAAAAACTTTTTTACAACTTTTTTTTTCGATCGCGCGAATGCTTAAAACCACATATAATTGCATCTCGCTCAACAATGAGCTTTAAGAATGCTTAAATCCTTTCGCAAATTATGATTTACGTACTTGTGAATTGAAAATTGCGAAATTCAGCCCCGCACAGCAAAATTTAATCCCGTACTGTTGAATCTCAGATGTGCTCAGAATCATTGGAGTCGTCTCAGCATCGTCTCTACAATACGTATAGATTCGACAACAAGAATCACATATCAGTTTAGCAACTGATATGAGTGTGCACAAGGTATTTGGGTGTAACGAGGTATACGATACGAGATGTAAACGTAAGCCTCTTCGCCGTTGAGCAATGTTTCAGTGTCCAACGACAAACTGCTGGAAACAGACAGTGCTCCTGTAATAGAACACAGAGACACATCGTTGGACCTTGATGCGTCCGATTCTCAACAAGAGTTATGGCTGGTTTGAGCCCAATTTGATGTGCCCGAGGTTCCCTGTTGAAAAGACAGACTTCTATTTTATAGCGCTAAACCGAAAAAATGCCAGCACTTTTACATTAAAACTTGAGCTCAGCAGAAAGGAAATATCATCTTGAAGCAAAGACGGTGAAAGTCATTTACCATTTGCTCTTACGGAGTATTGCAACTATTCCGCCCTTTCCTCCACCATTCAACTCTTCTTCCTTTTTCCAGTCTTTAGCTCTTCAACCATCTTCCATCCACATATCTACTTTTGCAACATCAGCGATCGCACATACTCATGAACCCCTGCACATCTGCACCTAATGCCACGAGCAATCTGCCATCGTGCCTGACAGTCCTGATAAGATCAGCTGGTGCAGAGCTGTCCTTGACACTCGTGACCTCACATTCTTGCACTTTCCTTACAATAAGCCAATCGGCGCACTCTTCAACCCGGAACCAAAGACGGTCTCAACATCAAAGTGATGTTGTACGCCAAGAACTCTCCCGTCGAAGCTCTTACCCCGGGAATGATCTTTGATGTCTATAACGATGATGGTACTAGGTGCGACCCTGATACCAGGCCCCATTACATCGTTCGCCAAACACCAAAGTTCGGTGAGATGAGGGGGTTAGTTCGCAAGTTCACCGTCAACTTTGACAACACCAAACACACCATGGTCTCGCACAGTTTATTTAACGACTTTGATCTCTGGGATGAATCTACCGACCGTGCCGTTGGAGCTCTCCGGGCTATCTTTGAGCGGGATGCTGTTCAATTCGATGTCTACATTAGGGATGAGGACAAGAATCGACTTAAGATTCCGCCAAGAACACCTTCAGACTTCTTTGTCGTGAGATTGAGGAGGGTAATATCTTTCGGTACTTCTACACCCAGCGCTTACGGAAAATTGACGATCCCTACAACATCAATACGGGCACTCCAAAGGCCGACCGTCCATCGATGACCACCTATCCTCCAACTTCCTGCTCAACAGTCTTTGAGACGACTACCCGCCTTGACGTTGCTGTGATGGAAGGCTTGGAAGACACACAGGCCAAGGTACTAGAGCCAAGGTTGCCACGATCCGTGTTCTTGAGGCTTTGGGTGCTGGAGACGCCGAATATTTTGGCTTTCTCGTCTTTACGACCGAATTTCGCATTATGCCTAGGGACACTCTTCCCACCAATTTCCGCTTGGAAAACAATATCACTGATGAGGATTGGGAGTTCGTCGTTCTCAAGCCACTCAACTGGTGTCTTCAAGGTGAAATCGTCGGCGTCCTCAAACGTTCTCGCAAACCAATCCCACCTGATGCAACTACCGCTGAGAAGACGCAATTCTGACTTTACTAGAATTCTAAAGTTCCTTTCACTAAAGCTCGTGCTAATTCTCTCGAGGAGGCCCGCGCATATCTTGAGGGGTCAAAGCCCGTTCGCTGCTTAGTTACCTATCAAGCTTCGGACAAGTCGAAGTCTCGTATCATTTTAGGCCTGAATGCAGTCGTCCATGGTTCTCGACCGGTTCAGGCACGCAAACGTGGTGCACCAGCTCGTGAAGTATCCAACTCGATCAAAGAATTGGGCTGAATTTTTGCTCATGCACGACGCTCGCACAGCCGGTAGTCGCGATCTGTTTCCAATGCCCATTTCCAAGGAATACCTAAGCCTTTTGACGGACGAAGACCATGTCAAGGTTATCAGATATCTTTACAATGCTCCAGTCAGTTACAACAAGCTTTGCCTGGCCCTGGTCAATGGCTTTGCAGGCTCGGGTAAATCGTTTTTCGCCGCCACAATCATCGTTGCCCGCTTTCTTGGAAATTCTGACGAGCACATCCTTTGTTTAGCTGCCGCCAACAAGCCCACAAATGTCTTGATTAGAAAAGTCAACTTTGCTCTCGAGACAGCCAAGACATCAAACCCCAAATATCAGGAACTTCTTGCAAATCGTGTTGCCGTCCGAGTTTATACCGACCAGTCTGAATCCTCATACATCATCAGATTGGCCGAGGATCGTTATCGTACGCAGCCGTCGCATTCACACGTCGTTGGAAAGGAAGCTGATCACGAAGGCGCCGACAACGAATTGAGTTTCTTCGGTCCTCTCTTGGAAGGTGGTGTTGTAGATCTCAATCATCCTTCCGTACCTCCCGGATTGAAGGAACACAACGTCGCCATTGAGATGGTTCAAACCTCCAACCGTCAACTTCGGCCAACCTTTGCAGGGGTTCGAGAAAGGCGATTCTCGCAGCCAGAGTACAGCATTGTAAACCGCGCTATCCATTATGCCTACGACAACCCAGTGACTTGGTCTGACTTTTCATCATTGCTCGAGAGATACAGCGAAGAGGGTCCCACCATGCTTCCAGAGGATTTACACAGATTCAAAGATATTACCAAGACTCTCCTTGGCACTACAAAAGGTCTTGCCGATGCCGTCGGAGTCACTATCAATGCCCTCGGCAGTGCTAGCATTCGTACAAACTTCGGCAAATTCAAGCTTGTTATCCTCGATGAAGGAGGCGTGGTCGACTTAGCCCAGGTACTACTAACAGTCGCTAGTGTAGATTTCGATAATCTTATCATTTTTGGTGATGATAACCAACTTGATCCGGCAGCTCCGCAAGTGTCTGGACCATTCGGTTGTACTAGAGAACTTAGTCAATCCGTCATCACGTACATTCGTTCCAACCACTGGAAGTCAGCAAGCCTTTATCTGCAGCGTCAAGGTCCTCCCAATATCTCCGTCGTGTCCTCACCACTATTCTACGGCGGAGAAATCAAAGATGCACCATGCACGTCTCACCCAGATTCCCATCCAAAGACGTTAATATTCTTAGACTTCTTCAAGAAGCTATTCCCTGAAGTTTCAAGTGACCTTCCTCATCGATACCTAGATGTTAGAGGCCATAACGAGATCAAGGATAATACTACAGGCTCGTGGATGAATGTGGATACTGCGGCAATCATCGTCCTATCGTCGAACAAGGCATTTTTTCTGGTGTATTCAAAGCATCTGATGTTCCACACATTACTCACTACACGGCTCAGCAAAAGATCTTCCGCCCTGCGTACGCGAAGCTCGCTATAGAATTCCCTGGTCAAGGATTCGAGAGCATCATGGACTATACCACCGACACGTTCCAAGGTGATGGCGCAAGTTGAGATGCACGTCAAAATTGAGTGAGAATTCCCAAAATATCCTAATCCATATTAGTATTACGCCACACGGTAAATCTTTCATTCAGTGCTTCACCCAGTGCTTCATATATGCTTCATATATGCTCCACCCAGAGCTCCATGTTTGCCTCATCCAGTGTTCCATCAAGTGTTCCATCCAGTGTTCCATTCAGTGCTCCATCCAGTGCTCCATCCAGTGCTCCACCCAGTACTCCATATTTGCTCCATCCAGTGCATCATTCAGTATAATCATACAGGCAAATTGAAAAGAACTCGTGTGACGACGTGTACGAAACTGAAGTTTTTGATGTTTGATCACCTGACTGCGGGACGGGAAGTCACGTTAGTTGACATTTGACCAATTGGATTGAAGCTTAGATAGGTAGGTATGGTTGCAGTAGGCGCAATCGGTATCAATGATGTCATTGCTTGCATAGGTACTTGTACACCAGTCACCACTTACTAGCAGGTTGTTATATAACCACGCAAGGGCCTTCAAGGTAGTACGCGCCTCAACAACAGGACGTTGTTGTTCGTTTTCCTCGTACGCCCATTGTCGTACTGAAGGTTGCGGTCCGTTATCCGACCGAGGGGGACCTTCGGTACCGTATGTCGCTGTCTGACCCTTGAGATACTTTAGGGCTTCCCAGGGTTATCAGTAGATCATCCGGGCCTTGTACTGAAGGGGAAGGTTTGCGGCAACCGACCTCTCTCTCCCTCGTACTCTTCGTCTACTTGTTGTTTTCCTCCATGTCTTCTGCAAGATTGTGTGGGTGGGTTGTGACTTGCAAGGCATCATCACAGCTAGCCTCTCAGAGCTAGAGAGTACTGCTACCACCTGCCAGATCTGTCTGGCTATGCGGTGCTACCTAAGGTACTTTATCAGAGCACTTACGACGTCACCGCTGGCCGGGCTTAGCCATCATTACTTTGTTCAACAAAAATCAATTGTGTTGAGCATTCATCATTCGAGCGTGAGTGGTGAGTGTTTGCTGCTTCCTGCAGAGTCAAACTAAGGTACTGAGTCAGTCAGATGGTCACGTTCTCAATAGATACCCGAAGCCAGAGTGTCACGAATACCTCATAGTCGAGCTTCCCCGCGAGATAGCTCAGCAAGCCGACGGCGCAAGGCTATCTTCATGCTTATAGCAACGACATGGCGATTGATTATTCATGGTGATAGCACCCTACCGTACGAGGTTAGCACCTACACGTACATGGTAGCAGCTGTCTTGCCTTATCTCGAGATAAAGAGTATTTAGCAACCGCGACCTTGATTCACTAGACGTTCCTACGGAGGTGGCAGGTCGCAGTAGCAATCCCCTCGCAGGATGGTTTCGTTCTTTGCAGGAAAGATGCCTGTCTATCCCATCCAGTCAAACCAGTGCTGTCTACTAGACACATCCCTCTGTCCAATACATGCAACTTCTTCATAGCTCACCACCACCGCTGCCATGGTGCTACTTTCAGTCCGCATCTTTTTCTTTTTCAACCCATGTACATGCAATATATGGTAATTGTATTCCCATGTACCAACGAGCTAAGATAGCGTCGAGCCTCGGCGGGACTGCTGGCATGGCCTCCTGACCTCTCGTTTCCTCCCATGGTTGCCTACTTGTGTCTCCCCATGGAGCTATCTGTCCCGTCTTGACACAAATGCGGACATCCGCTGCAATAGTCAGAATCTATGCAGTTACACGCAGGACCAACATGGTGGTGAAGCTTCAAGTTGTTAGCACACCGTCTTCGGACCCATCGCCTCCTTTCTGCAACCTTGATGTTCTTATCATTTACCGGAGCCTGGAGTACGGGCTTGGCAACCTCATGCGGACTTTCCTCGTGTTGGCTATGCTATATAAGACGCTCCTTTCTCCTCCATTGTCATTGTTCCGTTAGCTTTCTCGAGACCGCAAATCGACGCAGTATTCAATATGCGCGTCTCCCTTGTAGTTCTGTGTGCTTTTGCGGCGAGCGCCGCTGCCTTACCCGCATCTACTCGCTATGTAGTTCACGAAAAGCGCGGAAATGAAGCTAGCTGGTCTGAGGTCTCGCATACAAAACCTGACAAACATATCACGTTGCCAGTCCGCATAGGTCTGAAACAGACCAACCTTGATCAGGGTCATGATATCCTCATGGATATTGCCCATCCTGACAGCAAAAACTACGGAAAGCATTGGAATGCCCAGCAGGTGAGTATAATGCTCTTTGATCTCAACCGAATGATCGACAGACGCTAAGTTTAACAGGTTGCCGAATTTTTCGCACCCACGCAAGGATCAGTGGATGCCGTTCATGATTGGCTTACTTCGTCTGGAATCGAGACGTCGCGGATTGTCCCATCCATGGGAAGGAATTGGTTGAATCTCAACGCCACAATTGGTGAAGTAGAAGCTCTGCTGCGGACAGAGTACAAATTCTACGGTCACGAATCTGGTCAAGGCCATCTTGCTTGTGACGAGTACAGCGTTCCTGAGACCGTCAGACAGCACGTTGACTTCATCATGCCAACTGTTCACTTTGACACGAAGATCTCAGAATCCGACAAAGAACGAACTAAACGCGATTTACCGACGAATCTCAAACCTGGAGATCCCAACAATATCGGCTTCAAGCCGAAAAAGGGTAAAGTAATTGCGGGTCCTAATATCGTTCCCGCTACAGACGCCTATACGCTTTCCAACTGCAACACTTATGTCACTCCCGAATGTCTTCGAGCCCTCTATAGCTTCAGTAATGGAACCCTAGCGAAGTCCTCGTACGGTATCGTGGAATACACACCGCAAGCGTACCTTCAATCTGATCTCAACCTATTCTACGCCAACTTGGCCCGCGAGATTCCCTCGGGAGATGGACCAATCTTTGATTCTATTGATGGAGGTGTCGACCAAACCACTACCCAGAGCTTCAACGACAACGGAGAGTCAGATCTTGACTTGCAGTACGCGATAGCATTGGTCTACCCTCAAAAAGTGACCCTCTATCAGACTGGTGATCTCGTGATCGGTGCCTCCTTCAACAACTTCATCGAAGGCATTGACGCTTCCTACTGCACGTCAGGCGGTGGAGACAACCCAACATAGTAAGCAAATCCTGTTTCCGAAACCTGAAGAATAACGTCTAACACCCCACAGCGACAGCATCTACCCAGACCCCAACTCCGGCGGCTACAAAAGCAAAGACTGCGGCAAATACGCCCCCACCGCTGTCATCTCCACCTCATACGGTTATAACGAAGCGGACCTCACCCCTGCCTACGAAGTCCGCCAATGCAACGAATACATGAAACTTGGGATGCAGGGTGTAACCGTTCTCTACTCCAGTGGCGATTATGGCGTAGCTGGCAACGGCGGCGCATGCTGCACCAGAGCCAAATGCGCAGGCGGTACCTACAACGGCGGCGGCTCAGGGACTTTCAACCCCTCTTTTCCGGCCACCTGCCCGTACGTGACTGCCGTCGGCGCTACGCAAATAGTGCCCGGTGCCAGCGTCACGGCTCCTGAAGAAGCCTGCGAAACCGTCATCTACTCTGGAGGTGGATTTTCCAATGTTTTTGCCCAGCCCTCGTACCAATCCTCGGCCGTCAAATCCTACTACGCCAACCACAAACCCGCGTACACCGCCACACAGTATAACAACTCCCAAACCGTCCGTGGCTATCCTGACGTGTCCGCAAATGGGGCAAACTACGTGGTTGCGGTCGACGGCACCCTCAGCCTCATCTACGGCACCTCGGCCTCCTCGCCCACTTTCGGCTCCGTCATTACGCTCATCAACGAGCAGCGCGCCAACTCTGGAAAAGGCGCTGTGGGGTTCATCAACCCGACGCTTTATAGCAACCCGAGCATGATGAACGACATCACGAGTGGCGGGAATCAGGGGTGTGGAACGGCTGGTTTTACGGCGGTGAGCGGGTGGGATCCGGTGACGGGACTGGGGACGCCGAATTACTCGAAGATGTTGCCGGTGTTTATGGCGTTGCCTTAGTGTGCCCGGGGGAGGGGAATAAAGTCGCTGGTGTTTGTGGGGAGGGAGGGGGGGGGTAGGGGGGGTGATTAGCCACTCTGTAGGAGATGTGTGGGGTATTTAGCCGACGGTGCTGGCAGAGACGATAGATAATGGGAGTCTCCTTCATCAGGTTACACGTCGCATCGATTGCCATGTGTATAATATCTATTCTGTTCAATCCGGAAGAACTCCCTGCATTCGCATTCCCTTCACCAGAGAGCCAGACCCATTGATTGCTTCCACTCCAGCCTAGCATAAATAACGCATCTCAATCATCTCCATCCACCACCATAGCTTGACCAGACCAATCACGATCATGATCTTCTACTAAACTTCTCAATTCAATCAATACTAATTAACAACGACCTTGCGCATTCAAGAAAGGAAACTATGTAATGCTTTTGAATCGAGGCGGAAATCGAACAGGTCGAGGAGTCGCACATGAACTTCCTCTTACTCTCCATCCGATCGATCTCCTCCCCAGCATCCCCGTTGGCCCAGTGGGTTCCCCCACTAATCTCCCTCCACGAACAATTCTATCCGACATTCAACCTTTCAATTACGCTAATTAATCTTCTGTACTCGATAGTGAGCCGTTACGCACAACTATCGGCCACGCGGATTGGGAAACCAACTACCGGCCGCCTAGAGGGGGTTTGATTTTTATTTCGTCTACTAACCTCTAATTATGCCCGTTTCACGTATTGGAATTGCGCCATAACGCAAGACTCGTCGAATTGGGCAAGTACTTCGTTCGCGAAGAGAGTATGGTTAGGCTGTTCTATCAATGACTTCGGGATACAGTCTGAGGGATTAGGTGGTGTAGAGACCTAGTCGACTGTCGAAGTCTTAGTCAACTCGTAGACACTAGAGTATGGCTATCAGCTGTCAAGATCACATTAGCACTTCAACTCGCCGGATAACGTGGATTGGCCGCGTAATGAATTCTGGTACTGTTGGGTGTAGGAGACACGATTTCGATATTCTGAGACACTTCTAGCAGTGGACTGGTAACCCCACACACCGAATAACCATTTTTCGCCGCGCGACGTGGTTGTTGCGACTATTGGCCGTAGACTACGTGATCTAGGTACATGGTATGCTCATTAGCTTGTGGTGTGTGTGGTGGGCTTTGTAGGCAATTTTTGAAATCTGGTCTGGCAAGGAGGAGTATATTGCTTCTGTTGATCGCTGAGGACATAGCATGGAGGGATTGGCCTGCCGCACTGTTTGATGTTGTTTGGAATGCTAGGATGCGAAAGATTTTCAGAAGCGGTGGAGAGGTCTAGATCAGCGATACAGCAGACATCCGGTCGGTACTGTGGCAGTCAAGAGTAATATTCTTCCACTCAGTAGCGTGGCCTTCGGAGGAAGTGTTGAACAGAGTCGATGAGTGCGGCCTGAGTGGAAAGGCCGCAGTAGATAGCTTTGTTAGTTCTCGCTTGCATCCTTCAGGTTAGGGATATCGATTGGTTCTGCCAGCAAAGGTCTTGCGCTTATGCATTGTCAATCCTCCATTATTTGTAGATCACGTTGCACGGTTGCACTGGTCTCAACGGTTTGGTTTCCCCAGATAAAGCTTATCTGTATCCCCGGTGGTCCCCACATGAATTCGCCGGCCCCGTTACGTTCCAGCGACCCCGGTTACTTCTATCGTCCCATGATGTATCCACCTCTTTCCGCCATCATTCCTGTGCTAGGCTTTGATCATCTTATCTGATAAAGCATTCTCCGTGTGCCTGCTCTTGGTTTCGATGTGAGACCACGAAGTGTACCAGCTGCGGTAGAGGTTAGAGATCATTGGAGTAAGTTGAGAATGTTTGGCTATTTTCCTTGCATGCGGGATGATTCAAGGCCGAGGCTAGGATGGACTTCGCCGGATTGCAAGCAAACTTTGAAGGGTTGAAGATTGTCTGGAGATGTGAGTGTTCGAGACTGATTGCTAAACGACTCGGCTGGGAACAGAAATTTGCATGTCTTTTTAGATGGTATCTTCGCCATCGAAATCCAGGGAAACAATCGATCAGAAGCGAAGGTACGCTGCTGCTTGAAGTGGAAAGTTGACCGAACACGATAAGCTGCGGTAGATAAGACTAGCCAGGTTTACCTGAAAGCCCTAACCCTAGTGGCTCCATTCTTGTTCTCCATAAGGTAGGGTTTCAATGCAGGTTTAGGATGGTACATTCTGAGGCAACAAGCGTTAAATGATGTGATGAAAGTAATCGAGGCGTGAGGATTTCACCTTTAGTAAAGTAGTGTTTTCACCAACAACTCATTCGGCGACTCTACCTGAACCACTATGCGCTCGAACTCGTAGCAGGCAGTCACAGCACTCTAGGAAGAGCTGCCATGCGATTGAGAAGCCTAGAACACGCATGTACAAAGAACAGCGTCGATCTCCAGTGCTGAAAGAGTGGCCTGTTCAGTAAATCAATTACCTTGATATTGTTGTGTGCTAGGTAGATAACGTGCATCTCCTCGGCACGCATACTGAATTTAGTTTAGCTAAGTAGTGTATTTGAACGTCACTGTTCTGAATAGAGACATGTTCATCGATGCCGCAGGAAGACCTTTGAGACTGTTCTATATCTCTGTGTCTTAGAAACCTTGCTCGCTGGGGAACCAAGGGGCGAGATAGGTATGGAGATTCCAACACACACTACAAGTGAGTAACATGATGGAGATTTAGTATGCACGCTGTACGTACCGAACAAGACCTAGAAGATTAAGAGAGATAATATAATAATATTAAAACTTTTCTGGAGAAGAACAATGGCTGGCGAGACTGACAGCAACGAGCACGGCTACTCGTGATAATATTTTGTTGCATGCTGCTCATGATGCAAAGCTGCATGTGGCATGGATATGGTGAACCGGAGATGCTGACCATTCAACAATGATATTTGAGGCTTTCCTTGCTCGATCTGAGCTTAAAGGACATCGTCTTGGTTTGAAGCTCAGAGCTCGAACCTTTCTAATGAGCATTATCAACATCCTGAGGTACAATGTTCGATCCAGACATGTCGAAGTTGTTGCGCCATAGTTCTGTGATTAGACGTCTGTAACAACAATGATCAAAGCACATATACATTTTGATCTTTCATGATTCTCGTACCATAGCATTGATTAGTGCAACATCTTTCTCACCGGTCAGAGAATGACTGAAAGATCACACCATCACAATTGAACTTTCAAACCATCCTAAGATACCTTTGATCATATAGGTAATAGGCGAGAAATATCATTTCCTGTCGGTTGGTCGGAATTGATTGAGCATGAATAGCTTGATCGAACGAACCTAAGCTGCCGCGGGAACAGACGTACCTTCAATGAGCAAGAGAATCGAAGAAGAAACCTCTCACAGTATGAGTCAACGGTCTTTAATTGTCTAACGTTGATAAGACTATACGAATACAACGGGATGTTGTATAGTTTATAAGGGCGGATTATAGACTTGGCCTTCTAAATATATTCGTGTGATGCAAGTCTTTGTAAGTACTTCTCTTAGGTGTATGCCTAAGGATTATAAGAGAAGTCAGTTGAGGCTCGCGAAATAGCAGATAACCAGAGTTGTAGCGATAATGTTTTTGTTGCTTCAGTGCTACGATTGAGCAGGAAACCGTCTGAAGGGCCTTATATAGCAGTATTCGGTAGGGATGTACCCACCTACGTTCCCAAGATAGTCTCAAGGCGGCCTGAATTCAAGATGATCAGAACCCTGTAAGATGTAGTGGTCATTCGATGTGACTTACCAATTAACCACATCGAGAATGGTAAACAGTCTCATATTGCTAACACTCCGACATCTTTTTGCTGGTCTTGAGCATTCAACGTACAACGAGGCCTGAAGCCTCGGAACCAATCGGACGGTACTTGACAGAACAGGCCTCGCCAAAACAGAGAGAAGACCTTATCTTGGCATGTCACCATCGTACAATTCTTCGCCTCGTACAGATCTTTTCTGCCGTGACTGAATGAAAGCTCGCACACAGACTTCATTGCTGAGGCTCAAGCTGTTGACAAGAAATTCCCTACTCGAAGGAAACACGCTTCCGATGTATGTGTTTCACATTTGAGTCAGGATGAGGTGATACCATAGCTTGTCTTAAGCGTAGATCGTTTCCCATTCTAACCGGTGGGGTCCAAGAAGGCCTAGAAGGCAGTTTCCACGTCGTGCCCTACGCGACTCTTTTCCATAGCGTTAAGAAAGGCCCTGATATATATCTTCTGCTTGCTCTCTTCTTTAGAGCTATTCTGTGTATGAAATCGAAGGAAACCTGCCATTGTTGCCGCGGTCGTATGTGCGTTGCGATAGAGCAATGGCGAGGTCTAATTCTAGTACCTGAGGCGGAAGAGCTTGGAAGTTGTGGATTTCGATGTCGCTTCGATGCTGTTCAAGAAGACAGAGGGACTCTTTGACGCATTGATCAAGTGAAACAAGTGCACATAGCGCTCTGAGCTAGTGTTAGTCTTGCCAATAAGTGATGTCTAGGTAAAAAGAAGAAACGCACCTGGTCTGTGTTGCTGAAGAACTGTTAGCAAGGAACATTCTTGGTCGAGCGAAACAGGTATTACGACAAGTAAAGCGGAATGCTATTCGCTCTTCACTAAGACATCGACAAGTCGTTCAGATGACTGAGCATTATTATACTCATCTGGTTAACACTGCCATATACGAAGTAAACGTGAACACGACATCTCGTGATCTTGAAGGGTGAGGAATATACTCGATGCCGGCAGTTCCGACGTCGAAAGACTTCGAAAAGTTACAAAAGTATAGCTCACCCTCGGTCAACCCAAGGCAGCATGTATTTACGCGAGTTCATCAAGTGTCGATCGTGATTAAGCAACAAGAGAAATAGAATCAACGCGACTGCAATGTCTGTGAAGAAGCCTTGCTGAATACACACTGCAAGTAAGATGAGATGTGAAATTCTAAAAAAACCCTCTCTAGCTCTTCACTGAAGCTTGTTACTGCTACTGCAAGTTGGGAAGCTTACCTCCTGAAGCTGAGAAATGGAAAGGATGTCGATGTCATGTGTATGAGTAAGACGAGATTTCTGCTACGCATTGTGGGGCTTGCTACGAAAATGAAGGCCTCTTGGGCCATCGGATAATCGATCTCGATTAACGTAATGAGACTTCAGACCATATGTGGTAAGTATTTCATGACCTGCTTGCGTATTGACAACGGCAACAGGTTCTTTAAGTGAACACACACTAACATCGTATAGAGTGTGCCACAGACAACGGAAATTGTCTATTTTCATGTTGAGAAACCTTAAGGTTAAAGTAATTTCCGTTGAACAGAACCGCGCTTATTCTGCATACTTTACCCTAAAACCCTAATTAAAGTAGTCACTTTGCCGACTGTGCTCGCCATATTATTACTGGTGTTGTTTTCCCCCGCATTGTTCAACTTGGCTGCTCTGACCTTCAACGAACTTTGATCGTCTTTTCTAGCAAATTGTGTCCTCAGTCCCCATCCCTCCACACGATTTTTGTCGCCTTTCATTATTTTTTTCTGGCTGCTGGAGGTGCCCAAAATGGTAGTTGTAGAGGGTTTGAGGAAGCGTCGCTCGAGCGCCGGGATTTGCTTTCGATTCCTGATAACACCGTTTGTAGATCTCCTCGGTTGCAAAGACTCGATTGGGGCTAGACGGGCAGGACAGAGCGAGGAATGGAGTCCGGACTCTGAGATATTGAACGCCTGCTCGATGGCTGGTTGTTCGCGCAGATAATGTGCATTCTCCTTCAAGGAGTTTCGTTGGCAGTTCGCTTGTGTATGGCGAAGAGTACCGGGCGCGTATGGCAGGTTGAGCTTATCAGTTTCTAAACTCTTTAGTGATCAGCTCCGCAGTATCTTATGCACTCCATCTCAAGATTTCATCGAGTCAACCTAGCCGTTTTATCCCGCTGCAGACTGGTCAGTTGAGCCTTCTCTCCTTCGAAAGGGATTCTGTGCCTCACACCTGACGTTTGACGTCCAGATTTCCCTGCTAGGATTGTGCGGTTAAGGTACTGCAATTAGGCGCTTCCGTAGAAGAAAGGTACAGGGCTGCAATTGAAACATGGACTCTACCACTACCAGTCCAAAGAAGAAGACCCCAGTACATCTCTAACGCCTTTTGGCTTCGTTGTCGATCACATTCCGCAGCTAAAGAGGCTACCAAGAATGTATTAGCGAGAATAGGATATCGTGTGTGCACTACCGCGCTCCAGGCGTAGTAATAGTTCGCAAATCCATGTACCAAGCTCCTGCAGAGCGCCAACGCAGAGCGCCAAAGCTAAGGTTTCCGACCATGCGTTAGATGTCAGCCGACGTCTGGGTACGATATTGCTCGATCATTGGATTCGCCTAGGCCAACGAGTAGACTTGAGTTTCATCCGCATTCTTGGAATATATATATGTAGGAAATAAAGGGGAGTGCTAGAGAGAGCTTTGGTAAGTCGCGATTGTGTAACATAAGAGGAAAGAGCACTTGAGACCATGCCATAAAGCCACGATCTCCAACATTACTGTGTGAGTTCACAATAGAGGAAATCAGGATCGAGCGGACAGCTTGTTGGTATTGACTTGAGAAAACCAAAATGTTCAAAGTTACTAACATGGGAAATTCGATTTCAATAGAGAGTAAATCGTCAGGAGAGTTTTCGATGGAAGGACATCGGGATATCGGTCTGGCAGCGAGCAGCTCGATCTTCATTTCAAAGAGGCAAATCGGGAATCTAGAAGCCTACACTCAAGATTATAATAGTCGCCTCAGCAAATGCAGGATCCTGTTGTTGCGTTCAATACCTTGCACGAACTTACTTGCTCGATTTGGGTGCTTTGGCAAAGGCTGCCCAAACCCTCAGTACCCACAACATGTCCGCCTTAGAGAGTACAGTTGGAACTAGCACCAGGCTTGATGTGGCACGGGACTACTCGCCATTCTCCATGGCTGATTACCAGAATGTAACCCTCATTGTTTCCGCGTGTAAAGGAATCACTCAATCATTACCGATCTTTCTGAACTCTAACTTCGATAAAACCTTGTGGCCGGAACGTCGAGTCCACATTCTTCACAAATATATGTACTGCCATGCAATTTTTTTGTTGAATGCGTTTATGCGGGCGATTGGGGTCCGATCTACTTGGTAGAACCGCCTCATCTGTGCTAAATGCTAAAGCTGCCGTATTGATAAGTGTGCCTCGAAGATAAGACAAGGGCGACAATGAAGACCATACAACGAAATATCTGGAGATCGATGTGTGCGGATCGTCTCGACGCTTTGTGTGGGTATTGGGACACTTGGTTCTCGAATAAGGTATAGTAAGTGCAATCCATAGAGGCTCTTGGTTTCTGTGACGTATCTTCTTTGATGAGTAAGCTCTGTTTCGAAGCATGGCAGAGTTGAGAGGGCTACGTCAAGCCATTAACGGAAATAGATCTCCTATACCATAGTCACCGACCTCTACTATCACGTGCCTCTCTTTTGCACGGTCGAATCATCCTCGTCTTGCCGCAAGATAAATCATTACCAATTATAAGCCATACCGAGTGAGTGGCCAGACTTGTGGCGGTGAAAACGGACAGGCCGCCCAGGTTTTTAAAAAAGGAAATTTGCCAACTATGCCGCCGTCAGCGTCCTATCAGGGGCCGTAGCGTGATGGAAACACATACCAGGCAGTTTATTCGCTGACTTGCAAAGGTGAGTGACAGAAGAGATGGCCCTGCTTCGCTAAGTTGTCTAGTCATTCTGAATGGGGTATCCGTAAAATTTCTGGGTACGGAGGCTGACGTGTGGATCAAAATAGCATGGCCAAGGACTTACTACTTTATAGAGGCGCTTCAAGCCTAGACTAATATAATAGTCCTGTTATGGCAATTATAGATCGCACATCCCTTCGTTATCGCAGACTCCAACGCCCCTGCCACGGCTTGGTGGAAGCAGACTGTAGATGCTACCATCGGTGCCCAATTGTTTCAACAGTAATCTTCCTAGAAAAAGGGTGGGCTCGCGGGCTACTGGAACTGTATTGGATTTTGTGAGAAGCTAGTCCTTCTGCTGTCCAGATACAGGGTAAAGGTGGAGAGAGCCCAAAGCCTGCCTGGATACTGCCTTCTTGCTTAGTCTCTGACTATTTGTTTGCGCAGGGGTTTATTGCCCTAGCTATGGGCTGTCTATTGTCCCATTTGCCACGCTGTTCAGTGTAGGGTCTGGAAGAGTTGGTCAAGGATGTCGAAATGGCCGAGACTTGAAGGATGCTCTCACATAGGCAGAGCTTTTGTCAAGAGATACCTAGGGCGCGATAGCTCTTCCAAAGATTCGGTGAACATGCACTAGAATGGCCATGAAGATACCGTTGTCCGTGCTCACTGTGTACTCCGAAATTGTTTGCCACCAACGTTGAGATCGGCGGCGGTTGGAATTTTGTTGCAGATAGGGAGAGATGTTGGTAAGCAAAGTGTGGTCTATATGTGGCGTCGCTTCGTCTACGGTCATTTCGAGTCTCGATATTGCTGTCGATGGTTCCAAGGAGCTTTGGAGGAGTTGCTGTGAAGCTGATGAGATCAGATAGATGCTACGCGCCCAAGTCAAAGTAGTTTAAGCAGCATCTAAATTCGATCCTCACCATGGAGGGGAAGGTACGGTGCTTGAGCTGTTTTGAGGAAAACCATAGGCTCTTCGAAGGGTTGGATGAGGCTGTTGCCAGCAACTGCGATGGTCCATAACGGAACTCACACTCTCCTCTCCTGACACGTCTATCACTGCAAAAGGCCCGCCATCTGACTTCTCTGCGCGAAGTGATCATTCGCGTCGAGGGTTTGGATGTCTGCTATTGTCGCGAAGGCATGAAGTGTAGGAGAAAACTTCCGATACCTTAGGAAGAGCAAGACTTCTTTTCGTTGTTGACAAGGCTGACCGATACGAGGCTATGATTGGGCAAAACCTGGACGCAACCATCTCACTATGACGCAGGAAACCTCCTTATCCTGCAGCTACAACGTCCAGGCCAGCAACCCACTGCCGCCCCTATTAAATGCCCAATCTTACTAGGAGCATATGCAAGGAGGCAGGCGATGGGGGTTGTCCTGCTTATAACCCGCTCTCAAAGGACCATGGAATATGCGCCTTTTATTGGGCAAAGCCTCGGTTGCCGACGGTTAAGGTTTTTGTGACAGCGTTTCTATCTGCTTGCTCGAGGTCTCTCTTTCTGAAGGTACCTTATAATACATATCCCAGATTCTACACGATATTTTGCTCGAGGTAACAAAGACAGGGGGTACAATCAACATACAGGCCGGATTCCCGTTGACGATATATCAACTATAAAGCTGCCCACTAGCAAAAACCGATCAAATCAAATGTACCTCATGTTGACGTTTTGACATTCAACATGTCTTGCCTTAGGGCAACTCTCAAGGAAGAAGAACTAGAGCTCTTCGGGACGGATTAGTGCATTACGGTCTTAGTGTTGAAGGAAAGACTTGGCTACCCCGGGTAAGGCACGACCGGCGAATACCCTAAGGCACTCCTTCTACAACAGCGCAAACCTTCCTTTATGATCTTCTCCAGGGCAGGACACTCTCATTCTCCCCTTGACAATAAACCATCTAGGCATCCATCATTTATCTATGCTCGGACCGTCCCGCATCAGACTGCAATGTACGTCTCCACAGAAACAAGTCCGCTGAAGTGGCAAATAGAGGCCCGGAGATTTTCAACAGCTCATCTTTCTTCCAGCACTGTCTATGTGGGCCAGATCCGAAATGATGAAGCATAATGCGGATAGCCCTGCATGTATGCGAAGTGTCGTCCATTGGCACTGAATTATGACTTCCAGCTTTGGTGGCAAGCGCATAGACGACCTCAGGTGTCCAGGGTGCTCAAGGGGTTTATCTTAAATTACCCTTGCACATGGGCCTGCTGTCTTTACTCCGGAAACGCATGGCGCAATCCGTGCCGGAAGCAAAACATCCTAGAGAGCACATCATATCCAATCAAGGCGGGTCCTTTCGACCAGAGCAACCACACAACAACATGTCACATTTACCGCGTTTCGAAGGCCAAGTCATTAGGAGCGATTGCTAATTGCCTACTCTTACCCTGAGGGACGGCGGGACGGTAACTCCACGCCACGCAATCAGAATGAGTACGAAAATAGCACATCGGGTCTATTCTGACATGTTGGCTGGTTCTATCACAATGACAGCTTTTTTTTGGACCTTTGCTCTGGCGATGCCTGTTGAAAGTCTCCCTTGCCTGCATAGTGGGTTGCAAACGGCGAACCCGCCATGGTTCTCCACACGCAGAAAGTCGGAGTACAATAACCGGCTTTGCCGAGACAACGATTGGCCGCTTGTTGTACCCCGACTTTCTGCACTCACTGGTGTGACAAGATTCGCTACTGATATAACTTTCTTCTGACCTGGTCAGGTCTCCTGGTTTTGATCCATCGAATACCGTGTATCTCAGAATATTGTGACTGGTTATATCCAGCCATGAAAAACCCATGCTCAAAGGCCACACAAACGATCTTGAGCCAAACAAAAGTCAATTCTGCTGTGGACTCTACAGGAGTCAAGGATTGTGCCTACACGCATCGGTCACTTTTCCCAAGCAACCTATGGATCGCTCACTTCGCTCCACTCGATGATATGTTATCTCTCACTTGCTTAGGAGCAACAAAATGCCGGCATCAACTACGAGAGTGGATTGTCGCACACGCGATTGAGAAAGCTCTATCTTGATAGATAACCGACAAGGCAGCGCTTGTTACTCTTTGGTATCCTGTACGCTTCTAACATATCATATACACATGGAATCCAAAATACACTCGAACACCCCTTCGGATGGTTCAGTTGTTGTTCAGGGCCAAGATTCTAGTCCTTCTCTTCACCAGATAACATGCTTCGACACACACTCGTCCAATGCCCTCCTCTCAAGTTGTTTCCTTCAGTGCTCCGCTTCAAGTACCAGGAATACCGATATCCACGCCCATCCTATACTCCAATATCTCGACTCTACTATCCAGGATGCCTCTGCGTATCTTTCCCTGTCCGACTTGTGTCCGTGGTCTACCGCTGATGCTTTTCATCCAGAAATCAACAGGTCCATGGTCAGCCACTCACTCTTCCACCCAACCCACCAAGCACGCGAGCACTCATGGCTGAGGTCAGCTTACAGGAGGCTAAGTGACCAGCAGCAGCAGTAGCAGCAGTAGCAGCAGTACAACCTTCAATCGGTCTGCCGGTACCGCTTTATACAACTGCAGTGTCGCAAGGGGATGGCGGGGCGGTTCCAACCCTGCAGCCCTAATGGATTGCAAAATTTCTCGGCCAAGCCCCAGCAATACCGATAGTCTCGAGTCGAGCGCTGGATATAAAACATCAGGAGCGGAACTCGATCATGCCCTCATAGACCAAAGAGCCTGGTTAGGGTCCTCGATGGCATTTCTTGGTAAAAGCATATCTCTGTCGCAGGCATAAGAGGAATACTGTATCGCTGTATCTTTCCTTGTATTAAAGGTTGAAGCTTTCGGTCTACAAAAGCAAACAAACTCATTTTTGCCAAGCCCTACAATTCCACCACATCCATCCCACCACCGCTCTCTCCGCTCCTCCAACTGCCACAACGATGCTTCATACCCTCAACAGTCCCCGCACCCCCCCCCCAGCCACCCAACCCCTACTCCCCCGCTCTTTCCTATTGCTAGGCCCTTAAGCCCCATCAAAATCCAAACCTCGCAAACCCCATCCACAAACAGCTCGACAGCGGAAGTCGCGAGAGATCTCTGCTATACTCGGGAATTGGATTTTATAGCTGAGATTGCTGTTAATACCGTCGGATGTTAGGAGATGGTTGGAAGTGTAAGGGGAGACGGTGATTCCAAGGGGCTCGACTTCTTTTCTGAGCGCCGGGGGCAGAACGAGGAAGATTTCGGGGCGGAAGGGGTATCAATCAAGAAGGAGGGGATGGATACTAGTAGGACAAGCGAAAGCGAAAGGAAAAGCATGGCAAAAAGTAGCTAGAGATAGATGATACCCCCAAATCACATTGCCAAATCAAGAATTCAACTATATCCCAACCCCAGTATAAAAATCGCGCCACCCAAGCAAATCCTGTTGGAAATAGGGGAGATGGTAATCTCCGCCTTCATAGGGCTGATAGGGCTGGGGCCCGCTAGTAGAGTTTTACCTGCTCACTCCTACATAGATAGACTCCTATCAAGCTTCAACCTACATACCAAAATGCCCCATATGACCTCATCCTCCACCAGGTTATGAGCCCGGGTTAGTGCAAGCTGCCTAAGTTGTTATTCCGTTCCTGAGTACGGTTAAATCATCGTCCATGTCCCATCGTCGTCATCAATCAAAAGCCTCTACGCGATGGAGCCAATCAGAATTCAGAAACACCGTGAATATGTATGTGCCTTCGGTGAAGGGAAGCGATGCAGTCGAGTCAGGTTCAACGTAGCCGGTGGTTACTGAGCCGAAGAGAGTCAGTCATCGTGGATAGATGAGGCGATGCATCGGTTATGTCCGGATGAGCCAGAAACGAGCCAGAAACGAGGCTACTAGAATGCCGGAAACGACGCAGAAACGAGGTCGTTCTGAATGAATCAGATTAAGCCGTGAACTAATGTCTTCGAAGCGAGGGTAGCGGTGATTTCAAATGAAAATCGTGAATAGATCTTTGCGAAGAATAAACGATATACAAAAGCCAAGAGACTTGAAAGTCATCTGTCAGGATTCGAGAGCTAGGAAGCTTCAGAGCCGAAATTTCAAAAAGCCACGTCAGATGACAGAAGAGCTTTGAAACTTTCAGAATATACTGCTTCGTGTTAGAGGCCGGGAAAGCCTGATCAGCGTCATGCTATTGCTTCGTGTAGGAGCGGAGGGGGGCTAAAAAGCTTCAAAAAGGGGAGCTTGAAGGTCCGAATTTTGGCCCATGGAGACTCCGATTCCCAAGGGGGAGTGTTGGAGATAGGGGAGTTGGTAACCTCCGCTTCATAGGGCTGGTAGGGCTGGGGCCCGCCAGTAGAGTTTTCACCTTCCACCTCCTAGATAGCCTCCTAACAGCAACAACCAAAATATCAATATGCCCCCATGCGCCCTCGTATGCCAACAAATCCCCCCTCTTCCAAGTTTAGCAACAGGCCCTCCCCTTGCTAAACCCCCATCCGAGAACCCCACCCCTCCTCTTCCCTCCCCGTTTAGAGACTCCCGCGCCCGTACCAGTACCAGCGCACAGCAATATCGATTTACTGGGAGATGGTTATGGTGATGGCGATGGCGATGGCGATGGCGGTGGCGATGGCGATGTAAAGGCGTATAGCAGAGAAGGAGGAAACGTAGGCCCTGGGAGGGTGAGAGCGAAACAGTTGTGTAAGAGATAAGGTGGTGGTTGGGCAAAGGGGGCGAATTGTCAGTGGAGTTTGGCGTTGAGGTTTTGGTGAGAGATTGGCGACATTGAGCTTGAATTAGGGTTAGACCCAGGGTAAGGTGAGATAAGCGAGGATCTAGCCCTAGGTAGGTGCTTGATTGCGCACGTGATCGTTTTCCTCTAGAAGGGAAAGGGGTAGTCGTTGGAGAGTTATATTATATTAGGTTCGATTCCTAACAGCGCTGGTACAATGGTGTGGTGGTTTTCTTTCTCTTTGGCATCGCTGTTACAATGGTGTGGTGGTTTTCTTTCTCTTTGGGGTGAGGTTTTGGGGGCTGGAGCTTTTGGAGGGGAGAATAGGGATGGGGTGGGGTGGGGTGGGGTTTCTGGGTAGGGTTGTGTTGGATGAGGGGATTAGTGGGGTTTGGGGAGGGTGGGGTGGGAGGTTAGGGCGGGGAGGTGGAGTGGAGAGGAGAGGAGAGGACAGGAGAGGCGGGGGTAGTGGTGGTGGAGGGTGTGGAGTTTGGAAAGGGGGGGGGATTATGTGTTCCGCTTTCGGAGGGATGATGGTGAGTTTGCGGATTGGGGTGGAGGTTTCGGGGAGGTAGAAGAGGTGAGACAGATCGGGATGCGTGGGACTAAAGTCTTTCGCTTTAAGGGACGAAGATGGGAAGGAATTTCTGCTCGCCCAGGCGCCAGGTCTGTGGTTCGCCCTGAACTTTGTTGGTTTCGCCACTGTAGCTCTGTGTTGAAGGGTTTGTTTTTTGATGAGACTGGTGGAGAAATGGAAAGATAAATCAGATCGACGAAGTGAAAGGTGCGCGGGATATGGTTTTCGGGAAGAGGAAGATGCGAGATGTTGAAGGTGGCGTGAGAGTTGCGTTGGCTTGGTTTGGAAGGGATAATGGGGGGTTTTCGTAGGTGGGGGTGTTCTGTTCGTCTGGAAACATGGCGTGGGAGTCGTTCAGATGGGGTTTTCCTTCAATATAGCTCCATACCTTACTTTCTATAGACGATGTTAGCAAGCAGGGGGCATATAGTGTTTGTTGTAAAGCTTTAAGGTCCTAAATAGAATAGAGAAGCTTTGTAGATTATATTAAATATCAAAACGGCAGCATGATGTCTATAAAAGGTGTATAAAACTTTTAGAGAAAGCTCGAGGTCCTAAGATCCTGTATGCGATCAACCAGGGTAACTTGTGAGCATTCCAAAGGTGTTTCGAGTGTTGATGTGATCGACTAAAGATTATTCAGTATGTAAGGAGCGCAGAATGTGCGCCCTTCTAATGGTCAGGACGATGGTGGGGGAGCACTCCGTCATAAGAGAGCTGGCCAGACCATGGGTCGTAGCTATGAGGTAGTACAGGGGTGTTGATTGCTGGATCTAGATCATTGTTTTGGGGTTGAGTTTGAGACTCATTTGAACGGTGTGGAAGACAGGCATAAAAGCTAGCCACGGCAGGCTCGATTGGCACACGGAGATTGTCTGGTTCCATTGGCAGTAGAGGGGATGGATGTGGTTGGAAATTTTCGCTGCTCTCTGTGGTGGTTGTAGCATCCCAGAGAGATGGTTGGAAGAACCAATACTCATCAGACATAGGGTGGGCGTTGGGTAGCATGGGTGGAAATATTCCTGGATACATGCCTTCTGATGTTGGATTCGATGGGCATTGGTAGGTGGCGCTGGCATCTGGAAGTTGGTGTACGTACGTGGAGTGGCCTGAAAGCGGATCGTCGAGCCGAGAGGGCGAACTCAACGATTGGCACCCAGGGGAAAGTTTACTGTATCCATCGTTAGTAAATTCACACTACAAGTTGCTACTGTGAAGTACAAAGAAGGTTGGGGACCATACTTGTGAGTTCCAAGGAGTTCCTCGGCATTCCAGTCCTTTTGTGTTTTATTGATAGAATTATCCATTACAACAGGATGAGGTTTAGGAAGGCTGTATTCGGTGATTTTGAAGGGATTTGGCCTATGAGCATTAGCTAGCACTCTTAAATAGACCCTTCTTTACATACACTTCGCCACCGGTTGTCACCAATGGCTGAAATCCCTGAGCATACTCTATACCTTCGAACCACAGCTGAAAGCCGAGCAAGTCGGGTGGCGTCGCCAGAGATGGACCTCTCTTCCGACCGGGGATATTCCATCTCTTCCTCCATTCAAGCCGTCGACCCCTCCATTGGTTGAGTCTGCCAGAATAAGTATTAATGAAACATGTCACGACATTGTGCCAAAAGCTCACGTTGCATGGCGAGAAATGCCATCACCGTACATCAGCAAGTACAAAAACAGTCTGAGGAATAGCTCTTCTACTGTTCGTAGGGTGTACGAGTCTATATAGTGCCATTGAAAGAATTGCCTACTGAAAGGCTTGAGCCTTTCCGTGCCGTCGGTCCGAGGAACATGCATTGCGGAAAGACTAGCGTGACAGTTGGAAGAGAAGCACCGCAAAGTCGAGGCTGTTTGCGTGCCTGACCCACGAACAACGTCCAAGAGACATGCTGGTCATCTTATAGGAGTATGAATAGATAATTCAGATGATGTTTGTGAGAAAAACCAACAGTGGCTCCATTGCAAGCCGTGACATCTCAAGAGTGAGATGATAAGCAGGCTGAACATGATCACGAAAACGATAAATTGACATCTTCCAAAGTGGCGTTTCTTCCTGGTAAATTTCCATACACCTGCGATGCCTTCCTTTCTGCGGGGAGCTGGGTCCAATCGATTAAGGGTAGGCTGGTAGGGATAGATGTGGAGGTGTGATTAAAGCCATGATCTTCCGGACTGTGCACAAATTCCGGTATGGGCGTGGTATCTACTTGACCCAAACACTAGCCTTGTCGGCGTCCAGCCCTGCCAGCCCCATGTCGATTAATTTAAAAACGGCCAAGCAGACCAGATACTGTAGAGCATGGAGGAAAGGTGAGGCGGATACTGCTGGCTGTCGACCAAATAGGCATGAGCGTAATTTGGAATTCTCTCACCGCCGTCTCAGTGCGCTCGTCCATTGGTGTAGGAAATGGGATGTCGGGTACTTTGGTGAACTATTTATGGCACTAGCTCATGCCGGCCTAGCGGTCATGTTAAGCCATCACGATAGTCGTGTCGACTAATCATGTACCTTGAGCCAGGATTAGAAATGGTGGAACTGATACAGGGTTAAGGCAGAGAGAAGAGAGTGAGAAAATGCGGTTGATGTTGACATGGAATCCGCGGGAAGACAGAAAGCTATGGAATTCTCATTTGTCGCGCCCCCCACCGAATTTACTACTGAATTCAGACATTTTTAATACTTCGGAACCTTCAAAGCCTGATTCAAATCAGAATTAATACAACAGGTAAATATGAAATTATTCAAACTTTTCACGGTACTAATATTCTTCTAGCCCTTCTCATGCCGTCGTCACGTCGAAGTCAGAACCTACCTCTGAAGCATTCTCTCATTTCATCGAGAATCTCATCAAGATCGAAGACATCTTCTGACAAATTCAAAACAGATGCTGTCGTCAAAGTCAAAGCAGACGCTGCTCGCAAAGTCAAGACTGACGTCGCTGCTAAGATCATTGTAGACGCTGTTGTCAATGTCAATTGTTCTCGCAATTTCAAGAGACATATCATTGATAATTTCATAGCAGCGAAGAAGACACATGAGACTCACGTCATTGATCTTCAACGACAGACGAATGCTATTTCTTCACGCTGATCTTGTTTTTCACTTCAACGTCTTCTCTTCAGAATTTTGAATATCGTGAACTGATGCACATGTAACCTCACTCTTTTCACAAGAATCAGATCATTTCTTTCTGCATAGCTCATGATTGTTGCTTCGGATCTTTTGAAGAGCTTTTCTCGAATGAAACTGCGGTCTAAAGAAAGAGTGATACATGAAGAGGTTCTCTTGCATAGTATAAACAGTTTTACGGTGACAGTGAACCTTCTCGGCGATGGCTTGAGGCTTCCAGTGTAGAAGCAGGAGACATAGTATCTTCGAGCGAAGGGCCGAAGCCAGTGGATCAGTCATAGCTGCTTAGAACATAAGTCAGTAGTTGAAGAACTTTGAATAGCTTCATTGATGTTTCTAACGCGAAAGTGGGCTTTGAAGGTTCCGAAGTATTAAAAATGTCCGGATTCAGTAGTATTTTTGGTGGGGGGGCGCGACAAATGCGATGCCAAGGATTCCATAGCTTTTCTGCATACGCTAAAACCGAGGGTTCCAGCCTCAAAGGCACAGTAATTTTGCCAATCTCATGCGCTGGTGGTCAATTGCAGTCGGAAATGAAACTTTGGGGACTGCTTCATCACGAAACTATTAATTCCACTTACTTGCCCTTGTCGATGCTGCAGAAAGGAGGAATCCAACATTCCTTGGGTGGTGCATTCCCAATCTCGAGCCGGCTTGATTAGGTTTCGCCAAAGATCATCCTTCTGACGGCCGCTGTTCCGCTATGATACTCTACCATCCAATATAATCTACGGAATAGTAAACGTTGGTAGCTGAAACAAGAGTAATGCGGACACTCTGGTGCTGGCGACACATCAGGTCGACCCGAGAGCCAGGCCCGCGTTCAGGAGTGCATACGGCCCCCAATCGACTCGCAGTCCACCCCCACCGATAGCACAAAACCTTGGCCAAATCCACTACGTAGCAGAAAGGTCCTAGGTCCTGTATGCATTTTGGTTCAGGCGGTTTTTCCACCCTAAAGATATCCCCCTTGTATCTGTGTAGAAACGCCTACATAATGCCCGCATGCCAGGATCTACACGTGGCATGGAGAGAGTTTGACATGGATGTCTACTCGAAAGATCCCACAAAAAGGCCGCCAGTAAGAGAAAGCTTGTTGGCAAGGATGCATACGGACACATGCTTAGCTTCCTTGTGTATCTAATCGCTATCGGCAGGTTTTATTATGAATGGCATGCGGGTGGAGGCTCAAAATCCTGGCCCCATGGAATTAATGGTACTTTTGTATGCACCTGGTGCACTTCTTCGCGAGTGAGAGCGCCATTATCCCTCCAGCTATAGTTATCCCCATTTTCGACCTCCGCTCGAGGGCTTGAGATATTTTAATTGTTGCCCGGATCCACCACAGACTCAGAATGTGGAGGTGTCGAAGATTTTAACCTGTGTAGCGTGCGAGTATGATAGTATGACAGGGTTTCAGACAAAAAAGCTGCTAAGTAATGATTCTGCACTATTAAAAATCCCAGAAATGGTTCGGTGTAAGAGTCTGGGAGGGGCGTGAGCCGTAATACAAATGATGTAGTGTTGTAGCTGCAGAGATTGCGAGTCTATTAGTATATCGATACAAAGCTCCGTAGCGTTGTGGCATGAGGTCGGCTGTGTAATCAACAAGGGTCCATTTCGTGAACGAAGTATCATCGGGTGATCAAGGGTATTCTGCTCGGGATCAGTGCGAGGCTTTCATTCTGTGACCGCAGAAGTAGAAGACCTGGACTCTGTGTGCCTACTATGTAGATGCAGGCATCGAGAGTAACCACAGAATATCCATGCAGGTATCCACATTCTTCGCTTGTGTTCCTGTTGTATCTCAAGCCGTCTTTGGGAGGCGAGTAAGAAGTAGCAGGAGATTCGATGACGATGGATGTCTGTGGTCTCAGCCTCACACCAGCGGATGACACAAGGCGGTTGAGAACAACCAGTCGCTGTAGAGAGTGTGGGTCATTTTACTGTTCCCGGTCCTTTATTGCCTGCTGGTGCTTGAGGCCCGGTGTATGTCAGAGTGCTTTCTTGCTTTGAATCTGGTAGGCGGATGATTTAGACGTATGCACAGCAGTTCCTGGTAGGCTGACTTGTCGGTCGTGAACGAAGATGACCTGTTTCGATCGGGATGAAGCGATGGAACCGTGGTCGTGGTGTGGGAGTCGCAGAATGTCGCTGTCGCGGGTTTGAATGATCTGTCTAGCTTGTAAACGACCGGTTCAAGGCAGTAGGATTGGCGACCGATGTTACTTGTGACCAGTATACTAGGTAGAGCATTTATTTATCAGTACATGGATTGACCGGAAGGTTGGTATGAGAAATTGCAAAGGAGTACTGACAATTCTTCGTGAGCACAGGGTTTTTTACTTCTAGGAATCGCTGTCGTGTCCTGGAACAAACTATTCTTGGATTGTTTCTCGAAGATTCCGATGGAAGTCGTGGGGAGGTGAACAGCCCTCGTTCAAAACCCGTACGCGCTGGTATGGCACAATGCAGGCAGGCTCAAACATCGAAACGAAGCCTTGAGCTCGATTACGAGACCGCCAAACTTTTAGCTTTACTGAATTATGGTGTCGAAGATTGAAGACGAGTTGTAAGCTAGTAGTATTCGAATTTCCCTGACCCCATGCCAGGCCAGCCCGATGATCGTTGATGAACGAGTTTAAAGCTGCCACCCTCGTAGCATATGAACGGATAAATGCGCACTAATGGGTGAAAGTGTCATTAGCCAGAGCATGGTCCGAAGTCATGTATGGTAGTTCTTCCCGAGATCTTCCTAAAGTGGTTCTTATCTTTTTTGTGAGGCTCGTAAGGTCCTCCTCGGAACAAATCAGGCAATCAGGCTAACACCCACCCACAGGGTAGCATGCCTGTATTCTTTTTTAAGGCTTTACGTTGCACATCAACAAGTCGGCTCCTTACCGGTTGGTTGAAAAGCATCGACAGATCGGTCGGGAAAAATTAGATATGCAGGAGAGCTCAGGACGAGAATAGGGAAATAGGCCTCAGCCAACGAGAACGAAAGGCACATGTCCTAAAAATGTCGAGAACTCGAACCCCTTGGAAATCTGAAACCAAATCCTTGCCAATCTAAGGTCAAGTCCAGTATCTTGTACCATGTGTACGATGCAGGCTGCGTGGGCCAATCGACCTGGAGTGTTAGTCAATGGGAAGGCTTGAGGAGGCTCCACGATGAGACTTAATCGATAGGCATTCAGGCCGCTGCTATCAGCTGGTTAGGGCAACGCCGACAACTTGCACTTGCCGGCACGTGATGTGCTTGAGCGAGATTTTTTTTGGAATAGCAAAGCATCACAAAGCACCACGCCTTTTGGTCTTTGAGATTCCCAAGAGCCTTATGCAGCGTCACCTCCAATCTTGATGTTTCTGAAAGCTTGAGTCACTTGCTAATATTTGCTCCTACTCCGCAGCCTCGAAGAATTATCCTTTGGCGATACGTTCCACACCTTACAGAATGCTTCACTATGTCAAAAACACGACCAAACGGATGCTTCCTATAATGGGAGTCTCAACCTTCATGGCATGAATTACGTAATTGGAAACCCTTAGTGCTATGAGCACCTACTCGTAACAGCCCCTGTCTATAGCGGCTTGGTACTCGACGCGGTCCAGGATGAGGCTGACGGTTCAACAGGTACACCATCATTGAGCTATCGAAGAACGTTAGAATTAATGGTTTCCTCTCGATGTTACCCTACGCTACCTTCACCCGACCTTATGGCGCCGTATGCTGGCATTGCTTGCGCATCCGTTCCGCCAGAGACAGATTCTATCGCGACCGAAAAGTTCACCGCTACCAAACAAGCAGTCTTTTTCTCCAAGCGTCTCAGGCAATGCGAATCGCCGGAGTTTCAAGGTTGGTGAAAACGTGACCACCCCGGGAGATCTCATGAGCACAGTGTACGTCGTTCTCCATCAGCGCACATTTCAAGCTGGTGCGAACGATGTCCTGTACCGTTCCCACCAGCGGCAGCAGCACCAGAAGCTGGTTCAACAGAATTGAAGGGATTCATCAAAACGTACTCTCAGGGCATAACTCGTTCGAGGTAGGATCCAGCCTACCGCTTCCACCATACGATGACACTCTGGTGAGACACCACGAGGGACCCCAGGTAGTCTTCAACGTCTTATCACGACAAATTCTTGAGAGGCCGTCAGAATACCGACACGTCCTATAGTGTGACTCTTGAAGACAAGAATCTGAGGAAAAGACACTCCTTAGTCCAGGATTTATACTGAGAGCGCAGAACAGCAGCTTATCTGGTGGCATACCCGAGGTAAGGAGTTGTTGAGCAGCCCTTATGTTCCGGTGCTAATAAAGATAAGAAGAAGTAGGTCGATACTCCTGTCACGGGCACATGGAAGAACAGGCAGGCTTTTCTCTCGTCCAAATGGCTCGCTTGGTTGCCGCACTACACGCCCTATTGAAGGAGCGGTTTGTGATGATACTTCTGGACCAACAAAGCGTATCAATTGTTTCTAAGGGACATGTGGGAGGGTCGTTACTTACTCCGCTTTAGCTCGCTTCCGCTTGTACTGCTTGCCTGGAGCCGCGACTGGGAGGTAGGGAGGTGGGGATAGAGAGGTAGCAGCGGCAAGCCCTTCTACCTGGCGTTCCGATTCTTTGTCGGCCTTGGGGGAGCTTTGGGCTCTGAGGCTGCTCGAGTCTTCTTCGACTCCTGTGGTTAGCTTGTGAGTTTCGACAAAGACTGATTGACGGGCGACGGAGCTGGGGAGGGAGAGCGGTCCCGTTAACAGCATATCAAAGGACTGTTGGAGTGATGACGCATTGCAGCTTCATAATCGATAATATGAATAGCCTCAAAACGTGCTTGAGCGTCGCCGACTTAATATTCAAACGCCTTTTCCCCTTTTGACTTATGAGTAACTATCCTATGAGTAATGTGCCGTCCGTGCAAGGATAGGCTAATGCACTTCACTGGCCGACTGTGGACGTGGAACAATGCTCGTCTTTAGAGCAGCCCCGATCATTGCTAAAGTCAACACGACTAAGCTAGCTGTAGCAGACACATGCGCACTTGAGCACGGAGGGCGAATATTCCTCCGGTATTCTGCAGGAACCCCCTTTCGCAGCGCCGATCCTGATTTCTTTGAGCATACACGCTGCTAAATATGACATGGCAGACGTGATTCTCTTTCAACAAACTTGTAGGCCCACAATTCTAAGACGCCTCATACGGCTACGGTTGGAGGGCAAGAAAAGGATCCGCGCCATATCATTTATCTTGCCATGGCCCATTTATGGAGCTGTTACGTGAATCGAAGATTTGAATCGAGAATACCAGGATGCTTGGAAAAGACAAGATTCTTAGTCAATCTTCCCTGAGGCTTCGTTTAAATACGTTACGCAAGGAAACATATCTCTAAGAGCGATCACAGGTGTATCCCGTAATTTAGGAAATGATCGGCCATCGCTCAGAATCTGATAGAATTTTGCAACTTACAGACTCGCACTGCCTCACGCCTTGATACTGGGTCCACACATTGCTCGTTTTCTGGACTTGCGTCACACTTCGACACGAGCTTTACGAGATTGCGCCTGAGTCATCGCTTTCGGGCCGTGCTTGGGCTCATCAACTCTCATTGATCCTTGACTGAAAACTAAGATTATCAAAAGGGGTAGCGTAAGGTTGTGGGACCGTATCGCAGGGAATATGGCGGTCTGAACAAGACATATGCGTGATCCGTAGCTAAGAAATGCTTGAGCTAGCATGGCATAGCCTCTGAGAGTACGCCCGGTTATTATTGGGCTTCTCAAGACTTTCTCCAGTGGCTTTAGGCGGATATTTTCCGGTGCATCGTCCTGTCCGCTGCAGTGGCTGCATTGGACATGCCTTTTAGCTTACCATTCATAGGTCTATAATACGCGTCTATAGTCAAGAACAACGCGCTTGATCCCATTGCCAGTGGCATGTACGTCGCAGATCATATGTTCGCTATCAGTCTCAAACATCCTATCTCAAGGTTCCGGATCCAATCACGGAGGTAGCCAGTAGAAGTTATGGTCGAGTAATTTTAGGGGGCATGTTTTAACTTGAAGAGTCGGCATGGGAAGGACAGTGAACTAACTTTATTGGATATTGCATGCATACCTTTGGACACGGTCCTGTGCTCACTTTCACGCGTCGACTTTGGCCGTTTGGTCCGATCCAATGGTATCTTGTAGCCTTGGGTAAGAGTAATCAATCCTCAGGATGTGAAAATGTGAGCCCCGTGGATTCCGTAAGGGTAGGATCCATGCATCTTGGGACTTGTACAAGCTTCCGCTCGTTCTCCAACAAAACGCTTGGCTCTATTTGACTCCCCAAGCGGCATTGGCTTTAAGGAGGTATCAATGATGCGATACCAGGAGTATCAGACCCAATCGAGCCTGTGTTATTGACCACAGCTCAAGCAGCATATGCAGTAGTTCTATAGGACAAGGACGCACGACTCTTCCACAGGGATGTATGACTTAGTAAAAAGTACTCCACCATTGTTGACGAGCTAGTCGACGCGTTGCAAGTAATGAGCTTGGCCTAGGTGGATTTGTGATGTACTCCAGGTCCACCCCCCTTCCGATGACCTGCTGTTAAATACCTTAGCCCTCGCTTTACCATCACGACAAACCCTCCATTTATATCATACTTAAGATGTCAATCCAGTCAAATTTTGACATAGATCTCACTCAGCCATCCGCTTGTTATTCACAGCAACCAAAGCCCACCAACGGTGACCCACCTCCAGCTCGTCCACCTCCAACTCGTCCACCTCTTCCGCCTCCACAACCAAGAGACGGTGCAACAAGTTCGTCCCCAATCTTTGTAGTGGATGGCAGTAGCCTGGCTAAGCACAATTCATGACAGCTCGACCAGTCCTCCGTTGATACCTCGTCAGACGAATTATGCATGTTAAGAGTCCATGATATGGTCGGTACCTACTAGCAAAGCCCTCTATAATATTATGCCTAACACAGACACCAGCAGCAGCCATTCGGGTCTATAGCCATCATATATCTCCCAACTACAGAGTTTCAAATCCGTTTACGTGCATGGGTTCCCACGTGGGATCAGATTCGAGGCACGATCTGGCTTGTCAGCCGTGGCTGGACACAGCACATGGACCTTGACACGGTCAAAGGAAAAGGATTATAAGCTCATACGAGATGTGGCAGCAGGATTGCTTTACTCTCAAACCTTGTGCTTGCCATGCTTCTCATGTTTTCATAGCTTAGAAAATAAACCCGTTTCCTCAGCCGATTTTGGTTCTTGATCGGCACTGTGACAGTGTACCAATCTAAACCATACCTTGCTCTTCGGACAGGCTATAGGGCCAGTCTACCAAACCGTCGAGCATCCAGTTCAGAGGATCGAAGACCTCGTAGTTAGGTTCGCCCAGGCTGTTACTCGCACCCGGGGTGGCAGCATCCCCGACCATATTTGGGGGAACAAGACTGGGATCTGCAACCGAGCTGGCTGAGCTTTCCACGGCAGAGTCAGGGTTTGTAGGGTTCTTCATGGCAGCTGATGCGTACGTTTAGATACTAACGACGCAAGATGAATCGGGAAACAACGCTTACACTCTAAATTTCCTCTTCCCTTGGCTTGGAATTCTTCACGCCATCGCCACACAGAATCGTACACAAGACTCATACTCATCCGGCACCTCACCTTGAGCTGTAGAGAGCTGTCTAGAACATCATTGTCGTTGTGTAGCAGTTTAGAGCCAGCACCACCCCCTCTCCACAACTGGGCAAGAACCTCAGCTAGCCGGCTGGGCAGGTCGTTAGTAGCCACACTAATGGCTCTGATCGCCCGTATGGTACGATTGAACAAAGTTTTTCCATAATCAATGTCAATATGGCGAGCAAAGAAGCTGTTTAAGAGTTTCAATAGTGTAAATCCTGCAGCAACAATCATCTGTAGAATGTAGTTGGAAGCGTAAGCGAGAAAACCACCCGCAGGAATCTCAAGAGCGAAGGCACACTCAAGGAAGAGAGAGGTTGAGAGAAAGAGTGCAAGCAGATCTGTGTTGTACTCTTTCGATGTGGCTGAGTCAAACAACGCGACTAGGCGTAGGTGAAGACCAGCTGCACGCAGGTAGAGAAGATTGATAGCTATAACTCCGGTATTGTTAGCCATGATTATTGGTATAGACATTTCATCTTGAACGCCAGATGCTGGCGAGCCTGAAAAATCAGTAATAAATGTCCACAAGGTACACGTACACGGTGTATTGGGTCTTAGCTTCTCCTCCAAATCCTGATAATCCTTTGCCAGAAAGGCCATCAAGACCGTTCTCTGGGTGTCTTCCACTAGGCATACAGGATTCAGGTAGTTGCTGTACAAAGCCTTACTCACCCTGTTGCAAAACTTCTCAATCAGGAGTACTGCTTCAGTATCTTCAGGAAGTTTAAAGCTGGATCCATTCAAGCCAGACGGAGCGAGGGTCCAATCGTAGACTGTAGATGGAGGTTGACCATATCCAGTTGCGACACTTAAGAGTTTTCTAATTACTACCTAAATTCCAATATTCCAAGAAGTGTTTTCTTACCGTTGGGCGACCGCATTACACGCAGCCCAAGTTCTCACTCGGTCTTTCAACTCCTCTTCTCTGAGCTCAATTTTAAATTTCGTAAAGTCCTGAGAATGAGAAGGCCGATGGAGCCCGATTTGGAGAGACAGTTGAGTCATAAGACCACTCAGTAAAAACGTGGGATCGGAAGACGTACTACTAACAGGTAACGGCCAAGTGCAGAGTATGCAAAGTGCTTTTACCACGAGGTAGCTTTGAGGTACATCTGCTATGGTTGCCCAAAGCAAACGCGTGACTGGCCCAGAAAGAGTGTTTAAAAGGAGAGGATCATGACTATATCGACGAGCAGCAACTGCGACAATGGTCCAAAAGAGGAGGGAAGATGCATCGTAGTAGTCATCTGATGATTTCCCAGGATCTAGCAATGGCAGGAAAGGATGATACAAGGCGAAGAAACTGTCCCACAAGGTCAAATTTGACCTCATTTGAGAGCGAGGATATTACCACATACTGTTGAAACAGGTCTCGGACACGATCGTGAGTCAGAAGTACATCTTCCAATCGCCGCGATGGAAGGATTTGCCCATTTGGACTTCTCATGAATGAACCTCCTTCCAACCCAGATCTCAGATCCAGCAGCGTAGAAACAGCTTCCTGTGAGCCCATATACTGGTCTAGGGTAGACGATAATTGTGATATACTAGGGCTCGCAGCGGTACTTATCATTCGCGGGTTTGAAGGTGCTGTTGGTAATGAGTGCTGGCTGGCAATTCGATTTCGTAGCTCAATTATCTCACGCTCCATCTCAGCATTCTTACTGCGCTTCCCAACCCGCTTGAAATTTTGCTCAATTCTACACTGAAGATTGAGACGGCGGCACCGTTCACAGGGTATATACGTTGGGGCTTGGATAACATTACACCGTAACTGCCACTTATCAGTACTGAAGGGTTGTCTTGAAGACGCAGCTAGAGGAAGGCGGGCCCCCCAAGTCACCTTTTGCTGCCGACACTCATTGCATGCTCTCTTTAGCCCAGGTGGTCTACTTCTATCCTCGTGTGCTTCACGAACATCTTCCCCACTTCCTGGAGAGCTCTCCAACCCAACATGGTGCTGGGTTCTCTTTCTACTTTTACCTCCTACAGTTTTTGCACTTGTGGGACTGCTGATAGGGCTAGTCAAGTCCGGAGTATCAGTGCTCCCTTCATTCTTAATGGCCAGGCCCAGTGCGTTATTCCCGTGCGAGACCATCGAGAATAGAAATGTAATGAGCACGAACGCCGCTCAATAACACATCCGTCGTCGGATTTGGAAAGGAGGAGGTACCTTATTATCGAAACGGGGTGGGGCCGCGGAGCGGGAAATCCACTCCATCGTTTAGTTTTGATTAGCGCTGTCTTTAGCGCTCCTCGTACGCACGGGGTTTCCGCGCACACTGGGTTTCCGCGCGCTCTAACCTAGAAAGGTTAGTTACAGATAGTATCAGGTTTAAAGTGTCTATTAAACCCACCACGTAGCACCCACATGCTTGGCTGACACAACGCAACATACTGTCAGCTAGCACCCAAAACATGCTGCATTTTTGAAGAGGTCCCAAGAAGTGAAAGAGCACGATGATGATTAACGCCTGGAGTGATTGCACTCACTTTTATCGCAAGAGAAATCGTCAGGTATGTAGAGATGGAACTGCCAGTTGGTCGAGCATCGCTTCATGAAGAAGGGAGAAAAAACGCTCTCGCCATTTGAGTGAGAAACGCGACGAGGTTTTTGTTGTCACGATTTCATTCCCGCTAAATCCCAAATCCGAATTGTCTACTTTCCAAAGCGCCGTGCATCTCAAGCTCTTTTTTCGAGCGATAAATATCTAGGGGTCCACCAAACGTATTGCGCCCAGCACAAGCATTGTCCCACTCCAAGCTTGGGCTCCGAGGAAGATTCCTTGAGGGTCATTCGATAACGCTACGGCGACGGGGCTGCCAACCAGAACCCAAACTGAAGAGCATGCATATGCCATGCCGAGTCCTGTGCCTACCACGTTGAGCGAAGGCGACAGTGCTGGAACCATCACTGTTGTGAGCGTAGTAATCATGCCAGCGAGTAATTCGTAAAGGACGCAATACACTATCCAATCACGTAGGTTGTGATTGCCAGCCTGTGAGACCACTAAGTAATTCCCACCCTCCGAGGAAAAATCGAAAAGCCTCAATGGTACCGTACAATTTATTAACAAGGCTAGCAACATTCACCCGAAAAGGGTGCCTGCGTCGGTTATAGCAAGCATATGAAAGGGCAAATCATCCAAAATGTGCAGAGACATTTTGGCATACGAATATGTGTAGAATAAAGGCACTGAAAACCCAGTCTAAGGAAAGAAGAGAATAATTGCGTATATCACGAATGAGACGTCTTTAAACGCGCATGTGTCGATTAAGGAGCGAGTATCTGACGAGGCACTTGCCTCTTGATAGCTCACATAGTGGCAAAGACGGTTGCAAACGTTCTATAGATACAAAACCTACAACGTGTATGGCTCACGCAAATCCAACCTGAGAGTGCAGACATCGAAAGACCATCGGATCAGTGACTTCATATGGACTAAATTGTTAATCTGACGAAGGAAACGGCGTGAATAGTCCCAGTCTCGCCTAAGCTGAAAGCAGACATGCGATCACAATTGCAACAGCACGCTTTGTGCTGAAAGCGGAACTTAGGACTCCTAAATTAGGACTTCCAAACTTGGTACGTAGAGCAATCCGCTTCCGATCCCGACACAGAAACCTTGGGCCAGGAACATTTGCCAGTATTGGGAGGCAAGACTCAGTACCCTTATGCCAAAGGTAATGCGAGAACTGCCGAGCAAGAGTAGTGTATAAAAATGGCCTGCGCCAAATAGAGACTTTGTCACAACGTCAATAGTACCGAGGACAAAGCCTTCGATTTTCTCGATTCTGAGAATGTGGGCGATGGTTTGTGACTCAATAGATCTACCTCATCGTATGCTGGGTATGCTCCGAAAGTATCCACAAACCACCCTTCAACTAATGAGCATCAGTGCATTACATGTACAATGTATGGAAAAGTGCTTTACTAGGTACTGAGGAAGAGAAAAAGAAGCCTACATCCTGGATCTACGCGGAGAGTTCACCGTTTAGAGGTTCATTTTCTGTGTCGTTGGATGTGTTCTGACACTTCCAACTACTTCGGGCCTCGTTGGCGAATGGCGTGGCTGACTTTTCTAATACCACGTTGGGTGACGAGAGCAAAGTTCTAAAATTCCCCAATGAGATTTGCAACGCAGTCTCAGACAGAGATAAACATGATCTTATAGTAATGAACATCCTACAAAGGAAACCCCGAATCTATATAGTGCGCGAAGGGAAAAACACGGAAGAGCACAATAGCCAGTCATGGCCGGCGCCCATGCTGCAATCGAATATGAAAAGAAGCATCTAGGCGACCATAACCAATGACAAAGAACACACCCACACCATCAAAACAGCCTTCATAAATATCAACATCCTCGTCGTCCCAAACCCTTCTCACATCATCTCTGCGCTCGTTGACGATGCTGGCCTATGCTCTTACCACACCCTCAAATCTACGTGCAAGCAACAAGCTACCCCACAGTCTCCGTGCGTGAAGGCTGCCTCCTCATCACCCCAACGCTGGGCTACACGAAAGGTTTCAGGAGCACCTTATCAAGGCGCTAAACAATGTGTGGGATCAGCTGGGTTTTTAGCGTGCAAGCGATTGGTTGCTTCAGTTGGATTTGGCAGGGGTAAGGGATGGGCTTGTTGAGGAACTGGAGCGATTCTGGATTGATAAATAGTTAGGTCTGACGGCGTCTACAGTTGATCTAACGGTTAAGAGGCCGACGCCGAAGATTGGAGTGATCTTAGAAGAGGGATTTCCGGAGATCTAGACAGCGAAGAGTGCCTCTGCTTTGAATATGCGTGATTGCTGGGGATTTACTCGTACCAAACGCGCATCTGCTTATCTACGATCTTATTGTTGGATGTTCCACAAGTTTTGTTTTCGGCGCTCCATTGGATTTGCATTTGGATTAGAGTTACCATGCAGAACGGGGTCCGATCCTGTACTGAACATCGTTTGCATGTCCCTGCACGAAGTCTGCAGAAGGTCTGATGAAGAGGGCCCAAGGAAATCTTCTTACCGCACATTTCGCATCTTAGATACAGCATTGTCTAAAGTAGGACAAGACAGATATTTTATCTGATCAGCATCCTACCCCCTTCCAATTCGTTCTTCCATACCCCTTCCCCGAATAGACAGCGAAGAAGGTTCGTTAGTCAAATACGATTGAGCTGTTTGAACTATTGCTGTGGTGATAGGTGGAAGTAAGTAGGTGTTAATGCATAATGATAATTGCATAAATTGGGCGCTGACAGCGGTAGATCGAGGCTGTTGGATTGGGAGCTGTGACAGATATTCTGCCAAGTTGAAGTCGCTAGAGGCTTGATCACGGGCAGGGGGCAGGTCCAGATGATGGCTAAAAGCCGTTGTATCTACGATTTGACATGGTGACGTTAGATTTGTTGCCACGCTTTGATTTGGGGGATCCTGGTAGTTTGTTGTTAGAGTTCTGTCAGCATGCTGGTTTCCACCCTCTGCTCGAATTGCAGCTGTCTCTAGGCTTCTATGTATATCCATCTTCTCGGGTTTGACGGTGGGCCTCACTGCAGATCTCGCTTTGTGGGGGTTTGTAGCTCGCTGCATGAAATAGTGCAGATTTAGTTTTAGACACTTGCGATGGAAGAGTATTGGGATTTAAAGAAACAACTTTTAGAAGTCATGGCACCTGTGGGCGTGAGAAAGCAGTACAGACGGCTGGGGTGAGACGGTATTAGATGGAAAGAACGGTCATATTGCTGGTGTATTGAAAGAATTTGAGAAAAAACCCCGCTGGTTCGATGGAATACCCACAAAACATTTCACAGCTTCTCATCATGTGACATTCTAGCGGCATCCGTCAAGAAATCCTGTAGATGCGTCGGATATCAGTCATGGAGCGTGCTAGTCAATCACAGGCATCTTCAGTGGATCAAGGCAATGACTGTTAACATCTTTGATTGACAATTGAGCTATGTGACATGCATGAAGAAAGCGAATCCTCCATTGGGAACAACCATAGTCATCACCCTACATCACAACGCCCGAATTGCTTGCAATACGCTGAAGATTGTTAATGCAGGTTCTTCGGCAGTGATGATGGAAACGACATACCGGCCATAGCTCTGCAGCCTCCTTTCCGACAGGTCCCGTAATAGCTGATCCCTTCATTTCTCCCTTCGGATTGACAATCTATTCACCACTTAATCAGCCACTACATCTCCTACCTTATATTCTCTGCCTCCTCCGCTCTAATGCATCTTCCCAACGCCCAACAGCCATTCTGACTTGTGCTAACTCACCACACCAGCATTATCCTCAAAATATAGATACACCCCATCCGCCCTTCTCCACGGCTTGCTCTGCCTCACTACTACCGCAGGCATGACCTTTTTCCGTAATTCGGGCTTTCCCTTCTTCACTGTAGCCATAACCATATCACCAACACCGGCAGCTGGGAGGCGGTTAAGACGAGCGCCGATGCCTTTGACGGAGATAATGTAGAGATTTCGGGCGCCGGAGTTATCGCAGCAGTTCATGACGGCACCGCTGGAAGATGAGTATCAGTACTACTTCAGAGTAGCTCGAAAAGCGCCTGTAGAGACTGTCGGAGGTGAACGCACACTGGGAGACCGAGGGTCATCTTGAGCTTGTTGCCCGAGGCACCACCGCGTCTGTGTCACACTCAGCTGTGGTTTCCTAATTTGGAATCAAGAGAAGCTTGCCCTCTCTTAGACATCTTGGTTGATTATATGCGATGACTTGTCGTGGATGCTGTCGTCAATAAGTTTCGATTTCGTCGTGCTCTTCAATTTCGATGTGTGGGCTCCGGGCGCAAGCGAATTTCACGCTATCCCGTTCTGAGAAAGCACGGTCGCAAAAGTACTAGAGCCTATGGGGTTAGATTCAACACATCGACCTCACCTCATCCATTGCAGTCCTTTACCCTCGTTCCTACCTACCACTTGTTCATAATGTGAGTTTGGCAATGCGCAGGATTAGTTAGTCTGATCACCGCTTGAACCTGAGCTTGCAGAGCCTGCGGATTTTCCTTTTCCACAAACCTACAACTAAGCTTATCGCGGTATGACAGAACCCTTTCCTTCTAAAGCTAAACCAACTACTGGCGAATATTGTGGATACCACATTGGACAAGCAAATTCCAAGACCTGCCGAAGTACGAGCTGAAACAAACGAGAATCAAAGACAAAAAATCAGAGCTCAGTCACGATCCTGTCCCAGGACCAACGTTTCCTTTTTCGATAAAAGTTAAGCCGTCATATACGCCAACAAACTCAATTCTCTCATCTTCTAGTCCTCATGTCAGTCTTCCTCGCCTTAGAACTTGATAGTAAGGATTTACACGACTTACATATCATAAACGTAAACGAAAAATCCGGATGGCACTCATAGACTGCTTTCCGAGGTCGCGCAACAAGACCAAAAGTCACCTTCCTCAACGTCCGAAAGATCTGGTGTAAGAAGGCGCTTCGGTGACTCAACTCGAAATGGTTTGTAGATGACCTTCTGGCGAGCAGCATTTGACGAAGCTTCGATAGGCCAATGTGAACACGAGTTGTTAACATCTCTGTTCTGGTTTCGTGATTTGATGTACTCTTGCGCGTTTACGATGGTTTTTGTCATCTTGTCGTTAGGAACCGACAATGGTTTACTCAGCCCTTTGGTCTCCGTGTTCCTTCTTGCTTTAAGCGACCGGTTTTCTCTAAGACTCGAATGCTTGTCGATGACTACATCCTCGGGAAACAATATCCAGTCTTCCATTGGCGGCGATGGTGCTGGCTGGTGGATGACTACGTCTTTCGCCTGCTTGCATTTCTTTGACTTGTCGATCTGTTTCAGTGATGTTTGATGCTTGTGTACCGACCTGCTGGCCGACATGCTAGCGGACGTGGTTGACGACGGCATGGTTGGATGGCAGCGGAGTGTTACGAGAAACTATCAATCAAAGGTGGGGTGCTACACAAATAAGAAAGAAGAAAGTCTTAAGCGAGTTACGATGATGCTTGGAACAACGAACTTGATGACGATGGTTGTGGTTGATGATTATTTTGCGAGGGCTAAGAGATGGTAGAATTAGACGGTAAGTGAGGAGAGTGTAAGAAAGAGGAAGAAAGAGGGGGGCACACGCAGGTTTTGATGTTCGTTAGGGGCTTAGGGTAAGCGAGACCGGCCAATGGGACAGGGGTTTATGACTACGGCGTGTCATCTCACATCCAGCCGAGGACTACCCTTTTATGGAAGATGCCTACCTTGCTATCAGTTTGACTTCCTTAAACATCCATCATCATCCTCGTTCGTTTTGGTTTCTACCGCACATCGTTGGATTCTGCCAAGACTTTTGCTCGGTTACGCACCGGATGCCTTGTTTTCACCGAGTCCTCTTGACTTCCTCCCCGTGGTTGCCTTGGCCCTTTAGCAGGGGCTTCTTCGAAGGCCTCTTCGCCTTACGCTGCATTCCGATCAATCTCTTCATTAACATAGTCATGAGACTCGCAAGATGTGAAGTCATCACCAGATAATAACATATCACGTGATCTATAAGGAAACGATCATGTGATCTTATCTGAACTCACCTTACTATGTCACTTCTACTTCCATGTAAGTACGATACTAACACACGAAATTGATTTAAATTGTCGACTTGTTTCGGCCTGTGCATGATGATACTTACTATTACTCCCGTCGTACCTCATCGTCACCCTAGCTCATTATTCTTCTACCGGTATACGAAATGACGTACATTTGTACAAAGAACCAGGTACCGCTATATGATTAAACCCATCATTGCGTATGTTTCAATACAATACTTGCCGATCTGTACAACCTCCACCTGACGCATACCATGAAAGCATTGACACGTACGGAGGCATCGTCTGAGCCGAACACTTGCCATCAAAGCCTGTACACTCCCTGTTGGAAGGGATTTGTCATGCTTCAGTCTATATCTTTGCCTTCTGTGTATGTCATGAGTGGTGCTCCAGGCACCTCCTTGCCAACTATGATTTCTTGGAACAATTCGTCCTTACTCCGCTGGAGCACCTTTTTTCTTAGAGCTTGAGGTTTCCTTACTTTCAATAGGTGTCACTTGTAGAGAAACTTCCCTAATCATGGGATTTACACATCCGTTCCTGGTTTCTCAATTCGAACCCTTCGGAAACCTTGATTTTTCAAGATAACTATTCGGGGTGCGAAGTTGCCATGTAAAAGTTGTTTGATTGATAAGGAAAATAATATTTCCGTATAAAGTGAAGAAGTATAAGCGTTGAATTCCGCACCACAATTTATTCTTGAATCTTTCCAGCCTAAACAGAGACAACTCTTTTCTGACATCTATAGAGCTTCGGCCCCACAAGGACGTAACCACAAGATGTTCGTTTATATGAGAGAACAAATTCGATCTTCTTAGTAGCGTGTGCATCACCGAGATCATGTATGTGGCCTGATATCTTCCGCTGAATGCCCATTCTTTAGACCCAGGTCCCTCGATACCAAGCCTCGAAGAGACGAAGTATTGTAATCACAAACTTTCCCGGATGTTGAAGTTTGGAGGTAGGAAGTCTGGTCTGGGCAGGGAAAGTAAGAACTGCGTGTTAGGCTTGGATGAAGTGGGCTGAAGAGGTGAATGGTGGCGGTTATGTTGCTGAAAGAGTTGGGTCATTCTTGGGGTATGGTAGTCGAATTTGGGAGGATAGTTCTGTTCTTTTCGCCATGTAGAAACACGGTGCAGGGTGACAAAGGCACGCAACAGATTGAACACAAAACATATGCATAGAATCTACAATTATCACACCCCCTACCACTATCCAAAATCAGCAATATACAGCGCCACTACTCCTCAAGCCCCAAGAAACCACCGCACCCCTACCTTAGATAATAATCAAATTACTAATCGGCACCCCTTGCGCCTGCACACTATACCTCCTCTTAACCCCTACCCCCCTCGCTCTCTCAAATCCACCATACACCTCCTCCCCACCCCCCACCATAACCATCGGAATCGGCCGATACCGCGGTAACCCACTACTCGTTTCTTGCTTCTTGTCCAGCAGCGGTCTGATCAGCCACCCCTGCGGCACGTCACCCTCGTCTTCCTCGTAGGAAACCACGATTACGAGTTGAAGACTGGTTTTTGACGGGGCGAAAGTTGGGATGTTTTCGAGTTTCTGGCTAAAACTGCAGCCGCCGCGTTTGAGTACCAGAACTTGATTTTCTCGCGGGATGTGCGCGGGGAGGCGTTTGTGGCAGTTTTCGCCGGCAACGTGGATCGAGTGCCAGAGCAGGGGGCCTTGAGGGCCGCCGTTGATGTCTGGACCAAGAGCTTCTTCAATGTCGGGGAGAGGAGCAGCACCCGCACCAGTGGGGGTGATGGCGGGGACGTAGTGGCGGTGGAGGGGCTGGGCGGTCGGGCTTGGGGGGTCGTGGAGGAGGGACGTTACATGCTGGATGAGGGAATTTAGGGCGAGGCGCATGGAGGATGCTGCATCAGCTTCCTGTTCTGCGATAGGCTCAAGTTTGGCAAGGGACTTTGAGTCCATGGTGAAGCTAAGGGTATCGGGCTTGGTGGTGTTGATCTGCTTGGTCAAAGCTGGGACAACGTCGATAACTAGATCTAGCATGGAAGCATCGCGAACTCTCGTGAAGTTTGGGTCCAAGGGGTTGACAACGCTCGAAGCAACGTCTTTCGCGAGAAAAATTCGCTCATCTTTACCCAAAAGGACGTTGTTGATCGCTTGCACTCGGAATAGATCACCCCTACTTGCGCCATCATCAGAAGCGATTGGCACATCTTGGATCATGCCTAGGCGTACACCGCCCATGGAGTTAATCAATATTCCATTTCCGATTCTTTGCAACACACCAGGTCCCAGATTGACCATATTTGGAAGAGGAGGAAATGTGATGTCAAAGGTGGGCCTGGCAACAATTTTTGACGAAACCCCATTGTAGGGAACTAACTCTAGAGGCAACGTCCACGGGAAGTATGTGTAATTTGAAGGGGATCGCACATCTGCCAGAGATATACTCGGATGGTCACTAGAGTACTCGACGATAGGAGACTCCAGGTTCTCAGGTGTCGGCATTAGGTGCAGCCGGGCTAGATTAGCAGCGTGGAAAATGTCATTCCGTGCAGCTGTCGCAGAAAGGCTGAACGGTATCGTTGCTGGTGGTACAGGACAGTCAGCTTCACTAATCATGTCTTGCATTTCCTCGGCTGTATAATAATTGCTCGGATCAGATTGCGGACGACTTCGCTGCGTTTTGTCTTTACGGGGAAGTATCAACGGGTGTCCCTCGGTGCTGAAGACGAAAGGTGCGTCGAGCTTGTTCAAAGGATTTTCAGTATCAAACAGCAGGAAGAGGTATTTCGTGGTCTCTCCAAGAAAGAAACTTTCCATCCGGTCGCTGCGTTCGCCACTCCGCACATCCTGGATTCCGGCCCACCCACATTTTGTCCAACATCGCCTTTTGATGTCTCGAAGTACCATTTCACCAACATGCAAGTACCATGGATCGCGAGTCGCCCGATACAGATGATACGTTGACTCAATGAACTCAGGTCTACCACCCCACCAACCGAGACCACCTTCAACACTGCCAGATGACGTTGACCATCTTTCTGGTAATGCAGAATAGCGAGTCCATATAGCTGTGAACAAAAGGTGTATTTCGGTCGCTTCCTCAAGATCGCCAGTCATAGCCAGAAGGCCTGGATAAAAGGCGCTCAAACTATCAAACCAAAATGCTCGAGCAGCACCGGTGTAAAGATCACCCTGGATGTAATGAGGGTGAATATACGAACTGCCACGACGTAGATGGTGGTTTATTGCACTGTGCGAGGTTTGCCAGACTTCAAGAAAACTCTCAGCCATCTGCTGTTCCTTTGAAAGGGCTGGCAGGAAGCTCAAAGTTGGAGAGTCCGGTGCATGGAATGTATCAGAATCACTAGGTGAAGGGGATCCAGACAAGAGAACATAAGATTTTGCAGCATATTCATAAAAGCTGTCAATTCCTGCACCAATACCTGTGAACGGACTAGTCCACAATCCTGTTTCAGCATCAATACCGGAGCCGATGAGTCCAAGAGTGCTTCTTCGTTCCCAGACAGACCAAAATGCTTTCTTGGCTAATTGCTCATAGCGCGAATCTCCTGTAAGCCGACTTAACGTAGTAAATTCTAATACAAGGCTACCAGCCCCAGCGCTACATGTTTCGGTTAGTTCGCCAATCGGCTGTTGTATAGGTTGGCACTGGCCATCTTCGGCATTGTTATTCAACGGCGAATTCAGATAGAAAGGAATGCCATGGCGAAGGTTTACTCTGGGATAGGGCAAACCAGTCGCGGTATGAAAAGCAGGGACTAGGCGGTTTGCAAGGTCTTGTGCAAGTCGTAATAATTGTCCGTCATATGTGAAGCTCCTAGACCATCGGATGCGCTCACTTCCACGACCACTGTTCACCGGTCGGTTGCCACTCTGGTGCCTTGGGTTGTATCCCCTTATTGGCAAATCCCCAACAGCGAATAGATGCGCACTTAAAAGCCCACCAACGCCTCGGATAACCGTCTCGAAAACCTGGACCTTACTATCCAGATCAAAACCTCTGCTGCGTAGTCCTTTCCCTTCAGGGCCTGCAGATCCATCTCCATATTGCTCTATTAAAGCCGCCACACTCGTTTTAAAGTACTTCAGAGCTTTGTTTTGACCACCTGCGGTAGTAGGAGAGGAAGCTAAAATAGCTAACGTTGAAAGACTGTCGATCAAAGTCAACGAATAGTTTCCGAGGGCATCATTTAGCTCAATGTGTGCTGGATTGGCGCGGTCTCTGGTCAATGGCTTGCACGAGATAGGCCGTAGTTCATCCTCAGGGAAAGCATGCTTCATATAGTTGTCGTACCCATGGTAGAACATATGCTCAGCTTCTAATCTATACGATCAATTAGTCGTTGTCGCAAGCCGCAAAGCAAGTGCAAACACTGACCTCAACTCTTTGGTTTGAGTATATGTCATGCCCTGGCCACAGGCCACCCAGAGTAAGAGTATCAGGAGGCATGACCACAAGTAGGAACCCTGGAAGTTCGTTTGGTGGAGAACCTCTAACGGGATGTGGCATCTTGGGGGCATTACAGGAAAAGCAAGGAGAAGTACGGGACATAGAACCTGTGTGTTCCGGGTAAGGATAGCATTTCATTGAGAGCTCAGACGTAGATCTACAGAAGAAGATTTTATGTCACACAATGGAGCTGGTGAATCAGCGTGTTAGGTCCGATGAAGCCACCATGGCATTCGCCGGCGGTTAGTACCTTAGCGCGTTGTCGACTCGCAACAAAGTTACGCCGAGGGTCGAGCTCTTTGACTCAACGACGACCATTTTATCCCAGATTCACGAGGATTTTACGCTCTTGAAAATGCACCACAGCACCGATTAGTCGTTGGGGAAGCTTGGTAGTTTAACAATATGGCTGCGGACCTCGCTTCTCAAGTGCTCGACGCATTGTCGCATAGCGATGGACCAATACTCAGCGCTGAAGCATTTGCTTCGACTCCTTCATCAACGGTCAAGAGCGCGCTCGATAGACTAGGGTCCCGGGAAATGATTACATACAAGACGATTGACCGAGAAGAAGCTATCTTGACGCTTGAAGCTGAAGGTATAGCGGCAGATGGAAGTCACGAAGCAAAGGTATTCGAGGCAGTGCGGCAGGCTGTTGAGGGGCTGAAAATCGGGGACCTGCCAGTACGTTGGCTCAGTCGTATGCCAGCACGGGAAGATTTGGCGAGACTACGATGAGTAACTAACAAGAAGGATAGGCAATTGTGGGCAAGGAAAGTGCAAAAGTTGGACAGGGCAAAGCTTTCAAAATGGGATGGATTAAGAAAGATAAGGACACGCTAAGGGCGAACGTACGCATCGTCTTCGTAGCCATACAGGCGTACGCTTTGACACATGAGTATAGACAGATTCGATTGTCGATACAAGTAGAGAGCAACTCCAAATCATACAAAAGACGCGCTCACATCCAGACGCAAAAGTGATCAACGACCTGAGAAAGAGAAAGTTGATCACTATGCAAAAGGTTATAAGTTACGAATTCAACAAAGGCCCGAAGTTTTCAACGGAATTCGTCAAAGAGGAAACTGATCTAACCGCGGATATGTTGGCAAGGTAAGACTTACTGCTCGAGAACTACCTACGTGGGAAATGTTACTGAAACGCTTAGCGGTGCATGGAAGAACGTGCATTTCAAACCTTACAACTTCAAAGCCAAAGGAGCTGTGACGCCCAGTGGAGCATTACACCCTTGTACGTACACCTAGCAAAGTCTGCTCTTGTAAATAATATAATATCGCTAACTCTTTGAGCAGTAAACAAAGTTCGACATGAGTTTAGGCAAATCTTCTTTGAGATGGGATTTGAGGAAATGCCAACAAACCGGTACTGCGTTTACTATCGATATCTGCATGACACTGACAATGTTGCAGCTTCGTAGAGACCGGCTTCTGGAACTTTGACGCTCTTTTCGTACCCCAGCAACATCCTGCACGAGATCTCCAAGACACTTTCTACATCTCCGACCCAGCACTTGCTGATAAACCCGGCGCAGATCCACAGAATCCTGAAGCCATACTTAATGGCTCAACATCTGGTCATAACAAGCAACCCGGTGCCGGTCTAGACTACAAGAAATATTGGAATAACGTAAAGGAGGTTCATGAGAAAGGTAAGTATGGATCAATAGGTTACCGATACCCTTTCAAAGACGAAGAGTCACTCCGACTTGTTTTACGAACACATACTACCGCCATCTCGACCTATATGCTGCACAAACTATCCGCAAACCCTCGGCCTGCCCGGTATTTCTCGATTGATAGGGTTTTCAGAAATGAATCTGTCGATGCCACACATCTTGCAGAGTTTCATCAGGTGGAAGGAGTCATAGCCGACTTTGGCCTGACTTTGGGAGGGCTCATTGGATTTATGGAGGTTTTCTTTGCCAAAATGGGAATCCATAAACTCCGCTTCAAGCCTGCGTACAACCCCTATACAGAGCCCAGCATGGAAATCTTCGGGTTTCATGAGGGGCTTGACAAGTGGGTCGAGATCGGAAATAGTGGTATGTTCAGGCCGGAAATGCTGGAACCTATGGGGTTGCCCAAGAGTATGAGAGTGTACGGCTGGGGGCTGAGTTTAGAGAGACCAACCATGATCAAGTAAGTCTTTTCCGAGTAACCGCAATGAAATGCTAACATGTTGTTTAGGTACGGCGTCAGAAATATTAGAGAGCTCTTAGGACATAAAGTTGATCTGAACTTCGTAGAGAACAACCCCGCCGTACGCTTAGAAAAGGATTAAAGCATATCAATGATGTTCATAACTTTGGAGCACTCTCCGAGCATTAATAGCAGTGTCTGTAGGAGTACCGTCTTCGGGATTCTACTCACTTTTTGCCGTGTCTGACCCTTTGGTGGCTTTCATCGGTAAGATGTTCGCGAGTGTTTTGCTCTCTTTGCCGTCTGGTGATCCACTCTCATTCATTGGCCAGATTGGATGCAGCTCAAAGTAAATGGAAATACAGCGGTGATAATGCTCATAACATTTCTACATGGCTCAGGATGCAGATTCTAACATCACTAACAGACTGCAGCGCCCGTCTGGCATCCAGAAATCTTGAATTGAAAATACGACTTATGTCCAGAGAGTCATTTGGATGGTCATGAAGACAACGAGTATTTTTAGGTACAAGAACAGAACCTATTATCTTCACCAGATCGAAACCTTGCAATCATCAACGAGCTTTTCTATCATGTGCATCATCGCATCCTCGATCTCATGAAGTCTGGAATAAGATAGAAGGTTGGGGGAGCGGGGATGGACGCCTTGGACGCCTTGGACGCCTGATGTTGTGTCTAGCCCACATGGCACCATACATATCGCATTCAAACTTCAATGACCGTGCAAGGTAGAAAGACGAGATATAATGCCGTGGTAAGAGGTGCTGTAACGAAGCTGCATAGCAGTCCCTTCTAACAAGCACACTCCATATTCCACATCCATCAACGACGATTCCACACAGACTCACTGTAATCGGATGCTTAAGATAAGGATGCTTACAGGTGGGTTTAATCATCGAGGTGCTGCGCCTACAGTTCTGAAACTCGCTTACTGTACTGTAACGTTAGGCGTTCAACCATCATGAACGCTAAAATAGAGCTCCGAGCTAGTGAGGGCTGAGTATGTACAGTATGTACCTTACTGTTAGACGCCAGGGACGTCTTCAGGCGGTTCAGACACTCTGGGACTCTTTGGCTACGTCCATTGCTTGATTGTGGATTTGTGAGCTCCATTGACTTACCCATCCAATTAAATGGGTACGAACAGCGATATGAACCTGAATCTTGGGGCTTCTGGGGGTTTGGAGGTTAAGTCCGGGCTCAATCATTATCCGTGTTGGATGCCGCTGAACGACATTTTCAGCTGCCCGTTTCCGCTCGTACCCCTCAGCTCCCTAACTGCTAGAGCTGATTGTTAGCCAATAGGTCTACATAGCCTCAGGCTCCATCTAAATACCTTCCTCAGGTAAGGTACCTTTCGGTGAGGCCGAGCTTAGACTAAGCCCATCCAGCTAGCTGAATGCTTCGGTTTTTGGATGGCTACCTTTAATCTCTTATATGTTGGTTTTGTATCCCTATACTGTTTCTGTTTTCTACTTCCTTGCGACCTTCGCAGAAATCTCCAACGCGCTTTTCGCGTTCCTTTGTGCTCATTAAGCTTTCCAACGCCTTCTTCTGGCCGGAAAATTGCGATAGTCAAAACTTGGCTGTAACTGTTGGAAAGTCTTCTATGTCCATTCTACCGCCACTCTTTTTTTTCCATCATGTGGCATAGACCTGCACCGACGGAATCTGAATACACGCCGGTACAAGAAAAGGATAGGCCGATTGAAACGTCGATAGAATTCTTGTCCAAGTCGTCGCCTGAAGTAAAACGTTCCACAAGAAGCCGCAGACGCTGGTCGTGGCATTTCCTTTCCCATCTGTTTGCCTTGTTGTGGCTCGCTCCCATCATCGCTCTGCTGGTCCTCAACTACAAGAGACATGTCATTGGTGCTAGTGTCTGGTGTCCAAAGGGGAAATGTTCGGCCGATCCTTTCGGCGACAATGCCATTGCCAGGGCGGAGGAATTGGACCTACACGACCATGATATCTTGGGTGCGCTCCAATTCGTGGCGAAAGCCTTGGAGATATGGTTCATGATCGCAGCTACAAGCCTATTGTTCGATGTCGCAATGTTGTTCGCAAGGAAAGGCCGTGGTCTTCCTGTCGGCTTCTTGCTGACACACTTGGAATTTGGCGACATTCGCAATTTGTTGAATCCACTCCTATGGACATCACCTATTCCACACCCTAATGGCAGGTCAGAGTCCCGTGCACGGATGATCAAACTTTACCTTTTCGCCATTCTTGCCGCTTTCCTTACGATCTTGACCAACATGATGGGCCCAGCTACCGCTGTTTTGATTCTGCCAACCCTTCAATGGGTAGATACCACAAAAATGCCGGCGCAAAGATTCAATGGGACTGGTCTAGCTTTGGCTCCTGCAGACCACTCGCTCATAGACTGCGATAACACGACCCTGCGGGCGGAAAACTACTCATGTACTTCGGATTTCTACGGTCCGAGTTTAGATGCGTGGGCCGCGTCTGGTATCGAGTCTTCAAAGCAATCAAGGTACTTCGGGTATACTATCTCCAGTGGTTCTCAGGAACGGGCGGTGCAATTCACACTCAATGGTACAGCCAATGGCAGTCTTACGTGGATCCCGAATCGGCAGGTTTTGCGTAGTCTTTCGCAAGACTATCTTAAAACTAGTGGATATATGCTCCAATACGATCCACCAGTGGCGCCAGATCCGATTTTCAATAACTCCCTACAGACTATATTGCAACGGGAAGGACCAAGTATTGGCGTGGAAGGAGATTGCTACAACGGTGGAAACCAGTCCATTATTACGGTTGCTGCCAACAAGGAAGTCCGCTGCTACAGTAATTGGACAATAGACACAATAAGTTACTACACCAAGGTACGTACAACAATACTGTCGAGTCATAAACATGCTGACATGGTGGGTCGTTTAGTGTATCTACGTGGGTAGTGGTTGGGGTAAACCCGAAAACGCTCAAAATCGATTCTGGCTCGGCAATGCCGACCCAACAATCACAGCCAACATTACGGCTGTTGATATTTACTTCTCGGATAAGGCCACTTACTTCAACGAAACCGCAGACTTTGGTTCCGGTATCAAGCAATGTCTCGTAAACAACACAAATCCTTCCTGTGACTGGGAAAAGATATTTTCCACGGATCTACCTGGCGACCTGAAGAACACCTCCACTAACGTCGGCATGACCGTCTACGAAATCCCAAACTCACCAAACCCAAACGCTCGGGTCTGGTGTGACTCCGTCGCCTATCTTAGTTTCCCGTCATACTCATTAGACACCTCCCCAAGCTCCAACGACCAAAGCCTCGTCCAACTAGACCGTCTCACCTTAGATCATGCCGCTGAACCTCTCGTCGTAAACCCCGGCTGGATCCTCGCCGCGGTAAGCATATTTTCAGAATATATCTTTGCTATTCAAACCTAACCATGAGTCTTGAGACATGTCTCTGGAGTAACCTACCCCGCGAACCTATTTCATACCTCAAGGAGTCTTCCAAAAAAGAGAAATGCTAATTCCGAATCTTGCAGTGGTCCGTCGATTCAAACGGCACCGTCGATGGCAACCGCCAAATCGCACAGGAACTCTCCCGCGTCCTCCCCGAGTTCTACACCACCGCCGACGCCTCCGCAAACACCACCCTCACCCTTGACCAAACCGAATTCGTCTTCCTCCACTTCTACGCCCACTTCCAAGCCATGTCCCTTGTCAACTACCACTGGTACAACGACACCTCCCCCCCCCTCCCCACTAACGACCCTACCCACCCGCTTTTCCAAACCTGGGCCACGCTGCACGTCTGGGCGTTTGGGCTCAGCGATAAGACGTCGAAGATGGGCGTCGTGATTGCTATTATCGGCGGCATCGTCGTACTTTTCCGGACGCTACTGGGGGTGGTGACGGGGATTCGTGATCGTTCGACCGTGGACCTATTTATTGCGGCGCTGGAGCATCAGAATCAGGGCGAGTTTGAGGGAATGCAGGAGCAGAGTCATCGGGCGAAGGTGAGGTATGAGATGTTGGAGGATGCGAGTGGGAAGCCGATGTTTGTGCCGGAGAAGCCGTATCTGGATTCCCCTGGAGGAGGCGCTGATGTTGCATGAAAATGACCGTGATGATGTGATTGGCCCGATTATCGTGGGTTGGTGTTCAGTGGCGTACGGGAGTTTCTTACGTGCCAGGGATGTGGAGCCTTCGGTTTTATTGACCCCCATAAAACCGCAGTCAGTATTCGATAGCGGTATCATTTTACATCCGCTTTCAGACGTCAACAACACCAAGTTTTTTTCATTCCCCGAGTCCCAAAACCATTAACAATTAACAACTGGAATCCCTTGTCACATACGGGGACGGGCAGGCTATCGAGGCACCAAACTCCGGCTCCTCTACAGTATGTAGTTCTAGGGCCTAATGATGCATATGTACTGTATATACACCTACATACACTGAACCCGCAGGTGATTCCTTCCCCGAATTTTCCGCAAACCCCCCCCCCCCCCCCTTTCCCCGGCCATCCAAGGCCCTTTTTCTCCTTTCCAAAAACAACCAAATGGCTACTCGCCCCCAAAATCCCTTTTCTGAACCTAGGTAGGATATCTTCTTTCCAGATGCGTACACAAACGGCAATTTTTTTTCCAACGTTTAGGCTGTTGTGGGGATGGAGATGTGATTTAGAGTTTTTTGGGGATGTTTTAATTTGGGGGAGGAACGGAGGGTGTGGTGGGCAAGGAAGGAGGGAGAGGGGGGGGAGGTAGGATGCGAGGGAGTTGTTGGTGGGAAGAAAGGGGGGAAAGGGGTATATGAGATGAGGTGGGGGAAGTGGATGGGAGTGTGAGATTGGAATATAAAGCTTCTGTCTTCAGTCAGGATTGCCGGAGATGGTATGATACGCGTTTTATGCGGCGTCGGGTGTGCATTCAAGACTGGTGCGTTCGATTGCTATTTTTTTGGTGGCGTCTAGACACCCGTGAAGGTGGGGAAGTTCATATTATGGTTCGACTGTGTGAAAAGGTGTTTTGGTCGCTCGAGAATTTGACGAGGATAGATACCTATAAGCCTTGTTCTGAGCTTGGCGTCCGTGAGAGGGGCCGGAGATGAATTGGGAGGCGTGGAAGGGGTCTGGGCTTTATTGGAAGAGCTTTTATAAGGTGAAGGGATTTTCCGGGAGGGAAGGTGAGCTTCTTGTTTCTTCTTTTCTTGCCATGGTTGGGGGTTGGTAATGGAATAAGTGTTGGGTTCCTGTCTGTGGGTCCGCTTAGTAGTGGTTGGAGTAAGGCTCTTCTCGTCTAGAGGGAACGATATCGATGGGATGGCCACTTCCGTGGCATATGTGACAGCTGTGAGCGAGTGTGATGAATAGAAATTGAGTAGTCTGCATTTTGTGTGGTCCCGGAGCTCCCAGGTAGACTCCATATCTGCGTGTTATGGATTATTAAGTCATATTCGTTGTAAAAGCGTCTGAGTCCATTGAAGCAACTCCACGCTTTCACTTATGGAAATATCCTGGAAATGAAGCCGAGTTTGGTCATGTCCTTGCAGCCATCAAGCACCAGGAGCAGGCCAACACTTCAGCAAATCCTCTACCGGCTCGACCACCCCAGCAAACACAGCAGCCCTGAAATTTTTATCCGCAAAATCTGGCTTCGGACCAAACGAGCAGTCGATGCAACGCCGAATAGCATCTGACAAACCGTCTCCACACTCGCCCTGCACTTTCTTCTGCCAAGCTAGAGCGGTACAATGATCGGTTAGGTCGTTTGGTTCGTTATTGGGGCCATAATAGGTTTTTCGGAATTTTTGGTCTTCAAGGGCTTCGCCGAAGCAGAGCTCTAGGAGCAGGACGCCGAGGGAAAAGAGGTATTTCCTACAGTCGTACTCCGTCGGGTTGGATCGATTTCTATCCGAAGATCTAGGTGTCGCGTTACTTTCCAACAATGGAAAGCTCTGGGAAATATAAGGATATTCGATGAGGGGACGTCGGGATTCATCGCTGGCTCTGAGGAAGAGAATATCTCGTTTGGTCCATGAGTCTGTGAGCCATGGGGTTGAATGAAGCTGTAAAACAGATGAGGCCAAAACAGCTGCGATCGTGAGTCGTTCTTGCCTTGTAAGTGTGTCATGTCCATCGGTAGAGGTAGGTTTGCCATCTTCAGACTTGTGTCTAAGTAGACTCTCTAGTGTCGCGGTCTCGAAAGGTTCACCAGGCAGTCTTTGGTCGCTCATTGGATGTAGCACGTGCTTGCGCTTCTGTTCGTCGATTAGGTAGTGAAGTTCGTCTTGCCGAGTTCCCCAGTTCTGCAGATATGTGCAAATGTCATAAATTTCCTGTACGTTAGGTTCATGGGGTATGCTGGTGATGGTCGAAGAGACAGAAAGAAATGGTAGGTTAGGGTGTATGGCGACCTCGAATCGGGTTTGCTTTTTTGCTTTCGCGGATCGGAACGGAAATCCACTAAGAATGTTCAAGTTCTGTCAGTCACGATCACTTAGCCAGAGTAGAGCAAAGAAATCATAATTAATTATGCGACGAGTATATAGATGTAATGAGTTTGTAATTATACCTTTTGAGTATGCTCTCGGAAACGTGGTGACTTGCTTCGGTTGCACTTGCTATACTCGAGGTTACCACCCTATTCGTTAGATCAATCGTATTTGTCGCAGGAGCTATATTATGCTGAAGCTCGAACTGTTGCCGGGCGTTAGAAAGATAGTCGCCAGGGTGGCTCGGCAACTCTGCAAACTTCTCAGGCAAGTCGAAATCATCACAGACACGGATTTCAACATCTTGAGCAGGTTTTGTATGCGTTCCACGTGAAGCTTCTCCTAAATCGAAGCGAGCTTGAAGATGTGGTGTAGGAAAACAACCACTTTCCAACCGTTTGTTAAGCTGCAGCTTCACATCATGGGCCCCTTGACAGTTACAGCACCATTTTGTTTTTAATGCAAAATGAAGACTGAGTGCATAGTCCTGTACTCTTTGAAACAGTGTCATCGGAGGAGATGAGCTCTTCCGACGTTCTCTCAGTACGGAAATCTCATCAGTAGAGCCCAGTAGCTTTGCAAGGTCATCATTATACCCTGCCAGAACCTTGACTCGTCTGAACTTTTTTTTTGAGAAACTTATTCTGATGCGCTTCATTTGGTAGTCCCAACCACCGGTATCGTTACCAAGCCAAGTAACCTATGTAAGCCCATTAGAATTTCTCTTTGAATACAACGAATTGAATTCTCGGTTTTATACCTACGTTCTGGCCTTCAATTCCTAGTAGCCTTTTCAATTCTTCAGTAATCCTTAGCACTTTCTGAATGATTCGCATGTAGTTATCGTAAGAATTTGAAAGCCTTGCTTGAAGTCTCTCCTCAAGCCTCGGCCCTTGCCACAAAGCTCCGGTCGGGTCATTGAGCAGATCATTCATCTCATTATCTGACTCGATGAACGGGATCAAAAGCTTCTCAAGGTTGTTGTAGAAGAGATTTTTTTGAGTATCAAGGTCGTCAATGAAAGTTATGAATTCCGTTCGAAACATCCACCATTCTTTCAGAGGTTCAAAGCCTTCTCTGTAATTCTCTAGGGCTGAAACCAGAATGGGAAAAGCGGCGAGGCATAAGCCTGCCGTTTCGACACCTGTGAGCATCCTTTGGAGATCTCAGAGGCGATTGGATTTCTAGACTCTTCAGCCTACGGGTTCACCAGGCCATCTCAAGAAGCTCTATAAGCACCTATGCCAGCCTTAAACCTTGTATCGTCGTCTATGCCGTACTCTGAACATGAACACAAGGGTCAAAGGAGATGCGAGAAAGAACTTCGAGGTTCAGCCTCGTGGAGCACGCTAAGCCCAACGTGGCAAACTATCCGCAAATCTTGAAAGCATCAGCGGACATGCTCTTTGCCCTTAGCTTCTGCCAATACGGATGTACACTCCTTGTGGCAATGTCCTACCCCCAGCTAGCGCATACTCGTCCTTATCTGTCGTGCTGCCATCTCTAATCATCCTTTGACATATTTTCCTGGATAGATGAGCATGTCTGTGAATGAAGCTCTTAGCCTTGCGGCTCGCAGTCGCCGCTGCAAGCAAGCGTTTAACAAGCTCTCGGTGCAGCTCCGGGATTCTCAGTATATGGATCAAGTATCACCCAATGCAATTGATGACCAATTTGGTCGATTTCGGTCTGATCATTCCGTTCTCAAGGAGCCTAGGGAAAGTACTTACGACTGTATTAGTGTATGGGCGGGCAACATTGGTGCTTTCCAGAGTGAAGAGTTCCGGAGTTCCCTAGATTACCGCTTACGGGAAGCCTCACATATACGGTCGCAGATCGGACGGACGTTACAGTTCTTGGACTCATCGCTTGCAGAAGGTCTGCTCCCACTTTCGACACGGAGAAGTCTGTGCTAATGCCAGACAGCGTCACTCATAGCTTCTGGAGTCAAGGCTAACCAGGTTAGAGATGAGTGTAGCCTAGACACAGAGTCTGAATCCGAATCAGTGTCCGACACTGGCCGCTCGGCTTTATTAGGTCATAATTCTGATAGTAGCTCATCTGGTGATGAAGCTCGTTCGACTTCCGAGATCCAAGAGCTCTATCTAGCCATTGTTGCAGCTGTCACTAGCCTGCTCAAAGCTTCAGCGCTCATTCGTCGACCTGTTCCAAGAGATCGGTACGCTAAATCCAACAACCTTAGTCCATTTGACCATTCATATGACATACAACATGCCGGTCATAAATTTCCAAAGACAAACAAACAAACCCCTTGGCTAATAGAGCGTCTTGGGAAGGCGAATACTAAACGCCGTCAATGTTTTCGCTACCAAGAACTTCATCATGAAAAGCTATCAAAGGAGCTAAAATCTAATCAGACAGCCGAGTATGAAGAAAACCCGGCTCCTAATACGAAAACTGTACAATTTGGCAAGACTAAGCCGGCAACAGTTGATCTCAGTCAGACATCTACGCCTACAACTACAATGAACACTGAAGCTACAGAGTACACAGGTAAAGACGAATTGAATCTCAACGAAGAGTTCGATGCCGATCAGTCTGTGACATCATTCGCTACATCTGTCGTAGACGATAATGACAACGACTTGACTATTCCGAAGCCTCCCGATGACGCTTCTGATGGTGCACCATTTGAATGTCCGTATTGCTTTACCATTCAGACAATGAAGAAATCAAGCGCATGGCGGTAAGAAATATACAGAACATATAGCGATCAGAATTAATGATGTCTCGATAGGAAACACATTCTCGAAGATCTTCAGCCGTATATATGCACATTCTCCTCGTGTGCCTTTGAAGCGTTTCCAGATCAGCGCTCATGGTTTGATCACGAGCTACAAGCTCACAGGAAAGAATGGCATTGTGATCGTTGCAATAGCCCCCCATTTTTAACCAAGGATTCCTTTGCACGACACGTTCAAGGTTTTCATCCTCTGACTTTTTCTGCAACTCAGTTACCTGCACTTATTGAGCAGTGTGAGAGGCCCCTTGATAGAATCGCAGCTTTGGCGTGCCCTTTTTGTGACGAATGGGACTCTACCCTCCAAGCAAACGAGGCCGGTCCCTTAGTCCCAATAAAGAGCTTAGTGGTAACACCTAACCAGTTCAGACGCCATGTGGGACGCCACATGGAACAATTAGCCCTTTTTGCACTGCCGAGGAAGCTTGGAGATCCATATGACAGTACAGCCTCCAACGTGGCAGTGGTAGAACCTGCTAAGCATTCCTCCACCGAATCATCGTCACATCTGTCTCTTCAAAGTCTATCAGGGCAGTCTGAAGAAGCTGCAATAGAAAAGCATACTCCAACTCAATCAGTCGGTGTTGGTGGAGAATCTGGAACATTACAAGCTATGCATGATACAGACGACGGCTCTTGGAGCTTTCTTCGCAAGGACGAGCCTGTCGCGGGTCCGCATGTTGCATCAATGCAAGAATCGAAAGACGATCACCGGAACGTAATCCTGCTTCGAGCTCCAGGTTCGACACACAGGTTCGCGCAGTTGGCAAAAGATAATGGTATACCAATGTGGAGGAAGGATATTCATCACGACCTGCTCCGTGCTATTTTCGAAAACGAAATAAGGGCTTTTACCAGGTCCCGCGATAGAAGTAAAGACCACACATTTGCTGACATCTACATTGATATTCTCGCGCAGAGTAGCAAGATAGGCAATGGACTTCAGGTATTACTCTTGACTGATCGGAAACTAGCAGTCGATGTTGGAATGATCGCCCTATTGATAAACATTGGCAGAGTAGGTGAAAATGTATCTTGTAAGTTCCGAATCGCCACTCAAGCTACTTGATTGATCACTTGGCTTACTCACCCTTCCTAAGCAGTCTTTCCACCAGGAGCTGGGCTTAAGAAATATAACCCCGTTCCTTCTCTTCGGGCTCTTCGAAACACTAATCTTACTCGGACTCTAGACATGGAGAATATTTTAAGTATACTTACGGCCGTTCGTGAGCTCGAATCGGACCATGAGATTGACCCTAGAAATATCATAGATGTTCTTGCGCCGGGGCCTAACCTTGTTCACTTTATGTTCATGGTCTTTCAGGGCGCCCCAGAAACAGCGAGTATTCCTGTTCATGTTGAGCAGAGCTTTTACGATCTGTTCTGCAATGAGAGTGTCAATAGCAAAGTGCGAGCTAATTCATTTCTGTCATTAATCTGGCGATACTTTGAAATCGATGCCAAGTCGAATCCCTCAATTGACCCTTTCAAACTGCCACTGTCACAGTCACCTACGGAGCCTGAGAATGGTATTAGAGAAAACCAGGACAGTCAAGAGGAGATCGATTATGGGGCAAGTCTTATGTGTAGGTAGAAGCTCCATCATACTATGTACGAGGACTAACTATGCCCCAACAACAGCGCAGGTTATTTCGAAGGCTTCTAGCGGCAATGGTGATGTGGAATTTGGGCTCACAGAGGAGCCAGTTATCGACGAGATCACTTATCGAATCTGTTATGCAACAGAAACAGCGAAATTTGATCTCGAGTCAAAAGTAAGGCTTCTGGAACTTGGGGAAAACCTTGACTTGCTCGAAGAAGCCTGTCGTTATTACCGAGATCCTACCAAAGCAAAACCCAAGGACGGATTGAAACAAGTGAATCGTCTCATCAATCTGGGAAAGATCTCTTATTTCAAGTGTGAAAGATATGGGTCGATGGAAAAGCTAAATGATGCTATCGAAAATTTCCAGCAAGCTCTTCTGATGGTAGGCTCTGACAATTCAAGCAGACAGGACTGGCTTCATAGCCTGGCTGGTATGTACAAAGATAGATACGATAGGACGGAACAACTTCAACATCTTCAGGAAGCTATCAGTGCCTACCAAGAACTCGTCGACAAAGCCGATCGCTGTAGCATCGATATTTTGGTGTCTCTTTGTTACATCAAGTGCCAAAAGACGGAGGCTCTTCAAGATATCAACCAAGCCATTTCCAGTGGCCAGACATATGTGAAACAAATCGGCTCGAAAATCCCCCCCCATTTTCCTCATGAGGTAGCAGCGCGTGTCATCGATCTAAGCAAAGCGCTGCAATTGAGATATCGATTGACCCGAAACGTCGTAGACCTAGAGGAGGCTTTGTCTCTTTGCCAGCAAGCTATCGAGCTCACAGATCTGCCGCATCTTTTCAACATGATGAGACCAGCGTATATCGACATGATGAGTAAGATGCTAATTTTTAGAGGTGATGAGACCGGGGAAGCTCGTGATATTGAAAGAGCCGTGTCGTACTGCGAGGAACTCAGTAATCAGGTACCACAAATAGATACACCTGTCCATCGAGATATTAGGGCAATCTACTTCAGAAATCATAGCCGGGCACTGATGCTTAAGTATGAGAACGTCTCTGAAAACATCTTTGACCTCGAACAAGCCGTTACTATCTGCCAGCAAGCCCTCGACAATACCTACGACTCAGTTCTCAAAGCTGAACAGCATTACTACCTTAGTAGAATGCTACTTCATAAGCACAAGGCCACGGAGTCAGACATCGAGATCGAAGCAGCCAAATTTCACGCCCAGCAGGCTGTCGATCTCATACCAGACGGCCATCCTGATAAGCAGACTTATGTCGAAAATCTGGTGCACATACAATGTTCGAAAGTCCGGAGCATGGCAAAGCTTAAAAGCCATCCCTCCGTCGATTCGACGCTACCTGTCTCTCCGGACCCAATTTCAAAAGATGAGGGAGAAGCTACAAAAGCCGAACAATGTACCGCAGAAACGCCTAGTACCGTTAAAGATTTTGAAACATCGCAACCTGTGCCCGAAATGGACGATAATTCTCTTGGCACTTCTCCGCCTCGTGCTTCTCTTTCCACAACCGCTAAATCCCAGACCCAAGACACTAAAGTGTTCAAAGATTAAGAGGGTTCTAGAACCACAAAACTAAAGATGTTTGAGCCTTTCAGAAGGCAATTTTTCCAGTGGTACCACCTAGACTTTTTCACATTACGAAATGTGAAGGAGAATTTCGATGTTCTTTTCCAATACCTGAAGACACACGACGGCATTGACCGTCATGCTACGTAAGCAACCATTGCTCGAAAGTGAGGCACTACGTTGCTGACAATTCCCAATGTTAAAGTTACGACCAATGGGTTGAACGACGTCGTGAGTGGACCAAAAGGTGGAATATTAACAATGTCAAAAGGGGTTCATCTCTACCCACACCACCTGACTTGCTCGGCTTACAACTCTGGTTCGAGGGTAAAGCATTTGCCCGTGGGTACAAACCATTTTCTGAGGAAGCCGGTGGCGAAGCGTACGCACGCCGAGAACGTGTTCGATGATGTCAGCTAACGGTCACAGGCCAGACCCCTTTGCAGAACATGAGAAGGGTCTCTCTGACTCACCTTTTGGTCTAACAGACAATGCTGCAAATGCAACAAAGCCCGAAGAATAACTGTCTGTGGGCTTGTAGAGAGATTTGTTTAGAAGTAAACAACGGATACCTAAACCCAACCCACAACTCATAGAATGCTAAACTCTCCCAGACCATCAAATTATATTCGGAGATGCACCAGTGGGTGCACAAAGCCATGGGACTACTATACAAGCGGCAACATTCCGAACGTACTAATTTTAGCTAAATCTCAAATTCCGCAGGAGAAAATACGGCGCTAGAGCCAGCGTCTTGTTCTGGCCATGCGAAAAGCTTAGTTGAACTTTCTGATAAGCTCATTAAGTCGGTTTTTATTGTGATATTTCGATATATATATAGCCAAACTTAATGTTTTGGTGAGGTGGGAAGCCTCGGCCACTTATAGTCTATGACTTTGGGCACTCACTGGTGATGGGGATGGGTGGATGGGTGGAGCGTTGCTTGTATGGGCTAGAACTTGGGTTGTGGGAGTGTATGCTTTAGCGATTCAGCAATTCATGCTCGTTGAGATATGTGTGGAAGATCAGGTGTATGTTCGTCGCGGTGCCCCGTGTCATTTTGCATTGAAGTGAGGGCCACAGGGAGGGTGTGTGATTGAACGAGTGTTGGTATAGCTAGTCAATTCTTCATGATATCTAAAGTAGTATGCTGGCTGAGCAATGCGGACCTTGGATTTCGCTAGAGACCTAGGATTCGTCTTGCATCTCGAATCTTACCTCATTAAACCTCTCCTCTCCCCCCTACCCATACCCCCTCAAACAACACCCAGCTCCCCAAAACCCCTTAGAACGTCCTTATCTACATTTTTCACCCACACCTCGAACGCCTCTCTTCCCCCAGCATTCTGCACTGCTCCCTCCAACCTCTCCCTCACAAACTCCTTAACATCAACTCTCCTTACTGGATCCGCGAAATCCAATTTTCGTCGCCGCTCATCCTCCGCCGACTCCGATTCCGACTTAAGCGCGTTTTCATCCCAGAAGATAAGACTATCGCCGCCGGTGGTAGTGTCAATGAGTTCGGTGATGACGTCGGTCCAGATGCTCATGAGTTCCTGGAGGCGGGAAAGGATCCAAGGGGCGTTGGTTTCAAGGAGAGCGGTTAGGGCAAGGCAGTGTAATTTCTTTATGTCAGGGTTGCCGATGTTGTCGAAGTGGCTGAACCACTCAGTTAGTAGCCAGGATATGGTGATGTCATATGTTTCGCCTAAGTTGCGGGCGGTAGCGGTTATGGCGGAGACGAAAAGCCCAGGGGAGATCAGGGCTAGGCGCGCGAGGACGGAGAGGTAGTCTGTTTCTACGATTCCGTCGATGGAGGCTGTAACCCGATTTGGTCCGGTGGTTTGGTGGGCGGTGTGGGCTTCTTGGAGGGCGGTGAGGATGGTTGTCAGTAAGTGCGTATCGAGAATGGAGGCAGTGAGTTGAGTGACAGCTGCGATACCGCCAATGATGGAGGCTTCGCGGATGAGTAGTTCGATTAGGTGAGTGATGATACCATTGGCCTCGCGTTTTAGGTTCCCTAGCAGAGCAGCGAGGGGCGTGATGAGGCGGGTAGCGCTGGAGAGGATCTCGGTTGGTATGAGCAAGATGTAAGATTCAGTAATTTCGAGAGCTTTGCGAAGGGTGTCAGATGCGACGTCGAACATTGGAAAGAGATTATCCGCTAAAGATGCGATTTGAGGGGAAGCGTCGGAGGACGTCTGGGTAAGGATAGTGGACCAGAGGTCTAGAGCGTCCTCGAGGAGGTAGATGCGGGTTTCGGAGAAGATGTCGGTTGAGGACTGGATAAGGGGTAGAATAATTGAATGGTAGCGGCGGGAGTCCTCTTTCATGGCTATTACGAAGGCGGTCAAGATGGAGAGAATTGTTTGTTTCATAAGATATTCTTCTCCAGCCTGATCCCAGAGAGGAGGGAGGAGTGACATGATTTGGTCCGCAAACGGAGAGATCTAGTAGGAAGTTAGCCAACCTCATGAAAGCCGTAAATAGAAGAATATACGTGTCGTTCCATCTTTAGCACAATCACGCTAACAGTGTTCAGCAGCGCCATCTTAGTCTCAGGAAGCTCAACCTCCTTGATCAACTCCATTATCCGGCCTAGAGTGACGGGTGCGTAGGGCATGAATGGCTCTGCAGCAAATTCAAAAGGGTCAACGACGTTCTTAAGTTGCCTTCCAGCGGTAATTCGAACCACTTGATCGTTGAGCGGATCCTCCCTGTCTAGGAGGTGCCCGAACATCTGGTAAATTAGAGGTCGATCAAGTCCTTCCTTGACTGGAAGCCATTGACCGAGGATGATGGCAATGCGTCGGCGAAGTATATTGTAGCCGGGTTGCTGTGATTGCACCTCATATAATATTGTTGAAGTCAAAAATGCCTGGAAATCTAATTTCTGCTCCAAGACAGGGGCTGCCAGACCAACTGCAGCGTAAATCGAGTCTTTGTGTAGAATTTCCGTGTTATTAGGGGCTGCACCAGTCAGTAGGAGTGATTGTACGGATTCATTTGAACTTACTAGCAACGCTTTGAAAGACCTGCAAGAGTGGCTGTACAAGTAAGTCCTTGTAATTGATCACTAAGTCTAAGAAGAGCTTCTCCGAGCATGATCTAATGGAAAATTCCCAAAAGTCACCTTCACCCTCCTCTCTTCTTTCCCACTCTTCAGGCTCTTCTTCCCAGTCTCGTAGATCTCGTGGCCGAAATACGAAGAAGCGAGTCACTAGCGTTTCCATCATCCCACGCACAAAGTTCTCGGTAAGCAGATCATTTCTTATAAGCTCCGTTGAAAGCTTCTTTTCCTCTTTGTCCTCGGCGTATTGATACTTGAAAGTCTGCTGTGGGCTGAAGACCATTTTGGTACACGCTCGTAGTAATAAAAGTCCCTTCAGGGCGATTTTCTCCATCACTGGCATGTCTTCTTCGTCCGCATTTCCACCACTGCTAATTGGGGCAGATGGAAGAGGGGTCTGGGAGCCAAAAGTTTGGCCAAATTGGACGATGAGTCCCCAATACGCACGAGCAAGATCGGTCGAGCTTGGAAGTAGAGCATAGCCAGCCGGATGATTTCGGACCATCTCCAAATGAAATTTCGCAATTTGTACAAGATGTTGCTCGATCAAATGTTTTACATTAGCCAGTAATGATGCTTCGTGCATGATAAGCCAAAGCATATCTCCGAGCTGCGTCGTCAAAATCTTCCAAAACTCTTGCATCTCGGTGTGACGATTGGGAAAATCATAGCCCGCTATCAGCAACCTTCTCAGTACACGCAAAGCAAGTAGACTCTGCTCGATACTTTCAAGAGCACCACCTTCATCATTGCCACCTTCCCGTAGAAATGTTCTCCATTTGTGATATCGGTCAACGTAGATTCTCCCAAGGACCTGAAGGATTTCCGGTGTCGCAGACTGCAGGTGTGCCTTAGTACGCTGCAACCTTCCGGTTGCAAGCTCTTTGACGGTATATAGCAGAATCATGAGCGTTCTGGATATATGTGAAGGATTTCTAGGAGCTTTAGCAGCCGCACGGAGATCGTCGACAATAGAAGTTATTGCGTCTGGCCTAAGGCACAAGATGGGTCATTGGAATGGAAATCACGGAAACAGCAAACAAACCTACCAGTCATGAGGATACTCAAATCTTATGATTTTGGCCACCACTATGGCATTTTGTAATGCAAGACGATGGTCTGGCTCATTGACGCCACTTTCGAGAGAGCGTGATCGAATGAGAGCTTTCTCTTCCTTACTAATTGCATTTTGAGCTGTCTTTCGCCAATATCTGTCTATGCCGTTTTTGATCTGAATAGCGGACAAGTATCTGACCTCGACGGGAAGCGAAGTATCAATAAATATGGACTGTTAAACGCGTTAGCTGCCAAATCGATCAAGGATCTCTCGTTTCAATGATAGTCCCGACCTGCAAGGAACTATAGAACCCTGGTTGTTTCTCCCAGTTCTGTAGCTGTTGTGCCCCGGTCTTCACCTGCTGCTGATTGTTTGAGGATGCTGATGTTAGCACTTGATATAGTGTTTGGATTGTTAACGGATTTGCTTCTCCAGAAAGCTCAAAGGCTCCATTCATGATGGAAGTTATGAAGTAAAGTTGTCTTGAGGCTATGACATGCTATTCTTAAAGAATTTACTCCTTGATACGAAGTTCCACATATTCCTACAATGGCGGGTGTTGAAGGTCTGTCTCTTCCGAATCTGGTAAGAGCTGATGTGCTGCTAGGATTTCACTAGCTCCCGTCCCAATATACCCTATACCTCGGCATTACGATATTTCAACATCTCGAGCATACTGCACTTCTGATTGCTATCTCAGTCCGAAGCACTTCCTCCTTGCAAAGTACCGATGACACGACTGCGATGACATCTATAGACTTTGCTGCTGCGCAGCAACGCGTAGAAGCTCGCCGTCGGCTTATTACAAGCCAAGCACAGACGCGTCTACAATCGCAACGAAGCTTGCAAGCTTCGAATGCTGTCAATCGGCTGCCCTTCCCTCTTAATAGCTTTGGAAAGAAGGGCATAGAGACCTGGGATATCCTCAAAGACAGAGAGGGAACAAAACCTGCTTTCCGCGTGGGCCAGGTTGATGCAGAGCTACTCGATGAAGAACTTCTAGAGCTCTTCAAGGGTCAAGTTGGGGAGGCCTTGAAGTACTTTGGAGTATGGCCACCGCTAAACCATAACGCGCACGAAGCTAACAGTTGATAGTCGCACATAAGGGATGATTGGTCGTCTGAGATACTATTGTGCCTTCGAGGTATCCTCTTCAAGTTGACGATCTGGGACCATAATGCCTCTTATGGTGCCGCTCTCCAAAACCTGCGGTATACAGATGCTCGCCTTCGGGGACCAATCTCCACTACACCATCTGAATGGCAAAAGGCACTTTATGGTCTCTTTACTGTCGGTGGGCGTTATGGCTGGGAAAAATGGGAGAACTGGCTTGCTGATCAGGAAGGAGGCTACGAAGAGGTATCAGGGCATCAAGATATATTTTTAGAGTGGAGACTGACTTTGCAAAGCCGAGCGCTAATTTCCGCCTACTTTCGCGGATGTCATCATTTGCTTCGACTACACATTCAATCGCCGCTTTTGCTTCCTTCCTTGTCTTCCTTCTCAACGGCCGCTACAGGACACTAACAGACCGCATATTACGTCTGCGACTGGCTCCTCCCGCCAGTCAAGTCAGCCGAGAAGTCAGCTTCGAGTATCTGAACCGGCAGCTAGTCTGGCACGCATTCACCGAGTTTCTGCTTTTCCTCCTTCCACTCGTAGGAATTAGTCGATGGCGTAGATGGCTATCAAGGGGATGGCGGAAAGCTAAAGCCCTAGTCAGAAAGACTGGCGCTGAAGACGACGATGATTCGATAGTAAAAGGAGAGTTAGCTTTCCTGCCCGAGCGAACGTGTGCGATCTGCTACCAGGACCAGAATCCTACTTCGACGTCCGAGAACGAGATATTGGTAGTCTCCGGGGCGTCTGGAGGTGTCATTGGCTCAGCACAAACAGATGTCACCAATCCCTATGAAACTGTCCCTTGCCGTTGCGTCTATTGCTTTGTGTGTATTGCCACAAGGCTGGAAGGGGAAGATGGGGAAGGGTGGATCTGCCTCAGGTGCGGAGAGTTGGTCAAAGAGTGTAGGCCTTGGGCTGGGGATGTGTTGGAAGAAACTTCCCCACCCGGGACCAAGAAAAAGGTTAGCTTTTCGGACGACGAGGATAAGCTAGATAAACAGAGAAAGCAGCAAAAATCAGCAATCGAAACGGAAGCTCGAGAGGAAAACATGAATCGTGATTTTGCCAACCCAAGTGATGGAAAAAGGGAAAGATTGCTCTCAGACGGCCTGGTCGAATCTCAGGAATGGGCTCGAGCAAAATTTGAAGGCTCAGGCAGCGAAAACGAAGCGCCTCGCTAGGGGCTAACAATAAGATCACAGTCACGTTCATACCCATCAACAGAGGTTAGATGTGAATTTTGCAATGATAGAATGCAGCCAAGCATTGTTCACCAATTTCGACGGTATCTTAATTTGGGACTTCAAGCGAGTACTTGAGGGAACGGACTGACGCTAGATCGCTGTCAAGTCCAGCCTGGAAGCACTCCTAACAAAAAGACGCCTGAGCAATTTTGCACTACCAAAACCACACCTAAATCCATGATTTTGGACTTGGGGTGAATCAACTGTTTCGCCCAAGCCGAGAGATGGAGGTACAATGGGCGCACACGTCCTTGATGCATATGAGATTATCGAAACCGTCAATCTATAAACATATATACATTATACACCCCGAACTTAGGACTGGAAGGGGGCATGGCCGCTTTAGAGGGATCATCAAGGGAGCATGAAGGGGGCAACGTGGGAGCACGAAGGGAGCATGGGGGAGCATGCAGGGAGGAGCCCAAACCGGCTGGCTTGAGCTCCCCCCGTTATCTTTATCCCGCGTGCTGCCTAAAATCAAGTCGAAAGCCAGAAATTCAATATTCTCCCCAATTTTACCAGTAAGTGAAATGGTAGAATGAAAACGATACTCAATACTGAAGCGCAAGATGAGTGTTGAAGCGAAGAATTATGAAGGGCGGACGGCAATGCACCATTCAGCTGAAGCGGAGATTGGAGTCAAGGACGATCAAGGACAGATCATTTCACATGTAGCAGCTTTCTCGGATTTTTCTGAAGCGGTATAATTGAAGCCCGCGGCAGATATTCAGAAGACATGTGTCACCCGAAATTGAAGACTTATCTTCCGATGTCAGAGATGATGGGTGATGAGAACCAGCGATGTTGAACCTGATAATTTGCTTTGAAATCGAACGGCGCTGAATCAAATATAAAAAGACAATACGGTTCTCCTGAAACTACGTTGACGAAAAAGAACAAGCTAAGAAAGTAAATGAGGAAGACGACGAAGGCGATGAATTCAAGATAGACAGGAAACCTTTCAGATCCTGCCTAACTATTTCCTTCAAATTCCCCTTCTGTATGCCCCAAATCCCCTCAATTGCACCTTCAGAGCTATTGCGATTGTAGAGAAAAGTAGTTGCGGCAGTGATTCGTAGAAATAGCAGTAGTGATAATAGTGGCAGTAATTGCAGAATGTATGAATAACGGTGCCTCTTTAATTTCCGCTTTATATACGTATTATAGCGCAAATTTATTGTGGTCTCTTAGATCAGTTGGTTAGATCGTGGTGCTAATAAAATTTGTTAACGCCAAGGTATGACATATTCATCACCTAGATGGGTAAATATCTAATTATAATCAGGTCGCGAGTTCGATCCTCGTAGGGACCAACTTATTGTTCAAATTTTTCCTTTTGTCGAGGAGACAGATACTAGTCCTTAAGAGATGGTTCTGCTGCTGCACTACCTTAGTGAGGGTGGATGTACCTCGTAATGGATTTCATATGCCTGATGCACGGGGTTTCCGCGCACTCTAACCTATAATGGTAATTGTAGTACCAGGCTTAGCGTGCTAAAAAGGGCACTAAAAGTACTACTCGTAGGTAGGTATGAGCGGAAACCCCGTGCATAGGGTTGAATTTCGGATTTTGGGTTTTAAAACCGCTACTTGCCCTAACCTCGATTCAGAGCTTCCGTAAATAAGGCTACGCAACGAGACGTTGCCGCGTCTTCAATATCACACGATGTCTTCTATCGTATCGTTACTATTCCCATCGAATGATTTTGAAGAAGCAGCAGCATAAGTCAATTTACTACGCCAGAGAAGAATTAGAAGCAAGAAAGCTTCTTCATCATGCCGCTCCCTGCGCAATTCCAGCTGGGTCTAGAACTTACGAACATTGTTAATCCCTTGAGTCAGGCAATTGGAGCTCTCGGATCTTTGGCTCTGGTCAGCGCCATTCAAAAAGCTGGATCAGACGTTATAACGGAGATCAAATTAGCTTCTCTGATTGGAAGGCACCGTATCGACGAAGTCATCAAGTTCCACTTTCGAGCAATGGTTGCGAAAGCAGACCAGACGGTCATATCAAAGTACATTGATATTTTGCTGGAGTCTGGGTCAGGACCTACGGTGCAAGAAGCCATGAAGAACCCTGCTCTCTTCTCGATGGTGATACAGCTCTCCGCTCTGGCCTTTGCCCACGAGGACGAGTCGCTGGCCAACGCAATGGTAGAGGCAATTGAGAGAATAGTCAAAGAATCGGGAGCGAAGGTAGAAATGGTCCCGGATTACGTCTCGCTGCTGGGTACCTTACGGGCTTGTCAACAGCAAACGGCTGCCTTTCGATGGGCGGATCTCTACGAATCGGTCGAACGAATAATAGAGGACACGCTTAAGACACCTGAGCAGGGAAAACGAACAAGATGTACAGCAAAGCGGCAAAAAGTGAATAAATTGTTGATAGCGAACCTCGAAAGTGTCACACTCCGCGCTCTGCCTTTCCCTGTACTACAGTCATTGATAATGTGGCTGCAATCATTGCAAAGCCTTCCTGAACACAGATTACTTTACCTTAGATGTAATACTGGGATTAGTACTGTAGTCGTCTGGTGTCACCACGTCCTAGGTTTGACCGTGAGCGTCTCTTTACAGGGATCAGAGATCACTTTTGGCAAAGGCACAACCAATGTTCTCGTTGAAGAAAGTAAAATCGCCCATGCAGGTGCTTCCCTGATGGACCCAGCAGATCAATATGAGCCTCTGTTCACCTTGGCCAGCGACGAAAGCAATCCAACCGTTCATTCCGAGAATCGAGCGGAGGCTTACGGCTTCGGTATGACCGCACTAAAATATACGAAGGTGCCCGACGGTGAAAGACAATACTGCTCGCACTGGGTCATTGCCCGTGCTCTGTCTAGTATCTCAGAGGACCCTCCTGGCAGCAGCCACATATCTACGAAAGCGCACCCAAACGGGGACACTTCGCGCAGTCCCGCCCTTGAGTCTGGGAATCCTTCCCGAGAGCGAATCATCCAAGCTGGACAGTTCCTATTCGCTCTGGACAAGTTAGACTTCAAGCTCATAGATTCGTGCATCAATTTACCTCCAAAAAGGGCACGCTCTATGAACCAGGTCAATTGGACTGGCTTGGTCGCTATCCTGGTGACATTTGCCAGAATACGAAACGAGGATCTCCAAAAATGTACTGCCCTGCCGCTGTCTTTGTACGCGCATCAAGGGTTGCAAAAGGTCGATCATGGAATGGACAAGACTATCACCAACAGTACTCGCACTCGACCTTTGGACCTTGTAGGCTCATTCAAAGTACTATCGCGATTGCTTTTGGGTCACATGTACTCGGAGGACTACGTCCAGGATGCAATTCTCGTCAGCGCCTGGGGCTGGAGCATCTTCTTTGAATTCATTGACGCAATAGATCCAGCAGAAGTCTCAACTGATGCCATGCGCGTTGTGTACGGCGTGCCAACCCGCCGTGGTCTTCGGAGAACTCGAATCATCGACGGACCCACACAAATAAGGATGTCGTTCACTACTGGCGAAATTTTGAGAAAGGATCCGGGTATCGTATATTACCCTGGCGTTGGAAGCGCTACAAGAGGACAAATCCTTGTTGGTCATCAAGCAGATGCATTTCAAGTCACGCTGACATTCAATTGGAAGTCTATGAACAAGACAGATAAGCATCATAAGCTTGGCTTTCGAGAGATGCAGGAGCTTTGTGGAAGGGCAGAGCGGCTTGCTCCTTGCCAACATCCCAGCAACGACGAGAACGATCGAGTTGGTGTGGACACCTGGATAGATAGTTTGAGCGACGGGTCGCGCAATGGAGACAAAGCACTAATGAAGAAATCTATCGATGTACTGGCAAATTCTAGTTATGAGATTAAATGGCCCAAAGATAAAAAAGGCCGCAATAATTCAATCGAGAGAGTTATAGTCAGACATTACACTACCATTCCAGAAGAATCGCCCAAGCTTTCAATCCCTCACTCACCAGACTCGCTCCTGTCGACGGAAGTATGGTACTTTTACGTTTCCGACAATCCCGACGCCCGGTGGCTGCAATTAGACGATCTCTGCAATTCTACCGACGAAGGCGCGTTCTCCCTTGTCATGCGAGGTCGGGAGACTTGCGTAGCGTGCGCGGTTAAGAACCAAGTGAAGAGAGGGACAAAACCTATATTGGTATTGTTATAATACCACAATCAAATCAGTAAGATGAGTTGATTGCTATTTCAGGCGTCAGGAAAGCGCGAACCTTGTAATCGACTGAACCCCCAGTTTTGCGACTGCTGTGGGCTCGTAACGGATCGAGAGAAACGCTGGATTCAACTCCGAAGTCTTGGGGTGAGATGTTGTCGCTTCTTAGTAGGCTGGCAGTGCATCCTTGTCAGCGGAGGAGGGGAAATGATTGGATGAGGTTAGAGCGTAGGGTGTTTGGATGTAAAAATGATGGGAGGAGTGGGAGCAGTAAGGAGCAAAAAGGGAGCATGGGGGAAGCAAGGGTGGAGCAAGAGGGGAGTATAGGGGAGCAGAAGGGGAGCATAAAAGAGCGGGACGACGAAATGGTCTTTAGCGCGGGAACACAACGGCGTTATTTTGTTCAGGAAGAAATCACGTGAAGCCATAAGTTCAAGGGTTCTAGATATATATTGTATACACCCTGAACTTAGGATTACGAATTACCATTTCGGGTTAAGAAAGGGAGCAGGGCCGCTTTAGAGGGAGCACCGAGGGAGCATGGGAGAGCACCGACGGAAGTAGGGGAAAGCAGGGGGGAGCAACGAGGGAGCAGGAGGGAGCATAAGGGGTCAGTGCAGGGGCGCAGCAGTAGGAGCCTGAAATGGCTCTATCGACATCGACTTGAGCTACCCTCGTAGTTGCTTGACACAATCAGCTTCGCTGCTGCCTAATCGCGTGACGGATAAATCCTATCACCGTTGTCAAGACACCAAGCAAGAATCCTGACATCACATTTCCATTTTAGGCAATGTCTCCAGAGGGTTCTTTTGAGGCAGAGGAAAAGGACTCGAGCACCACCTCTGAACCTTATATAGATGCCACACGGCCTTGTGATCGATACGTCAGACGTGAGCGTCGTGCGTACGAGACAGTCAACTATGTCCTTCAAGAGTTCGGGTCAAGGCTCTGTGCAGCAGGCAGGCCTGGTGGATGGGCATGCGCTGACCAGGGCGTTGACGGCGGCTGCTAAACACATCGAAGCGAACCTCTTCACTGGGGAAGCGGGCCGAACAACCCCATTGTTTGAATCATTGGTGCCAAAATTGGGTGATCTGGTCCTAGTGAACAACATTTTCATGTCCATCTACTTTATAGGCACCTTGACAGCGGGACTTGCGAGCAGTCTGCCCAACTATAAGGAATCGTACATCCCAACTGGCCCTCGTCTAGGTACAGCAGCTGTTCAAGGCTGCGATTGGGGAAGACGCTTTCAAAAAGAATCTATCCGCGAATCTAGATACCTACAAAACGCTGGTAGCCACCGCGGGCTTGCTGAGGCCTACGGATACTGGTTGTTCGATTTTCTCATGGTTTCCAAGCTTCTCCCCGTCTCGATATTTGAGTCGATCGTTCGGGGATGTAAGGAGTAATCGAAACACATACGAGAGGTTGTATAAACATTGTGAACGTTTCGGATTTCCCGCAGCCCGTGCAACTTGCACAAGCTGAGGTGGGGGCGATTAAAGACTGGCGCTTTCTGATCAGCGATAGTAGTTCGCGTGCCTTTCACGTAGAGAAGACAGACAAACTTATTGGCGGAATTTTTTGGTAGGGTTCTACACTGGCTCATCTGTTCGGCCGATAGGGTCTCATCAGGCCAGGCTGTAATTGCATATCATGATCAGCATATTGAGCTTATTAAATGAATCGGCTTGCGTATGAGCTACACCGTATTGACAGTTGAGAATCTGAATACAAGTGACTCATATGCACGACTAGACCCGAAAGCCAAAGCTGTGCTTGATACATGGCCCATCTCGATGTCCTCTGAGAAAAGTAGAAGGATCAGGCAAGCTGCTACTATTCAGCGGTTGGCAGAAAGAGAAAGGCTTAACAAAGGAGACGCCAAAAGTGATAAAATCTCCAAATCCCCTGCCATCGCAACATATCGGTGACAAGTCAGTCATTAATCTAAAGTTCCTCTCGCCCCCTCGTCTGCGAGCATCGATACCGAATCAAACTTCGAGGTTTGTCCCCTCCACCATACTCAGCAGCGACGGCCTCAGCGACTACAAACAACGGCAGCCCTAGCCTTTCGTTGCAAGAGAAACGCACGACGTCCATCCGCCGCACAGCACAAATCCCACCGAAGGAATCAATCGCAGCCGAAGCCCCTTGCGGCTTTGAGACCGAAGCAGACTACAATGAAGCCGTCGACAATGATAACGATCATAGATTGATCCAAGAAATTGATGATTCCCGCAAATCAGGTATCACAATTAACATCCACCAATTCCATGGCAAGGTCGGCACGATGGCGATCATATCAGCATATCCCTCGCTTGAACATTTTCCTTGAAATAGAGTCAACCCAGTGTGTGATCGAAAGAATTCAGAACCAAGGATCCTTTATCGATGCACCGACGAGAATTGCAGACCGAGTTCGTCATGCGCAAATACCCCCCCGCCTCGAGTTCACCTCAGACGTCTACCACTCGGTTTTATTGGATACACGTGCCATCGAAAAATTCAGGCTTGGTGCCGCAAGTATTGTGGAGGATCTCTGAAGAAAGAGGAGATGCCAATCTTCATTCAAAGCTCTTGCTTGACGAACCTTGGCTCGTTCTACACCCGCGATCCTCTCCCACGGTTCGACAGCGTAGACTCTGCAAACCAATCCGTCAAGTGGGTATTTGCGGAACCCGCAGACGAGACCTTGGTAGATGGAGCTATAGCATTCCCGACCTCTGGTTGTGGATCCTTGATGCAGCGAACAGTGATCACATTTCGTCCCCCTAAAGGAGCAAGACGATATTGAAAAGGGTAGCAACATACATGACTCTATTTTCGAAGACATCAACAAAGACTCCGGCATTCAATGCGCGGATCCCTTCGATTTCGCTGCCTTGGCCATCCTCCATACTATAAAAATTCCTCTTTAAAATTGCTTCTTTCCCACCCAAAACCTTTAAGCTCTTCTCGAAATTCGAGGACTTGATCGACATCCTAACGAGATGCCAGGTCTCTCTAGCTTCAACGACTTTCGCGACAATTACCGTCCCAGAACAAAGGGGGATGGATGTTCAGGCCCGTAGCCAATTGATTAGCCACCAAGACATTGAGGGCCTCCTTGACATTGAAGAAGAGCTCAACATCGTCAATGACATTATTGGAGGTCACCAAGTGGTTGTCGAAGACGATGATCGTCCAGTACTGGAAAGTCAACGCTCGCTGTTGTAAAAGGCCTAAAGGGCATGGAGTATCTTCACGGCCCACATAAGATTTCCTCTCGCTTTACCTGATATGCGAGGTTGCAACCTAGTATGATAGTTTATTTTTACCATAAGCTTTACAGTCTATACTGAATAGAATCGTAGTGACATAGCGCATCTCTGGAATATAACGAGATTAGTCGATTTTAAATAGGGGATATTGCGCCGTTTGAGTGATACCAGTTTGTATCACTATATAGAAGCATAAGTCATCTTCGTATCTCTTGATGCTTAGCTACCTCATGAACGAATCAGTTGCCAAAGCGTAGAGAATCGACGTCGTGACTGTGAAGCTGCTTTTACACTTCGCGAACCTTTACTATATTCAGTAAGATACGCCAGCCACTCCGTTGATATTAAAGTGTCAGGATGCTCGTCGCCCAGCTTGATCTTGCGCAGTTGCATCACTTGCTTCGTCAGCTGTAAGGCCTCCGATCGTCGCCCTGCCTCGCTATAATCAATCGCCAGATTCTGCATCGAGTACAAAGTGTCAGGATGCTCGTCGCCCAGCTTGGTCTTGCGCAGTTGCATCACTCGCTCCGTCAGCTGTAAGGCCTCCGATCGTCGCCCTGCCTCGCGGTAATCAATCGCCAGATTCTGCATCGAGTCCAAAGTGTCAGGATGCTCGTCGCCCAGCTTGGTCTTGCGCAGTTGCATCACTCGCTCCGTCAGCTGTAAGGCCTCCGGTCGTCGCCCTGCCTCGCTATAATCAATCGCCAGATTCTGCATCGAGTCCAAAGTGTCAGGATGCTCGTCGCCCAGCTTGCTCTTGCGCAGTTGCATCACTTGCTCCGTCAGCTGTAAGGCCTCCGATCGTCGCCCTGCCTCGCTATAATCAATCGCCAGATTGTGCATCGAGCGCAAAGTGTCAGGATGCTCGTCGCCCAGCTTGATCTTGCGCAGTTGCACCACTCGCTCCGTCAGCTGTAAGGCCTCCGATCGTCGCCCTGCCTCGCTATAACGATTCGCCAGACTCTGCATCGAGATCAAAGTGTCAGGATGGCCCAGCTTGGTCTTGTGCAGTTGCATCACTCGCTCCGTCAGCTGTAAGGCCTCCGATCGTCGCCCTGCCTCGCGGTAATATTTCGCCAGATTCTGCATCGAGCCCAAAGTGTCAGGATGCTCGTCGCCCAGCTTGGTCTTGCGCAGTTGCACCACTCGCTCTGTTAACTTCAAAGCATCCCATGTCCAACCATTTTCTCCCAGTATGAGGGCCAACGTAGACCATTCATGCAATTTATTGTCATTAAAGTCCCTATTTCTGTGATCGTGAAAGCGAAGACATGCATGTGCATGAGATACCAATGACTTCCGGAAAGTATAATCCTCTGTTTTAAAGTCCCAGTTGACAGATCTTGCAAGCAGCGATATTGCTCTTCGGAAAGTCAACTGTTGATCAACTTCAGACATTCTATCGCGACACCAATCATGAACAAGGGGATGGAATGACAATAACGCGTCCGAATCTCTATTGATCAAAGAGAATGAAGCCAGCAGTGTCACCGAAGTTCGCACTGATTGTTGATACTCAAAGAAGTCTGAGAATGCTTCAGGCCAGAACGAAGAACCGAGGGCCATCGGACCCTCCTCGAAGCTGTGCCAGGCATTGTAAAGCATTTTCATCGGAACTTGATCGTGATGGTAAAAACAGAGAATCTTCAGCAACTCCAAAGCGTGGTTCGATGCCGTATCTTGCAAAGATTCAATCATGTCTAGCGATACTTGCCACGTGGTGTAGACCGTGAATCCATAGTCGGTACCTGTATGCTTCGGAAAATACCCCAGTAAATCTTTCTGACGTCTCTTAAAGAGTTCAAGGTACTCCTTCAGAGAGCAAGACGTCTCACGTATGTACGCGCCAGCTTGGGCGATTGCCAACGCGAGACGTCCAAGAGCCTCGACAATCTTATTGCCATCTTGATAATCGTTGTCAGCGAGAGTCGTATCGCCATAGGAAGTTTTGACAAGCAGCAACACGGAGTCATCAGCTGACAGTGGCCCGATTTCCTTGCATCCGACCGTGTTGTACTGGCAGCATCCAGGGTTGCGACTGGTGATGAGGATGTCGCCTCGATCACCGGCCGGAAAATAAGGGGTTAAAGATAAGTTCGGATCATCCGCATTATCGAACACGAGAAGCCACGACTGCGGTGTATTGGCTAGCACTCGCTTAACGTTGTGAATATCTTTATCGATCTGTAGTTCAAGGGCGATTTGTGCGAAGCAACGCTGAATACTGTCGATGGTACTCGCATCGATCCAGAAGATGGCCCAATACCTATAGAGCGTTTCAGATTGTCGTCAAAATGGATCACGCTCAATAATGCACATACCTCTCTCGATGCATTTGCGCATATCTAAGGCAGATCTGGGTTTTGCCCGAGCCTCCAAGACCGAAGAGGACGAAACGTCGCTGGACTTGCTGACGAGGCGCCTTAGTATGTTTGAGGGACGATTCAAGGCACGTGCAGACTTCTTCGTGCCCAGTGAAGACCGGGCTGAGGAGGTGTGATACTTCAAAATGCTTATTATATGAGACTATTACGGGGCTACATTAATTTGAACGTCTTAGTAATCGAACGTATTACCGCGACGTACTCGTCTGGCCGGTCGCTCTGGGCCGTGGATCTGTTCTCATCCGTCGGATTCTCTTATAAACCTTCTCAAAGGTATCATCACTGTCGGCCTCGAATTTACACATCGCACTGTGATTGGCGTCGGTCGGTATTTGTTCTTCATGCTCGACGTCGAGCAAGGCCGAGTCTTTCTCGACAATCTGGATATAGTTAGTGATTAAATCGAAGAGATGAGTATTGTCCACCATACCAGACCTGAGAGAAATTTCATCGATCGCTGCTCGTAGAAGCTGGCAATGTGATATTGAGGCAACTGAAATCGAAAGTCTGATGTCAACCGCTGAAGAACATCGCTGTTTGTTTGCAAAGCCGATAGGAGACGAGAACTGGGCTGATGGGTCATGGTATGCGCGACGTTCACCAGAACTTTGCTATAGGTTGCCTTCTCGCTCCCACGGTGCGGTGTGCCGAAAAAGATGAGTCCCAGGGTGACATCGCAAATGGAATAATATCGAGGCTCGAGGCGCGCTTGAAGCAATGCCTGTTGAACTGGTCAGTCGCCGATTTCCGCCATGGCGCATTCTAGGCTATCTGACTTGTTTCACCACAATCCCACCGAGAGAGTGGGCGACAAATATAAGAGGTCGGCCTTCTTCCTGCCATATTGTCAATTCTTTGCGTGCCGTATGGGGTGAACGTTGGCGGAGGAATACTTCGGGCTCTTCTCTTTTGTCCACCAGGCTGCTAAGCAAGCTCTTCGCATGATCGATCACGTCTGACGTAGATTGTCCGAAGGCTGCGGCGGCGTTGTAGCCGAAGGTCATGATCCGAGCATCGGGAATCTGCTGGGGTAGGAAGTCTTTCAACCAGAACGCGTCCGATTTTGGGTGAGTCCAGGACTCGATGGAATCGCCTCCGAGTCCATGCACAGCGATGATGCTAGAACAATACCAAGCGAAGTCAGAAGATGCCAGCCTGTGTGAATTGCGAGAAGCAGGTCTGATACATTCACTTACTCGATTGTGGATGCTGTTGTAGATCCCTTCGGAGGATGCACAATCGACAGCGCCATTTCCGAGCTGGTGAGCAGCTCACTGGCCAGCGAGCTTCACAGTCCCGAGTCAGTGGAATATCGGTCACCACAATGAGCCTGGTTGCACAACTGTTGGGTAGGTAGATGTCCGCACATGCTGTGCATGCTCGCGTGTCCATACTTCATTTCGCCTAGTGTCGTGCGGCTGAGATCCTTGACACCTTAGAGACACATCACGAAGATGAGCAAGGATTTATAAAATTTAGAGGCCAAATGGTGTATAAAATCTACACTAAACTGGCCGGTGGGAGCCAGAATTGAAGGGATCCAAAATTGGAGTAGGTGTGGCTCGGGCTGCTAACAACCACGTCTTTCTTGCACCGCGGGATATAGGGCAGGCGATCAGCTCACCGTCGGAAGTGCAAGCCACTGGAATGTTCTGTCCCCTCCTCAAAGACCTGGTGTACCGGAGCCCGGCCATCGTTCTCTCCCACATCCTGGAGGTTCGCCAGGTTCGCTTTTGCCGTTTGAGAGGTGCTGATATCATATGAATACCAGCAATTTATTGTTCGTAACGAGTAATTACTGATACCCTGCTCTGGTACCTGCTCCAGGTCTGACACCCTGCTCTCGGTTTTGACGCCCTGCTCCGCTTTTGACACCTAACATCCGATTTTGCCTGGGTGAAGTGTACCAGGAGAATTGGCGCAGTTAGTGCCTTCAGTGCCTCGCCACCTGTTCTCTAGACTTTCCTGGGTGAAGTTGCCTGGGAGGATTGAGGCGGTGCGGGGGCAGGAAGTTCATTAGTGCTTCGCCATTGGTGATTTGGACACTCCTGGGCGATCTTTTCTAGGAGAATCCTTCTGGGGCGAGCGTTAAAGATAAATTTTTCTGCTCGTAGATTAGTAGGGTAGGGTCGGGAGAGGAAAAGGTTTCATTCATTTCTCTATCGAAGATTGTGGACATTTAAGCTGAGATAAGTCCCACTCCGGTCCCTACTATTGGAGTGAGGGGGGCGGCCTATGCTTCAGATATGGGACCAATGTGTTGAATCTTCCCTCGGAAGAAAATCTCGCTCAATTGATCTGGTCAGTTGTTCCTGACCCAGTCGAGCTTTGACCTCGAATTTCCGACGCTGAGCAGTAATCCGTAGATAGGAGAACAAGTAATGCTTTGAAATTGAATCTTGGTTGACGTTATTAAATCAAGGCTTGAATCTTCACTGCGAACAAGGGATATAGAAAATGAACGTAGAACCGAGATATCGAACAAGTGCCACTGCAAATAAAGGCTATGCACGCAAAAAAATCTTGTGCACCATAGCCGTGTGATTCTTGAAGGCCATCACACTGGGCAAGATGAGTCCTGCTGCCTTGCATCGTGAATGCGGACAGGCAACTGAATCTTCTTGCGCAAAGCTCTTCAAGTGCTTCCCCAACCTCATTCATCATCGGATGAGGTTTGACACACAGTACTCATAGACTCGATGGTGATAGAGCACTGAAGCTTCCGTTGCCCAAGCAAAAAAGGCAGTGAATTTGCGTCGAAGTCGGTTCATTGCCACTATTCCAGTTCTCTTGTTTGATGATGAGATCATGACACTGAAGCTTTTCATCGATAGATAGCACAACGTCGTTCGAGCCTCAATTCTTCGTTGGAATTTCTCTCGATCTGAAAAGACTTTTCTCACAACCGCAGATCAATCGAACAATCTGAGCTTATTTGAAGATATCTTGCCTAAGCTTCCACCTTCAACGAAATTCTGCAGCCGGCCCAGCCACCACCCCCTCGCTGCCGCAAACCCCTCCCGCGGCGTGCTCTTCTGCAGCACGGACATCCCGCACGGGCCAGAGCGCGCCGATGCACCCGCACGCAGAGCTTAGACTACATCGTTGTGGTGGAGAGGGGAGATTTGTGCTAAGGCTAGATGGGGGGGGGGGCGAGGAGAGGACGGTAAGGAAAGGGGGGTGGCGTGGTGCAGGGCGGGGTTAGTCATGAGTGGGTTAATTGTGGGGGACGGGGTTTGTGGGATGGTTGGTTGTGATGG
>JAABUZ0100000148.1_pt1 | contig 178927 bp, 138 predicted proteins | sample 5562091 | NCBI WGS metagenome assembly JAABUZ01 (sample SAMN12813069, study PRJNA571459) | rock metagenome | isolation source: Antarctica rocks | place: Antarctica: Victoria Land, Linnaeus Terrace sud | collected 2015-12-21 | reverse complement strand
CAAACACCCATCCTCCCCCCCCCCCCCCCCCCCCTTCTTCATCACCAGAATCATTAAACAGTTAATACCCGTAGTTGTGGATGGGAGCGGTGGATAGGAGTGGTGTATTTTGTATGGATCGATACGGTTTTGCGAGGGAAGGCGGGTGGAGATGTTGGATGGATTCGGTTGGGAGGGGTATTGAGGGGTATTGAGGGGTAGGGGTTTGGGTGTGGGGATTGGGTTTTTGGGTTTTGGGTTTTGGGTTTGTGGGTTTTAGGGATATGGGTTTGAGGGGATGTGGGTGGTCCATGTGGATTGTTGAGATGGAGGTTGGTGATGCATGAGGTTTTGTGGGGAGGGATGCCCAGGGGATGGCTGACTATTAATGGGTGGGAGAGGATGGAGATGGTTGATGGACGCGTTGGGGAGGCTGTGCGCACGTGAGCGGTGTCATTCTCGGTGGGAGCGAGTTCGGTTGGGGTGGCGTGGTTGGGGATGTTGTGGATCCAGTAGAACGAAAGGCGCAAGAGGTCGGTTGGGTTTTATGACACTTGGAAGGAGAAGGGGAGCCATGGCCTAGGATGAGCAAATGCGGTCTGAAAGTGCGCCGATCGCTCCATTTGAGATGATGGGTTGGGCAGTAAGCCCCCAATGCTATCTTGCCGTTCGATGAAGTTGCTAGATATTGCCGAAGCCGAAGAGCAGAAATGTGCGAGAAAGCACCAAGAGAGAGAGGGGGGCACGGGAGAACTTACAACACGATGTGAACCAGTTAGCGATCGTAGTAGAACATTGATGGGCAGAGGATGAGCATGGGTCGTTCGTAAAAGGAGGATCGTGGGACGTGGAACACAGCCGGTGATTTGTGGCCCACTGGGGATAGCGTACAGGACTGGATGCTACGTACGGCATTCCTGACTCTCACTCACATAGCTTGTATAAAGATGCAGTATTGACAATTCTCCGAACTACATGATCATGGCGGCGGTCCCCTCGGCCCCCATGGACTGCCCGGCCCCACCCTCAAGATAAAACGAAACACCTGAATATTGTTCGTGATCCACAACGTATACGTACTGACGTGTCCTCGATTCACCCAATCATACAGTACACCAATCAGCGATTTGATCACCTCCCAAGGCACCGGAGCGTTGCCCTCAAATGCCAGTTCGATCTCGCCAATGCGAAACGTTCCGCCATGCGGCAAGGGCGCGGTACTGAGCGCGATGAAGTTGGTGCAGTCGGCGATGGCCTTGTTGTAGAGGTTGGCTATGGCGCCGGCGGCCCAGAAGCTGGGGGCGACGGGCTCGAAGAGCTCGACGGCGGCGGTCCAGCCTGGGAGGCCGAGATCGAACCAGGGCGAGGGGGCCCGTTTGGCGAGGGATGAGTGCGGGTCGGTACGTGGAGGGAGGCCGTGTGGTGCTGAGAATGAGATTGGTGTTCTGCTGTAGAGATCGAGGTCATGGTCAGAGACTGGGAAGGCGCTAGAAGGGGTGAGCCAGGTCAGGCAGAAGAGTGAGGCTTGGATCAGAAAAGGGCGCATTGTGGACTAAACCAGATGGCTCAAACGGATTTATGTTGTTCATTGCTAATTCTGGTGGCCTTATATGATGTTGAGTCGCTTCTCGTCCCGAGCATGCGGGTCGCGTGTGTTTTGTCGGGTATTTGTCTCTCGGGCTGTACACTCAATACATATATGCCGCACCGACCAATCGATCAGCCGCTGATGGCTTGTGTTTCAGATAAGCTTAGGAAGATGAGAAGTAAGACGAGCCGCGTTCAGCCTTGCTTCGGAATCAGAAGACTGCCCTTGATGCTATTTTAGACTTTGAGGTGACAAAATTGAAGGATACAAATCTCCAGAGTACCAAGTCTGTATTCGCTTTTGCAGTGGTACGCATGTCCAAGGTAAAGAGAGACTCCGCTGAGGCAGGCCAGTGCCCCAACGAAACGCAATGAAGGTGCCAAAATTTTATTCCGAGAGAAGAACGTACAGTGGCCACAACAGATCGAGACTGCTTACACTCATTACTAGTTAGATCGATTCCATCGTAGTAGCGTGGACTCTTCCGAGATCAGGATGGCACATGTCGAGAGTTCGCATGAGATGGCAGAAGAGCAGGCGACTTCATCAACTTCTGGAGGTCCATCCTGGATTACTCATTCCATACCAACGGGGCCGGGCATCAAAGTCAGCTCTTCAAATCTCTCGGAAACTCGAGTTCTCCTCCGCGAAGTATTTCATGCGCAGGCGGGGCTCTGTTTCCAAGGCTGACGGAACCAAGTACTCAATGCTTTGCACTACTGAAAATTGTTTTGACAAAATAGCGATGGATCGACAAGACATACATAGTTGAGGCCGTGGGGGTGCCAAGCAATTAGCGCCGACAGCCAGCGAACCTAAGCGGTTCAAATCGGTCGCCATTACATTCTTCCATTCTTCATCAATCCGAGAACTGGTTTCTACATCGGGTTTCGAGGTTGGCATGAAAAAGACATCTATCGGTGCGCGTTCGTCCCTTCATATGCATGGTCCAATCGCGATGGAATGCGATAGTGGCTACAAGGCCGTTGTCGAGGTCGACATGACATATGCCAGCGATTTCGACTAGGATTTGCGCAGTGAGCCCGACGTTGGAGCTTCTCCGTTGTCACCCTCACCATTACTTTACGTACCTCAAGACTGAGGCCGAACTATGGGCAATACGGTACCGATACTGCTTATTAACTCCTAGCATGGTCCAAACAAGTACCCGCGACCATGGCCCCCTCGACACGAAGATACAAATCTCTTCACGGCAACGCGTCAAAGCTCCTGCAGCGAAAAACAAGAAGCCTCGCCCCAGGAAAAGGTAGCGCCAAGAAGCGCGATTACGATACTGCTGAGCCCAAGAGTGACGAGAATTCGGGGGACAACGAAAACAATGCCCCAGGCCCGGTGGTTAAGAAAGCTAAGCAAGGCAATAAGGGCACCAGAATCCAGGCTCCTGGAAGCCCAAACCAGAGCAAATCAGCATCTGATGTGAACACAAACAAGGCACAAGACATCATGTCAAAGTACAGGACTCTGCCGCTATTCGACATGAATTTACTCAAGCCTACCAAAGCAACCTCTGAGACGGTCCTTGCGTTCGTGCTTGAGGCAATGTTGATCTCTGCGTGCATATCCCACAAGCTTGCCTACAAGAGCGTCAAGTGCCTAATTGAAGTAGGATACTATGATGCTCGCACGCAGAAGAAGAGTAGCTGGGAGAAGAGGACCGAGGTCCTGACCAAAGGAGGTTATACTTCATATCATGAAAAGACTGCCACAACTTTGGGGAGGTTGGCGGAATTTGTCTTGAATGAATACGGTAGGTCTTTATATGCGTATTATTGCGGTTTATGAATCAAATTTTTTCTCTGCTTCAACGCCTCACAACTGTAAGTACGTTTGACCATTGGCATGCTTACATTCAGTGACACTGCGCTATGACACATCTGCTGAATACTTGGTCCCGGGGGTTATCTAAACAACGATATTAAGCGTGCAGACTCGCCACCTTTCGAAGTGCGCGACATGATTAAAGGCATCGAGGAAATAAGTAAAGTGAGCACATATATCTTCTTCGACATCGCGCAAGGAGTCTGGCCGAACCATGCGGCGTTCATCAATCCCCGCAGCTTCAAATCAGCCAAGCAATGCGGCATCGGTAGCGACGTCGACGACCTGTGGCAGTAGACCGGGAAAGACACCGTCGAGATCTTTAAGCTTAGCTAGGCATTGACAACGATTCGACTGGAAAAGAAGAGAAGCGAGTTCCTGCGATCACATGGCCGTACTTTGACCCGAGCATTCTATATAACGATTGATTCGGCAACGGAACATTTTCGCTAGAACGACCGGCTATAGAAAGTATCATGGCATGCCACTATCCGGCATCAACGTAAGCGTTTGAGGCTATCATTATCAAGTTTTGTCTGTTTTCTGTGAAAAGCATGATGCTCTGTATTAGGTCAATTCCTGATGGTGCTGGTCAAATGGTGGCATGGGGTGTCTTTTCTTTTTCCTGCAGATGTAATTTGGTTTTCCGCCTTAAAATGCTACTCCTTGATGAGATGTGAACATGTTTGTATCATGCTTTTGGTTTTCTCACCATTTCGTCTAATTATCCATTCGTTCCTCAAATCAACGGTTGGGCTATTTTATGTTGCATTTTCACAGTGTCTTTAAAGTCCACTTTCTATGTCATCAAGGTTGCCACACCGAGGTGGCACCACCATTCTCTAGCTCTGTTACGGATCTTTCTATCTTCCTGTCCAGGCCTACAGCTTTGGTGTCCTTCGTCCAAGGTATCGTCCGCTATGGAAGGGCCGGAGATGGAGTCGGGCCGGATCAAGGATCACGACACATCATGACGTTTTGACAGACGCGAGATGCGCCAATCACGACTCACCTACTGCAGTCTGCTTGTATTTACATCATCATCTGTCTTCACATGTGCTCCATTCTTCCATGAAGCTTCCCCTCTCCACACGAGTCCTCTTTTCCAGATCGACCAGGATTCCACGCACTGTCAGATTGACTCCGTCCTGTCAGCTCTTGACTCCTCAAATTCAAGTTATACAAGCTCGAGCATACGCTTTACCATTCGGTATGGAGGCTGTCAAGCAAACTATTGCCCAGAACTTCGGTGGTGATGCAAGCCATAAGATCGTTTCCGAGGACCAGCAATTTGCTCTCGACCAAACACCCAACCTTGAGGGCAAAGTAGCTATTGTCACCGGTGGCTCGCAAGGCATTGGCTATGGCTGTACGCATACAATGCTGTCCAAGGGCGTGAAGAAGCTCTTCATTCTTTCAATGACTAAGGAGGTGGTCGATGGCGCGACTAACGCTATCAAGGAAGAGATGGGACAGAAAGTAGCAGACAGGGTGACCTGGCTGCATTGCGATCTGTCAGATTGGCATCAAGTCACGGAGGTGGCAGAAAAGATCGCAAATAGCACTGATCGAATTGACATTTTGATCAACAATGCGGGGAGAGGGATCATGACCTACCAGCTGACTAGCTACGGCATCGACCGCCATGTGTGTTGGAGCTGGAATCCTCGATCCTTGTTGCATCAAACTGACCGTGTCCCAGATGGCCCTAAACCACATTGGCCATGTCATCCTCACCAGCCATCTCCTACCAATCCTGAAGAAGACCGCCGAGAGTGGCAACACCGTCCGCATTGTCAATACAGCCTCGAATGCCCACCAGGCCTCACCATCAGATACGAAATTCGAGTCTGTGCAAGAATTAAATCAAGATCTCGGACCCAACGGCCAGTATGGAAGATCGAAGCTTGCTGGCATCCTTTACTCCCGATACCTCAACAAACACTTGACCTCTGCGTATCCAAAGATCCTCGTAAATGCAATCCACCCGGGCTTTGTCCAGACCAAGATGTCGACGGAAGATATCCACGAGCCTTTCCCTCTCGGCGGGTATGCGATGTCGGTGGGCATGGTGCCATTCAAAAAGGATCAATTCCAGGGTGCTGTAAGTACAATGTTCGCGGCGACGAAGACGGAGAAGAGTGGGCAATACATCTGCCCACCAGCGGTTCCGGAGAGCGGCAGTGATTTGTCGCAGAACATGGAATTGGCGGAGCAGTTGATGAAATTGACAGTAGAAATCGTGAAGGAAAAGACGTACAGTGACTCGGTTGCAAAGGGGTGTCCGTTCAAGACCTACTGATCGGGGTTTGAAGGAAAAGATTTATATCGTATACGGGTCAAAGATGCTGTGCACATATAGGGATAATTAGCAATGAGCGAGCTCTTGAACAATCCCAAATAGCATGGACACTTCAATGAGGTATCTTACATTTACCTCGATCGACCCTGCCTTCGGAGTTTAAGGCTATCTTTTTCTCCGGAGAGGCACATTCCGTCAAGCAACTTGATGGACGTCGTCAGTGGGGCTGAGCAGTCTTTCGCTACAGGCAACATCTTTTCTACTCGCAATAATCGTCCCCAATGAGTTAATAAGAAAGCTGTCTGGTTCATATGGTACAGAACCTTGATTGTACCAGATAGAATAATTCCCCATCCCCTCCCTGCCCCGCCTTCGCCGCCCCTCCTCCACAACAACAATCCTCAAAGCTTTGCGCCAACCACAACAATGAATGTGATTAAGCTCCAGAGGTATGCCATCTACCATAATCAGATGCATTAATCTGGGGGCCCTTCAGATCTGCCATGCTACTGCTGATGAAAGCATTGCTAAAACTTCTCCTCCGCCAGAAAATACCCTCAATTCCACCAAGCCGATATTTTCAGTCTCCAAGATGCCTTTCGCAAGCTCGATGTCGACGACAAAGGATACATTGACGAAGCGACGGTCATTAAGGCTACCCAGACATCGGAGAGGCAGCCCTACGATGTGGTTAGGCAGGCGCTGAAAGAGGTGGAGCTGGATAGCTCGAGGAGAGTAGAGCTTGACGATTACGTCGATGTATGCTTCATACTCCATTGGAACTTGGACGAGTCACTCTAAAAGGTGGAACGACTGACTGTCGTTTTCTGTAGCTCATATCCAAAGTCCGTGGTTCATCGCCAGCCCAGAAGCGCATGTCCACAGGCCGAGTCCGCGGAATGAGCGATGCTACCAACAACCAGAACAACAGCAATAATGCGCCGTCATCGGGTCATCAATCGAAGAGCAGTGTATCTGGCAGGATACAGGTTCAAGGCTCGTCGGCCAATGTCACCCACACCATCAATGAGGATGAGCGAACCGAATTTACAAGACACATCAACGCCGTGCTGGCTGGAGATCCTGACATTGGCAACCGCCTACCCTTTCCTACGGATACCTTTGAGATGTTCGACGAGTGCAGAGATGGATTGGTGCTGGCTAAGCTCATCAACGACAGCGTTCCAGACACAATTGACGAACGTGTGCTGAATAGACCAGGCAAAAAAATCAAGACACTGAATGCATTCCATATGACAGAGAATAACAACATTGTCATCAACTCGGCAAAAGGTATCGGATGCTCGGTAGTCAATATTGGAAGCGGAGACATCATCGAAGTACGCGAGCACTTGATACTAGGCATGATTTGGCAGATCATTCGGAGAGGGTTACTCAGCAAGGTCGATATCAAGCTACATCCTGAGCTCTATAGGCTGCTGGAAGAAGATGAAACACTTGAGCAGTTCTTGAGATTACCGCCCGAGCAGATCCTACTGAGATGGTTCAACTATCACCTTAAGAATGCAAAATGGAATCGAACGTACATTGACCCCTTCTCAACCGTGCTTGCTATCAAGCTAATCCAATGCAGCGTCCAAAATTTCTCCCACGACGTCAAAGACGGCGAGAACTACACCATCCTCCTTAGCCAACTCGCCCCCTCCCTCTGCGACCGCACCCCCTTACAAACCCGCGACCTGCATCAACGCGCCGAACAAGTCCTCTCCAACGCCGACAAGCTCGACTGCCGCAAATTCCTGTCCCCCACCTCTCTTGTCGCCGGCAACCCCAAACTCAACCTGGCCTTCGTCGCCAATCTATTCAACAACCACCCGGGCCTGGACCCCATCACCGAAGAAGAGAAAGCCCAAGTCGAAGACTTCGACGCCGAGGGCGAGCGCGAAGCCCGCGTCTTCACGCTATGGCTCAACTCCCTCGACGTGCAGCCGGCGGTGAACTCCCTCTTCGACGACCTCCGCGACGGTACCATCCTGCTGCAAGCTTACGACAAAGTCATCCCGGGCAGCGTCAACTGGCGGCATGCTAATAAACCACCACCTTCCGGCGGCGAGCTCATGCGCTTCAAGGCCGTCGAGAACACCAACTACGCCATCGAGCTCGGCAAGCAGATGCGCTTTTCACTCGTCGGCGTCCAAGGCGCCGACATCACCGATGGCCAGCGCACCCTCACCCTTGGCCTCGTCTGGCAGCTCATGCGCCGCGACATCTCCGAGACGTTGTCCGCGCTCGCGCAGCGTCTGGGTAAACGCGAGATCACCGACACCGAGATGATCAAGTGGGCCAACGAGCAGAGCAAAAAGGGCGGCCGAGGATCCAGCATCCGCTCTTTCAAAGACGGGGCGATCGGCAGCGGCGTGTTCCTGCTGGATGTGCTGAACGGGATGAAGAGCAGCTATGTGGATTATGAGCTTGTGACGCAGGGCCGCACGGACGAGGAGGCGTACATGAATGCCAAGTTGGCGATTAGTATTGCAAGGAAGATGGGGGCGACGATCTGGCTGGTGCCGGAGGATATCTGCCAGGTGCGCAGTCGGCTGGTTGTTACTTTTATTGGTGAGTCTACCCTTCTCGACTTGTTATTCCTCTTCGGGAGTGTCTTGATACGCGGCTGGGGATGCTGATTCGCTTGTGACAGGTTCTCTGATGGCGACGGCCGAGAAGATGTAAGGTCTGCCTCGACGGAAAAGCTGTATGCTAGAGTGGATGTAGCTCACTTCAGCAGAACCATTCATACGATATGTAACATCATGCATTTCATACCACTGCGAAGTTCCTCCTTCTACTCAGTGCTATCGCTGGCCCTACAAGATAGTAGTGCCTCTCATGCTCCCGCTCTCGTCCCCATCTGCCCTTGAGGTTGCTTTTTTACGAATACCGTATTGCATAAACACGCTCAGAATATCCCACACCAATTTTCCTATGTTCCCTTTTCTTTCGAAATCGGATCATTGGTTAAGGTTATATTACGCAACGCTTCTTAGCATATTTTTGGTAATATGGGTTTGAATTTTTGACGGGGGGGTTGATAGAAGTGTTTTGAGGAGAAGTGGAATTGGGGAGTTGAGAGTTCGATGACTTGACGACTTGATAACTCGATGATTTGAGAGCTTGATAATTCGATCTGACGGTTTGACGATTCGACGATTTGACGACGTGGGGATTTGACGATTTGACGACTTCGCGATTTGACGATTTGACGATTTGGCGATTTGATAACTCGATGGTCTGAGAGCTCGACGATTTGGCGATTTGGCGATTTGGCGAGTTGACAGTTTTGCTCCTAAAAGCTTCACGAGTTGACAGCTCAACAATCTCTACTTAGATAACTTATTCACTCGACGACTGGATGACTCCACCACTTTTTTTCTTTTCCACTTTCCCCTTTCTTGTTCTCTCTTCTCTTCTTCTTTCCTCTTGCTTTCTTTCTTTTTCTCTCTTTCTTCTCTTCTTCTCTTCTCCTCTCTTTTTCACTTTAACCCATTTTTCACTCTCGTCTTTCTTCTCTTCCCAATTTCCCTCCTTCATGTCTTTTTCTCTTTCTATCTTTTTTCTATTCAATTTATCTTCTCTATTACTCTCTTCCCCTATAAAGCCTCGATCTAGTTCGACAAAGTCACGAAATGGCGAGTTGTTCGAACTGACCCGCTATATAAAAGGTTCGAGTAGGGGAGAGAAGTGAGAAGAGAAGCATCAAAGAAATATTAAAAAGATGGGAGCGAGAAGAACTGAAAATGAGAAAGAGATAATCGGAGAAGACAAGAGAGAGCCTAAGGAGAAAATAGAATAAAAGATTGAGAAGAGAGAGAGAGGGAAAGAGTAAGAGTAAGAATAGATGAACAATAAGAGTAAAAGAAGGAGAGAAAAAGAGTAAGAACAAATGAACAAGAAGAATAGGAGTAAAAGAAGGAGAGAGTGAGAGTGGTGCTCGATAGATAGACAGAGGCTGGAAGAGACAAGTTAGCGAAGGATTTGTGCGTGGTGGAGCGAAGAAGATTATGATGTTGGGATTGAGATGCGTGCTATGCTGATCGAAAGATTCGTTTATTGCTCTTTCTTCCCCCCTTCCTTAAACGCCCTTCCAGGTCTGAAGCTCCTATAGCACTGCCTCAGAAATGCCTGCTCCTCGAACAACACAACCATCCCATACGGTCCCGCCACACCCGCCCACTTGACCACATCCATGAATCCCCCCTCAAAACTCCCTTCTACCCGCCTCAGCAACACCCAGCTCACGACCCCACCCACCAGCGTCGCGGTCCCCGGCCTCAGATGCCGAACCTCCAGCCGCTCGCCCCTTTCCCCAAGATACGCCTGCACGAACCCCCAGCTCCACCATATCCGCGCCGCCATGCCCATGCAGTTCGCCGCTACCAGCCCCTTCGCACCCCATCCGCACACCCTCAGCACGAGATACCCGCTCCCGACGAAGGCGGCGCTGCAGGCGAACCACCATGCTGATTGCGTGCGTAGTTGCGCGGTCGTGGCCGTGGCGGAGACGAAGGCTTCGAGGATGCCGTTGAGGGCGAGGAGGGGGATGTAGTAGCAGTAGGCGGCAAGGACGGCGGGGGCCTCGGTGTGGGACCAGCGGGGGCCGGCGATGGTGCGCAGGGCGAGGGGGGCGAGGGTCGGGGCGAGGGAGAGGATGAGGGTGGAGAGGAGGAGGTAGAAGTGTAGGAGGGTGGTGAGGAAGGTGGTGGCTTGGGTGGTGGGGTTGGGGGGTGAATTCTGGGGGTTTGGGGAGGGTGATTTGTTGTTGGTGGGCGGGGCCTGGGTGTTTAGGAGGCGGGCGAAGAATGAGCGGGAGGATTCCTCGATGGGTTGGAAGAGGATGCGGGCGATGAGGCCGCCGTAGTTGGCGGCGAGGGCGTAGGCGCCTTGGGCGGAGAGGGGGGTGAAAAGTGTGATTAGGTAGGAGTCGCCGTTCGTGAGGAGCTGCTTCAGGATCGATTGGCTATACAGGTTTCCCGCCAGGTTGACGAGGGGTTTGGAGAAGAGCGAGAGGTAGAGATTGGGGTTGGTGGGTAGTGCTTGGGGAGCGATGGAGAAGCGGTTTTCGAATGCGAGCGCGATGACGGTGGAAAGGTATACGGCGTTGAGGACTAATGCGTAGCCTAGTTGACCGAAGGCGAAAGGCAGAACGCCAAGTTCGGTGTTGGTCCTGTTGGCCCAGATGGCTACAGCGCATGTAATGATGCATTTGGTGGTGGTCGCGAACGTTTCTGCTGAGGCGCGGGTCGAGTAGAGCATTTGCTGCTGCGCGATGGCGAAGCATGGCTCGTTGAAGAGCTCTAGTATTGTGGCTACGATGTAGCCATGCAATGCTTCGTAGATGAACGGCGTTTGCAGGACTGCCTCGTCGGCGCTTTTGACGTAGACGAACGAAATGATCCAGGCCAATGGCAGTCCGATGGCGATGGCGATATATGTGAGGTTGACCGTCTCTTGAGCTCGCTTTTTCGACACATAGTTATTTGCTAATCTCCTCCTAAAGGTATCTCTGTCCGCTCCCTGCGCTCTCTGCTCCCTAGGGTCCTCTTGAGCTTCGTCGTGGGTCTGGCGCTGTAATGCAACTCGAATGCTCTCGCAAGAGAAGTACAGCGTAGAGCTGGAGAAAAGGTCTAACTGTGTAGAGACACCGAGGATCGCTGGGGACAGGTAACGGAGAAGAACTTGGTTGATTATGAAGGTTATAATCCGAGATCCAACTTTCAGCAGGACTAGGTACGTCGCTCCTTGAGCCGACTTTGCGAGGAGCGGATTTGCGCTGGGCCCGAATGGATCTTTCCGAGCGTCACCATCAGCTTTGGACATTGTTGTGGAAAACGTGGTTCATAGCAGGTGCTGCAGGCGCTAGTTCTTACACTGATTAGCAGGCATCGGTCAAAGGAGTTGAGAAGTTAATACTGGCTTGAAGCGACGGGTTTCCATCATGGCCCGGCTGTCTCGTCTTGCGCAGAGCGTTACGATTTCAGCTAGGAAGCTTGCTCCTGAAATGCAGTCCAGTTGATTTCTGCACCCCGAAGAAATTATTTACGGAGCACTCTACTTAGTTGTTGCTCTTAGGCGCCAGCAGCCCTAGCCTAAATTAAGCGAGCCCACCATGTTTTCCACGCTAAGGATTTCGATGTCCCGCCCTAACGAACTTCAACCTCACCCTCTATTGTGAGACCTATCTTCGATACTCTACAACAACCGGCAAGATGGGTAAGTAATCAACTCTCGAGTCGTCTCGAAGCAATCTCCCCTCCCGACGGATAGCACAGAGCAGCAGGCCCTCGAGCGCCTGAGCCCCTCAATGCGAGCTCAAGCACAGCACCCACCTCCACGCATCTGCTCAACGCTGCACCTCACGTTCTGAGACCAGCAGCTGACTCTCTGTTCTCTCCAGGTATCGATCTCGACGCCCACCACGTGCGCAGCACGCATCGCAAAGCGCCCAAAAGCGACAACGTCTACCTCAAGCTCCTCGTCAAGCTCTACCGCTTCCTAGCCCGTACGTCTCTCTTCTCCCCTCCACCCTCTTCCCATCCAACATCCTAACCCATTCCCCCCCCCACAGGCCGCACCACCTCCCCCTTCAACCGCGTCGTCCTCCGCCGCCTCTTCACCTCCCGCATCAACCGCCCCCCCATGTCCCTCAGCCGCCTCACGAAAATGGCCCGGCCCGAGAAGACCCTCGTCGTCGTCGGCACCGTCACGGACGACACGCGCCTGCTGAAAATCCCGAAGCTGACGGTCGCGGCGCTGCACTTCACGGCCACGGCGCGCGCGAGGATCGAGAAGGCGGGGGGGGAGTGTCTGACGCTGGACCAGTTGGCGTTGAAGGCGCCGACGGGGGCGAATACGCTATTGTTGAGGGGGCCGAAGAATGCGAGGGAGGCGGTGAAGCATTTTGGGTTTGGACCGCATAAGCATAAGGTATGTCTTGCGCAGGGTTTTCTTTTTGGTGATTGGACTTCGGCTTGGGGAGGACAGCACTCATGAAGCTAAAGAGTCGTCCTGGTGCTTGCTCCGGTTGGATTGGGAGATGGAAGGCTAACACATTCTCCGTACCGCAGAAACCGAAAATCGAGAGCAAAGGCCGCAAATTCGAGAGGGCCCGTGGGAGGAGACGATCCCGCGGTTTCAAGGTCTAGATGCTCATTGCCATCTTACCGATGGGTAGACACCTCTGAGACCATGGAGTGGGAGAATTCGGTGCTGGCAAGATGGATGGAAGCTGTGGGGGAGATGATGCTTATGCTGCTTTGCTGTAGCTAGTCAGCCGAAAATCTGAAGTCTGAGTGTTGGGTGAAGAATCTCTGCTGCTGTTGTTCGCTTTCAATCGTGCAATATGGTGCGAATCTGAAAATGAGTATCGGTCTAGGGATCTGTGCTGTTGTTCCCTCTCTATCGTGCACTATGGTGCGAGTGTGCTGAAGAAGGTTGGATCGTTCGAGTCTCAAATTGGTGGTACTGTCTGCTGTCGTCGGTGATATGTTTTTACAGTTTGAAAGCCTTTTTCCTATCTTCCTCTAACATCTACAGCCATTTCTAGAGCGTCTATATATGCAAAGCCGACGTGCTCACTTTAGCCTCTCCATGCATATCCACACCAGTTTTATCCCCCCACTTCCAGCGACCACCCTTCGAAATCCCCTTCCACAACTCATCCCAACACTCATTCTCCCCTCTCTAGACCCTACGCATCACCCTCCATCTTTCATCCCTTTCTAAACCCTATCACCCCATTTCCATCCATTCCTCAATCAAACCTAATCTTCACCCCCTCCCTCCTCTCCCCCTCCCCCACCTCCTTAGCAAACGCCCCATAAAGCCCATGTTCCCTCTTCTTCACCGTCCCCCCAAAATCCAACAGCTCCTTCGGAACCACCTGCCCCGCCGCCCTCAAAACATTGACCAACGCCCCACTCTGCCCCTTATCATTCACCGTAAACAGCGTAATCGCCAACCCCTCCTTGCCCGCCCGCCCCGTCCTCCCAATCCTATGCACGTAATCCTCCGCCGTCAGCGGGAACGTGATATTCAGCACGAGCTTCACCTCCGGGATATCGAGCCCGCGGGCCGCAACGTCCGTGGCCACGAGGAGCGGGCAGCTCCCGCTTTTGAAGGCTTCGAGGCTGGCGAGCCGTGCGGCTTGGGGCATATCCCCGTGGATGGCGGCGACGGCGAGGCCGCGCGCGCGGAGGAAGGATTCGACGCGCGTGGCTTCTTTCTTGTAGAGGCAGAAGGCGAGGATGCGGCCTTTGGGTTGGTGGGATTTGATGATCTGCAGCATGCGCGCTTGCTTGTCGAGGGGGGCCACGACCTCGACTTTCTGGACGATGCGCGTGTTGGCGCGGAGCTCGCCCGTGGGGTTGTTGGCGCCGATGGCGATGTGTACGGGGGAGGTGGTGAAGGTGGAGGCGAGGGCGCGGACGGAGGGCGGCCAGGTGGCGGTGAACATGAGGGTTTGGCGGCCGGAGGTGGTGGAGGGCGTGTGCGTGAGGATGTTGCGGATTTGGTCTTCGAAGCCGGTGTCGAGCATGCGGTCGGCTTCGTCGAGGACGAGGTAGTGCACGGAGGAGAGGTCGGCGTAGCCTTCGTCAATGAGGTCGTTGAGGCGGCCGGGGGTGGCGACTATGATGTGGGCGGTTGCGAGAGCGGTGCGTTGGGTGTCTTTGGGGACTCCCCCGTAGATGCAGGCGGTGGAGAGGCCGGCAGGCGTGGCGAGGGAAGAAAGTTGTTCGTGGATCTGGATGGCGAGTTCGCGGGTGGGGGAGATGATGACTGCTCGAGCTGAGGAGGTGGATTTATGTTGGTTCTTCTGCTTGTCTCTTACATTTGCTGTGGAAGACCGGAGTGAGCGTATGCACGGAACACCAAAGGCCAAGGTCTTGCCGGATCCGGTCTCTGCCACGCCAATGACATCGCGGCCGGAGAAGAGAAACGGCCAGGAGGCGGACTGGATCGGTGTTGGGGATTTGAAGGCGGCGAATGGGGAGGGGGTGGCCGAGAAATTTGGAGTCAGGTGGGAGAAGGAGATGATGGGTCGAAGTGGTGTGGTTGATGTAGGATCTGTGATGGTAATGAAGTTCTCATTGAGGTAGGTGGTGATGGATGATTCAGGGAGGGAGGTGAGAGCAGCGGCTTCTTTGTATTGCGAGTCCTTCGTAGGTCTAGCGGTTGATGGCGGTTTAGAAGTCTCTGAACTACCTTTACTGCCCTTGGCACCATGTGAAATGGCTGTGAGAGGCGTTGTAGCAGCCGCATCTTGTTCTGCAGTCTTTGCAGCCTTTAGCTTCTTTCTCTTCGCTTTCTCAGCTTTGCGAGCAGCTTTAGCAGTCTGTTCTTCGCTCTCCTGCGTTTTGGTATCATCGCCAACGTGTGTTTCTCCTTCGACATCTTCCCCCGGCGGGTCGCTAACATTCGCTCTTGTCTCTTGCGCTTCGTCTGGTATGAGCATATCCGTTGCTTGAGCTGTGCGTTTGACCATTCCGTTTTCTGACGCCTTCGAGCTATCTTTGGCCTTGCTCTTCCTTGCCGCCTTCTCAGCTTTACGGGCCGCCTTCGCAGCTGCTTTGTCTTCATCTGAGTCTTTGACCACGCCTTCGTCCGCTGGAGTTTCTCCTACTTCGTTCAAAATTTCTCCATTATTCTGCATAGCTCTCCGCACCATATCTGCAACATCTTGTCTCTTGAGCCCTCCGACAGCTGCCTCCTCGACCTTCCTATCCTTTTTATCCTTCTTCTTCCGTTCCTTCTTAGGCTTTTTTACGCCTTCGGTACCCTCCACATCTTTCAATTCCATATGCTCAGTCCCGTTGACTGGCCCAGGTAATCCTCCATCCTCAGCGCCATTGATCGATCGCTGTTCCTCCCTCTTCAACCTCTTCCTTTCTTTTCTTTCCTCTCCAGAAAATTTAGCTTCGGATGCAACGCCGTTTGCTTCCGGTTTCACTGTATGATGTTTGACCTTCGCCTTCTTGCGCTCTGTACCGTCAAGGTCTTCCAAAGGCCGTTTCGCCATTTTGCGCTGGTAAAAGGCGATGCGCCCTCAAAGAAATGCAGAGGTTCATAAAGATTTTTGGTCCGAAGTTTATCCGTAAAGTCAAACCCTATTTGTTGCCCAAGTAGGTTGGGTTATAAGTACTGTATCGTAGATTCTTAACGTTGTTTCAATTAACCAAGGCAAAGGCTTCAATGATTTTCTTCTTTATGTTAATAGTCTTCACTGGTCGTCCAGCTCCTTATAGTTGCATCAATACCAACCCCCAAGATAGGAATGATTGAGCAGGCCAACGCATGGAGCAGAACCGAGGAGCTGAGTGTAATAGGAATACTTTATGTGAAAAGCCATCCTGTCTACCTGTATCGAGCAATTGCAATACCGTCTCCCAAAAGAATCTTCGCTCAAACACCTGCTATGCGCCCAATGCCACCGGGATATACATGCAATCAGCTTCCCATAAGAATTATTGTAGCCAGCACCCTTTTAATGAACCAAGAAATGTATAGATCAAAGCTGCCCCGAGCATAGCCGAATCACGCTGCAGGTGCACCATCAGGCTGACCGAGACTGACAAAGAAGTCGCGCGTCATCTCAAAGCTTAGCCAGCTGCTGGCCATGCTGGGGGCAACTTTGAGAAGGTTGGGGACGATGCCCTTGTAGAGACCGCGAAGGCCTTCTTGACTGACAATCATGGTTATGGCGTCCAAGACTGATTTGTATTGGTAGCCCACCCCGGACATGGTGTTTATTTGAAATCTTCGTCGGAGCACGTCACTGTGGGACGTCAGTGGTTGTAATGGATACCTAGGAATTTCGCGTACAATGGATAGGTACAAGTCTGCGCCACCGCGCCGGAGATAGCTCCAGCAGCGAGCTTCCGCAATACTGGCGGGTTCTTCTCTCCCTCGGGCGTAAAGTAACGCCTGACAGACTCGTAAACCATAAAGTTGAGTCCAACCTAAGTTTTCCGTAAGCAAGAACCCCTCCATGGACCTGCTGTTTTACATACGTAAGGCGCGACGCCAGCTACTGTTGGTAGTATGCCCCTGTAAAGAGCCAAGAAGCCGCCTTCCGTCCTGTACATCATGGCCATGGTAGCCCACATGCCTGGAAGCTTTTCACTCGACGCTTCCTTAAATGTAGATAAGGAGACAGATTGTATCGATAGGCGTGTTCGTACGATATCAAGAGGGTAGGTGAAGGTAACGGAGGTGATACCAGCCGCGCCACCGCATAACAGCCGTCTTAGAGGTGAGAGATCGGCGCCTGGTGTGGGCTCGACGAACTAGTATGGAGAGCGTAAGCCGCCGAAGTTGAATTCGGAGATGCGCATGCATTATGCGTCTTGACTCCAAGGTTACTTGCTCACCCTCTTGTAGAAATTGTAGCTCCCAAACTGTACAGCCGAGTACGGCACGATCCGTACACAATTCGTGCCATTCCCTCTCATCAGGCCTCTCCAACCTTCGTCTCTCCACATCTTCGCAAGACCCTTCCCGACAGATAGTTTGTATTCGTTCCTACCAGCACTCTGTATCTGAAATAAGATCTTTAGGCGCTCTAACGGCGAAACCACGGTTCTTGACGCTGCGCCTGCGACGCCTCCGGCGAGGAAAGCCGCGAACACTGGTTGCGACACGGTGTGTCTTAGTTGTATGAGGCGCGATAGCGGGGCCGGTACGGTGTCTCCCTCGGTCCCTGGCACGGGCGAAGGAGACTTTCTACCCAAGCTCATCGTGACGGCTTAGGGTGTGGGTTTCTAGTCGGTGTAGTATGGTGATGGGATCATAGAATATCGGAGAATTCCACGGTGACGGCAAATTTCAAGGAACCTTGGAATATATCAGGTGTGATGTTGCTTTGGCCAGTCGTGCGTTTTGCACAAACAAGGGGCTAAGTCGTGGCGGTATAAAGTGAAGGTGAGCATGCGATCTGGATTGACGTGGCAATTGCGACAGAGAGATGTCCTCGTTGTGTACGGGGTAGGCGTCCATGAAAAGGAAGTAAGAATGAAGTCTCTGCCCGTCTGACTTTACCATAAGATGTGGAACGTGCTCAGGGAAAATGCGCGTGTTGTTCAAAATCGTTTGGCTAACCCCTTTCAGGTTTCGGCATCAACAGCCGATATGCCGGATGGGCTTCGCAAGTAAAGTGGCTCGAGTGGGTTCTTAGGTGTCCTAAAGTACATGCCTGCAAGTATGAACTTTCGTTACCTACGGCAGATTGTTCCTCTTGCAGCAGTTTGGATCGATAGAGTTAGGGAACATTGCAAGTGACAGCGATTTGACTCCAGATCCACGGCATAGTGTTCTCCATCTAACGTTCAGATCGTTACGGAGTGACAAGTCCAGTCCTCTCAACTGCATGTGAAATACACTCATGAGTCTCCGAGAACACTGATGGAGCTTCCAATCCGCATGTTGCTAACCACAGCCCGCAAAAAGCCAGCTAAGAGCCGGTACACATGCCCAATGCCCGATCATGCCCTGCTACCCGTGCTCTGGTATCAATTTCTCTACCACCTTGCGCTTACCTCCACTCAAGCCATGGCAGGCTGCTGCACCGGCGTCTCCATCACAGTCTCTACATCAATCTTCGGCATAGTAGCGCCTGTGCCCGCAAGGTTCGTAGTGGCGGCCTTAGGATTCTTGGTGTAGTAGTTCGAGATAGCGGATTTGATGGCATCCTCAGCCAGCATCGAACAGTGTACTGCGATTGAAAATATCAGCATTGCTCACACGCGCTTACTGCTATCCATCTAAGCACTCACGTTTGACAGGTGGGAGGCAAAGTTCCCGTGCAATCTCTGTGTTCCTAATCTTGCCCGCATCCTCCAACGTCATCCCTCTCACCAGCTCAGTCAAGTACGAGCTGCTTGCGATAGCACTTCCACATCCGAATGTCTTGAATTTGACATCGCTGATCCTGTTGTCATTCGGATCGACTTTGATTTGTAGCTTCATGACGTCTCCGCAGGCGGGTGCGCCGACTAGACCAGTGCCTACGTCGCTGTCGTTCTTGTTCATGGACCCGACATTGCGAGGCGATGAGTAGTGGTCGAGAACTTTCTCATGATAGGTTCTTCTGACTGTGAGTGCCGCAGGCGAGGCGATATGTGCAGCGGGTGAAAGGATGGAGGGGCGAGCGGTGGAAGAGACTATGCGGCTCAGTGTGCGAGGGGCGGTGGTGAGCGTCCGACGTAGTATGGTAGCCATGATCTCTAGCTGAAGCTGTTTATGAGAACTTTGTAGGTGTTTAGGGAAGGTAGGATTTGGGAATTCGAGGCCGCCCTCAAAGGTCGGTTATGACCGAATGTGGCGTCCCGCACGTGATCTAGAGCTTCGTCCAATCAGCAACGATGAACTGTAGTCGCCCATCAGATTTTCCATCTCTACTGTCACTGCGTTTAGGATTTGAGGTTCTTTAAAGTTGATGTGTAAAGAAGATGATGCTCGCATTGGCTACATCTATTGAGCCTGTTCTAACCCATCTGTTGCAGTAGCTTTGCAAGATACGTTTGCGTTTGCTAGGATCAACCGTCACAACGCCCACGCTATGCTTGTGGTATCCGTAAGTCATCGCTCATGCTCGCTTATGATCAAACCGCCAGTATGCCCCATTGTGCAAAGATCTCAGATATCCACCATCATGTCCTCATCCATAGTCATGAAGTCGCCTGTCCCTTCATCCACACCGGTCCCAGAGCCTTCCTTCTGACTGGCCACCTTCTTGGACCACTCCAGGTACTCTTTGGTAAGGCCGAGCTTGTGATCAGACTCGCGGATGCGGAGATTGAGGGCCTCGATCTTATCCTTCAAATCAATGATGTCTGCGAATTGTTGGTTTTCCGACGGTTCCTCTTCAGCCTCGTCGAAGAAACGTAAGTCCCAGGCACCAGCGTCGCTTCCGGTTTCCGTTAGAAAACCCTTTAGCCCACCAGACGCGATCAAACCCTTGACGTAGTTTGCAGTCTCGGTAGCATCGACGAACGTCGATGAAGTTTTGCTGAGAACATCAGAGATCTTTAGCTTGCCGTAAGTTTTGCCAAGCTTCAGTACAGTGAAGCGACGGAATGCCCCGATGACTTGGTTCATGAGTCCATGATTCGTGTCCTAAAGCACATGAGAACCAATGTTACTACAGGCGGGGAGGGGACACTCACATCCTGCCAGACCTGAGCACCTGCGTTGGCTTCTGCAATCAGGGTAGACGCGTCCGTCTCATTGACGATACCTTCTTGAAATATGTCCGCGAGGGCATCATATGCTCTTGCAAGGCTTCGATAGAGCTTGGCGGCATGTGAAGTCGTCGTCTTAGGCATTGGGAGTGGCTTGTGGATATTGTCAGTCGGATTCCCAGCAGACAAGGGAATGGTGTACTCACGCCTCCATGTGCGAGAATCCCGACAAGGACTCGCTTCTTGTACGCCTCCACCTGAATCATGCTGAGCTTGTTGTTAATCGGCCAGATCACTGCGATCTCGTAGAAGTGCAACGCGCGCTCCCAGTCTTTGAGGCCAGTGTAGATCATGCCTCCCAGGAGGAAATACTGAAGATGGTCCTTGTAGTCTGACTTATTGGTGAGGCCGGAAGTGTACGTGATGTATGTGGAGCTAGATTCATGCTGCGAGCAAGGATACGGGTGGAGTGCATTGTGTGCCGCGCTGTCGGAGGTGACTGGAAACGCGAAAATATCTTTGTCAAGGACGGGCTTCGCGGCTGCAAACTCGCGAGACTCAAGGCAGAGACGGACGAAAGTCAGGTGCGTAGACGTGAAGCATGAGCCCGAAGGGTCGAGGCGCAAGATCGCGGATTTGATGGGTTGAATCGCTACCGACGGCTATTTGAGAGATAAGCGGGGGATTGATGAAGATTGGCAGAAGTATGCTAGATTGTTACCATGGAAGCCTTGCGTGCCGTTGATTCAAATGCCGCAATCAACTGCCCGAGCTCGGGTCCAGCATAGCGTATCTGAACAGGGTCGAAGTTCTCCACGAAGTGCAACGCCGGCTCCCACAGTCGACCGCCGGGCAGCAAAGCTCTATTTGGGCCGCTGCTGACGGACTTGCCTTGAGAGCTGCTGATATGGGCGAGGAGGGCGTAAAGGTAGGGCAGCGTATGGTCCGGTAGAATTAAGAACTAGTAGATGCGTGTCAAGTCAGCCATCAAGTTGAGCTTGCGTTGTACTGGGCACCGCATGTCAGTGCTGAGGTCTTCTTACATCGAGTAGATCCTCGCCAGTGGATACCCCTCCAGTGAGCTTCTTGCCTGAGGTCGCGTTCAAGACCTGAACAACAGCGCGGACCTGCTTGTCATAGTCCTTGTCGGACAATGGCACCGTCGGAGGAGGATTGGGAGGAAAAGACAGCACTTGCTGCAAGATGCCGTCCATGTTGAGCTCGTCAATTACATCATATAGAAGTTCGACATCGTCACAAATGTCCAGGAGGAGGGCATCACCAGGTATAACCGGAGATATCCCGCGCGGGTAGTTAGCTGCCGCCGCGGGCCGCTGATAACCCTGGTTAGCATTCATGACTCTGTACGACCTTGTACTTCCTTTGTGCAGAACCACTTTCAGGTTGTATTGCGGATCAGAATAGAAACTTGGTTGTGGGGGGAAAAAGAAAATCGGGCAAGATGTCACTAACAGATTCATCACCCCTCCAAATTGCCAGAAGCGCGTCAATAGCCTCCCGAAGTCTCGCCGTACTGCCAACAAAAGCCAGAAACAACGCTCTTACAGCCATCCACCAAGCGCTTGCCAATGCCAGCAAGTCTATCTTAGCAGCCAACGCAAACGATCTGGATCTAGCTACGAAAGCTGCTGAGAATGGCGAACTTAGCCAGAGCGTCCTCAAACGCCTGGATCTGGGTAGGAAGGGCAAATTCGAGGACATGTTACAGGGGATTCTAGATGTTCGGGACCTCGAAGATCCATGTAAGTCTGTCGTTCAAACGAGATAAGCAAGGGCTGACAGTCATGGTGGGCTGCAGAGGAGCTTTGCACCACAGTAAGAGCGCCTCGAGTGTATCACATGCTGCCTCGAGACGATACGCCAACACCGAAGCAGCGACATCTACGCTGTGGTGCATGGCTTTTCCAAGCGCCGCGCCCATTCAGTAAATAAGACGACCTTAAAGACCAAACTTGATGAAGGATTGATTCTTGAAAGGAGGACCTGCCCAATTGGGGTCCTCCTGATCATTTTCGAAGCTCGGCCGGAAGTCATTGCCAACATTACTTCCCTGGCCATCAAATCAGGCAACGCAGCTATTCTCAAAGGTTGCTCCCATCTAAGCGACAAGAGTATAACATTACTAAAGCAATGCAGGAGGCAAAGAGTCGACCGAAACGTTCAAGACCATCTCAACCATCATATCCGACGCCATAGCTTCGACCGAAGTCCCCAACGCCTCAATCCAACTAGTAATCTCCCGACAAGACATCGGCTCCCTCCTTTCTCTCGACAAACATATCGACCTGGTCATCCCTCGCGGCGGCAACGACTTAGTCCGCAACGTCAAGTCCCAAACCAGCATCCCCGTCCTCGGCCACGCCGACGGCCTCTGCAGCATCTACATCCACGGCGACGCCGACCCCTCGATGGCCGTCAAAGTCGTTCTCGACGCGAAACTGAACTACACCGCGGCCTGCAACTCTGTCGAAACCATACTCGTCGACCCTGCCGCCCTTGAGACCATCCTCCCGAAAGTCGCCTCCGCTCTCCTCGAAAACGACGTCTCCCTCCGCTGCGACGAAGCGTCCCATGCCTCTCTGTCGCAGCAGCTGTCTAAAGCGCAAGCCGTCATCCTGCAACACTCCACCAAAGCCGACTACGCGACCGAATTCCTCGACCTCATCCTCGCCATCAAGACCCTCCCGGCCACCCCCACCCCCACCGCAGCCGTCGACCTCGCTGCCGCGCACATCAACACCCACTCCTCGCACCACACCGACGCCATCCTAACCTCCGACGCAGCCATCGCAGAGCGCTTCCTCGACCGCGTGGACAGCGCATGCGTATTCTGGAATACCAGCACCAGGATGGCGGACGGAATGCGCTTTGGGTTTGGGACCGAGGTGGGGATCAGTACGAATAAGATCCATGCTAGGGGACCTGTGGGCCTGGAGGGGTTGTGTATCTATAAGTATAGGGTTAAGGGCACGGGGCAGGTTGCGGGGGAGTATGGGGAGGGGGCCGGGGAGAGGAAGTTCGTGCATGAGGGGCTGCTTTAGATGTAGCATAGCTATTACCTTACAAAAGTATTGTATATGCACACAGAATTCAATCCCCAATCCCATCCACAAGTCCTTACACCCATCTCATCCGCCCGTTTCATCCCTCTGCCATCACCTCCCCCATATAGCACATCAAACCCCGCCCCTGCATCCTCCCCCAAGCCACCAGCAAAATCCACCACACGGCTCTTTCACTCTCTCAACGCCACGAATTCACAAAAATAACTCCACACCAGAATTATCCTAGAAGCACCTCATACCCTCTCCTCCATATTCCCCACTCCCCACTCCCCAACCCCTCCCCATTTTCCAACCCAGTCAACACCCCACATCAAGCAGCCTCCGCACCCCCTCCGCACAACGTAATGGCACCTCAGCGCTCCATCTCACACCACCCCCGGAAACCGCCAAAACTCCCCAGAGACACGACGACGGAAAGGATGTTTGGCGGTATGGATTGGTGATGAACGGCGATAGGGTCTAGGTCCGTCGACGATTTGGCAGCCCTCCTCATCCGCTATACCCCTCCTCCCCCTAGCTAGCACCATACCCAGAAGTCTCAAATTTCAATAAAGAAACGCTATAGAATACAGCACGCGAGATACCGTCTGTGCTTTGAGTAATTATCCGCACTTTCAAAGAGGCGGCACGCCAGAAATAACATGAAGATAGAGGGATCAAACAGGGATAATCTGTTGGAGAAGAGGTGGGTTGTTGGATTGGATTGGGGAATTGAAGGAAGCGATGGGGGTTGGAGGGAAGAGGGATGAGGGATTTTGTTAGGGTTTTGTTGAGATGGGATGCTATGGGTGTAGGAGAGGGGAGGGGGTTTTGTGATGGGTTTGGATGGGGCTTTGATGGGGTTTTGAGGGGGATGGTGGTGATTGGGGTTTTGCTAAGATGGGATGCGTGATAAAGTTGATTTATGATCTGTGCATTCGAGGAGGAGTATTGAGGGATCGATGCTGTCTGTTTGGTGTTCACTATGTTTCAGTAGGAAGGGGGATGAGTGTATTGAAAAGAGCTAGAGCGAAGAGAGAAACGAGTTGCTTTCGTTCTTGTTGATAGGGATAGAAGAAGGTACTTGAGTTGATAGACTCACTCCTTGCTGAGTACGGAAGCACGATGGAGTAGGTGTACAATGAGGCGATCCGGAATGAAGTGTTGGGGACGCCAGTTGAACTTGGCATCTGTGTGATATTCCAAAGATGTAGTCGAAGTGCTCTACTGGGTCTTACGAATCCGACGTCAGTGTAAGAACGAGGATACGCAAGATAAATGCTAGCAGTAAAGGAAAAAAATTTCCTTGCGATTCTCAACGAATTCCTCTGATAGGAGCTCCAAGGCCATAACTCTCCTATATTGCTACTACACACTCTCTCCCTTTCTTTGCCGTTGTCTGCAGAGTCTGAGCTTGTAGCATTTTTTCATGAGGTCGGAAAGCTGACGTGGAGCTATATGGCTTTTCGGTCGATCGCCTCGACCTTGGTCTTTCTACTGCCACGCTGGGGGTGTCGATTGCTGAGGGGAGGGAACTTGGAAGACGAGAGATAGTATTGAAGGGGTATCAGTTCGCTGAATGATCAAGTATCCCATGCGCCGGCACGATGCACTTTTCAAAGGTCTATCGTACCACACATGAGTTCAGGACTTCCTAGGAGCTTCGCTCTTGGAAATTTTGATTGAGTGAGAGGTATGCTTTAACGGGTTGCCTCTTCAGCTATGGGTCTTCATTGGTGATTCAGTCCATCAATTCTCCGCCTTTGCGTTCTTTTATACTTGCCAAGCATTGAGTGCACCACTTCGTGCCAACGCATGGGATAGACACCGATGAATGCCGTCAGCGGAGATAGGAGGATGTGCCCAATAGGCAGTAAGGTGTCGCGAAGCCTTCGAAAATATGGTATAGCCGCTTGATCTGGTTACATGTCCTGAAAGTCCAAGAGGCAGAGTTTTGTGCCGCACCTCTGGATAGAGCGAGTACTGGGAGGACGTCGCTTGCTGTTCGCTCTTGCCATACCCATAAGTCGATAGCCCAGCGAAGGACCCATGCAAGATAGCGGACGATCAAAACAACGAGGTAAATAGCGTGTTTGAAGCCGTACCATGATGTTGATAGGGAGCCCCTATGCGTACCCGTTTGTTGCTATCCGGACCAGGACAGGTTTTCTCTATTCTATGCCTCGGCAAGAAATTGCGCACCATTGATCCTAAATCGGCGGTTTTGAATAAAACGGTTCAACGAGAAAGTGATGGGCAGATTGATCAGTGAAGATCCAAAGCTAAAGAGGCAAAATGTCAAAGCATTCCACTTGCACGGGCAAGGGACCTAGAAAAGCAGCGAGCAAACCAACTCGGATATTGAAAATTTTACGCTATTGACCCTCGACCCTTGAAAGGTGCAGCATGTAGGAAGCAAAAACTTGCCGTGGTCCAGATAGTAAGTTAGGGTACGAACAGAGGCTCCCTATTGATATTACCGCCGCTCGTTGAGAAATTTGTCTTGCCAAGCTGTCCAAAGCCAACGAGAGAGGCGTTCCTTGAATCCGAAGATAATGGTAGCGCTTACAATGAGTATAGTGGTGCTGCCGCAGACAGCCCAGAAATACCGTTCAGTCTTGTCAGTGTCGACGATACCTCGAACATTCATACCAAAATAGGAAGTGAAGAATGATAGCGGAAGGAAGACGATAGTCACAACGGTGAAGACTAGGATCGCTCTATTGTTGGATTCTGCTAGTAAGGCGACTTCGTTCTGCTCGATGGTTTTGAGCTGAAAAAGCTGAGTGGAAGATTAGCTGGGCCTGGTATCGGCGTCACTATAGTTTCGGAGCCCGACAGACTTACAACATTAAGTGATGACGTCAGGTCCTTCAACAAACGAGGAAGTTGGTCCAATGGCTCCTGAAGGATTTCTATAGCATCACCCACCCTTTGAATCAGAGTTTCTTTGCTTGGGCTCGTAGAAGGGCCAATGCTGCCAGACTCGGCTAACGGCGTGTCCATCTTCCTGCAATGCAGAGCTAGCTTCTTTAAGAAGTCCAACTTCTGCTCGAATATGTCGTGGATCTGGGAGATCTCGTCCATACAGGCTATGTATTCGCGAACCAGCTCTACACTCTCAAGACGCCTTAATTTAGAACCCCGGCGATTTTTCTGTTGGCTTTTAGCGAGGTACTCGAAGGACGGTGATTTGAGCCTACGAGATCTCGAATTATCGGTCGGTAGGCATCCCATATCTCTGGCATATTCGAATATCGCCTGCTGTGAGGCGCTACAACCAGCTCAGTTACAAGATACACCATAAACCACCTCGGGTCTTCGACTCCTTGGGCCGTTAGGTGCGCCAGGATCTTACGAAGTCTGATAAGCGCGGATTCTTCGCTGAAATTGTCAAAGATACGGGGCGGTAGCCCGAGCCCTCGCAAAATAGGATTGCGTAGATGATGAACCCCTAATGGAGGTGAGAGGGAGAGAAGGAACCCTGCACGTTTTCTGTTAGATTCAACCTAGCTGAGAGTGACCTTTGCTTACCGTCACTTCGGGGAAGACATTGGAGTGGATCTCTCACGAAGACTGCTCCTTCGTATTTCGGGTGTCGAGGCAGCATCGGTGCTTCGATGCTCAATGCTGGAGGGTTCGTGCCAATGTCTGTATCGTGTATGCTGGCACGCGTTCCTTCGCTTAGCTGCCACGGCAAATCGGCACGGACCATGTCCCAAAAGCCCCTACCAATATCGAGGTGGAAATACTTCCCCTCTATGTCGTCGTGCAGAGGGGAATACTCATGTTCCCCCAGATTGAGATTATCGAGTGTTGAGGTTAGCGTTGGGAAGCTGCAGAGAATGTTGAAGACGTCTAGCTGATCTTGCAAGTATCGTTCATCCTTGAGGCTCGATATCTCCGTCGATAAGCTCCGAGCAGCGTGTTTGAATTTACGATGTTTTGACGAGAGAGGCCCTTCATCGAGGAATCTCTCTGCGATGCTCTGTGATACTCCTCAAGATTCAGCGAGCTGGAATACATACACAAGAAAGAAAACGTCGGATTTCCTACAGCATGTACCAAACCAGTACCCAGTGGTACATGGCTTTTCATGGTCCGGCAATCAGCTCAGGACATCTGGTGGCTTTATGGAATCTTACATCCAACGCAAGGTTACTCCATCCGGTTTTTCCCTCCAGACTTTTTTTAGTGTCAGAGTGTACATATAATATGGTGGCGGTTCAAAATTTATGACCTACACTTGTACGCTTGAAAGAGAGGCACAGATGAGGTCTCGCAGAGTCCAACGCCAGACTTGCAGCTGAAATCGCAGATAGTCGCGGTAAGCTTCGCACGTGGGGGAAAGAAAAAGGTCGCTAGAGCTAACAGCTCTGCGTGACTAGGACACGGGGTTCTGGTCGAGTAGATGCAGCTCAGAATGTACTTTGTGGGACTTCTGCGACGGTTCTTGTCCCACTCGTGCCATGCTCTTAGTTTCTTGAGGATCTTGCGCTGGATTCCTAGGTCCCATAAGGCTTGAAGTTCCTGGTCGGGTCTAGGGCGTATTGCATACCGCTGCGCCCCCGCAGTAATGAGATCTTGAGGAGTCTGGGATAGGTGTGGCGTCGGTGAGAGAGCTTCGACAGACAAATCCGCCGCACTGTATGTAACGACGACGCTTGTTAAAGGCGCTATGACTTCACGGTGGTCTGAAAGAGATCCCAAGTTGGGCAATGGATGCACGGCCATGCTCACATAACAATCGTTGTTACCATGAAGAGCTTATTTGCATTTCTCGTGGAACAAGATCCTTTTTTGCTCCAAAAAGCCAGAATGACAGCCTCGTCGTGGCGATGCTAGCATGCCGAGCCAGCAACGTCAGGGTGGGGGGACTAAGTCGCGGAATCATCGACTTGTCGTGCAGCATCATATCGGGAAGCACTGTAAGTCTGCTCATTTGCCGAATCAAGAGTCATCGATGATATCCCTTCCCATCCTACTTAACGTCTCCTCGACTTCGAACGGCACCACCGGTCCCACGGTCCGTCTTCCCGTCTTCCCGTCTTCCCGTTAGCGCTACAAACGCCAAGACCTTGTCTAATAACCCTCTAGTGTAGAGACTTTCTCACCTGTTCCGACAATTGGAGTATTTCACGATACGACTTCATTAGGTCCAGCCCATTTGAATCTAACTACGGTCGCGATACTGCAGTGATATAAAATATTGTAAGTGTACTTTAAGTATAAGTAGGTACTCGAGGAGAATAATTGCGCTATTTGCGCACTTGTCCGAAAATGGCCTCCCTCTTTACAAATCTCTCTGTGCAGCCCATACTGTCTGTTCGAACCACTGGGGAACCCTGGTGAATGAATAGCTTGCTGAATGAAGACTGCGTCTTTGCTCTAGAGTTAGTGCTGTTCTAGGTTACACTTGACGAATCGGAGAAGAAGGCTCCAAAGCTCGGTACACTGTCGAACAAGGCAACCTCCCTGTCTAGTCGATGCACGCCTGCCCCCCTTATAGTATAGCAGCGACACCCACAACCCCCATCATACCGGCACCGACAGCCATCACCGCAGCAGTCACTTGAGCGCCCGCACCCCCTGAACTTGGCTTTGTGCTTGTCGCCGTCGCCGCTGTCACTTTACTTGAGCTCGAGCTCATACTGGTCGACGTTGCGCCACTAGCACTCGTACTCGTGGATTGTGGAGAGCTACTCGCTCCAGTCGAAGATACCATACTGCTTCCGCTCGCTGCGCTGGTGAGAGCGGTCATAAGGTCTGTGGGGAGACTGGTGTCGGTGCCGACGATGGAGTTGAGCTGGCTGGATAGGGAGGCAGGGATGAAGACGGAGCCGAGAGAGCTGGGGTTTGCAAGGGCGGCAGAGCCAATTGACGAACCAAGGCTTTCAGCGGCGGAGGTTTGAGAAGGGGTCTAGGGTTGTTATCAGTCTTTGGGGGAAGAGGGATTGGTGGAAAAGGGGGAGGTAGGTGGACTCACCAAGCCTAGGTCGCCGATAGAGCTCACGAGGTTGTCGCCGGATTGAGCTGAGGCGAGGGTAGTGAAGAGGCAAAGGGCAAGGGCTGTGAAAGTTCTGGAATGCATGTTTTGTGGGTCTGGGAGAAGTATAACTTTTGTCAAGAATAACGGATCGGAAGACAAGATGTCAAGTAGATGTAAGGAGGATAATCGAGGACTAAGGTATACGTTGTGGGAAAAACAGAAGTGGAAGGAGATGAGAACTGTCCTGTTTTTATCGATATTTGTTTCACAGCGGCGCCCTGCATGGAACCTGCTGGGGTGGCAACGATTACATTCTTCGGCGAAGCTTACTGTACAGCTCACCTCGTAACAGCATCGCCGTCCTTCAAGTGTCAAAAATAGATGCCACGACCCCTTCAAGGAGAACGACTGGTGACCAAATGTTACGAGTCAGCACAGCCCAACTGTAGCTCGCGCTTGTCTAGCATACATGTAGGTAGACGCGCTTCGGTTGCTTGGCGCCAAGAGGAGGATTAAATCTCCGACAGACTGCGCCTACCTGCTCCAATACTAACATCCACTACTGGGACTTGCCTCATTGTTTAATGTTGCTTCATAGCCTTCGGCTCATTTCGGGCTTTGTCTGTTGGTTATCTTGCTGTTTGTTAAGGTCCTCTCTTATGTCGAAAATGTAAGTAATCCTGCAAATCCTCTTGTGACTTCAGGTACACGTACTCCTCAATGCATTGTTTGATTTTGCTTCTCTGTAAATGTATAAGTCTTTGCTCGTCCTTGTGGCCACTCTCCTAGTTTCCAGTTCTGCAGAATATGCCTACGGAGTTGATCACTGGTACTTTCTGCGATACAGTCTACCTCCTGGATCGGAATTGACGTCCCTGTCGGGGGAATTGGTAGTCCCCGCCTTGAGACCGGTCGATGAAGGCACCTACTATGTCTGGCCAGGTTTGCAGACCGAGAACTTTGATGGAATCTATCAGAACGTCTTGCATGGCAACGGTACCGACCACTGGGACTTCTATGGTGGCTATTGCTGTAATGCTCCTTACCTGCCCTGGGGTCATAATTTGGAAGCCGACAAAGGAGAGATTCTTTCATTCAGTAATATAAAAAATGCTACCTCCTGGAGGACCATCGACAAAAGAGAGAAGACGGGAACCAATGCCGTCAATGACTTTCCAGAGCTAAGTGCGTGTGCTCTTTGCGATTACGTCGAGTATGCTTGATAAAATCATGCAGCTCTGATCATGCAGCTCCGGGTCCTAGTTGCTAACCAAGTGCTTTCTTCGATTAGTGAATAAAACCTTTACTCGGCCAGTCTTCGCAGTTGAGCTGTATGACCCTGCAGATTGGGACTTCGGCCCTGTAACTTTTCAAAACATTGTCATTGTACGTTGAACACCTATTATATCTCCATATGCGCGATCTCTACATCTCCATTCTACAACGATGACTATGTTGACACGCAACCAGACAGCCACGGGACAGAACACCAGCTGGTGTAACAACGACCCAGAAGACTACTCCAATGCAGTCAATTACACCGTGACTGGTGCAAGGGCGACCGCAGACAGCACAGGAGTCACCTGTCTTATCGACAGTGTTGTCCTGCATAATCCTCAGAATGGGACCACGGCCTCGACAACACCAGCAACTATACCAAAAACAGCACCAAATCATAATGGAGCTGCGAAGATGGCACCTTCAGTATATACTATTATTGGCTCATCATCGGTAATAGTGCTGGCCGTCATTGAGTCTTTTGTGTGGCCATGGCCATGGTCATGAGCAAACGGTATGCACACCACAGGCATTTGTTTACAAGGTGGAAGGAGAAGCACGACAGTATCCTGAATCATCCAAGAAGTGGAATGCAGTCAGGGGCTGGAGCTAGTGATAGCCGCGTTGTACATAATCGAAGGGCGATCTGGGTCGCTCTTGGTTCCCATAACCAGACAATCTGTGGGCGGAGACCAAAAAGCCTATTTCATCACAGTATAGAATCCCCGTCATCCGTAACACTTGTCGAAACAACCGCTCGAGAATTATTATCGGTATTATTTCAAGTAGGCTATACTCATAACAACTCTCACCTGCTTTGTGACTTGTCAGACGTTGAATTGTTCGCTGCACCACACCTCTCACGTGACTTCCTCCTGATCAGGCGTTCCGACGGAACCGACGATCAACTCTCAGCCGCAGCTCCGCCTCCTCAGGATTTGTTTCACAAGACGCACCCATATGCAAAGGCCCTATACCCCCCATAGCCTTGAAATGCGGACGTCGCGTCGCATTGCATGGCGACCAGAATGATCTACCTCGAGGACAAGGCTCACATTATACAGATTTTTGATACGGCTCAAAGTCAGTCATGACTTTTGGCCTGGCTGCACAGCGCCCGTTCAAGCATCACCCTAGGTGACCCACGCGCTTTCACGATTCTTTTCTGCTGAGGCTAGGTGGTATGGTACATTCAGCTCTGTCCATTGTCTTATCATTGGCCTTCCTTAGATGCATGTTCATCCTGCGAAGACTTTGGCTGAGGCACGGCCCCCAATGGGAAGGGCTGAATCCCACCCAAATTACCTCCGTAATGTGGCACACCTATATGAGGCCTGATGCCTTCCTCCTGAGACCAATTGCTGTAGCTGACCTGTCATCTGTAGTGTACAAGGCTGTGGGTATCAGGCATACACTGCCTACCTCTCCGCTGGTCTTCCGTTTTTGTTTTATAAACTCTCTCTCTTTCTCTCCCAAGTCCACACCGATTAGAAACCGCATGTTCCGGAAACACACCCAGAAATAATACACAGAATATTCAACACCCAGAGATTACACCCCACACATTCTTCTACCATGTCTTGGAACAACTCCCTCTTCGACTGCTTCGACCCGCTCGGATCCTGTATGCTCTTTCCCCCACTCAACCAACCACAGAACATTGATCGATCGTAACCCTTAGGCTGCCTCGCAACATGGTGTCCCTGCGTTATCTACGGGAAAACCCGTGACCGTCAAAAGAACCCGGGTACAGACAGCCCCAGCGGCTGCAATGGCAGCGTAAGTCACCAAACCCATTGTTCTCCCAGGATGCCCTAAGTTTCTCAATGCAGCCTCCTGCCACTCTCTTTCAATGGCATCACTGACATGTTTCCTCCAGTGCTGCGGCTGGTACTGCCTCGCTAACTGCGCCCTCGCTCCCTTCCTACAATGCTCGAACCGCGGCAAAATTCGAAACAAGTACAACATCGATGGCAACCCCTGCACCGACTGCCTGGTCTCATTCTGCTGCACTTGCTGCGACTTGATCCAGCAGGACAAGGAGGTTAAGGAGAGGGAACAGGCGGCGCCGGCGGGATATCAGAGGCCCCCACAGATGATGTATACGCAGCCGGCGTAGCAATTAGAGGGGGATGTGGAGAAGGGGAGGGTGAGGAGCAGCAAGAGGATTAGTGTCCTTATGGGCATGGGGGAGTTGGGGATTGTAGGTAATTGAGCGAGGCGATGGGTTGGCTTGCTGTGCTGCTCGTACGTTGGACGTTTGAGAATTGGAGGGTGCACTCGATCGCAATTACTCATATCATCACCGTACTCTGAGTTTGAAGCACTCGCTTTTGCGTTTTCTTATCACCTCTGCTTGAAATCCGTCCCATCAAAAGTCTTGGCACTGACGTACCCAAACTCTACGCGTCTTCCGCCTCCTGCACCCCAATTGCCATTCGCCACCAGCACCACCCTCCCCCCCCAACATTCCTACCTTAGCGTCTCTCCAACTCTCCAACCCCCACCACCCCTGACAATGCCTCGCGGCACCAGAAAATCCAACGATGAGCCCACACGAGGTACGCGCCCCCCCCCCCTGCCCCAACCCCAAACCTCACATCCCCCCCCTGCATCGCACCCCAAACCTAACTCCCAACGAGGCAAAAAACGCCCCTCCGCCTCCCACACCGAAGCCTACCTCTCCGACGACGGCTTCGTAGCCGATGGCTCCCATGACGGAGGACCCAAGAAGAAGACCAAGACGGCGACAAAGAAACCCCGTGCACCACAGGCGAAGGTCAAGTCGGGAGAGGAGGAGTCTTGGGAGGTTGGTGTGCCCCTTGCGTGTTGGGGAAGAGTGGGGCGGGAAGGGGAGGGGAAGGGGGAAGGGGGAAGGGGGAAGGGGGAAGAGGGGTGGTATTTGAGGGAGGGGGGTGCTTCTAGGGCGAGGCTGCGCTGACGGTATGATGTGGTAGTTGACCGACAAGCGACGCGTGCAGATCTCGGAGTTCAAGGGCATGCAGATGGTTGCGATCCGGGAGTTTTATGAGAAGGATGGGGAGATGCTGCCGGCGAAGAAGGTATGCCGCCTCCCTACTCCCTCTAATTGCCCCCTTTCTTCCATAGCTTGTTTCTTCCGCTCTGCTTGCAATTCGCCTTACCTCATTCCTACTCACAAGCCCTTTCATCTCTCCATATCCCACACCCTGGTGGGTTGGTGCAAAGATTCCGTATTGACAGCCTCAGGGCATCTCCCTCACAGTCCCACAATACAACGCCCTCGTCGCCCTCCTCCCACAGATCGAGACCTCCCTTACTGCCAAAGGCGAGAGTGTCGTGCGGCCGGACTACGACGGGACAGCCGCGCCAGCGGCACCCAAAAACAAACAAGCCGAAACAGCGGGGGAAGAGACAGACGGAGAAGAAGTGGGAGCAGATGAAGAGAAGACGGAAGGGAAGAAGAACTTTGAGGCTACGAGTGAGGAGGAGGAGGAATAGCCTAGATCTAAGTGAATGGATCATTGTGTGGAGTGGTATATGGCTTCTCAGCCTGGAGTGTGTGGTATTGGGCGAGGATTTGGGGGTTATGTGTGTGAGGATGCTTTTGAGTGGGTGGTGCGCGGATGATACCCTGCTTGTAGTTGCATACTATGGGAGTTTTATTAGTTTTCTGCAGACTCCACTATCTGCTTGATAAAGCTCGCTTGAACAGCTGTCGGTCACTATCTTCTGATTCGCTCCGCTGCTTGTGTTCTTGTATGGACACACATGCTGGCACCAAGAACCTTGTTCCCAAACCATTACGGCGCTTGCTTCTGGGAACTTCAACATAAGCGTTGTTGATAGACCGGAGAAATCTTCGGATTGAGCATCTACCATTGTGAAGGAAGCTGATTCATAGCCATTCACAGTAATTACGCATTTCCTGTCTCGCTCTACGAGTATCAAGTAAAGTGTACTTCCCAGGACGTCGATCAGGTGTTAGTTGACGCTCAAAGGGCGGAAGTGCTGGCAATATAGAAACTATAGGATATTCTAGGACGAGAGCTTGTTCCGACCGAAACTTCACTGGTAGGGATCTAAAGCTTCCCAAATCCAAACTCGTGTTCGAAAGTGAGTTATAGACGAGTGGTACAAAGTGATCAGAGCAAGGGCGGCGTGCTGGAATGGTCGTATAAATGAGTTGTTCATCCTCGATTGCCCAGAAAAGCGGCAGGCACTCCAATCTCCACACGCCTTGTTCTTGTCTGTACTCTCACACCGAAGCAGCCACTGGAGTTGAAAGGTTAGCGTCACAATTGAAGCGATGTGCAATTATACAGCCCTGCTCATTTTCAACGCTTTGGTAGTCTCACATATCAATTGTAGTTTCTTTTATGAGATCGGTGTACCTTGGAACACCGTATGACTTGGATTAAACAAGTTAGAAACTTGGTTATGATACCTGTGAGACGGCCCCGCGAGTTCAGATCTCCAACCTCCAGCTGTGCTTGGTCTCTAAATGGACGTAGATGCTGCGACGTTTGCTTTGAGGCACCTTGATGAACCGACGCCCCTTGGAGAGAGCTCTATCTCGAAGGGTCGCTACGCTGACGCCGCACCGGGAAAGACCTCAGGGATGCGATAGCGGACTGTAAATTAAAGCGAGGGAATTGGGGAGGTCTGAGGCGGATGAGAGTCATTGTGTGCGGGATTTAAGGCGGGTGCCGCGGCCGCTTCCTTGACGTCTGGGAGGACGGGAGTTGAGCATAGAATTTTTACTGGTTACGCAAAGGATAATTCGTTCCGTAGTCCTCATTGAGGGTCTGCGGGGGAACCGAGATCACTCTGTGCTAATCAGGCAAAAGCGATCCGAAGTCCAAAGGGGAAATAAGTTGACTCAGTACAGCATCCGCCACTTCGTGTCGGCGTGTAATCAACGAAGAGATTTGCGTTCGAGCATTGTTCTATGCCGTAGCGGTGCTGTTCGAAGCGGTATCGTTTGAGCCAGCACTTATGGACGCCGAACCATTCGAAGCAGCAGAGTAATGCGTCGGCGGACACACCCCCGTGCACACCTGGCTCGCAATATAATTGACCGTCAAAATCCCCTCCGTATCCGGATCATTGTCCCCCGACAACGGCACGCTGCCACAAAGGGTGCAGCCGTGCGCATGCAGCTCCGCCAGCTTCTGCTTGATGAGCGTTCCGTTGGTGCCAGCCGCCGAGACGCTACCCTGCGTGAAGGCACAGATCCCGCCGAGGAAGTATTCGCCTTGCGGCAGGCAGAGGATGTGCGCGCCGGGAGCGTAGATGTCGGTGTCGTGGATGGGGCCGCAGATGAATGGGGGAGATTCGCAGATGGCGGTGGTGCCGTTGGCGAAGGCGACGAAGATGGAGATGATGTCCGGGTTTAGAGAGGAGGGGCCGTATTGGCAAAAGGCGGAGCCGCGGCAGTTGATACCAAGGGCGAAGGCGGTAGGAAAGACGAGTGAGAGGAGTAAGAGCATCATGGTGCTTAGGATGGAAAAGAGTGAGTTGTGAGATAGACTAAGGCTTGAGATAGACTATGGTTTAAGATAGACTAAGGTGTGGGACAGTCCGGGAGAGAGTAGAATACGAAGGAGACAGGACGCAAGAGAGGAATTTGAGCATGATGGTGCTCATAACTCAATGACGAGCATTGCGGTGACGGTAAAGCACTTAATTGGGAAATAAGAGCGATAAGAGGAAGGGGTAAAGACATATCAGGTAGAGTGCGCCATTAGAATATCTGCCTCTGGCGCGCCAAGGGCTGCTTCAAGCGCCTACATGGCAGCAACATCCTAGCCTTATCTACAGACCTTTACCAGGTATAAGCCGCCGTAGGCAATCGAGTATTGCACCTGCTCGAATGTAGGAATAGATGTCCACCTCGACATACGTCAACTAGCTTGATGTTAGCAATGAATCAACGCGAGATCCCTTACAACTCCAGAAGTAGCTTCTCTAGACACAAGGCGATGGGTTTTTCTCCCCTTCGACCGTGCAGGGAGGTATGTAAGAGAATCATTATAATCCCTATGGAAGAAGACAAGCGTACGTCTATCCCCTATCATAGCCATGGCTGGCTAATCTTCACGATCCTGACGTATTTTCCATAGGTAGAACGAAGAGGGTGCACGGGACATCACAGGACCATCAAAACTGCTTGGTAGCATCCGCTTTCTTCGCTGTGGAAAGTGCTGTGATATTACTTATAACTCAGGCTGAGCAACACAACAATCTGGGAGCGCATCCGCTATTTGCAAGACTGAAATCGTTTTGGTATGAATGCAGTACAGTGACGAGACAAAGGGAGTATATGGGATAGTATTAAGGGTGATGTGGAAGGAGAGAAAAGAGTGAAGATTAAGAAGAATTTCAACTTTATATCCCTTGGAAGGTCTATGATCAGAAATCAGAATGCTATCAACCTCGATGGGGCTTAGAGTAGTTCCGCCGGGATCCCTCGGGCCGCAGAAGCCATTCGATGTAAAATGTACGGAGTATTTACAATTACAGCCATTATCTGTCTATTCATTGACAGCCCCAACCGATCATAGAGATTGCCTTCCCAAATTTAGAAGCTCTCCTTACTTTTCTTCGCCGCTTATGGCGACCATGTTCGGCGCCTTGAATCGCTTCATCTCCCGCCTTGACTCCGATAGTCCAACTCAGAGCTCGCGGAATGGCCAATCCGCGTCAGGTTTCCAGGTGCTGCGCAATAAAAATCTTGAGATACCCATTGAGCCTTGGTATGACTACGTAAGTGGTATCAACGGCCGACAGATTGTAGATCAGCCTCCTCTCTCGTTGTACTTGGACTTGGCTGACATAGTTGACAGGATAGCTCCGACCCGAATCTCTTCGCGACTGAGATCCGGAATTGTGCTGGCAGTAATGCGACTATAGATCTCTGGAGTGCCAAGGTTTGTATTCTTCTGCATCATGCCCTCAGAAACTTGGCTGAGACAGCGGACGAACAGGGTCAACGCGTACGAACCCTCTCCATCCCCGTCCCCAGCCCCTCGCCTACCCTTGGCTTGACGCTCCAGTACGCCCCACTCGCCCTTACAGAGAATGTCTGGCACATTCTCGATGTCACTCCATCCTCACCTGCCGATCTCGCTGGCCTCCTCCCCTATGGCGACTACATTGTTGGTACACCAGAAGGTGCTGTACATGGAGAAGCAGGTCTAGGCGAATTGGTTGAGGATTATCTTGGACGATCGTTGCGACTATATGTCTACAACCATGAATACGGCGTCACGCGAACAGTGGAGATATTGCCTAATCGGGGTTGGGGAGGTACGGGTGCATTAGGATGCGTGCTGGGCTACGGGGCGTTGCATCGGTTGCCAGCCCCGCTGAGTGAGCCACCGGCTGGGCCAGGGGAGACGTTGTTCGAAACAGCAAGGTTCAGCAACGAAGAAGGCCGGCCGACCTCGCGTTCGCCCTCGATACCGTACCAGCCATCGCCACAACAGCAGGCAAATGACTTCATGGTGCCGGCAGCCATGGATCTGCCCCCACCTTCAGGTCGATCAGCACCGACTTCTCTGGCTCCCCCACGAATAGCTAAGAAGACGAAGATTGCAGGAAAGGAGAGGAGCGGATTTGATGATATGTTCGAAGAGGGGGAGCAGAAGAGTAAAGAGGAGGATTCTGCGCCCAGTGCAAAAGCCGCGCCACCACCCCCACCTCCGAAGTCTGGGATAGGGCCCCCTCCGTCCGCGAAAAGCCCATCATCGGTGACTGATCCGGCAGCTGACCCTCAACTCACGGAAGGGTCTGAATCTGGTGAAGGGAAAGATGCATAGGACGACGTAATATCTCAGACACCTGAATGATGAAGAAGAAAAATTAGGCTCCGCAATCATGGCCGCGGTTTATACTCATGGTTGGACAGAGTATGGTGTCGCTCCAATGGATTGTACTGACGTTGCGACCGTAAAGACATGCTACCAGCTACATCCTAGGCTCCTAGTAGCGCTTCCTCGCTCGGCCCGCTACCGTCCCAGCTCAGTAGTGTTACACATCGCCATTACTGGCCTCTCCGTGCGCCCGAATCATTGAAACCCAGCTCCTGTACGCTACATTCAAGCTCCCCAAAGATCCCCAATTCCGAATCCATAACCAATACTTGTGTGGCAAAGGTCCATCTACGTTCGATGACTATTTTTTCTAGCTCATCGAACACCTCGATAGCCTTTAGCAGCTTCATAGCGGAGTTTGGTGAAGCGATCAAGGCTACGTTGTTGCGGCGCCATGTCCTGGCAGGCATGCTGATGTCGCCGTGGAGGGTAAACATTCGGACGATATATGCTGTTGCGTCTTGCAAGCATCCGTATATGTCTCCTTCGGGGAGTCGATCGCCGTAGTCGGTGAGGAAGAGGGTGATGTCTGAATGGGGGATCGGAAATTGAGTCGGCACCTTTAAGGCGTGTGGATGTCTGCTATCGACGTAAGACTAGGCTCCTCGAGAGAGCGCACGGATTACCCACGTCGCATTCAGTCTCCAGAAGGTTTCTCCATCCAGAGTCAGGTTTGATTCCGTTGCTGCCAGCAATACAGGCTTGGGGATGGTCGCTGCATGTGCGAGCCCCCATAACAGAGGGAGGAGCCAAAATAGAAACACCACCATGATTCGCCTTTTCCTCCTCGCGTTCGCCGAGACTTTGCAGGTGCAAAGAATGAAGTGGCGATTGTTATTTTCGGTTCTTACAGACACCGCAAATAGCTCAACGCGACTCGCGTTGAGCCGATAGACTCGCTTCTTAGGACCCACATACTTCTGGCGCAACTTGGCGCCAGTATCTACTGAGTCACTTTGGGTGTCATACAAGGGCACGCGTGATTATCAGCCCTGAACGCACAAGAAATGACTGGGCTTGGGAACGGCAAATGCTTCTCTTCTCTCAGATTACCAATCCTCGAGTCCTTGGCTCTCTATACCCATGAACGCCAACAAGCAATCGCAGAGCGACCGTTAGACTCACGAGACCGCGGACTCCGTACACCGTCGCTCCTCAGCAATATCATCGTAAAAGCCACTTATGTAAATTCTGTCGAAGATGGAAGACAAGAATTACAGCCCAGTGATGCGTCATCGCAAAAGACTTACGAGTGTCTAATGGCGAGTTCTCAGTAATGGTTCGCGTTGCATTTATCACCACGCTTCTTCCTCACTGTTCCTTCCAATTCTCCCCACTCCTGAGTCTTCCAGCGTTCAGAGCTTAAGTACCGTAATGCTTGATTGTCAGCTCGATTCCACAAGCTAGACAGCCACGTGCGAAGATATCGAACAGGAGAACATTTCTTGTAATTTCTCTTATCATAAAGAATAATTCGAATTAGCTCGATCTAGCTTTCTCCACATTTCCCCCTTTGTCTATATTTTTTGCATCATATCTTGGGAGGCACGATCTATCCGTGTACAACTATGTACTACTTCCCTTCGAGTGGATTCCGCTGGGGTTCCTTCCAAATGTGATCCATACAAAACTTTAGGATCCTTTGTTCTCGCTCTAGTATGCTGATGCAGGGTTTGATAACGGGCTTGGGATTCCCGGATGTGGAGATTCTCGTACCACGGGAGATTCGAGCACATCTCCACCCTTCTCCAAATCCACCTTTGCCCAGAATAAGTATCCATAGCTTGGTTCTCTGTACTCTTCAAGCATCCCTATACCCATCAAGGCTAGAAGGTAGGTTCGTGTAAGGCTTGTGGCGGGTTTGCGCTACAAGGTGTTTAGGGTAAGAGGGAAGGTCCACCACCGTAGCTACTGCCGGATCCACTTCATACAACACCTTGATGTGGATTCTCGTACCTCTGGTTTGGGCTACAAGGTGCCAAAGGCGAGAAGCGCAGCTTCCACTATCATAGCTCCTCCACTGGCGGATCCACCCTGCGCAACACTCCCTGCCCCAACAACATCTCGACCACAAACAGCTAGAACCCTCTCTGCCGTTCCTCCCCACTTCGCACTCTTTCTCTTCTTCCCTCTCCATTCCTCCCTACAAATCAAGCTTCCAACCACCACCTTCCCTCCTACCACCAACAACCAAACCCAATCCCCCCCAAAATCAAACCCAGCACCCCAACGCCGAAGCATGCACCTCTCAATCCTCATCCTCATCCTCGCCGCACGAACAGCCCCTCTTGCAAACGCCTACATCGGCACCCTCTACCCCTGGACCCTCTCCGGCGTCGGTTCCTGCGGCACGCAGCTGAACGCGCTTGATTTGAGCGTCGCGCTGTCGAAGGTGATCATGGATAGCGCGGTTGGGAGAGGGCGTGTGTATCCCCCTCATGCTTCCTCCATCCCCTTCGCCCGTATCCATCCATCCATCTGTACCCACCAAAAACACTTCGCCACATCCGCCAGTTCCCCATGTCAGGCCTTCTCAGACTCCATAGCTAGTCTTTACCTGGTTACTTGGATCACGCGAGTCCCAGCTAAGAAACGCACAAAGTCTGCAATCACTCCATCAACCTCACCATCCCCGACGCCACGACGCCTATAAGCCATATTTAAGCCACGATCGTGGATACGTGTATTGAGTGCGCGGAGGGGGGCATGAAGGTTGGGAGACGGTCTATCGCATGTTGGCCGGAGCGACGGGTTTATCGGGCGAGAAGGCGGAGGGGGTGGAGTGGTGCTTTGAGTAGGGGGGGGGGTTGATACGGGGTGAGGAGAGGAGGTTGGGAGTTGGGGTGGTAGGTTGGGAGGTTAGGGGGTTGCGATTGGGGATGTGGAGAATGGATGATGGGGGAAGGGTGGTTGGGGTGGAGGCTGTGTGGTGTTGGGTTGGGAATTGGGGGGGGGATAGATGATTGGGATATTGTAGAGGCATTCCATACTAGCATCAGAACTTAGACATGGAGGGGAGCTGGAATTCGGGACTTGAGATCCGCATGCGTTTGCTACGTTGTTGTCGTTGTCATCAAGAAACCGCTTAATTAAGGATGAAACCTGCTTCGAAACCTTTATACTGCTCCAGATGCTTACTCGCCCGATCTTTTGATCTTACCATAGGCGGGCCAGTATGCATCTAACCCCTTATATTTCTTGAGCGTCACTCTTGATGAACACATCTCATCAGATGAAAGTAAGTACGAAACATATCTATGATGCGGAGATTGCGCAGAAGTCATCGCCAAAAGCTACACATGCCTTTGCCGTCTCTACATGTGAGCGGATTGGTTCGAACGAGTAGTCGGTGTGAAGATGTTTGCGTGGCTTACGGTTTCGAAAGTCGAAGATGGTATAGAAAACGCTATGGTCTTGTGACGAGTACAGTGCGGCTGCGAAATGAGGTGTTGGAGGGGCGCTGGCTCTGTGTGTGGGTTTTGTTATTAGGATTGTCTCGATTCTCTCGGTTGCACTGGACGATAAGGATTGGTGAAGGTTGAGCCAGTCGTTGTGAGATTATGGCCTTCAGAGACTGTACCTCGGGAATTGTCTGAAAGTTCCGGGATAGCCGCCGGGAGTTCGCCAATTCGCGAGGAGGGCATGAGCTGGCGTCGATGAGAAAGCAATCACGCCCAAGACCCATCAAACAGTCCATATCGGTTACCTTTAACATCCAGGACCTCCGCAGCCTCAACAGCTCCCTCTCCAACGCTGCATAAATAAGTCTCCAATCCCATCTCTCCGCTACCCATGTCTTCAACCCATACCGCTGAATGAAGAGCGATTCATTATTTTGACTCGATCCAGCTTATAGGCCCCTTTGTTGGGTGTCTAGCTTGAGTTCGGTATCCTGACCGGGTGTGTGTGAATCTCTGCGTTGGAGGTATTGAGTTTGGGTTTGGTAAGTTGTGTGGTTGGTAATCGTGCATGTGAAAGGTTGACGAATGCCCGGAATGGGGTGCTTGAGAAGCAATTTAGTGCGAATGCTAGATGGCGGAGTGGGAGAGAAGGGTGCAAGAGTTGTTCTGTAAAGAGATATTAGAGAGTCAAGATAACGACGATGTGAACAAGGTATTTAGAAAAAGACAAACCAAACAAAAACTGAATGACTGTGTCCAGAATCGAACCCCCAACCTGCGAAACAAAGAAAAAACACACGCAATCGATTTATCGACGATGAGCCCTGATCATCAGGTCGACGAGCAACTGAACTTGGCGGTTTTATCGACATTTCGACTGATACTCAAAGCCTTCCTCGACTGTGTTATTAATTAACCTTGAATTGTCTGATATATACTGCAAACAGAGCCGCGCAAAATGTGGCCAACGCAGCAGGCAGTATCTCACACGCCTCTACTCCGCGCACTAGACTCAAGACGCCTTGTTGGTCCTGGGGTTTGTGCTAACGCCAACTCACGTGCAACACTGCCTCTTTACTGTCAGGATAGCCAGAGCCCGTGGAATCATCCAGAGCACTCCTACCTGCTTCGGTCATCGCGCTGGTATCGGCACCGTATTCGACATTTTCGTACGTAGACTCGTTGTGGTAGTGGTGGAAGATCCCATCAGAGAAAGCCGACAGAAGAGGCATATCGTCTACGACATCCACACTCACGTTCCTCCCAAGTAGCCACCGAGCACATTCCCGCATAATTTTGATCTCGAGACTCGAGGACCTGGGAGGCGTTCCTCCACAGCTCCTACGAGCTTCGTCAATGTCACTGTGAGCCAGCTGAGATCTCAAGATGCAGCACGCAGCTTTGCGCAATAGCGGGTTGCACTATTCAAGGACTTGCCTTTGGATTGGTAGTGGAAAGCATAGGCATAAATGCGTTGGGGACGGGGTTATTCCATTACTAAAGACTGTCAAAGTCTTGCTTCTCGCATAAGAGGGAGAGTACTTGTTTCAGAACAGCTGCTCGAGGCTCAAAAGAGGAAAGAAGCAGCGGAATGTGTACCCACGAGTCTTTTATGATTTTGGGTAGCCATCAAACCTCTGCAAACTTCGGGTACTGAAGATTTCTTCATGGCACCGCGATAACATAAAGAGATGGTGCTTCGTTGCATTCGAGAAAGCCACCCACCCACGATCTTGTAAATATCGGACAGTGTAACGACACCGAAACACGAACTCTTAATCTATCGTAATCGACCATTAAAAGTCGGGTATCGTCTATGCCCCAATGGCCGTCCCTAGCAAAGAACGCCTTCGCTATGCCGGCCCACATCTTCTGTTGCAATTTTCCTGCCTCGGTCGACCATCGCTAGCGCTTCAGCACTCTCTGTCGAGAAAGCAGTTGCGAAATCATGAAATGACTAACATCTTCATCAGCCCAATATGAGAGATGACTTGCTATACTCGCAATGAGCGAGATGTCGAAGACGCCCCTGCATCAATTAGCGGATCCGAAAAAAAGGGAAATTATGGATAATAGAGCTCGTGCGTGGTTGAAGATGAGTACATAAGACTCGAATCGGTTACTGATCGCGTCAAGCTTGGACTTACTCCTGGATACTGAAGTCAACCCTTCCGTTCGCATTCAAAGCCCTGACTTTTGCTTCTTCTCTTCTCAGCCTCCTCGCCCTTTCGTCGGCCTCCGCCCACTCCGCACTCTCGCCCAAATCGCGACCCTCATCGCTTTGCTGGCTTCGACGCCGTTTCTCGAAGCCCGCGTAGAGAGTCTCGATCTCGGAGTCGATGAGCGTGGGAGGATGCTCACCTGGTTGATCCGGGCCCTCAGTTGAAGATATGGTGGTAGTTTGTGCGGCGCTGTTGACGGTGCTAGTGATATTGGGATTGGGCGAGGTGGGCGTACGCTGAGTCTGGGAGGCTAACAGCGACTGAGGGTCTGTGAGGCCTAAGCTACGATTTAGAAGGCTGCTGGCCACCCCCGTAGTGATACTTGACCAGAAGCCTGAGACGCTCTGGCCAACGCGTGTGCCGATGCCTGAAATGCCTTGGCCTGTGTTGCCGAAAATACCGCGTTTGGTATATGGCAAGGGTTGTGGCTTGAGGCTAGACATCGCTGCAGAGATGAGAGGCTCCATGCGATAAGAGATCGGATCAGCAGGATGGAAAATGTTGAACAATTGATGGCACTTGGGTGACGAGACAGTGATCGAAAGTATGTCAGTATCGCTGTTCTTGCTAGATTGTTCAGCGGAAGGACCTAGGAAGGGATCGGCCAATGTGTCTGGACTATGTGCCGGCATGGCATCAGGCGACTTTCGGCCTTCAATGCGACAACCTTTTAGCATCTGGAAAAGTCCTATAGGAGACCCTAAGCAGTAGAAATCCTCCACCTCGAAGTTGAGAGCAAGCTTGGATGGTTGAATTTGGTCAGCAGAGCTGCCACTCCGCCGAAGTTGCTTCTGTTTTCGAACCAAGCCGGTGGGAGCCTGAGAGACTTCTCGCTGGCGACACAAGATGTCGAAGAGAATGGCAGATCCCAGCGAATGACCAACCATGCTGACCTTGCCACGGAAATCTGGATTGCGCTGTAAGAAGAGCTCACATACCCGGTTGCATTCTCGTTGCACGATACTCGCAATGTGCTCCCTGTAGGCCGACTGGTATAGAAGGATATCAAGAGCCAAATCCGTGATTAGATTACGGATGGCGGGCACTCCATCGACAGTGATGTCGTCTAGACTTGGGTATCTCTCATCCTCACCGAATGTATCTGCATCTGTAAGATCTTGCTCCTTATTGTTCTGTTTGAAGCTCTGCTTCGGAAAGTCCAACAAATGCCGCCATACAACCGGTAATACTTGGATACGGCAATTCTTGGGTAGTCGGTCGACCTCATTGTTCAGGGCCTGCAGGTCAGGGGAGTTGGCGTATACACTTTTTAGTGTTTTACGCAGGACGTTAACATCGTGGATGAAGTTGATACTTTCCATGCGCAAGCCGAGTCTTTGGCCGATGCCGTGGGTGACAAGAATGAGGTGCTCGATCTCTCTAACTTGATCAGCCTCATCAGTATCCTTGTAATCTTCTCGCATTTCGTCTTCATCACGCTTGCGGACTGCCTCTTCCTCTTTCGCTGGATCCTCAAGCTCTGGTGACGAGATAAAGGAGGACATCTGTCTTTCAAGTTGAAGTAATCGAGGCTCAGATTCCGGATCAGTGGCGTCAGCTTCTGGGTCGGGTTTTGCATCATCTTCGAGTTTCGGAGAGACGGATGGCTGCTCTTTTTGCTTCGAAGCGGATTCAGGATCGAGTTTGCCAGGACTGCTATCTCTCTCTGTCTTGGCTGTCTTGCCGTCTTTGACTTTGGTGGCTTCTACATGGCCACGGACTACTTTGACGCCACCAAGATGCCCGCCCCCAGCAATACGTTGATATACCGTGCTGCTCATGCGAGACAAGAAGTCGTCAGTGAGAATCCATGCCACCGTGGCGTCTTGATATGTCACTACAGAATTCATGTATTGGCCGAATAGACGTTGGGTTTGCAGCTGGAATCTTGCCGTGACCGTAGTTTGAGCATTCGACATATCTTCTTGACTTTTACCCTGCAGATCGTCGGATGATAACTTCTTGACAGGTTTCGACTCAGCGGGTCCGTCATTGTTACTGGCAATGGCGCGATTCATGGACACGGGCCTCGCCTTAGGCTTCGCATCCGATACAAGGACAGGTTCTGGAGTATATCGCCATGGCGTAAGCCTGAGATAGCCTTCTTCCAACTGGACTGCCAGATTTTCATCGCAAGGGCGTAGTGTAGAGCCTTCTTGGTAGAACCAACTACCTCGCCGTACATCGTAGATTGGGCCTAGCCAATACGTAGGCGCAAGCTCGCGCTGTTCGACATCAACGTCGAAGAGAAAGTCCTCATTGACGGGGACCTTGACGGGGCCTCCCTTCTCCATACCCGAAGCATCATTGAAGCTTGTATTCTTCTTCGACCCGATGCCACCCAAGTCTGACACCGGAGGCCTATCATTGGCCAGGCCATTGTCGGTTGCTGCTCCCTCCCCGGGGTCTGAAGCTTCTGTCTCGAGCAGCTTCTGGAAAGCCGTCTCTATAGATCGAGAATCGCTGAAAGAGAAGGCAGCATATTTCTTGGGTGGTGGCAGTGGTTTGGCGTCTTTGGGAGGTTGATCTAAAGGCCGAGGCTTCCGCTTGGGCACCTGGCTTCATGGGTGAGTACGAGACCGTTGGCTTGTGCCAGAATGCACGTGAAATAAGATACGGATATACATACATCTACCGCGTAGAACCATCTGATATTGGTTTTCGGACAATCGAAGGGGTAGTCTTTCCGACTCAGGCGATGGCGATGCGTGACAGTGTGATCAGCACCCTGGGACTGCTCTAATCCCGAGGTTTTCGACGCATCGTTCGTAGCTTGGCCAGGCTTGGGCGTAGTGGACCGTGAGGGCCATGGAGAGATGGAGTCTAGAAAGCCCTTCTGTATCGATGCCATGTTGCCTCCCCGGGCAAACCGGAGAAGACTGAAGCGAGCCAACTTGGAAGGTCATAGGCGGACATTAGTCGGGGCTGTTGTTGTCTTCTGTCGAAATATCCGGTCGAACAAGCGCAACACAGAAGGTACTCGTAAAGTAGCTGACCGATGTCATGCTTGGCACGCCAAGACTTTGGTAGCGGAGATGCGGTCCGATAACGCACCTTACACAGGCAAAGGTACCTGAACCTGCTGATAGAAGAGTATACTACAGCCATTCTTTCTGCGCCTGATGGACTAAGTATGATTTGCTATCACCTCGGATCTCCTATCCTACCCACAATTACGCGCAGGTTTGAGACAGTCAACAGTAACGACGCGATATTTTATCTCCAATCACACACTTACAACCGTACATCTTATGAGCGAATTTATAATGGGCGGCGATAAAACAATCAAGCCGCGTCCTCAAGGACCAAACTCCTGTCGACACCTCCTTCGTGGCAAATCTCTCTAACTAAAGCCCGCAGTTTGGCTTTGCCTCAATAGTTAGATCCTATAAGAAAGATTATGTTTAAACACGTCGCTTCGCGACTCTAATCTTCGATTAAAGTTGATAAATTCTTAATTCTAGCATAAATTCTAAAGTCTTTTTTTAGAAATAGACGCTTAATAAATTAGTTCAACGCTAAATGCGAAGTCTTATTTAGTTTTTATCTACTAATTTTAATAAATAAAACGCGCGCTTAAACATAACCTTTTTATAGAATCTAAGAACGAAATCTTATTTTTTTGTCAAAATAAAGCAAATTAAAATTTAGAATTTATTTTGTTAAAAGCTTGACAAATACAAGATTTTTAAAAATTAATTATAACTCTTCTATTTTATAATATTTTTTTATAAATGTTCGCAATTTAATTAAGATTTTCGATGCATTATTATTGAATTATTATTAACGCAAACATTTAATAAGCGAAGTAAAAAATTACAATTAAGATAAACATTTAATTGCAATTACGAAAAGATGCACAAGTATAAGTTATTATTTATAGTGTAATCGTTGGGTCGAGTCGAACATTTTTTTCTCAACTCGACCCATCCTCTTGGGCCTCGTAGGGTTGGGCCAGGGTTAAGGCGCGAACTCGATCTTAGGATTGAGTTTCGTCGAATCAATGTCAAGAACTTAAGCTAACTTCATCGCGTTAACATTTGCTTATCTTATCTTATCTTATCTATGCGCTAACCTAATTAAGCTAGCATAGAATTCAAGCTAGCCCAATTAGACTAGTGTAGGGTTCACGCTAATCACATATGATTAGCGCGTCACGTGACGTCACGTGATCGAATAAATTAAATTGAACACTCAACGCGCATTCTTCGCCCATCCCATCCTATTAAACTAGGAAATTTGCCTGACCCTAGGGTTAGGGTTGGACGAGTTAACTCGATTGGGTTGAAACTCGACCCAACGATCACACTAATTATTTATTTATTGCTTAATTATCTTGAATTACGAGCTATCTTAAAGAAATTTTAAACACAAAGAAAACGCATTAAATATTAAGAACAAGTTCTTACAATGTTAAAGAAGCGTTGTGCATCTTTGTAATAAAAATTATCTTAAATAATCTTGCTTACTCTTGATCGATTTCTTTTTCGCATTTGAATTAAATTCTTCGTTTTTTAAGTTTTAAATCTTTCTTAAACATTAAGTTTTTGTGCGACGTTTCTTAATCTTATTTGCGATCGCAATAAACTTGTTAACGAACACAATTGTTTCTTCGATTAATTTAATAAATTTAACAATGAGCTTTGTTGTATCTTTAATAAACTTTGTTGTTTCGTAAAAAGATGTCTTAAGAACGTTTATACACAAAATAATTTTAAACTTCTTAATTGTTAATTAATAAAAAAGAGCTTATCTCTTAATTTTAAATTGTTTCGAGAAATAAATCTTGTTAATAAAATATTTTAGATTGTAATAGAATAAGCGTACAAAAAATGTCTTTAAGTCGAAATTCTTAACTTCGCAAAGCAATAAAATATCTTGATATCAAAGATAGTATTATTTTTCTTAATTAAGTTTCAAGATACAATTGTCAAGATTTATAATATTAATGTTGAAAAATTGCTTTGCTAAACTTTCTAGCGATATGCGACAAATGTAGACTAATTGCGTCAAGTTAAATTATCAAGTTCGAGTCAAGTTCTTAACTCGTTAAAACTTGAGTCAAATTAAGATTTTAATATCGAAAAGTCAATTTGAATTACAATGTTAATATTAAGTATTTAAGTTAAGTTACAATGTTAATATCAAGTATTAATCTAGGTTTTCGATTTAATTCGTCAAGATATAAAGCGATTTAGTAGTAGAATTTGTAAACATAAATTGTGTGTTAAATCTTATAATTTTTTTCTTAAAATGTTGCATAGTAATGCAATTAAATAATGCATTTAATTTCTTTAATATTTATATAATAACTAGTTTAATATTATTGTAATCTCTTGATTAGCTTTATTGTTATTAAAAAAAGTGCATATTTAAACAACAATTTAGTTGACACATTTGTTAAAAAAAGTGTATAATTAAATAGCAACTTCGTTAACACATTTGTTCGAAAAAGTGCATAATTAATATATGTAGCGAAACAATACGCTTAATAGATAATGCAACAAGATAATGCAATTAATAAACTATATAATTAAATAACTTGTATTCTTGTTATTTATTCTTAATTTTAATTATCTAAATATAATGAAGACATCTCGATTTCAAAATTTCGAGTATTACGACAAATGTTTACTTTCTATTATTATTATAATAAATTTCTAGATTAATTATTAATTGCGTTATTAATCGCATATTTTTTTGCTAAATAGTCTTACGCTTTGCGTAAATAACAAGTAGATTACTATTTATATATATAAAGTAAAACATTAGTAAATGTCGTAAAAAATCAACGATAATGCAAATAAGTAATACATTTACTAAAAAAAAAGTTAGTTAAAAGCACTTTAATAGTTTTTTAAAGTATTTTCAATGTCGAAGTCTAAATTTTGTAATCTTTATTACTTAATTCGTTCTTAAATTTGTTGTTAAAAGCTTTATTTTAAAGAATTTCTTACACTAGTCTTTCGAAAAATCTCTTGAAAATTAACAAATTCGCAAACTTTTAATATTGACAAATTTCTCTTAGAATTATAGTCTTAGACTTAAATTTACGCTTTTTCTATTGCAAAAACTTAGTTAATAATAACTTGTTGCATTACTTATTTGCATTATTTTTTAAACTTTAAACGTCGTACTTTTAAATAAAGTTTTACTCTTGTTTTTGTTAGCTTCTTTATTGTCGCAATCTCGTAATATTATATTATTACAAGTTAATTTCTCGATTTTTTTTTGTTTTGCATTAAGTATGTTAGCAATTCGCAACAAAGAATGCATTACTTGAATGCATTATTTGTTTATTTAATATACGTTATTATAAAATCGTAAATAAGAAGTTGTTTATGTTAATTATTTAAAGAATTGTATTAACTTAAAGATAATTAAGTTGACAAATAATAATATAATTAAATAATTAAAATAAGTGCTTAATTATATCGCAATATAAGATAAAAAGAATAACTTAATTAGAAGCAATAATGTAATAATTATATTAATTTTTAATTGTAATAATATTAAATAAAGATAAGATTCTTAATTCTAATTCTAATCTTAAGCGCAAAAATATACTTTATAATTGCGACGTTCTTCTTTTTCACAAATTATACATTAGTTAACACAATCTCTAATTATTTATTGCATAGATTTACATAATTAAATAAGAATGTTAATTTGCATTATCTATATGCATTATTATAAAAACTAATCGAAAGCGTAAAATATCGATTCTCTTTATTCTTTCTTAATTAATTGCTAATCGAAATTGTGTCATAATATAAGACGCAAATTAAAAACTATTGTATATCAAATAGAACGCAAATCGAATAATTTTTTATAAACAATTAATAAAGCTTAGAGTTACAAGTGTTTATTAAGAAGCGTTTAAAAACAAGCAAATAAATATAAAGAACAATGTTTAAAACTTAATTATTAATAAGCTAATTAAGAAGAATCTTTATAATAATGCATTTAAATAATACATATATGTTCAAAAAACTAATTATATAATAGTTAAATGTTTCGAAACAAAATTAATAAAGAAAACTAGAGAGAAGAATGCTACAAAGCAAGCAATCATTAATGCAATAGCTATAAAGATAGCATTTGAAAGTCAACATTTAAACGTAACAAAGTCTACTTCTATTAATCAAGTATGTATTGTGTTTAATATAAAAAATAAGACTAATATACGTGTTAAATTATTACGAATCACGACAAATCTAATATTAATATGTCGAAATATATAATATTAATTATTTAAATTATTTAGCAACGTATTTTGCATTATAAAGAATTAAATAAGCTAAAAGCAACTTAAGATCTAGACGTAATTAATAAATTCAATAAGTTTGTAAACACATTTTCTAGCGACAAAAATGTCGTAAATTATAAAATACTTAATTCTCTTAATTCAATTAATGACGAATTGAAAAATTTAATTAAAGTAAATAATAATAAAATTGAAATTAAGTACGAAAAAGTCGAAGATAATGCAAAAATAATAGAGAACAAATATAAGTCGTTAAAGTATAAAAACGAAGATAATAACAATAAAAATCAAGTTAAGCATAAAATTATAACGATCTTAGACTAGTCAATTAAAATAATTAAGATTAAGAATAGTTAACAAAAGTTTAAGTTATTTAATTATATAGTTTATTAATTGCATTATCTTGTTGCATTATTTATTAAACGCATTATCTTATTATATATATTATTTGTGCACTTTTTTTATCAAATATATTTATTAAAAAGTGCACTATTTATACATTTTTTCTAACAAATATATTAATCACATTATGTACTTTTTTTATTAAATATATTAATCTAAAGATGCATTATTTATACATTTTTTTTAACAAATATGTCAATTACATTATGCACTTTTTTATTAAATATATTAATTAAAAAATGCATTATAATAATGCATTCAAATTATCTAAAAAGTTAAAATTAAATTATTAATTTAACTTTTTTAATTAAAGAATTTGACAATCTCGTTCTATATAATCTTAATAAAGATTGCAAAAAAAAAATCATTGTATTTTAAGAAGAATTTAAATTTCTAATCTTTTAATTCGCGATAATAATAACATACAATCTACGATATAATCTTAGATAACACAATAATGCTCTCGTAGATTATATCGTAAATAATGTGTCATTGTTATTGCAAGTTAAATACGCTATTACTAAATTATCGAAACTTTAATATTTAAGAATATTATATTTAAAAATATATAAAAATCTAATATTTCTAAATATTTAGCATAATTTTTAAAAAGTTAAATACATTAATTTAATGCAATATAAGTAATTTAAATGCATTACTAAATTGCATTATTAAATTATATTATTTTCTAACTATATTATCTTAAGATATATATTAATAATGTAAAATCTTTAACAAATATAATAACATCAAATCTTTAAATACTAATCAAACGCAAAACATCTTGCAAATCTACTTTAAAAAAATTATTAATTTTTTTAATCGTTAAATTATTGTTTTTCTCTCTTCGATAAATATTTTACGCTTCGATAATAATTTTTTTAAGATTTAAGTTTATAATATAATTATAATACTTAAGAAGCATTATTTGTTCGATCAATTTTAAAGTTATTTGTAATCGATTTTATTAACAAATTCTTTTAGTAAAACTAAATGTTTTTTCGATGCTTACAAAGAATATTAAACACGAAAAAACGTCTTTAGTTATTTAAGCTATTTTTAGAAAATTCGAAACGTTATTCTTTTAAAACTCTTATGTTGAAGTCTTTTTAACAATAACGTTAATACAAAGATATCAATTATTCTCGCTTAAAGATAAAGATCGACGTTAATTTCGTTAAAGAAAAGTTCGTATAATTATTGCAACAAACTATATAATTATTAACAAATAAACAATTGCATTATTAATTTGCATTATTTTGTCAATTTCGCTATTTCCTTGTGTTTTGACTCTTAAAGTTGTAATTCTCTTTTTATAATAATGATTAAAATAGTTCTTAAACTTTTTCTTGTACTTGTTATAATAAAAATAATTAATTTTATTAAAGTTTTGCTTTTTAACATTCTTTGTATTTTAATCTCGATACAAGTTTAACTTTTAAATAAAATTTAAAATTATAACAAAATTATATATTAGTTCGTCTTTGTTCTTAGTTTTAAAATAGTATTTCGCGAGTTTTGTAAAAGTTAACTCGCAAGTTTTAATAACAAGTGTTTTTAAAAAATACGCATTGTCGCGTATAATTTTTTCAATAATATCAAAATAATTGAAAAAAGCATAAAATAATTGAAATTTTAAATGTATGCTAACATTAGTTGTTCTAGATATAATTAAGATTAATTTATAGAAAGAACATAGCATATTGTTAACAAACAATACTAGTAATTATTCGTTATTTTCTAATTAAATAGCTTGAATTTTTAAGTTTTTCAAGACTTCGTTAACTTATATATTAATTATGTTGCGCAATTGATATGTATGTCGAAGCATTAAATAAATAGAGTTTTAACAAATGCGAATGTCTTGTATTAATATTCGAAACTTTGTTTTAACTTTAATTTAAAACTTTTAAAAGCGAAGCTTTTGTTAAGAAAAACTATTGATAGCAATTGTAAAAGCGCAAATTTAATTTATTTATTAGCAAGTGCATTATCTCTTTGCATTACTTACTTAAAAAATATCTTCTTAATAATAATGCACAAATTATTGCTTATAATTACATTCTTAACTTAATTATCTTCTAATAACAACATAATGTTGTTATTTAAAATCTTTAACTTAATAACTTTAATAAACTTTTAAGTTATAAGATTAATAATATAAGTTATACAAGAAATCGAATTTTGTGCTTTATTTTATAAAGTGTCGCGTCAATTAAACGTCTTTTTAAGCTTTTCTTTTAGAGTGTTGTTGTTGTTGCTTGCATTGTTTATAACAACATCAAAAAGCTTGTTTTTAATATTATATATATTTAAGATTTTAAGAAGCTTTTGCATTAAGTAATAATCAACATATTTAACTTAAAGAGATGTAAATTTAATAAAATGTTTACAATATTAAAATGCAATATTTATTTAATATATTAATACTTCTAGATAAACGATCTTTTAAGAAGTAGATTATGCATTTAACGCAATAAATACACATTGTAACTCTTTTAAATCTTGCTTTATCTTAATATAAATATTATTATATTTTAAGAAAATTATAAATAGCAATTTAATGCAATGCATAAAAGTAAAATTTAAACAAAGCATTTGCAATAATTGTTAAAAATGCTTATATTTAATAATTCGAAAAGATAGATTTAAGACAACAAAGATTTTGCACAATATTTGTTTTTAATTTTGTTAATTAAATTAAAACGCTAAGTTAATATAATTTTTCTTCTATTAATTTGTTAACTTTGCATTATTTATTTGCATTATTAAATTAAACTTATACGATCAAAAGTTAACTCAAGTTATAAAAGAAAATTAAATTGTTTTCGTTTCTTGCAAGCAACTATCTTGCGATGTTTAAACATATTGATCGTACTAGAGTTACTTATAGTTGTAGAATAATCTAGAATTTTGAGACAATTTTTGCATGTTATCTTAGAATATTTTTCTAATGTTAAGATTATTTGAACAAACATGTTTTAAACATTAAATTATTTATTTACTTTAATCTTCTTATTTTAAAGTAAATTTAATATTTTTTTTTAAATCTTGTTTGTAACATTTTCGTCAATAGATGTTTGTAATTATTATTGTTAAAATTGAGCATTAGTATTAAGACTTTACTTAACGTATTCGTTGTTCTCTCTTAATTTCAAAAGAGAACTATTTTGACAAATTTTATCGATCGTTTCTTGAAGAGCTTTTTTCTTCTTAAAAAAGAATTGATTAATATCTTATAAATCTTAACTTGCGAATTAATTAAAATAAAGATTACTTAAAATTAAGTTGTGCAATATTAAGAAACTAGACTCTTTCTTAATCGAAAATATTAATAAATTGTATACATCGTTAGAATTAGACATTTTGCAATATATTTCGCAAAGAATAGCAATCTTAATAACAACAATAAATTATTTAAAGATAAACACTAGTAATGTAATAAAATAATGCAATAAAATAATGCAATAAGATAATACAAATAACGAGAAAATAATAAAGAAGAAAATTGTTTTGTTTTTGATGCATAGATCTCTCGAAAGTCGTGACGTAATAGATTCAAAAATAGAAATTCTTAACATTATAAAAACATTTTCGATTGCTTAACAATTTGAATCGATAATTCGAATCAAGTTAGAAATCGAGTTAGTATCGAATTGAATTACGATATTAATATCAAGTATTTAAGTTAAGTTACGATGTTAATATCGAGTATTTAAGTTAAGTTAGAAAGTTAATATCGATTCTTGATCCAACAATTAGTCTAGACAAATGCGAAAATCTTTGTTTTGGTTAAATTTGATCAAATATATTTTGTAAAATTAATTAATTATTATACTAGAACAAACAATTAGAGATACGAGTTTATTATTTAAACAAATATCGAAATTAAGCATTTTCGAGTTTAAAAAGATTTGTACGTTGTTAATGCGTTTGTTAATTATTAACACATAATTCTTGTATTGTTTAAATGTTGACAAATTGATATTTTTGATTTTTTTTGTTCGATTGTTATTCTTTTAATTATATTGTACGTAGCTTTTCGTATTGTGCTTCAATTTTAAGACGTTAAAGAGACAAGATAACGCAAGCATTCGATTCTCGCAAATAAAAGAAAAAATTGACAAATTATTGTTATTAAAGTTCTTGTTTTCTAGCTTATCTCGTTTCTTAAAATTGTTCTAATAATAAAAGTGTTAGCAAGAAATTCAATAAAGATTGCGAGAAAAAAAGAAATATATAAACTTCTAAATTAAAGTTATTTTGTTTAACATTTTTGACGAAACTTTTCTTGCGCTATTGAGCACATTTTTATTCTTCTTTGCTTTCTTAATTGTTTTCTAAGACGTGCTTTTGAATTTTTGAATTTTTCTTATAAACAAAAAGCTTAGTTCGAGAGCTTGTGTTAATCTATCTAATTTCTCTCTTATTAAAGTAGTCGATAACAAAGCGACATTTATATTTAATATCTTAAATAAAAAATTTAATAAAGTAATAATTATTTTGACAAAAATTCGACAATTAAGTATTGTAGAACAATTAAAAGATATTGAATTTTCGACAATAATTAAAGATGTTAAATTTTTGTTAATAGTTAAAGACATCAAAGTTTTGACAACGATCGAAGACATTGTCTTCTTAACAACGTTAATTAACGCAATCTTTGAAAAAAAGTTGTACTTATTTATAATGCGACAAATTTAATATTAAAGAAAGTAAAATATGTAATAAAATTCAATTTGATATAACTAAAAAAGCACGACAAAGTTCGAAAAAGCAATTATTTATTTTAAGAAAATTAAATAGATAAGAGAATTTATTTTTCAAAAAAAATTCTAGCGAGAGATATAAATAATTAAATATTAGATCGAATAATAACAAGAAATATACAAACTCGCAAAGTTAACAACACTTAACAATAAATAAATAAAATAAAGTGCTTAATAATAAATAAATATTGTGAAATGTTAATAAAATTGAACAAAACTTGTATTAATAATTTTATTATATTAGAAGAGATACACTTTTCTAGAAGTGCATTACAAGTATTTCTTAATTTGTTAAGTTATTAACAATCTTGTGTCAATAAAAGTTAAGACATAAATTAAAGAGATAGAAAAATAAGCGAACAATAAGAAATAGACGACAAAGATGCGTTGCGCATCTTTGCTTCAATAATTCGTAAATAAAAGAGTATTATATTAAGCGTTTCGAATATTAATATTATTCGTCGATTAATTTTTTTATTTTTTTATTTTATTTTATTTTCATTTTTTTTTGCAAGCAAAATTCTTTTATTTATAATAATCGACGAAAATAAATTAGATTTTGCGATTTCATTTGCGAGTTTGTGTGCTAAATTTTAAAATTTAACACAATTAATAATCAATTGCAATTGACATAATATTGTGCAAGATACTAATAATTAAATATTATTTTTTGCGACAAAAAAATTAATTCGAGATTATTGTTAAATGTTTCGAACATATTAATAAATACATAAAGATCGCTAAAGAAGTTGTAAAAAAGACTTAAACTTTGTTTAAATGTTAAAAACTTTAAGAGCATATTTATCGAAGTAAACGCGAGATATTCGCGAATTTAAAAACGTCAATTTTAAAATCTTTTCGCAAAATTCAAAAGCGTTAACACAAAAAATATAAAGAAAGAATCTTGTTAATTTGCAAATGTTAAAACGATACAATAATTAATTAAAAAATTTGATCGCTTTTAAGAAGTTAGTATTTTAGCAATAATAAAGATTGCGAAACGCATTTCGAATATAAGTTAAATATGTAATCTTGTAAATCAAGTTGTCTTACAACGTCTACATCGAAACGCAAAAAATTAAAAATTAAGAAAATTAATTATCTTAAGTAACTAAAAACAGATTATTAAAATATTAAATCTCGAAATAACGTCTCTTCTTAAAAGTTTAAGATCGAACTTATTTGATTAAAAAGCTTACAAGTTTAATAAAATTAAAATAGACATTTTTAATTTGTTAGAAAATTGTAAGACTAGAGTTGTTAAGAGCGATATCTTAATGTTAGCGTCAACAACAACTTAATCGAATAAATAATTAAAAATTCGCAAAAAACGCTATTAACGATTAAAGTTAACGCATTGAAATTTAATATTAACGTCGAAAAAGAAATCGAATAATATATTAAACAATAAGTATAAAATCTTGCAAGTCAAGAAAGTTATAATTGAAATGCGAATCTTAAATTTTTTTAACAATTAATGTTAATGTCGCGATATTAACAAGACGTTAATTAATCACATAAGACGATTAACGACAAAAGAAATAAACATGCGTATAGAAGAACAATGCTTCAAAGTCGTTCGTTTGTTGTTAAAATTCTTGTTAATAAATAGTTTTAAGTACGTTTGTTTTAATTATTTGCGAAACGTTATTAATTTCGTAAGACTTGTAAATAGTGAAACAAGTATAATAACTTTAATTATTAAAAATCGTCTTATTTAAATATATAATAAACGTCTCGCGTTAAACTTGTTAAAGCGCAAAAATTCGAATTAATAAAGAATAACAAGTTAACAAAAAAATAAAACGAATATCTTGAAAATCTTCAAATATATTATCGAGAAATTTAGTTTTCTAATTAAGTATAACAAGAATATTGCTAGAATAATTGTTATCAAGATTGCAAATCTTAATATCTAGAAAAATTAATATTAAGACAAAAACGTTATTGCGTTGCAATTATTTAAATAACTTTAAAATAACGTTGTTAATAAGAATAATTACAAATTAAGAATTAAAGATCTAATTAATATTAAGTATAATATGTATCTTTATTATCTTAACGCGTGCAATAATAAGTCGAATTTAAGATAACTTCGCAATATAATGTATTTTTTTACGTAGCAAATTATTCGAATTGATCTTTTTTACTAGCTTCTTTACGTCGCATTAAGATTTAATTAAAATTATTAACTTATTTCTTATTTATATTACGTAAAGTACATTTATAAAAGCAATAATACGTATTTCTTTTACATTGATATTAATGTCTTAAAGTATATTAAGATTAACAAGAGTTATAATATAATTTAAAACTTAATATTTCTAGACAATAAAATCGAAGACAATTGCACTTTAATTATAAAAGACTTTTATTACAAAATTCAATTATAATAATTCGATGTTATAGAAAGACGTAATATATTAATTGATATTAAAAGAACATGCATTTATAGTCTCAAAAATACATTAATATAAAGACTAATTAACATTGCGAAGTACAAAAGTTTAAAATTTGTTATTTGTAATTAAGACAATATATATATAACGCAATCTAAAATTATGCATAATTTAATTGCATAAGAAGAAAAGATTATTAGAAAAATAATATTGTCTTAATATATAACAATTTAGTTTAACGAAAAGTTTCTTAATAGCGTTAAGTTAGAAAATGTTAATTAATTGATCGTTTATTACGTTTAATAAATTGCTTTAATTCTATCATTATTTAAGAAACACAATTAATATAATTAAATTAAAGATAAATTTCTTGCATTAACTTAAATTTTCTTAAGAAATTTTATTAGCAATATTTTAGTTTGCAAAGTTAATTAAAATAACTTACAAATAAAAATAAACACAAATATACTATAAGATGCGAATGCGTTTGCTACTTGTCGACGCACTAAGATGTGAAAGACGTGAGATATAATAGACTTTCATTACTATGTCTCAACTATATAAGATAGATAGTGATAAGACTAATCGTTGAAGAACAACGAGAAACGAGCTTTCTTTCTATTTAATACTCGCCATTACGTGCGAGCTTGCTTCTCGCTTTCTAATTCGAAAAGAAAAGTTATGCGATTTAAGACTTTTATAGATAGTTGAAATCACGTATCTTGCCATACCTTAAGACGTTAGCGCGTCGATAACGCTATAAACATTATAGTTATCTTCTCTCTTAAAGCACTAATTCTTAGTGATGTAAGAAGCTATATTAGTTTTACACAAGACAAAGACGTCTATTAAGCGCCAACGTTACAAGAGCTCGTTAAAAATCTTTCCAAATCTCTTTGAAAATTAGGAGGAAAAGAGTCTTTTATTTAATAGAAATTAGTTCATGCTTTAATTTAACACAATCTATAGAACAACGTAATGGCAACAATAGCAATCCATAATAAGTTATTGCTTCGTCGTTGTTATTAGAGTCTTAAATAGAATTCAAAGTGAAATTAACGTTACGCAAGCGCTAAGTGAATCATAAACACAAATGTTGTTATTTCTTCTTTCTTTTCTTTCTTTTTTCTTATACTTTTCTTAATTGCAATTGCTTTTTTGTCGTAAGTAAATTATCGCAAAGACGATAATGCGTAAGACTTATATATATAGTGCAAATATTAAATCAATATGTCTTTAACTTCATCTTTATTTTTTAAGAGATTAAAAAAATAAAAAAGTAAGTAATCTTAACATCTTATTATTTGCAAGAATTGACATATTATAGTTTGTAATGATCTTCTATATATAACTTGCGTAAGCAAACGTATATGCGTTCGCAAAAAGAGAAGTGCTTACACTTATTGCAAGATTTTTTATCGTAAATTAAATTGTTATATTGTGATATATTTTGTTTGCGCTTACGATACAACAATTGCTAATGTTTACTAGTTCGTTAAATGCTTTTAAGATTAAGTAAAAGTTCTCGTTAATAAACATCGTAAAACGTTCGAAGTTAAAAACACAATTACTAAATCAATAAAACGTTTGCGAAAAAATGTTATTTTTGACATAAAGAATTAACAACGCGATGAAAAATTCATTTTATCGACGACAAATTAAGCGCAATCTTGTATTCGTTAATTCGAACGTAATTTAACTCGCGCTCTAGAGCGTTAAATCGAACTCGAACAAGAACTCGAGAAAACAAAGAAAAATTAAAATAACGCTCTTATTAAGATGAAGCAATTGATCGATCTTCTTTTAGAGCGTATGTTAATTGTAAGTATCTTCGCTTGCTTTTTAACACATTTCTTTATTTATTTTTTTATTTATTTTGATGTGTCGTGTAGTGCATTGACATGCATTTAGAATTCGAAAAAAAATAAAAACGAAAACAAGAATAAATCGTTAACGAAGATGAAAAAAACAAAGTTAAGATAAATTGTTTTTGAATTTATCGTCAATCTAAATTAAATAAGTTTTAGAAATTCTTTCACGAAGTTTTACGACTTTGCGACAAGATCTCTTCACGACTTCGAATTGTTAACGAGATCGTCAAGTAATAATATAATAAGTTTTTCTTCTATTTTCGTTCGCACTTCGTTTGTTTACACATTTATAAAAAATGAAAAATGCGAAAATGCGTATAAATAGCGAAGTTGAGTTTGCGACAAATATAATAAAGATTAAACGAAGCAAATTCTTTGCAATCTAGCTTTCTTAAAAGAATGCGAATATTTCAAGCAACTTTAAAGACTTGTCTACGAATAACTCTACGAAGTTTGACGACTTATTTTCGAATAAATTTAATAATTTTTTGTAATTGTCTAGAACAAATTCGACAAGTTGTTAAAAACTTGCTAAGTCGTTGCAATACGTTGTCAATTAAAAGAAAGCAAAATAAATGCGTTGTGCTTCGCATATAGATTCTCTTTGTTTAATATTAATGAAGTACAACGTACGAAATTTAAAATTATGTTTTAAGCATTTATGTTAAAAGAAGCGATTTCATTATTTCTAGCATCTTGTGTGGCGAAATGAAGAATTTTTCATCGTAATTCTAATTAAATACGTCAACGATGCGACAACAATTGCGCGATATTCTATCGAACAAGTTATTGTTAACATAATTGTCGTTGTCGTAATACGCGTTGCGCTACTTTTTTCGCTTTCGCTTGCTATGCGTTCGCTCTTCAAATTTCTTTCGCAACTTATTAACTTTTTTAAAAAACTTTTTTCTTAGTTATTAATTGTATTTCTTGTTCCAATTTATTTATTTAATCTTATATTATATTTGTCTCTTTAACTTAGTTTTATCTAGAATCTCTTCGATCTTTTATTCGACTTTGTCATTAATAAGTTTTAAAACTTGCAACATTTGTTTCGTTTACTTATTGTCGACGCGATGCAAATATAACTTCAAGAGTAAAACATAAAAAGTATTATAAATTCGATAGATTTTAGATAAGATAAGACAATAAGCTTGCGTTTTACTCTTATTTTTAATTCTAAACGATTCGACATATTTGTGCGACATCTTTTTGCTAAATCTTTTTTGCTTTAGATTTCTAATCGAAAGCATAATTAATTTTTCTATAGCAAAGCTCTTTGATCTATGTTTTTCATTGTAGTACTTCGTCTATTGCGTGACAACGTTTTCAAGACGTTTCGCTAAAAATTTTCTTAAATTATAAAGTTGTTTTACGCGTTTCTATGTCAATAATATCTTCTTTTCGATAAAGTTGTTCTTAACTTCATAGTAAATCTTCAAGTAATAATTGTATATCAAATAGAACGACGAAGCCTTAACTAAGACGTGATAACTATTGTTATAAACAAATTCTATCATTGGCAATAAATTAGTTCATTTCGTTTATTTCGCGTCAACGTAAGTGCGAAGATAGTGCTTAAGAATTTAATTTTGTTGTTTAATTAAATTATTTGTCTAAGAATGAAAAACAATACTTAATTGTCTTCTAATTCGTGCATGAAAGCATATAGCGAATTAGAAGACACTAGTGAAGACAAATTCTTTGTCGCTCACTATGTTAGCTAACGTTTCAAAGCGTAAAACAATTTTATCGAAAAACATTTTCGCTAGCTTTGCGACATCGATTCTAGTAATTACAAGTATATACTTGATCATTTTTGTATAGCAATTAACTATTACGAAGATTAAGTTATATACGACTTCATGACGTTTGTTTGACAACAAGTTCGTTACAAAGTTTATAATAATTTTCTTTTATAAGTTCTTTGCAATAGATAAGAATCGAAGCTTATTATATAACTTATAACGAGAAACTTTGATGCGTTGACAAACATCATATGTTTTGATATATGCTTTCACTTGCTTTGCGCAAACGAGTTAGAAATACTTTCTTTAAAGTAAATCTAGAATTTTCTTAATCTTAAAATGCTTCGTCAAAGAATTGTTATAACTCTTGCGAATTAATTTCTTCTTAACGATTGCATTCTTTAGAACATAAAGCAATTTATTATGTTTAACGAAACTCTCTTGATTTAAAGCTTATGTTTTTCGCTAATAACAAAACAACTTTTTGATTTCAATACGAATCTTCTTGACTCAAGTGTCTTTAGCTTGGAGATTCTTAATTAAGAATCTCATTAATTTTTAAGATTTCTTATATGATTTCTTTGACATATCTTTAATTATTTTTCTTGAAATAACAATCTATACATTAATTAGTTAAAATAGAGATGCTAGTTCATCAAAAACTTTCTTTCTACTTCATGGTCGCGAGATTTTTGCGTCATTAGTGAGTACTTCTACTAGTTGTGATACGAGAATCAAATTACTTAATGTTTCTCGTTCGCTTTGCGCTAGCGACTTTTCGTCAAACGACAACATTAGCTCATTTTGAAATACGAGAGCCAAATTAATTGATATCTCTCGTTTGCTTTGCGTTAGCGAATTTTTGCTAAATAATAGCGTCAATTTGTTTTGCAACGTTGATAGCAACTTTGTGTTTAACGACAAAATCTCTTCATAATTGAAACGTCTTTAACGACTTATTCGTTAAATTTTTTTTATTCGAACGATGAAAGATTTTAAAGTTATAGACGATTAACTTGAGCGTCTAGCGAGCTTGTCTTAAGTTTAGCTTCTTTTAATTTATAAATCTTCTAAGATTATTGTGATCTAATTATATCTTAATAAGATAAGCATTGCTTTTTAAATAGTGTCTTCATTGCTTAAAAGCGACTACAATAGCTAGCAATTCTTAATTATGCGTCTTATAGTTTTGTTTTGTCGAAATCATTTTTCGCGATTAGAACGTTATTAGGCGCCAATTTTTGTCGTTATCTTGTTAACTTAAAATGCTCGCGATTACAAAGTTAGACGCGTCAATCTTTACTTTAATTTTCTTGCTCGAATTGTAGTAACAAAGTAGTGAAGCTAACATAAAAATGTCGCAAAGTTGACGAAACGTCTACTTTGCTTCATCTAATTAAACGAAAAAATCAAATTTCTTGTTATTCTTACTTTCTTTCAATAAATTAGTAAGAGAAATAGCTCTTTTTGAATAGCGATGTATAAAACGTCTATAAAAGTTTACGAAGCTCAAAAACATTTAAAGCTTACAATAAGTTTTTGATTTAAATTATTTCTTAATCGTTTTAATTTTTTTTGAGTTCATCTATATATCTTTTAGGAATACGATAAAGCTTAGAAATTCAATCTTTGTAATGTTGAACTTACACTTTTTTAAATTGACGTATAACCAATATTTGCGAAGACGTTCTAGCATTTTTCTAATATGACGCTAGTGCTTCGTCGAATCATTGTTGTACACTAGTATATTATTTATATAGATTACGCAAGTTACATCAATTAGTTCTCGCAACGTTTTATTAATGTAAATCTAAAAAGTTGCGAATGCGTTTGCTAGTTCAAATGACATAACTTAATACTCGAAATGCTCATAGCGCGTGCGAAACGTTGTCTTTTATTTATTATTGCGTTTAATGCGAATGCGATAATAGACGTTCTTTAGATTCAAGACAATAAAGCGCTTTGCTTCGCATAGATAATCTAGCGTTTTCGTAATTAAAGACAATGAATAACAATTTTTAATAGTAATCGCGTTTAAACTTCTATAATTGACGCATAGACGTAACTTATTGTTCGATTTTAGTACAAATAGAATAGAGGCGTTTGCAAACGAAATTAAATACATAATTTAATCTTTGACTAATGCATCATCGAGATATCGTCAAAGTATTGCTAGCTCGTTCTATGAAAAATTATAAAGAGACATAAAAGATAACTCTTTGTTGTTTTAAAACTTAATAATATGATTTTCTCTTTCTAATTTTGATAGAATTTTGATCAATTTCTCGTCACAAACATCTTTTAGATCTTTTCACTCTTTAGAGATCTTAGACTTCGCTAGTTTTTTGCTTGACGTCTTCGTAACGTCAACGCAAACAATAGTATAAATTGTGTTATGTTTAACAAGATCTAAAACAAATTGCTTAAGATTAATTATCTTCAATTTTTTACTTGCGATCTTAAATCGCTAGCTTTTTACCTTTAGATTAATCAATATGTCTTGCTTAACTAGCATTGACATATCTAATATAAGATTAGAGCTTATATATTTAATTAAATAGAATAAGATAATGCATTCTCGATGTTGATCTTACGAGTCAATTAGATAATAGATTAACTTATAGATGTCGTAACAATAACGATTATCGTTATTAAGAAAGTCTAATGTTAATAAGATAGCAAATGTGAATTGCAATTCTTATTGCACTACGTAAACATAATTAATAAGATTTAGCTTAACTCTTAAGTTAACTAGATCTATAATTTGGCGTTCGTTATCAAGAAACTAGATTTAATCTTTTACTAAAATTAAGTTTATTAAGTTTATTTGTTTTTTTTGCTTCGCTTGCGAGACGTCGACGAAACTTGATCTTTTTTCGCATTAATTATAGTAATAACGACAACAATAAACTTGTTTCATTTGTGTTTATTAAAACACTTCATTTTGTAATGTTTTTTCGTAACATTTAAAGCATTTTATACGACTTAAATATTTCGCATCACTAATCTCGTAGACTCGCTTGTGCGATGTCGACGAGTTTTTAGAAATATAAAACTTCTTGTTTTTAATAAATTTGTCAATCTTATCTAAGCGACAATTCTCGTAAGATTTGTTTAAAGAGACATTAAAATCTTTTGTTATTGTTACGAGTCTAAGCTCGAAACAGTGTGATATATAATCTACGACGCAACATGTAGCACGAAGCACGACTATCTATTAAACTTGACATGCTCGACAGCGAGCTAAGCGAGCAATGCTCGACATGCTTGACAGCGAGTTGAGCGAGCAATGCTCGACATGCTTGACAACGAGCTGAGCGAGCAGTGTTCGACATGCTCGACAACGAGCTAAGCGAGCAATGCTCGACATGCTCAACAGCGAGCTAAGCGAACAAGAGAGAAATCTTTTTTAATATATAGATCTTCTAATACGACTTTTTTATGAATCGTGTTCAACTTATCTTAAGTCTTAACTTATTGTTACGACTACTTAGTTGCAATTTCTTGTTATCAAGTGATTGCTTGCATTGCCTAAAGACGTCTACAAATCTCTTTAATAGCATAACTCTCTTTAATATCTTAGAAGAAACAGACAGCGTAACACTTTAAACACTTTAAAGATGTTTGTATCAAGTCAACGCGCTTCTATCCCAAGCACTAGCTCTACAGCGAAAGAAAAACAACTCGTGTCAAACCTCATAAAGATCGACGATAACGACAATAGTATCAACAATGAAGAAGAAATTTCATCAAAGATTAAGATCAATGCTTTAAACAAGTATTATGAAGATAGAATCGAATTAAAGAATTGAATCACGCAGATTGAAATCTACTTTACGTTTTATCTCGTTTCAGAAAATAAGAAGACCTTGCTAGCTTCTATCTTTCTTCAAGAACGAGCTCAGCATTGACTAAAGTCAAATCTTCGAAAGCATCTTAAGAATGAAGAAGATCTAGAAGAAATCTTCATTAACTTCGATATCTTCAAGAAAGAACTACGACAAGTATTCGAAATATTCAACGAAAAACAGATAGCGAAACGAGTCATTTAGCACTTGCAACAAAAAACATTAATAGCAGACTACGTCGCCAGATTCTAAAAATACGCAAATCTAATCGATTGAGACAATGCATCATTAATGACAATGTTTAAGCGAGACTTAAAGAAGAATGTTAAGAACGAACTCATGCGCAACGGCGCAAGATTCGACATCATTCAAATCTTAGTAAAGATAGCAATCGACGTAGACGACAAGCTGTATAAAAGAGCTATGAAAAAACGATACGATCAATCTTATGAAAGAGCGAGAATCTTTTTTGAATCAATGGTCGATTATCACGCGAAGAAAGATCATCTTAAGAAGTACAGCAATCCAAATTATCGCGAGTCTGCATCAATGGAATTAAACTTTACTTAGCAACGCAAAGAAAAGAATTTTAGAGAAAAGCAAGATAACAAATCCTAGAAAACGTGCTATTCATGTAGCAAACCGAGCCACTTCGCAAGAGATTGTCGTTCAAAGAACTTAATAATTCCACGACAAATCAATGCTATGTTGAGAGAAATATTTAATAGTCAGAACGACATCAGAAAGCAAGTCGACAAAGAAGCGAACACCCTCAAGACTGAATCGAACGACGACTATTATCTAGTAGAAAACTTAAATCAGTTACAGAAAGTCCTAGATGAAACATTATCAAGCAAGGCACTCGCATCTACGCAGAAAGTTAGTCAAGCACTCAAGAAGACTATTAAATCTCATAGCCTAGTTATCGACTCAAACGAAGAGTATAACTGGAAGGACTTCCATGAATGCCTAGAAAATATCACGAATTATCGCGAGACTTTAGCTAGCTCATCGAAGAAAAAATAGATTAAACAAATCGTGAACAAATGCGAGGAAGCGCTAGGAAGCGACGCCACTAAAGAAAAAAACATTCTTGATGAAATCGAATAGCAACTAAACAATGTTAATTTATTCAAACAAAAGATAGAGAAAGCAAAGAAACATGAGACACTCAATTGAATCGCTTGCTACAACGACTCATGTTAAACTCATCTAAAAGAAAAGAAAGAAGTCAATTAGTTTTTTAGAAAGCCAAAGTTAGCAATCTAGCAACAAAAGAAAGCTTAGCGCAGACAAACGTTTGAAGCAGAAGTCGCAACACAGAAGCAGAAAAAAGTTCAAATTTCTTAGTAAAGAACATACTAGAGAAATGCAATATGTTAGCCTAACAGCAGCAACTAAACTTAACAACACACGCACGATGTTTTATCACATTAGTTAAGATCAATGATCGTCGACTCATTGCAATGATTAATTCTGATGCAATAGATAATTTTATGATCAGAGCTTTTGTAGAGAGAAAAGAATACTCTACTTAAAAGAAGCCTAACACATACAATCTAATGATTGTAGATAGAAACTCATTACTTGACGAGAATGAAAGAGTGAACAAAGAAACGAAACCACTACTAGTAGCTATTTAGCAACATCACGAGAAACTAATCTTTAATATAGTGGGAATAGTTACTCACGATATCGTTTTAGAAATGTCTTGATTGAAGCAACACAATCTAGAAGTTGATTAAAATACACAAGTACTTAGATTTGAGCGATGTGATCACGCAATTCACATCTAATCTACGCATCGACAACGTTCAATAATAGATAAAAGATAGAGTCGAAACTCGATCGCAAGATGCGAACTTACATTTTTAAAAAAAAAAAATTTAATTAAGTTCAACTCAATAGGCATTGACACAAGTTAGCTAGATTACAAAGTTAAAGTAAATGAAGAAAACTACGAATTTTTTAAGAGTCTTAAATTATTTAATACAGCGAAGAAATCGCTAAAGCACGTATTACGAATATACAACAGTTGAAAGCATCTGTTTCAAGAAAAGAAAACGACAAAGATTCTTCCTAAACATCAATCGTGAGATCATGAAATCAAACTTGAACTAGGCAAGCAATTCACGTTTGAACTCATATATGCTTTATTCGAGAAGAAGCTCGAAGTACTTCGCGAATATCTGGCAAAAAATGAAAAGAAAAAATTTATTAAAAAATTCCAATCATAGACAGAATACTCGATCCTCTTTGTATTTAAGAAGAACGAAACTCTTCGTCTATGTGTCGATTATCGAAAGCTAAACAATATCACGATTAAGAATTGATACTCACTATTCAATATTAGCGAGCTTTAGGATCGACTATTCGAAGCAAAGTACTTCATCAAATTAAATCTACGAGAAGCGTATAATTAAATTAGAATGAAGACAGAAGAGAAGTGAAAGATAGCTTTCCGCACACGTTATGAACTATACAAATATACGATAATGTCGTTCGAGCTCACAAACGCCTCGGCAACGTGTTAGAAAATAATTAATAATGCACTACAACAATATCTGAATCAATTTGTCATAGCATACTTGAACGACATCATAATTTACTCAAAAATCTTGAAAGAACATGTTAGTCATGTTTCCAAAGTATTGAAATGTCTAAATAAGAGAAACTTACATCTTAAATCAAAGAAATGCGAATTTCATTAAGAAGAAGTTGACTTTCTTGAATTTGTCGTAAAACAACACGAAGTACGCATGAATCTCAAAAAGCTACGAGCAGTCAAAGAATAAAAAACATCTATTAATGTTAAGAAAGTGCAATTCTTTCTAGAATTCATGAATTACAACAAAAAGTTCATCAAGAATTACTTCGTTAATGCGATATCATTGACAAATCTTACGAAAAAAAATACGTCATAAGCATAGAAATTTGTAGAAAAAAAATTATTTCAGAATCTTAAGCTAGAATGCTTGAAGAAATCAATGCTAAAGATGTACGATTCACGATTATCAAGTAGAATTGAAATCGACGCATTAAATCTAGTTATCGATGCATGCTTCAATCAAGAGCATGAAGGCATGTGACATCTAATAACATATCTCTTGAGAAAACTCTTGTTAGTCGAACAAAATTATGATGTTCACGATAAGAAACTACTTGCTATTGTAGTCTTCTTGAAATCATGAAGAGTATACATCGAAGAATTATCAAAGCTTACGATTCTCACAAATTATAAGAATCTTGTACACTTTATCATTATTAAACAGCTCAACAGAAAACAAGTACGATGATTAGAACGACTTGAACAATACAAATTCAAGATATAGTATATCTTAGGCAAGAACAACGATAGAGCAGACGCACTTAGCAAAAGAAGTAATTATATAGAAACGAAGAAATCATTTAATCATAGCATACTTAAGATCAATAAGAACGAATCACTATTAATTAACAAGCACGAGCTAAATGCTACATTACGAATACTTCGAGACAATAAAGAAGAGTTTTCAATAGAGAAAGAAAAAATCTAGATATTTATCGACAAGATCGACGAATGTATAAAAGAACACTATGATGAATCACTGCAAGAACACTTAAGAGTGACCAAAATTCTTTAGCTTTTACATTAGCATTGTTAGTTCTCACAGATAAGATAAGTTGTCAAGACATACGTCAAACGATGCCTTAATTGTTAGCAGAACAAACATGATACACATGCGAGCTATGACGAAATCCAATATTAGGAATTATCTAAATCGTCATGAGATGAAGTCACGATAAACTTCATTATCAAGTTGCCTAAGTCAATGAATTCAGCAACTAGAGAAAGATATGATTTAATACTAATAATGATTAACAAACTTATTAAGTACTTACATATTATCGCATGCAAAGACAAATTCATAGCAAAACAACTAGAATACATTGTATTGAATCGACTTATACGATATCATAATATATTCAAAGGACTAATTAGTGACAAAGACAAGCTCTTCACGTCTAACTATTGGAAGACGCTTTTATCAATGTTAGGAACGAGACTCAGAATGTCTACTGCCTATCATCTGATCACGAATGATTAAACAGAACGAACAAACCAAAGTCTAAAGCAATATCTAAGACACTACGTCAACAATACTTATAGCAATTGAGTATCACTTTTATCTATGACACAGCTTACACTAAATGCAAAGGTTTCGAATATCACTAAAGTCACTTCATTCTTTGTCAACTATGACAAAGAACTTAATCTCTTCAGGAAAGAGCGAAAGCATCTATCAACACAATTAGTCATCGAAAGGGTAGCGACATTAAAAAAGATACACGACAACATCTCGAGAATGCAAGAAAGATCAATCAAATATTAAAACAAGAAACGAAAAACGACATCTTAGCTAAAGAAGAAAGATAAAGTATATCTTTTTACGAAGAATCTGAAGACAAGAAAGTTAAGCAAAAAATTAAATCATGTCAAAGTCGAATCGTTTCTTATTAAGAAAGTCAAGGAACTAGTTAACTACGAGCTTGATCTACCCAAGGACGCCAAAGTATTTTTAGTATTTCATATCTCATTATTAGAATCAGTCGACCCCAATACATCTATATAGGAAACATTTCATTACAAAGCTCAGAAAGAAAGTTGATACGAAGTGAAAAAAATTCTAAAGCAGCAAGATCAACACTATCTAATCAAGTGAAAAGAATATTCTATCTTAGAGAACACGTGAGAACCCAAGAAGAATCTTGATGATTGCTATGACTTTATCCAGCTATTTCATCAACGTTCGAAAAATCATCTAGCATAGCAAGAGAAGACCAAGACATGTTCGCGCACGACTTGCTCGCACAAACACATTCCAAACACTTTAAACAAGACGAGAAGTCTTTCATGGCGATGCAGGAATGATCAAAGAGAGAGCAGCGTTCGCAAGCAATATCTATTAATGTATTGTAACGCTCGATTTTGAATGCAACACGAAGGCGACTTTGTTGTTAACAAGACATGATAAGAGAGACGTTTTGACTTTCGGGACGAAAATCTTTAAGAAGAGAGATAATGTTACGAGTCTAAGCTCGAAACAGTGTGATATATAATCTACGACGCAACATGTAGCACGAAGCACGACTATCTATTAAACTCGACACGCTCAACAGCGAGTTAAGCGAGCAGTGCTCGACATGTTCGACAGCGAGCTAAGCGAGCAGTGTTCGACATGCTCGACAACGAGCTAAGCGAGCAATGTTCGACATGCTCGACAGCGAGCTAAGCGAGCAATGCTCGACATGCTCGACAGCGAGCTAAGCGAGCAAGAGGGAAATCTTCTTTAGTATATAGATCTTCTAATACGACTTTCTTATGAATCGTGTTCAACTTATCTTAAGTCTTGACTTATTGTTACGACTACTTAGCTGCAATCTCTTGTTATCAAGTGATTGCTTGCATTGTCTAAAGACGTCTACAAATCTCTTTAATAGCATAACTCTTTCTAATATCTTAGAAGAAACAAACAGCGTAACAGTTATTCGCTAATTGTTGAAGCTACTTAAGTCTACTTTGCGAATGCGATTTAGCATTTGTTTTTGCATAATAATTATAGCTAGAAGCTCATTGCGAGTGTTTGATACGCTACTAATGTTTAGGATTTTCACTTTTAAATTTGACTTAAGCTTGATCAAAAACATATAGATTCTATGCTTCTTTAAGAGTAACAATAGATGAATCTTTAACTCATCTAGATATTTCTTAAAGACAATTATCTTTTAATCTAGCTTCTATCTAGCGTTTTCTTATTTTTCATAGACGAGAAGACGACAATTAGTAAAATTAACTACCAAATTTAGTAAAAACTCTCTAAATTCTTCAAAGATCTCGTCTTTCAACTTAGCGTCATTGTTTGTTCTTAAATATCATTGCGTAGCGACGTCATTTTTCAAGAATAACATGCAATAAAGAATTTTGTTCTTATTTGTAATAAAATACGTTAAGAATCGCATTATATTAATGTTGATCTCGCGAAATTAAATAATATATTTACTCACGTTTAAACTCTTGTATAGTTTTAGCTTTTTGAGCCTTAGAATCTTGAACATAATTGGCGACGATGCGATAGCAATTTAAGAAACTTAAGAGTTCGTTTCTTTGATCGCTATAGTTTAAGTTTGTTAAACGTTTCGCAAATCTTAAATCTTTGTCATTAACGTTTTAATTTGCTAATGTAAAGTCGAAGTTCTAATCGTATCTAAACTATTATCTTTGTCGACGTCATACTAACGACAATTATTTTCGTTAGCGTTTCGTAAACGATTGTTGCTTCGAAAGGAATCAAATTTCTTGAACTCTAATTTAGTAGTCGAATAATCGTTATAATTTGAGCTATTTTAATTCGACATAATGCTATTACGTTTTAAGTCTTTCTTTTCGAAAGATAAAACGATTAGAATTGTAAAATGCGAATGCGTTTGTTGTTTGTCGACGCACTAAAATGTGAAAAACGTGAGATATAATAGGCTTTCATTACTATGCTCCAACTATATAGGGTAGATAGTGGTAAGACTAATCGTTGAAGAACAACGAGAAACGAGCTTTCTTTCTATCTAATACTTGCCATTACGTGCGAGTCTACTTCTCGCTTTCTAACTCGAAAAGAAAAGTCATGCGATTTGAAACTTCTATAGATAATCGAGATCACGTGCCCTGCCATACCCTAAGGCGCTAGCGCGTCGATGGCGCTATAGACATTATATATATTATTAAGTAGCAATCGTATTACGATTAAAAAGATTATTAATTATTAATAAGTTAATTTTTTAAAAGCATTTAAAAAGACTTAAATGTTTGTTGTGTAAATAAAAAGACAAACTTATTCTTCAAATAATTTCTTCAAGAAACAAGAAATAAATGCGCAAAAAGAAATTAATTAAGAATTACAAACTTCGTCTTTAATATAAAATCATTAATATTGTGCAATATAAATAAATTTGCGCAAACAAAAGATAAAAAGATAGAAAAACAAACAACGATTAAAGAAATTTTAATAAATAAAAAATTTAAAAAATTTTAGTTATTAATTAAACGATCAAAAATGCGCAACGCATCTTTAACGCTTTAAGAGTTCTCGCTATATTCGCGTTTTAAAAGATAGATCGAACTAATAAAAATTAAGATATTTATTAAATCTTGCAAATCTTATAAATCTATCTACTTTACGTACTTAAATTAATATTGTTAAAATAGAATTTATTCGAAGAGTTCGTTTTGTTTTCTTAAAATTCGACAAAGTTGCAAAATCTTTATCGAATTAGATTATATTTTAATACGTAAAGTTTTAATGTTCACAATGTGCATAAACGTTTGCAATTGCTTGCTAGTTACACAATTGCGTTAAACTATTACGTTTTTCAATTTAAACGTTAGATTTTATTAATTTGAACAAACTTTACTTTTAAGACGAATTTAATAAATTAAGAGAACGTATATGTATCTTACGCAAGCAAATTATAATTATTATATAAGACGAATATATCTACGAACGCAATGTTAAGAGATGTTAGAACTATTTCTCGCAAAGCTTGACTTAAGTTTCTAGATTCTCGCAAGTAATGCAAGATTCTAATAATTAAATCTTAATCTTGCACAAAGTTAAGATATAAGTAACACAAAACTACGACTTTTGTTATAACAAATCTAAATACATCTAGAACTAAAGTTAGAATTTATCAAATGCAAATATATTTAAGCGACGAGTTTATTCTTATTTGCATAATTAATCGAGTTGCACATAATCTTTTTTACGAATATAAATATTTATTTTACTTAATTTCTTGTTGCAATTACGATTGTAATTAATTATAAATAATTCTTCGATACGTTTCTCTTCCTTTTTCTTACTTAATACAAGTTCTTTCTTGTTATTACTTTTTGTCTCGACTTCTTATTATCGCAATTCGCATTTCTCTTATTAAGTTTTATCGACAAATAATCGATCTTTGTTATTATTTAATTGCGAGTTATTTATCGAAGATCGATTCTCTTTTGTTACGAATTATCGAGAATCGAAGTAATTTATTTTTTAAAAGATAAAGCAAATAAACAGTTTGCTAAAACAATAACGATAGATTTTATTCGATTATCTTCGAAATCTTATTCGCTTTCGAAAAGATAAAGCTTTCGAAAAAAAACATAAAAGCTTTCTTAACTTTGTCTATAATACGATAATTGACAACGAAGAATTTTTACAAATGTTAGAAATTCGTAAGAATTAATTTATGAGTCGCTACAATTAAAAGTAAGCTATTAATAATTTTTACAAAGAACTTATTGCATTAATTAAAGATTAATCGTTCGATTAATTTCAAGAGTTTATCGTAAATCTTAATTAAAGTTCTCTTGTTAAACTTAAGAATGCGAAGAAGACAATAAAAATTGTTGCTTCTCGTTAATAGACTGGTCGCGCTAACCCGGAAATGTCACGTGCAAATGCCAAGACTCGAGTTAAAAAAAATTCGAGGAATCGAATCGCTCAAAGTAGTTTAGTCGATTACTATAAGTAGTTTAGCGCGAAGCGCGCTAAACTAATTTGAGCGATTCGATTTCAAAAAATTGTCGCGACCCAATCTTGGCGCCAGGTCGAACTAGAGAGATGATATCATAACTTGACCCGACGATTAGTCTACTCGTTAATAGAAAATTATCGCTATCGTTACTTGCTAAAACTTGAAGACAACAAAATTCAAAAATATAATCAATTAGCAACTTGTTATACTCTTTACTTTTTCTTATCTTTTGCGTTCAAAATTGTTGTTTAATTTTTAAATTATATTTGCGCTTTATTTGTAACAAGATAACGCAAAACGAAGAGTAATAAACTTGTTATGTTCGTTTAATTTAACAATATTCTATAAAACAATGTAGAATCGATTGAACAAATTAATAGACTTCGCAAAGACGCATCTTATTGCGATAAAAAAACTTTTTACAACAATTTTAACTTATAATAATCTCGAGTTTCTAGAGAGTTGATAAGACGAGAAAATTAAAAAGACTTAAAAATTCAAATCAATTACTATTATGAACGAAGCACTATGATGCGAAAAATAGATTGTAGAAAACATGCATTTCTTCTATAAAAGATGTTAGACTAAATATAGATACGATCGTCGTGCGATTGTAGTTGTTATTGCTTTCTTTATTGCGATTCATCGCGATAACAACGCTCTTAATAATTATTGTAACATCTTTTCGCTCTTAAAGTAAAATTGTTGTCGATTAATTAAAATAGAATAATAAGAGAAAAGAAATCGTAATATAAGAATTATTAAAAAAGTAAAATAATTATAAAATAACATAATTATGAAGTAACATAAGAAAAGAAATTATAATGTAAAAATTATTAGAGTAAAGCGATCGTTTCTTGAAGTTGTGATTAAGAAAATAATAAGAAAACATGTTGTGCGAAGAATTTCTCAAGTAAAAGTAGAAGAGAATTGCGATACGCTTGTGAGAGCATTAACTATTGCTCGCTCTTAAGATCGTTATTGTCGATTACTTGTTGTAGCTAGATTGCGTCGTCGAAGTCGTTAATGTTCATATACGCATTGTAAAGAAATGAGTCGATCTTTATAAATTTGTCTCATATTAGTCGCTTAACAAGAGAATTCACGATTTTATCTTTAGCTTCGACGCCAAATAAATAATTAGTCTCGTAGACGTTAATAACTTGTGTATTTAATTTAAGAAATTTCTTGTGTAGATCTTTGCGATCATCTTAAGTTATTGCGACAATACTTTTTAATAACGATCGTAGAATTGCGTTGTAAACGAATTTAAAGTGTTGAACAATATCTACAACTTCGATTAATTGATGCGCTATAATATTTTGTGAACGATTTTCATATTTATGATTTAATTCGATAAAAAAATGACGATCGAAATTCTTTAATTCTTAATTTTGATTCGCGATATTCTTGATCTCTTTCTTTAATATTAGTTAATCGACAAACTTTAAATTCGCATCATTATGCTCTTCATTCTTTTCGATAAACTTTTCGCCAATTATAATTAATACTTGTTTTTCTTCATTAAACGTTTGCTTTTTTTTACGCACATTACGATTAAAAACTAATGTGAAACTTTCTAAAAATATTGAAGAACTTATATTCGTTATTGACATTTGTAGTTAATAAGTTGTTAAATAAAAATAACGTTCGTTAAGAGTATTAATGTTTGCAATAAGAGACGTTTGTAAAATTAACAAATTCAACATTCATAATTGATGCAAGCTAAAGAAAGATTTTTTTTTAAGTTTCGAAAAAAGTTGTTGCGCGAAAATTAAATTATTTTTAATAAAATAAGAATTCGCGAACAAAGAATTGTTAATAAAGAGATTTTTATTAACATCTTAATTATTGTTCTCGTTAACAATAAACACACGATTAATTATTAAAAAATCTTGAATTGTCTTGCGATTACGTATCTTTGTTTAAAGTATAAAGAGATAGCTAGATTTTAACTTAGCATTATCTTTATTAACAATAATTGTATTAATAATGAAGCGTTTATTATTTTTATTAATGACAATAATGCGTTTATCTTTGTTCGCAATTGTGAAATGTTAAAACTTAACAACGATTTGTTTCTTAAGATTTTTAATTACGATATCTTTCTTTAATTTCGTTAAAATCTTTTTTTTTTGTTCATTTCTCGATTTTCTTGTTTATTATTGCTTCGCTTAATGAGTTTATGTTGTTTTATCGCACACACAAAAGATGTTTCTTATTAAAATTAAATTTCTTTGTTATATTTAAAAAGCGATTCTCGTTATCAAGAAATTAATAATTGGCAATCTCGTAATATTTTTACTTTTTTTAAAAAGTTTTTCGAAATTTAGTTATTTTTTTGCGATTTTTGCGAGAGACGCGAATTTTCTAATTGTTTGCGAAATCGACAAGTTATTTCTTAAAGTTAACGAAATTAATCTTAAGAATTTTTTGCACATGCGAGTCGCTTAATGTTACGTTAACAAATATGTTATTAATCTTAATGTTGTACTTAGTGTATAATAACACTTCATATTTGTAAAAATTCTTCTTAGTTAATTTTGCATTAAATTTTACTTAATATAATGTAATAATTGTTTGCGCAATTCAAATTAACATAGAGTATTAATGTAAGATACTTATAGACTTCACTTTGTTATTATCGATGCTAAATAAGTTTTAAAATAGTAATGATTCTCGTTTCTTAATTACACTTTGTGTGAAATCAATTAAGATATTTTAATCTTTTTTGATGCGAACAATTAAGCTATTTTTGAAGTTATTCGCAAGTAAGACAAAATTACTCATATTTAGAAGATCTTTAATTATTCGAAAGTCGCATTCTTCAAAGTTGTCGCTCATATAATTAACGAGTTAATAATTATTGTTATAAAAGACGTATAAAGATAATGATTAAAAATAATAAATAAATGCAAAGAAAACAAAGTAAATGATCGTAAATAAGATAAGATTAAAAGATAAATATGTTAAATAAATAAAAAGTGAGCCTTAATGTTTATTTTATGTTTAAAACAACATATAATATTATAATTAATGTGTTGATTTTCGTTAACTAAGATGCGTCATCAAGTTCGATACATTAATCTCTATAATTTTAACTAGCTTCTAAGTGAATTCTTTATAACTTTTTCACTTAACGATATATTTTAGTTCATCGTTCTTTCTTTTACGTCTAATTACTTTTTCGATTATATACAATTTCTTATCTCTATGTTGTATTAAAGACGATTATGAAACATCACATTGCAAAGCGTTATAATTGATTTATTCTAAATGTTTTATAAAAATAACATTATATATCTTTATGTGTGATAGCAACTTTAGCTTATATATTAAATCTTTTATCTTGCGAATAATTTTAAACGATTCAATTTTTTTAGCACTAAGACTAAAGTTTCTCGCAAATAAATAATATTCGATTTTCTTAATTTTAATCATTTTGATGTAGACGTTGTTGTAAAGATCTAGCTCGCAATGCTTCGCATCGTAAAGAATTGTTATCTTAATTTGCGCAAATTTAATTGCGTTATAGATTTCGTTTTAAAACGATTAACGATTTGCGATAAATTATATTGCGATAATACTATTGCAAAAAAATAATTAAAGAAGAGTTAAAAGCTTTCGCAATGTAATGTTATATAACAACTTAAAAAGCGTTGTTATAATAAATGCGTTTTTAACAATATTAAGAGCATACTCGATTTAGAAAAGAATGTTCTCTTAATTCTTTTTATATTTTTTTATAAGAAGACATCGCAATGCGACTTTTACAATTTAATTCTTTCGTTTAATTTAATTATTCGCAAAAAGATAATATGCGATTGTAAAATTAAATTTGATTTCGTTCTTTTTAAACACTATAATTTAGAGTTCGTTCGTAAATTTAAAATCGCAATTTAAGATTATCTTAATTAATAATTCTTAGTAACAATAGATGTCGCAATAATATATCTTGATTTAGTTCTTCGTCGTTTAGATTTTTTTGTCGAAAATTAATCTAATATATTTTGAAAAACGATTAATAATAATGAGCAAAAAGTTGTGATCTTGCGTGATTATTAATAGTGCCACGACGAAGTTTATTGCTAATTAAGAAAGAGAAATCGTTATTGTTTTAACAAAATTAAATTAATTATATAGCAATCTTCGCGAAGACTTTAACAATTAATAGATTAGACATCTATTAATGTATGCGTAAATCTTGCTTTTTATCTTAAAAAAATAGCAAACAATCTTAAGACAATTTAGAGTTTAATAATAATTATCGTGAGCATAATTATTGTAAATGAACTTAATTTTTTTTTTTTAGTAATTTCGAGATATAAATGCGATTAAAATTGAATTTGTTAATTAAGTAAAATAGTTTAGTATTCGCATTTAAACGATACGATTAATATATAATGTTTAAGCTCTTAAAGTTTCTCGCGATATCTTCTACTTACTTCTTTATTTTCTTATAAATTTTCTAAAAATGAAAGTCGATTTTAAGAGTATTGCACAAACTATGAAGAAATTCTTTATTAACAACGATAGTAATTATAGAATAGCAATTAACATTTACGTAGTTAATTAATAGTCTTAAAAGATCGTTCGCGTTGTTGTGATTTTTTTGAGACAATAAACTATAATTATTCGTAATAAATACATGAATAAATACATAGCTTACTTGTCAAGTTTTGCGAAACGTCAATTTATAAACTTGTTTTATAATGTTGCTCTTAAAGCGATATAATTTGTGACTACAATAAAAGTTTTATTGTCGAAATATTGTGACAACTTAGTTAAGACTTAAACAAACGCATTAATTTTAAATTTCGTAACTTAATATCTTGTTTTAACGTTAACAAAATCTCTAAAGAGAAACAATATAAATCTTTTAGTTTCTTTTTTATCTAACTAATGAATCGCGATTTTAAATTCTTTTTTCTTACTATTGTTAACGTAAAGAATGAAAGACTTGCTAAAGTTAAGATAGACTAGAATTAATATTTAACATAAAATAGACTTAAGTATTTTTTACGTTTGTTAACATTTCTTATTTGCGTTAAGAGTAGTATTAGTCGATTTATTATCGCAATTGTTTTCGTATTATTAACGAAAATATAATGGCGTTGCATGTTCGCGTCGTAAACGTTCTTTCATTAAATTATTAATAAAATTATTAATTTTTAATTTTACGAGAGATTAAGTTATAGCGACGTAGTGATTAACAAATCAACGATAATAGTCAAAAAATCTTAAATTTATCTTAAGATCTTTAAGATTACGTAGTGTGATCGTCGAGTCGAGTTTCAATCCGATCGAGTTAACTCGCCCAACCCTAATCCTAGGGTTGGGCAAATTTCCTAGCCCAACAGGGTGGGGCGAACGAAGAATGCGCGTCGAGTGTCTAACTTAATTTATTCAATCACGTGATGTCACGTGACGCGCTAACTCGATTGAGCTAGCGCAAGATCTACGCTAATCGCATATGATTAGTATGAACCCTTGCGCTAACTTAATCGAGTTAGCGCATAGATAAGATAAGATAAGATAAACGAATGCTAACGCGACAAAGTTAGCTTAAGTTCTTGGCATTAACTCGACGAAACCCGACCCTAGGGTCGAGTTCGCGCCTTAACCCTGGCCCAACCCTACGAGGCCCAAGAGGGTGGGTTGAATTAAGAAAAAAGTGTTTGACTCGACCTAACGATCACACTAAGATTACGTGAAAACTTTATAACTTTAATTGCATTTATCTTCTTTTTAATAATGCTTAAATCTAGCTAAAATATATAATAATCTAACGTCTTAATACTAAAGTAGACGAAGTAACATTTCGATAAAACTAAAATAATATCGCTATTTTCTAGCAAAGTTAGAATTTAATCGAGATAATAAACTTGTTACTTTAAAGTTTGCGAATAGATTATGATGTTATTAATGTAAATTAAAACGAATTGTTATAAATATAATTTCAATAATTGCTTCATGCGATGCTAAAAAAAAATAAAAGTATTTGCGAGTTTTATTGTGAACACTATAAGTTATTCTTAATCTTAATGAGACGTTACTAGAATAGTTTTTTATTAATTACTTGATTTAATATCTTGCTAAAAGAAGCTTTTAGTAAAAATAACGAAGCTAAAAATTATAACTTCTTTTAGAGCGTCAAATATAATATTTTAACGCAATAAAGAATATACGTCTAAGTATAGTCAAGTATTAATTTTGCGAAAATTAATCACTACTTGTAATTTGTTGTTTTTCTAAACTACGAACATTAATAACGTAATCGATAAAATAATTTTTAAAGATATCTTTTGTAGTTGATCTTAACGCATGAGCGAGTTTAGTATGTTATCAATTGTTTTGCGATCTCGTGCAATGAGAAAGTATAACGTTTGCTTAAAACTAATGACGTTGTTTTCGTTCACAAATAACATTAACATCTTGACATCATTATTAAACTTGCCTAATTTCGCATAAAAGAAATTATAATAACGATTAATAATCGTTTATACTCTAGCTCTATATTTCTCTTCTTAATGATCTAATATATTTGCCTTATTGTTTTCTTTCTTCGATGATTGCACAAAATAAAACATGTTTAACTTCGTATAAGTCTTGCTAGTAAGTATGTTTACGAAATTCACTTCGATCACTAAAGTAGATTGCGTAGTTTTAACGAAACTATTAATTTGATTCAAAGTCTACTCTTTACGAATTTTTAAAAAAATAAGCTCAAAGTTGCTTACAAGAATGACACATTAATTTGATTCAATTATTGCGTTAATCGTAATAACTAATTTTTTTGTAACAAGATGTATGTGAGAAAAGACTTTAAAAAAATAAGAAATCTTAACGAACAAAAATTTATAACGCATAAAAACGTTTTTTTCTTTACTAAAATTTAGTATCGTGATTTCTAAGACATAAACAATAACATTACGTATACAATAATAATATCGTTTAGCAAACCTTATTACGTTTGCCTTTGTCGTAAGAATTAAAATTAAAATTGCTTTTTTAATTATTAATGAAACAATTGTAGAAGTTGCTTGTACAAAAAAACGTTAATTGCGAAAAAATACGTAGTTTTGATCTTCTTTATTCTTATTTTATTCGATTATTATTCGATTGAATTTCAAGAGCTCTATTTTGATAATTATATCGCATGATAGATTAGATATAATGTAAACTTTTTCAATAATGATCTTTATTCAACTCTTGTTATTCTTGAGACGCAAAGATATTTTAGCACAAAGCGTAAATGTGATAATTTCGTCTACTCTTTTACATCTTAGTCGCTTATTCTTTGTTATAAAATAATGTAAAATGTGAGAATAAAATGCTTGATATACTTGTTCGTTAATAAGAATAAATTTAAAGTTAATGTTAAAATATAAGATATATAACTTGTTAATATTAAGATAACATGTAATAGACACATTCAAATATGCTTAAAAAATTAAATTAGACTTCGATTCTTATTTAATAAATTTCGAGATCGTAAGTATTTTAATAATAATAATAAATGTGAAGATTTTCGCGTCTTTTATAATAATATTTAGAGATAACTTTTGTTTAAAGGCGCTTTTAAAAAAGCGTTGCGATAAAGCATAAAAGAATGTTAAGTAAAGTTAAAAAATATTTTTTCGAAATAACAAACGATTATAAATGCGATTAGAATAATGTTGTTTCTTGAGATTAATAAGATTTTTAATAGAGTCAAAATTATTAATTAGCGACTTTAATTTTTTCTTTTTTTCGCGATATACAAAGCGAGAAGAGTTTTTATATTCTTATTATTTAATTGTATAATTTCGAAACGCGTATCATTCTTAGTAATTGCGTTCGTTAGCATGATCTTTGTAACAAAAATATATAAGTTGTTTTAATAATTATCTTCGCAATAACAACAAGATTGCTTTATCTCTTAAGACATCTTATTGTTACTTATAGAAGTAAAAACTCTCTTCTTAATTAATACGACAATTACAACAAAGATAACTAATTTATTAATAACTCGCTAGTAATTGTTTACTAGTTGTTTGATTCAAGTAATCGTTAATACGATCGCGATATTAATATGCGCATTTAATTGATTTTAGAATTAAGTCTAAAAGCGATTTGTTAATTTCTTGTTTAAATTTCAAATTTTATGCGTTGCTTGTTCGTTGTTTCTTACGCGTCAATTAAAAGTCTTAATAGTGTTGTCGTTTTTTCTTAGTGACGTTATTAAAATTAATTGTGTTTTCAAATTATTTCAAAGATAACGAACAATAACGTTTTTATCTTGCACTTCGACATTGTAAAGAAGATTAATTTTTTTAGTAAAATATTAATTAAGTGTTTGTTTCTTGTTTTCAAAACAAAAAGTTATCTTTTTCGTTTTTCTTAAGAACTTAAACTTGTTTAAACGATATTTTCGAAGCAACTTATTTTTCTAGATCGTCAAACTCTCGTTCATCTTACTACGAGTTATATAAGAAAGATAAATGTATTATTTTAATGCAATTTCTTTTAGATACATAAAAAGTATTTAAAAAACTAATCGTTCTTCTTTGAGCTTCGTTATTTGAAAAAAACAACAAATAAAGAAATTGACGTTCTATTTTTTGAAATTTTATATTATAATATTATGTGAGTGAAGCGATCGTTCTTAAACTAGACGTTTATCGCGATTTCGCTCATTATTACGTTGACGTTCATCTTATTAATATTTTGATTCGCATAAAGAGCGTATCTTATCGCGATCATAATCGCAATTATAGTCTTGTTAATAATTTTTATCTTGTTAATATTTCGACTCTTAATCTTCATAATTATTGAACGCTTCTTAATATTTCATCGCGTTTGTCTATGATTTATTAAAGATAAATTTCAATCTTTGCTTAATTTTAGATATAAAGTTAAAACGATTATTGCGTAGAAAAGAGCGATAACTTGAAGCATTATTGATTTGTTAACGAGCTTGCAATAACAATAATTCATAGCTTTCTTCGCAATAATAGTTTGCTTTAACGAGTAAATTGCGCTAAAAATTAACGACAAGTAAATCTTAATAATAATTTGCTTTAACGAATAAATTGCGATAATAATTAATAGCGAATGAATTGCGATAATAGTTCGTCTTTGCGAGTAAATAATCTTCTTTATTAGTGTAATAATAATTCTTTTTGCGATAATAAGATAATTGTGAAGTTTTAACAAAGCAACGAGAATTATTTATTGTTCGAATATACTAAGTCTCGCGTCGTATAAAACTTATCAAAATTAAAATACGTTATGTTGACAAAAAAGAAGTTTAAGATTGCGATAACAAAGACGAAGAGCGTTAATTAAAACGATTATAGTTATACTTCTTTGCTAAAATTGTAACGTAGACAAAGAGACGATTAAAATTGTGATTCGCAATCTAAGAGATGTATCTACTCTTTTAATATTATTCTTAATGTCTCTCTCTTATTAAAAAAAGATTTAAATAAACTTCTTAAAATCTATCGTTGTTAACGAGTTAATTGCGATCTTAATTATCGCAATTACGTAATTCTTTATTGCGATTAAATTTAGCAACTAATTAATAAAAAAATGAACGAAACTAATTTTAGATAAAAGACTTAATTTTTTCGAAATGTGTTTTTAGTCAATCTAGATTTCTATTAAAGCTACGAAAGAATTAAGAACGAAACTAAAATGCTTTTTCACAATATTGCGATGCTTAAAAAATGTTATGTATTATTTAATATAATTGTAAAAATTAATTTAAATGTTCTCGCTTCTTAATACAATCGCATTAAGTTATAATTTTAATCAATTTATCTTAAGTATTTTTGAAATCATTACGAATACGTTTGATAAAATTTCGAAATCTCGTCTTATTAAGAAAGAAATTAAGAGCATTTCTTGTCTTTTCTTTAAATTGACTCTTTTTAATAGCGAAAAGCATCTTATAGATTTTGATCGCAATGTTGATGTTCTATTTCGTAATAACTTGTTAAAAGTTTAACGTTTTAAGTTCTCGCTTTCGAGTTTGCATCAAATAGAGTAAAATAACACAATTTTTGATATATTGCGTCTTGTTGTAGTTTAAAGAAGAATCGCTCAAAAAAAATTTAATCATAACATCGATTTCTTCGTTTTAACAAGTCTTTTTAGTAGAAGACGTTTTAATAGCGAGGTCTCTCTTAGAACGTTTGTTGACAATTTTACTTAAAAAATTACTAGTAATAATTGTTAATTTATGATGTTAAAAGTCACTCGTTATAGTCTTAATTAATTTAATAAATTGTGTAAAAGACGCAATGCAACTTTCTATTTTAAAACCTTTTAAGTGAGCCCTCTTTTCTAACTTTGTTATAATTTGCTTCGCTAAAGATTTTGAAAGAGTAATCTTAATAAAGTATGTAAAGAAGTTGAGAGAAATTGTAGATTTTCGCGATAAATAGCTTTGATACTAAACACTAGAACGATATTTAATCGTTAATTTAAAAAATTGTTAAGTAGTTGCTTTAAAGTTATCGAAATCGATTGCTTAATTATTTAGAAAAAATGAAAATTTCGCGAACGAATTTCTTGTTCTTTTTTTTAATAAACAATTATAAGAGAATCTTGACTAGAAACAAGAGATAATAATGATTTGAATTGTAAAGAAAAGCTCGTTAGTATTTTCTTTAACGAACGAATAATTGAAGTGAAGAAAAGTTAAAAGAGCGAAAACGATATTAATAATTTTCTAATCAAGTTTCGAGAATAATAATAATAAGTTTATTGAAGCTAGCTTGACGTCTTAAAAGAGTTCGAATAAATCGTTCTTAACTAAAGCAAAATTGTGATAAATTATTTATAATAGTCATTGCGATAATAAGTATTGTTTTTATCTTTAAAAACAATAGAAGAACGATACAAGTTATCTACAATTTGTGCGAATCGTTGTTTATAGCTACTAGATTGTTATGAACGAAACACTATGATGCGAAAAATAAGTTATAGAAAGCATGCATTTCTTCTATGAAAGATACTAAACTAAATATAGATACGATTGTCGTGCGATCGTAGTTGTTATTGTTTTCTTCATTGCGATTCATCGCGATAGCAACGCTCTTAATAGTTATTGTCACAATTACATTCGTTATAATAATTTAATTTTATAATCTTGACATCGTATCTCTCTATTAAAACATATAAACTCTAAAAGAGCATTTATTATTAATTATGTTTATTGCTTTAGCTTCAATTAATAAGAATTTTAACATTAAGATACGATGCATTCTCTTTCTTTTTCTTTACGCAATATCTAATTTGACAAAATTTAAATCTTTTATATAAAGAACGTTATTCGAAAACTCTTCAAATTATTAACGTATATTAATGTAAACTTTTCTTAAATTACATTTATATTTAAGCTTTATATATTAAAGTCGCATAAAACGAAATTATATTTTATAATGTTAATTTGAAAAGATAAAAGTACCACAATTAACAACATTTTAATTATAGAAAATCTTTATTTTAAGCAAATGAAAGTTAATTCAAACGATTTCGTTTATAATAAATATCTTCGTCTTATTATAAGCAATCTTAAGATATATAAACGAATAAAAGAGACAATTCGATTGCAAAACTATGTTTCTTAAATTTCGTTTAACAAATTTTACTAAATTTTGTTATTTATCGAATTCTAGCATTTAGAATTTAACATGCTTTAACTTATATATGCAATACATATAAAGAAAATCTTCTATATAAATAAGATCTCTTTGCAATATATAACAAACAAATAAAAATATTAATGCGTTATTCGTCTTAATAATTTTTAAGTTATTGAAAGATTAATTCTTTAGAGCTACGTTATACGCATTGTTAACACTTGAATTAGACGCATATCTTGTTCGTTACAAGATTAATTCTTTAATAAAATCGAAGAAACAATTTCTTAACTTAAGACATAGTCTCGCGACAAGAACAATTTGTAAATAATTATATTGCATCAAATTAATCGAAATCTTTATACAAAACTCTTTGCAAATTTCTTACTTTATTGATTTTTAATTATTGACTAGAAGTTTCGTAATTATTAAAAATTTTGCACTTATATTAAGACGTATCTAACACTTAAATATGTTATTAAAATAATTAATATCAAATTGCTTTATTATGTACTTCGCAAAGTTATTATTATGTTTTAAGCAAAAAGAATTGAAACGCTTAATTACGCGAAGAATTTATTGCGCGAAATATATATAATAAACTCTTTTGTCATTATTAAGAAATTGTAAAATGTTATTTTATTTTACAACTTAATTAATCTTTAAGATAAAAGTAATATTAATTTTAAGATTAATCGATTACTAAAATTGTTAAATCTAAATTTAAAAATCTTTTAACAAGAGCAATTTTAATTCTTATCTAATAGCGATCAATTGCTTAAGAATTAAGTACTTAATGCTTTTTACTTAATATGTTTTTAATCAACATTTAAGTTTGTTTTTAACTCGATTAATATTAGTTATTATTTCAAAAAAGAAGACGCAAAGAATATATAAAGTTTGGTCAAAACACTATTAATTAAATTATTGATATTAAGCACAAAAAAAATATATTAAGAATGTTATTGTTAATCTTTAAGTAAAGAATTTGAAGATGTTTAACAATAACAAGATAAAATACAATTTGTATTATAGATCTCGAGTTGAATTTAATAACATTATCGAGTCTAATGTTGTTAAAATTGATATTAATATTAAAATTGATATAATAGAGAGTTTTCAACTCTTATTAATTTCTATAAACTCGATATAAATTCTTTTAATATTATAGTATACAATATTCTTTATTCGCGATTTTGTCATTAACGATTTACAAATGTTGTATCAAAAATCTTAATTAAGATCTTAATATAAAATCTTAATGTTATATAATATTCTTTATAAATTTTGTAGTGCGAATAATAAAATAGTCTTTTGTCTTGTTTCTCTCTCGCGTTTGCGTCTTCGAATGTCTCGCAAAATATTAAAATTAAAGTTAAAGACGCGTTGTACAATATTAATTGTACTTAAATTGCAATTATTTAAATAAGTCGATCTTTTTTGCTTTTTATTATTGAATAAGAATGTAATATTTCGAGAAAATATCTTTTGCGACGCGTTTAACGTTATGTCTCTTAATAATTGTTGACGTCAATAAGATGTTTGCGATGTTTGCGACAATCGAAAAATCTTGTTGTTAAAGACGTTGTTTTTAGTATCTTTTCTTAATAAGTTAACTTTACTTTTCTTAACATCTATATCGAATCTTTGTTTATTACTTTTTTGTTTTCTCTTTGCGAACAATGCTTTAAAGACATTGTTTAATAGTTATTAAATTCTTCGCATCTTATACTCTATTAAAGCTAAATTTAATAATAGAAGCGTTTTAGCTTTCTTTATATTAGTCTCGTTCTTATCTCTTTTTATTTTTATTAATATTTTATCGTTGTTTTTATTTAACGCTTATTCTCGTTTTAATATATCGAGAATCTTAGTATTATACTTTGACAAAACGTCTTAAATGTTGTTTAATTTGCGTTTTAGATTTTTGTCGTTAATTATTAGATGTTTTTATGTGTTAAGAATCTTTAATATTGCATTCGATATTAATAGACTTGAAGTAAATTGCAAAAAAGAACTTTCAAGAACATTTACTATCTTTTGCTCTCTTTACTTCTCGAGCTAACGTCTAATTCAAAGACGCTTAAATTTATTTTTTTCTCGTTTTAAGTTTAACTTCTTATGTTAATTAGTCAAAATTTAATTGTTTAAATAATAGATCGAACAACACAAATTTAATTTGATCTTTTCGAACGTTAATAATGTTGTATTGTTCAAATTTATATTAATAAAGAATTTTAATTTTGTCTTGCGATAACAATCGCATTTCTTCTTCAATATAGAATTGATTAATCTTTATATATCTTAAGATATGTCGCGTCTTCAATTCGCTACTTTTAACATCTTTTTCTTAGATTTAAACTTCTTTATTTTTGTTAAATCTTCTTGCTTATTATTAGTTTCGCAGTTTTTAAAATTTGTCTTTTTTATTATTGACTTCTTGATTAACGTTCGATTTAACGCATCTTTTTTAATTCGAATTTCTTTACATTATTCCGAGAATAAAAAGATAAAATGTGCTTATTTTTTGTTGCATCGATTTGCTTTATTAAGTTATTAATATATCTTTATAATTAATAAGAGAAGTATTTAAATATAAATTCTTCGAATATTTGAATTGTCGACATTTAATTTATACGCGTTTGTGTATATTAGAATTTTTGAAAAAAAAACAATTCTTAAATCTTTTTTAAAAAGCGTCTTAAATACGTTTCTTATTGTTGACAATTATAGAAACAAATATCGATTACATTTACTCTATTATCTTTGATAAATAATTTAGAATTATTATTTATTGTCGAATGTGTTTGCATATTTTATTTATATCGTTTATCTTATTTATATATATAATTATCTTCGAAATATCTTAAGAACTTTTAATTTGCGCTAGCAATATATGTTGCAAATCTTTTATGTATTTTTCGATATATTTGATAAAATTAAATTGCAAGTATATTTTTAATCTATTTAAAGATGTTTTAAATATCTTTACATTAAAGATAAATTCGCGTTGTCTTTTTATATTTTCTAAAATCTCGTTATTAAATGTAATTAATATATTTACTATTAATATTTTAGAACACAATTGCGTACGAAGAACGTCAAAACAAATATAATTTGTTCGAAACTCTTTTTATTTGTTTACAAGATGCAACTCGTTAATAACGAATATATAAAATCGTAATTAATAGAACTTGTAACGCAAAACATTATTAAAGAAATTGTTAAATATAACGATCTTAAGACTTGTAAATATTGTTTTAGTTAAATTTAATTATTAAACACTTTATGTTAAATACAATAGCAACACTAATTATGCGTATAGTTTTTTTTACGTATTTTCTTTAGTATCTTCGACTTGTTGTGATTGTCTTTCAACATTAATAATTAATAAAATTTTTCAACTTTTTATATTAATCGTTCTTCAAGATTAAAAGAGACATAATTATTAATGCAATTTTCGATAACGAAGACATAAATGACAACATCTAATATAATAAATTTTTCTCGAATCTTGTCTTCGTTATTACGATTACGTTTTTCTTTAGAGCAACGTCGAACGCATTTAATTGCTTCTATTTAATTTTAAATTCAAATATATTTTTAACAACATTAATAATCTTTTTTTTGATTGATTCTATAATTAACGTTTTACAATCTTTTATCTTGTTCTTTATTTTAGAATATCGCAAAAATTAAGAGATAAAATTTAATAATAATCGTCAACTTTGCTCGATACATTAAATTGAGAAAGTAATTAACTTAAGTCGACAAAATAATAAAACTATAAGAAGCGTCAAGTAAGATGTTAAGACTATAAGAGAAGTAATTGTGCTTATATAAAGATTGCGATTTTGATTTTTTTTGAGATTATTATGTTAAAATTAGTATTATAGTCGATAATTGAACGAATTAATTCTAAAAAGAACGTTATTGAATAAAGCATAAATAAAAGTCGTGAAATTAACTTGTTGTTAAACGCAAAAATCAAAGTGTTCGCAATTATTAGATAATAAAGTTGCGTATACGTGTTTAAAAAACATAGTATAAGTGTTTTTGATATATTATTATCAAAGATAATGTTAGAATAACGAGAAATAAGAGTTTCGCTCTTAAATTTAATGCAAAAAAAAATAAAACAACGTTATAACGAACATTATGCTCGATGCGAATGTGCTTAGACATGCTAAATGCTAGTGCAATCATCGTATCGAAACTAATTTCTAGTGTTAGCTCTAGCGCGATTCTAACATAAGCGAACTCGCTAGAATTCGCTTGAGGGTTGTTTCTTTTTTTTTGCATAGGTCTAACTACTGAGGCAAAGTCTAACTATCATTTCTTTCAAGTCATCGCTATCACAGTCTGCTGTTACTAGATGAAGAGCTTTAGAAGAGGTCGAAAATTTCACGGTCGACGAGATGAACTTGTGTAGCCTTGTGTAGAAGCCTGTCTTGGATTGGTTTTTCCTCATTGGGATCTGTTAAGCAATTTGCGCATGTTGTCGAGCTGGTGGCAGGATTGCTGATGGAATTCTTTTCCCAATGCATTTTATTACACTGATACGTAAGTATTCATTAGCGTTAGATGATGGCTAGATGATGGCTAGCAAATCCAAAGAATCGTTACTTCCAGCACCTGCCCGCTAAATGCATCGTTCGCGCCGTTCCAAACCCTCTAAACCATGAATAATGAACAGACCCCGACCACGGCAGACAGAACCACGAACATCCCTATTCCCTTCTCCATCGCCGCTCCGCTGGCGACCGAAACAATAGGTGGCGAAATCTGCGTCGGTGTGCGACGTCGCAACGGAAATCCGGTCGGCAACCCGGTTCCAGTCGGCCCAGGCACAGCGTTCGTCCCCGTCCTCGCAGGCGCACCGTATCTCCCAGCACCAGTCCACATCGCGCCAGCCGGGCCAACTGCAGTAACGCTCCCTTGCATTAGCGGCAACGTCGACCCCAGAGCTCTCAGCGACGAGGATATAGCTGCAGAATTCATCGTACTTGTTGCTGCGCCGGCGGCTGTGCTGGTGGGGCTACCAGTGTCTAGAGCTTGGAGAGCTGGCATGTTCCAGGGAAGAGCTGGCATGCAGGCGCCGGTGCCAGGGATACTGTCCGGGGTGATCTCCCTGATGATGCTATCCGCGGTCGAGACTAGATTGCTTTGGGCGAGGGCGATTTGCTGGCTGTCGATGTCGTACACGACGTAGGCGGAGCGGAGGAAAGAGTCGCCAAGGACCGCTTGATAAGAGTGGCTTGGAACGATACTCAGGGTGCAAGCTGGCGTGCCGTCGGAGAAGGTGAAGTTTTCGAGCGTGGCTTCTCGAGGGACGACAAACTCGCTGATGGGCACGTTGATCTTCGGACCTCGAGGACCACCGAAAGAGAATGAGAAGACGCTTTCTGCGGTCGTTCGGTTGCAGGGGATAGCAACAACATTTTCTTCGATGAATGTGGCACCAAGATAAGAATGAATCGCTGTCATGATATAATCAGGCAAGGACGTGTACGTGCTGCCGCTGTCAAGAATGGTATATATGACGTCGCTCTGATTGGAGGATGTGAATGTAGATATGCCGCTTGGGGATTGCGCGGTGACGGCCGTCAGTTGGACTGCGTAGAACGACGAGGTCGGTATAATAGGGTTGGGAACAACGGGAACGGAGATCAGAGATCCTTGATATTTGCTATCGTCCGTTCCTCCAAAGCGAATGGTTCCTGTCGGTGCTTCTATGAGTGCAAGGGCTAATTAGCGCGAACTCATGTAAAGGAGTAAGTACTAAACATTAGGTGGTGTCCAAGATCGAAGAAGCCTTACCGATGGAGTTGAGATATAGACTGAAAGCTCTCGTTCTGATGACTCCGTGCGCTTTCAGATCCGACACAATATTCGGATACGATGTGGTATTTTGGGACAAGGCGCTTGTCTCCGAGTCTTCGGGTCCGATACCCATGATACCCACAGTTGCAATGCGTGGATCGTTACCATCATTCGTCGAAGATGTAGAAAGCCCAAATTGTACTCCTTCCATCTCGACATCCCCTAAGCGAACAGTGTCGTTCACATAAGTCCCTTGCTGGGCGTTGTGATCGGCGTACTTGATTACAAAAGACTGCTGTAGACTTATGCCGGTTTGTGACTCGTTCAGGTCGTCTGAGGAGGATTTTTAGTGGCCTGCCGGAATTTGCAAGGGCGATCACTTACAGGCCCCAGTCAAAGAGCACTCCTCAGCATGTGCGATGCAAAACGGCTGATGTATGGATGGCACCCATAGGACGGTACTACCGGTGTCGATCTGCACTTGGAATAGCTGAGGCGGAGTTCCGATGGAAATATCTGCTGTGTAGATGCTTCCTAGGTTTGCCATTGGAACTGCGACACCATTGTCGCGACGAACAATTGACCTAGCGGCATGATTCTCTTGGGTCTTGGCAAAATTGAGTGCATAGACTTTGGGTGTAGCGGTAACTATAGCCAAAGGGAGGCATGCTATTGTTGCTAAGGCAACTGATATCCTCGAAAGCGCCATCGTTTTGCGAGGAACAGAAAACAAGGAAGTTGAAACGCCAAAAAGAAAAGAATGGAGATGGATATTGCTGCAGAAACAGGAACGAAGGTAGACGATGCAAGCACAAAACCAGACCCAAGGAAGTGCAAAGGCCGATGCATATCACCAATGTTGGACATTACAGTCTATATACCCGCGATCTCTGAACGCTAACATTATTCCATCGATACAGGGCGCAGGTAGACGACAGCGGAACAGGAAGGAGCAACCTCAGCTTGTGCCTGCCCTCTCGCTCCGCCATGTTTTGTGTAAATTTTGGGATTCATCCACAAGGCCTAGAAGCCGCAGCAGTACTGACATGGAGCTCAAGGATCGATAGCATCGGTCAGGAACATGAAGCTGCCATTACGTGGTTGTTGAAATATTGTGGTTAGTCTGTAAGACGCAAGCGAAGTGTGTCGAGACGGGGTACCATCTATCCGGAGATATCGACATAGGAAGAGCCATGTCGCAGGGAGGAAAAATATCTCTGCGACGGATCTGGTACGTGCACCACAGCGGTTGAAAGGTGGAGGAGGACTTCGCAGCAAAGTGATTCCAGGAATAGGCGTCGGAGATCCTGCAGGATGCGGAGCCATCAAGCCCGTTAAGGCTGAGAATCCTCCGCCATATCAACCAATCACAAGATCCATGAGACTCTCTGATACGGAATCTAAAACTTGAGCTGTGCGGAGCAAAGAACTCCCGGCTGACCATCTCTTCCGTACAACCAGAAAATTGAAATGCCCCATCCATCGACCTTTATCGCCGACCCTGCTACGATACGAGGCCTTGACGTTGTATGATCGGCATTGCACACGGAGCTCCCAGCTGTCACGGTTTCAAGCTGCAGAGGAACGGTCGTGGCGGTGCCATTCCTCTAGGATCTCGAGGGCGAGGCCGATCGGTCAATGTTGAACGAAGAATCTGGAAGATTGCAACTTAAAGCGAATCAAAGGTCGGACTTCCTCTCGTATCATAAAGCACCTGGCTTCAGTGTGGGTCGTCGGACTGACCTGATATCAACGAAACTGCGGCGGCGGGACTTGCCCTGCCATAAGGTAGGGTCGCGAACAGAAAATCCGGACTCGTGTTCACGTGGAAACGATTGATGCATTTGGCAGTCAGTATATTAGGATGCCATACGCCAATTATGGCAGCTTCCTGGCGTGACGTGTGGACGCCTGACCAGTCTCCAACCTTGGTCCTTCGGAATCCCTTCAAAGGCTCCAAGTGTCATGATGGATGATGTTGGATCAAGCCCGCAAAAGACGATGCTGACTGCATTCCTGGATGAGGAAGCATCAACAACCTCTATCTGCCCCTACGCTATAATTCGTAAAAGCCGACCTACAACTCTGAAGTTGAGCGTAAAGTCAAAGCAATCTCCAAAATTGATGCGTATCACCGCTATAAGACAGGGAAGAAAGACGAGAGAATGGAAAGGAAAATATGACGCGCGGCCAGAAAATCCGAGGTTGACGAATAAATTACTTCTCTACTGCAAATTGATTAACCGTTGTACACGTAATCCATCCACGAATTTACTGGCGAACCAACTCAGGATCGAGCCCTAAAGCTTGAAGCCTGCTTCAACCGAAAATAATATGCTCTGCTGGTCTGGATGCTCTATGTCGGTGTGGTGTCCATGTTGATGACGACGAAGCGATTTGGATTAAGTACAAAGCTGCAGGGATTGATTTACCTCAATATTCAGAATGTGATTTTAGCGCTTTCACAACGATTGTCGTTCCTTGACCTTATTTTTAGATTCTCGATTCCAACTTCTGACAAGATGCTTTTAATCAACTTTCGTATTTCTTAATTTATTACTATCAAAATCTTACGTTTGATAGAGTAGACTTTGCACTTTTAACAATATATCTTTAATAGAGTTTAAGTTAACATTAAGAAAGTTATTTGATTGCAAAGTTTTTGTATTTCGAAATGTATCTCGAAAACAAAAATCGACTTAAACTTTTTATATATTAACAAACTATACAATTTTTATAACTCTAGTAATTTGTAATTAAAACTTATAAGCAAAGCAATTTTAAAAAGCGTATAGTATCTAGAGTAATAAGTAATTAATTCTATGTATTTTAATAACAAAATGCAAAAGTTGATCAAATTTATCTTGTCAAATATTAGGATTAAGAATCTAAAAATAAGATTAAGAAACGACAATTGTTGTAAAAGCGCTAATTTCTTCTTGCAACTTTTAAAAATTAGTTTTTTTTTTCGATATTAAATTGCAAATACTATTAATTTCTTAACATTAATATTATTTTTTTGCATAAAATTAATACTAAATAGAAACACTATATCGAGAAATACTTCTATAGCATTCTTAATTCTTAATTCAACTTGTAACATAAGTTATGTATGTAATCATTGCGTTTTTTAAAACTTTGTCTCGACACATTCTAAGCACTTCTTAAGTCTTATCAAGTTTCTATTAAGTTTTTATCAAGTTCTTATTAAGCTTTATCAAATGCGTTCGATTAAAGTCTTTCGACAACAATAGATATATACAATCGTAATTGAAATGCTCAAACTCGATAAGAATTAGTGTACAAACTATTATTAATACTTTACTAGGACTTGTAGTAATCTAGATGCGTTGATATTGAGAAATGGGTGGTATTTGCAATTCGACGTCGAAAAAAAAAAATTGATTTTCAAAAGTTGTGGGGGGAACCACATTCTGAATATTGAGGTAGCATAGCGGTGTGTGCGAAGAACCAATTTGTCAGCTCTGGCAGGACAGTGATGCCACTATTCAAGGCCGATGCTCAAGTTCTAGGCAACGTCTGCGCTGTGAGCATCAAAGAGTAGTTATGGGATCAGTGAAAAAGAAAGGCAATGCTGGTATACTAGCTTCTGCTGCTGATTCTCCTCTTTGATCCTGGACAATGACTTTTGCAAGATGGTACGACCGCATCATCTTTATTGGAAAGCTGTTCATTAGTCTACAATCCATCCCCTTGTCCGGCAAGAGTCTGAGCAGCATTGCAGCAACAGGCATAATTTGAGCAGCGTTGGGTGAGTTGATCAACGTTTCTCCTGGCGGTACGAATTCAAGGGAATAGCCTGCAGTGTAACCTCCCCTTGCCGCGTGAAGCATGTTTGCAGCAAAGAGGGCAGTCAAATTCCAAGGCACGGGGACGGATCTGGCCGAGACCAATAGCTCGAGTTGCCCATGCCGTAGGATGCAGGATACCACTGGAGGAGCAAGGGCTATATTCTTGTCGCTTGCTGACTGGAATACCGCGTTGTAGAAGTCCATCAGGTGGACGGTTGACGTCTGTATGGGGACGAATAGGGTCAGGTCACTTTCCTCTCTTAAGCGTATGGTCCAACCGTCCGTTAGAGTCCTCGAATAGTAGTAGAATGGTGAGAAGGCACTTGATGCACCTGCATTCACGGAGTTGCCTCTTGTAATTGTTGGACCACAAATGACGGGCAGGGTAAGAGAGGTACAGAGTAGGAAAGTGACAGCTATTGCAGCTTGGGAAACGGTGCATGGCAAAAGCATGGTTGAATTGCGCGCTGGGGATCTCCAAATTATCCTGAGGCATTCGACAGAAATGCGAGGTACTTTATGCAAGGAGGTACGCTACGACGACTAGATAAATGGCTCGCGGTTGCTCTTACGTTTAGTTAAGACTGCTGTCGCCTATCGGCTTTGTTGCACGTTTTCTATCGGATCTAATGGCGGTAGCCAAAAGCTAAGAAGGAGCGATCTCAAAACAAGCGCGCGTTGCTCTAGCGAAGCCCACGATGTCAGCACCCACAAGTGTTGATATATGGACCAGGAGATATCTGGAGAGATGGTCGGGAGCAATCCACAGGCGCCTAGTGGAGGCTACGAAGAGAGCTTGTTTGTGAGTAAGTGGTCGCGCTCAGTCGATCCTAGCATTGGTCACACACCATTTTCTCGAATGACAAGAGGAGTAAGCGGCTGTCTCAATATTTGAGCAGAGCCTGCCCGCTACCTTTCATGCACCTCGGAGGAATATTCACGAGTCACCATGGCAGATCACGATGCTCTCAAGCTGCCCAAGTCTTCTATCTATCCCAATCCTGTGATCATCCCACCACTTCAAGAACATAAAGAGACCTGGATCATGCTCCACGGCCGCGGCTCCAATGCACAGAAATTCGGCTCCGAGCTTTTAAGCACTCATATCCCAGGCCATGGATCCTTGCCCCAAGCTTTTCCACACGCAAAATTCATTTTCCCAACAGCGTCTCCCCGCCGTGCCACCATCTACAAACGGAAGGAAATCCATCAATGGTTTGACAATTGGCACCTTGAGGCACCAACCGAAAGGGAAGAGCTGCAAATTGATGGCTTGCGGGAAACGAGCGGCTTTGTGCATGACTTGCTGAAGGCAGAAATCGCAGTTGTCGGAGCAAAAAACGTGGTCCTTGGAGGTCTGAGCCAGGGGTGCGCCGCAGCTTTGGTGTCATTGTTGTTATGGGAAGCAGAGCCTCTCGCTGCCATGTTCGGTATGTGTGGGTGGTTACCCTTCCGGAAACACTTGCAGGATATCGCAGAATCTGCGGCAGGTACTGGTGGCGCTGCTGAAGACGACGACGACCCGTTCGCACAGGATGGTAAGTCTTCCTGCACTCGGCTTGTTATTACCCGCCCAGCGAAGTTGTCGTTTGACGAAGATGTAGATTTAGAAAATTTGTCGCCGGTCCAACAAGCCATTGGCTTCCTACGCGACGAGCTCGAGTTTCCAAGGAAGGGAGAAACCCTGCCATTCCAGCAAACCCCTACTTTTCTCGGACATGGCACAGAGGATGATAGGGTCCCTATCAGCCTAGGTCGAGAAGCAGAGTGTTGCATTCGGACTCTGGGTGGGAACACGCACTTCAGTGCATACGAAGGCCTTGGCCACTGGTATTCCCCTGAACTGCTGAGAGACGTAGTACACTTCGTAGAGGAAGCCTTGAAGCCGAGTCCCACCTAGATGAGCTTCCCCATGAATACCTCGATGAACAATTCGACGATATCCTGCTATTGACAACAAGAAAGACCACGCCAACGCTTTCGGAACCTTAGCCATACCCCGCAGCGCATCCGTGAGCTGGACCGAATTCGGACGAACCGGCCCTCACGGTCTCGGCTGCGGCTCGACTTTGATGAAAACCACCAAGCAAGCCCTTCGAACCCATGCTATCACAGCCTTGAGGACTTGCAATATCGCTGTAGACACAGCATCTACCCCAAGCTCGAGTAATCTACATCTATACGAACTTCCCTTGTCTCAAAAACTATGTATACATATCTGTCTCTAAGGATCGTGATGCGGCCTTCCTTATCGAGCCCTGGCGAGAATCGGCTTGGAACAACCAATCCACAGCAACACCAAGCCATAGAACCAAAAAATACAGCAAGCGCAGCGTAATGACCATCCCATCAGTAGCGGGACTGATGAAAACACTTCCCCAAACTCCCCCAATCTTCGCATCTCAAAACTAGGGATTAGACATGGATTCATAAGCACCATCAACCGATGTTGATCCGGAATTGAAGGGGCCTGGATGATAGACTCAGCGGGTATTTGCCTAGCTTTAACGGATTTTTGGGTGGGTTTCGGCGGATGGATAGATGTGGATTTTCATGATCTGGGGAGTGAGGGTGTGAGCTGCGCTTGGGGATTTGGGCAGAGCTGGGTATGTTTTTTTTGACTTCGTCGGGTTTGTGGGTGGGTTTGTTGTTGGGTTATTGGTGGGGGTATTGTTGTGGGCTGCTCGGTGTGTTTACTGGTTTTCTAGGGAAGCTGGAGTTTATGGGTCTTTTGTTCTGTAGGTGTATAATCGATATGTGTGGGTGAGGGTTTTGGCTGCTGAGAAAGATTGGGTGGCTAGCTATTGATGGTATTAATTAGAGCTGGAAGCATGTCATAGATCGCGAGCCAACATCTTCCTAGGTTGTGTGCCTCTATCAAGCATATGCAGTCGCACTGATCGATGTCCGCACGTAATAGCAGTCGATACGATTGCTTCGAAGCTATCTCTTGAGCCGAAAAATATTCGCGGAGTTCGAATCGTTCCGTGAAGAGAGTTGTACCCGCAGCGCCTGGGTGTGAAGCTCCCGGATACTTGAGAGAATGTGCAGCGTTCTTGCGGGGAATTGTGTCGAGGGCGATTTGGATCGCTAGTCTGTGCCCGCTTTGATTGGAATGCGCTGATTAAGTGGAGGCAGGATGTTGATAGCTCTGCGTATGACAAAATCTATTAGTGGGGCGGGCAGGCGGCGCAGACTACCGTAGGAAGACATGAGGCTAGGTTTATTGTTTTTGTCTGGTTTTCCGATGATGGATGAGTGTTGACCTAAGACTTCGATTCGTCAGTCTTAACACGAGCAGGTATGGCTGATTGAGGGGACTTTACTTTAGAGTACTTCACGCCAGACTTGCTTCGTTGGACCGTAGGGCTTTGAAAATAACTCCGATCAGCGGAAACTCCGATATCGAGGTCAAACCGTAGGACGGCGTGTGGTTGCAAAGGATATCTTTTGCTGCTTGCTGGCCCGGAATGATCAAGGGTAGCGTGCTCTTCAAAAGCGTCCTCAAGGACCGTTACATCTTCTAGGCGTCTTGGGCCATCGATGCATTCATCGTATCACAACACCCCATTTGAAACTCCATGATCCTCGACCGCCTTCTCCGGCTCTTTCGTCTCATGCCCCATCCCGAGCGCCGCCCCCTCCTCCCCTTTCCCAATTCTCGTCATAATTGCCCCCTCGTCCCATTCCCCTCCATGGAAAGCATACATCCTCGACTCCGTGTTCGCATAGGGCATCTCCTCGGGTATAAGCTCCCTCAAGAGACCTCCGTGGGTAATGACAAGTATAAGTCGCTCGGGTCTCTCCCTCAACTTCCTCCTCACCCTCTTCGCGCGCGCTCTCAGCGCTTCGGGCGTGGGAGCCCAAAGCCCTTCCTTGCTGTTCCACTCAGGAGGTAGGGGGCTGAAGTCGAGCATGGCGTCGCAGAATTCGGACTCGAGAATGGCCACGTCGGAGCCGGTGTCGCAGGGCCAGCTGTCGGCTTCCTGAAGGTCTGGGCTGCGTGTCAGCTGTTCGGCCCTCTTCAGATCATGGTGCATTGGGAAAGCAGGGGAGTTCGGTGGGTCGACTTTGACTAACCCGGTTCGAGTAGAATAGGTATGTCCGGCCTCGCAACCCCAATGAGGGCTGTCTGAAGCGTCCGACGCAATGGCGAGACAACAATGAGGTCGGGCTGGTGGGGGAAGATTTTGCGCAGAGCTTGAGCTTGCGTTTCACCTAAGGGAGTCAAGTGCGGATCTCGATGTTTGCGGTAGGTTGCTTCGCCGGGATTGACGTTGTGCTGCGCCTGTATAGAGTGTCAACGAAATCGTTGTTTGGCTTTTCGAATCAGCTTGGGATATGAGCACTGACCTGCGCATGCCGAAGGCAGATGACGTGTGGTGGCATCGTCAAGGGCTCAATATCCAATGGTCGGAGGGGTTAGAGCAGGATGATGGTCTCATGCCAGCATGAGTAAGTCACTTGACATACGCATATAATGGTAGGTGTTAAGTCGGAGGTGATCGAGAGAACGATCAGATAGTTCTCCGCTCGCACCGAATACTTTATTCACGGGTTCTTATCGCGGCACTTGGCGACACTTGCCTTCTTCGGTTCTAGATTCGTGGAGATGCTGCTGGCCTTGAGTGGACATGCAGCAACGTGCATGGCATTATGCAGCCTTAAATACAATGAGACTGATCCGACATCGCTATCGGTGATGATAAGCACATGTAGTCTTTCGACAAATCCCATCGTCTGCGAATCTGGCAAAAGCACAAGTCCATTATTAGAGCATGACGTTATCACAAACATCGTGAGAGATCTTCTAGGTATAAGGTAGCGATTGGATCGCAGCTTCCTCGCTTGTCACAATTCAAAGTACTCTGTTTGAATTCCTCCTCGTGTTCGTACCTTAATGGCTTTCCTTCACTTGATCACGACGACACTAGGGTTGCATGGTGATGGAATCCTGTTTGCCAACCAGCAGCATCTCACCCTCGGATACTTATTTCATGTGCCTTATCGTCCTCTGAGTGACCTACCGTAGCAGGTCTCGGCCATTGAGGATTTACGAGCTTTGCAGCGACTTTCTTCATATCCAGTACCATCATGTGCGGCATTACAGCAGTCCTCACCCTTGCTGGACGCTCGAAGTCGTCACAACCAGCCAATAACAATCACAAGGAAAACCAGAACCCTAGTGCTCCAGCAATCGGCGGGCACAGCCATGTACAGCATGACAAGCAGCCGAATCTCCGGCAACAAGTAGACGAGAGCCTGAAGTATATTACCCATCGTGGCCCAGACCACAGCGGAAGCTGGGCCAGCGAAGATGGTTTGATAGGTATGTTGTCAGAGGTGATAATCCTGCACTTGCGAAGCAGAAAGCTGATAGTTGGAAGCCATGGGCAATGCCCGTCTCGAGATTAACGACCTGACACCTAGCGGGAATCAGCCATTCTTCAATCCTGCCAAAACCATCCAGGCCGTGGTCAATGGAGAGGTCTACAATCATGAGGAGCTGCGTGCAGAGATCCTCTCCAGAATGAAGTACGATTTTAAGGGCCGCAGCGACTGCGAGAGCGTCGTGGCTCTGTATCAATATTACGGTTTGGGCTTTCTATCGAAGCTCAATGGCGAATATGCTATCTGCATTTACGACTCGGAGCGGAAGCTGCTCATTGCTGCAAGAGATCGAAGTGGTGTCAAACCCTTGTACTGGACTATTGCTGAGGGCAAGCTGCTGGTGGCTTCTGAGATGAAGGCATTCCTTCCTTTGGGGTGGAAGCCCGAGTGGGATGTCGGGAGCTTGGTGGATGGTGGATGGAACACTGATGCGAGGACCATATTTCGCGCAGTGCAAAAGGTATGTCTTGAGAAAGATCGTAGGAAGGGGAGACTGATGAGCGACAAAGATACCTCCAGGCCAATACATCACCTGTGTAGACCACGATCATATCGACATCAAGCGGTACTGGGAGCTCGACTATCCAGACAAGGTACGTTCCGTGAACGTGAAAGCGAGCGATCTATCCTCAAAGGGCCGGAATTAGAAACGATGATTTTCTTTGTGGCGTACAACTGACTCGCGGTGTATAGACCGTCCCCGAGACACGGACGGAGCAAGAGATGGTGGAGGCAGTTCGTTCCCATCTCCTAGAAGCGGTTCGACTTCGCCTGCAAGCCGACGTACCGGTTGGCATCTTCCTCTCGGGCGGCGTTGATTCCTCGGTCATCGCTGGGATGGCCAAGCATCTACATGAGACTGGCCAAGTCAAGCTTGGTGCGCACCAAGACTCGGCTCAGCAGCTGATGTGCCTCAGCATTGGATTCTCGGGGACCAGTGGATATGATGAGTCAGGTAATATCTCGTCTACGTCTGCTAGGAAGACAGTGCTGATTTTTGTACAGAGATCGCCGCCCGCACAGCAAAGCACCTCGGTGTGAAATATTTCAAGCAATACGTGGACGAGAAGGATCTTGCGAATTATTTCGAAGATGCTACCTGGATGTCAGAGCAGCATTACTTTGACCTAGGCTTCATTGCGAAGCATGCTCTGTCCAAGCTCGCGCACTCGGTAGGTCTCAAAGTCGTTCTAAACGGTAAGCCTCAAGAACCCTTAGCGATGGAGAGTCTTGTCAATTAACGGCCTGATGCTAGGTCAGGGTGCGGACGAGTTCTTGGGCGGCTATCCAGCGTACTTGGCTCCCTTCCTGTCCGAGTCAGATCCGGCATGGCCTTACTCAACGCTATCACCGGAAAAACGTCAGGAGAAGTATCAAGAGGCCCTGCTGTCACCATTAAGTGGATCCAGGAAACCCACCTTCGAGCATTCACCACCCATGATGCGCTACGCTTCGGAGAACGTCCCTGTTCCGAACTACGTCGAGGTTTATGCCCAGATCCATTTCTCGGGATGGACCCATTGTTACGGCAAGAGCTCACCATACCTCACCTTGTCGGAAAATATCAATGAGCGAGAGCGAGAGCTCATGAGAAACAAATGGCATCCGCTCAACTCGGCACTGTACAGCTGGTACAAGACCAATTTGCCGAACCTACTGCTCACCTGCATCGGGGATCGTACCGAAATGTCGCACTCTATCGAGGGGCGAACGCCGTTCCTCGACCACCACTTGGTTGAGTACGTGAATGGCATCCCGCCGAGCTTGAAGATCAAATACGACGCCAAGAGTGACAAGCTCGTTGAGAAATGGGTTCTTCGCGAGGCCAGCAAGCCGTTCATCACGCAAGAGTTGTATGAGCGGAAGAAGCATGTGCGTATGACCCTTAATCTTTTGACACACGAAATTTACTGACTCTGCCATGCGAACAGCCGTACTCGGCACCAATGATACACCCTATTGGTGGGCCGCTGCATGGCCTGATGTGCCGGCTAATCACTGAGGAGAGCATCGATGGTCTGGGATTCATCGACTGGGATCAAATTCAAACGCTGGTAGAGAGAGCATTCACAAGTCAAGACGAAGTCCTCATGGGGACGATGTATGTGATTGCTCAATGGGTTGCACTGAGCCGTCGGTTTGGGATTGCTAAAGCACAAAAGCCAGAGTTTCTATAGGGGGATGCAGGTTGCCAACCAGCTAATAACTGAGTATGGTTTCAGTCACATACTTATCTTAATAGACTAAACATATGACATTGATTGCTCAAGAACTTTCGCTTGCCAGGTAATTCCTTCAGTATATGAAGGTGAGAGGGTTTGGCGCGAGAAGGATATAATATCAGCAAGACGAAATGCGGAGATGCCGCCCGGGCCGATACGGCGCTAGTGAAAAGTTTATATGAACGCAGTGGCCAAATAGCCCGAAACCTCAGAGCACAAGACGCAGCTTCAAGCTCGGAATCCCAGGAAAGCGTAGAGTCGCACGCGTGACAGCAGCCCCACGAGCTCTGTCACTGCAGGCTTCCGTGGCACCAGTGTCTGTGCAGAGCTCGAGAAACAGCAGGCTTGCTTTCTGCCAGCTGCCGACTGTTCCGATGCGGATGACATCATCTGCACGAGCCGCGCAGAGGATGCAGATCTGGCGCCCTCTGGCGGCCCAAAGGAGCTGTTGGGCCTATCAAACAGGTTTGGCTCAGTCGTTCATAAAGCTTGACACATGGGTACCCCAGAAACAGATCTGCTGAATCTTCAGCCTGACCCATCATAGCAATGACTTCTTGCTGGCTTCCGCAGAATCCGCCCTAACGGGTCTGGACCCCATTGACTTTGTTCCAAGTCGTGCAAGCGAGCAGAGCAGCCAAGAAGAGACTATCGATTCCTCATGTCCTTCCCATGTCCCTTCCGTGCGACACCATGCGAGAACTCAAATCTCTCACTGTTCATGACGTGACGCCAGCTTCCTAGTTTTGCCGCCGGCACATCTCTCAAACATTCCATCGCTAATATCATGTCGTCTCCGCATTCTCGGTATTCATTTTATCCCATTGTTTCTTGCTTTCTCTTTGAATTCAAAGCTAATTCTCACGATGTTTGCGTTGTCCATTGCTTCATTGGTGCTGCTGGCCACCTCGGCAGCAGCCAAACAATGCATGAACATGACTGTTTCGGTTGATATCTCTGCGCGGACGGCTGTCTTTAATGTCCCTGTCCCACAAACAAATCTCGAAGCTACATCTTTCATCCAGAACTTCACCCGGCAAGGCCGAAACTTCACCGACACTATTTTGACTGGCTACAAGACCACGGCTGGCAAATACAACATCAGTACTCAGTTTTGTGTTCCTACTGTCAATAATGTCACAAATCCAACTGTTCAAATTTTGACGCATGGCATCGGATTCGACAAGACGTAAGCTCTCTTCGGACTGTTGGAAGGTCTGACCCTGTGGCTGAGCTTGGAAACAGATATTGGGACATCCCGTACAATAACTTCAACTACTCCTACAACGACGTGGCCGTGGACGATTACAAGTATTGCACTCTCTCGTATGACCGCCTCGGCATCGGCAACTCCTCCCATGGCGAGCCCCTTAACGAAATACAATCATATCTCGAAGTCGCCGCCCTGGCCGAGCTGACCGACATGCTCCGCAATGGCACCTTCCCTGGCGTCAAACATGCCTTCGAAAAGATCACGCACGTCGGCCATTCTTTCGGTAGCACGCAGACCTACAAACTCGTCAGCATGTACCCGGGCATCTCCGACGGCATTGTCTTGACGGGCTTCTCCATGAATGGCTCCTTCCTCGGTTTCTTCCTTTCAGGCGCTGATTTCGTCCTCGCCAATTTGAACCAGCCTTTCCGCTTCGGCAACGCCTCCTTTGCTGCAGGCAATGCGATCCTCTCTTCCCTCGCCTCTACGCTGAATGTGTCGTCTGCGGCGGAGATGGCGGCCATCCGGGCGTACGGGCTGACTGACTATTTCGCGGGTTTGCAGTCAATGCAGAAAGTCGAGTACCGCAATGGATACCTTGCGAACAAAGACGTCGAAACAGCTCAATACCTGTTTCTCTTCCCCGGACATTTCGATCAAGGCATTTTGTATGCCGGGGAAGAGGGCAAGCAGCCTGTGACGCAGGGCGAGCTGTTGACGCTAGGAAGCATTCCGTCGAAGAACCCGTATAAGGGGCCAGTAATGGTTTTCACAGGTTGTAAGTTGCCCCAGCAGGTGTCCATAACTTGCATAGCTTAGCTCTTCCATACTAAAAACTTGCGCACAGCAAATGACCTCCCCTACTGCGGCGGCGACTGCCTCGCAACCGGCGACCCTAAGCTGCCATCCATCCCAGCTGCGGTTCAGAAAAACTTCCCTAATGTCCCGGCTAAGGATTTTGAGACTCATATCCAGCCGAACACAGGGCATGGCCTGAATTTCCATTACAATCAGACGGCGGGATACAATGTCATTCAAGACTTCCTGGGCAGCAAAGGCTTGATGTCGACGTAATGTCACATCGCAGAAGTCGTAATCGTGGAAGTAATATCGGTGGTTGACCCAGGAGGGGGATCCGTGTGGATATGGAGCCGCTTGTACATAGGTGAGACTCAGGATACAGTACATAATAACATCTCGGTTCACGACCTCGGGCTTTGTGCTTTGAGTGAGCTCTTCCACTTCGAGTATGCGCGCACGAACCATCTCTCCTCTTCATCTGAATCTCCTGCCGCAACACAGTACCAAGCATCCATCGAACACAATCCCTTAGGATAACACAGCTATTTCAACGAGCCGATCAAGACATCCCACTCCATCTACCTAGAAACCCCCAACTGAATCTTCTGCACCCTGTACTCGTACAGTCTATCCTTACCACTACAACCTTACGCATCAGTAAATATATAGACCCAAGACTCTTCCTCTCTACCTTTCCCATTTCTCTGTCTCCCTCATTTATCATCCTCTTATCCACTCAGACTAGTCAGTCCTTAGCGAATGTTTAAACAAAGCCATAACAGAGCAGCTAAGATCTACGCAAACGAATCAGATCTTGATATTATTCCGCCTTCTGAAGCAGTCATTGGTATAAACAATTCAGCACAGCAACTGTATCGGCTGGAAGCGCGGGTGTAGAGAAGAGGATGTCTGGTTGGGGGTGGTTGAGGTTTGTATGAGGGTGGAGAGATGTTGGATGGCAAGGGGTTGTTTTTGGGGGTTGTTGGAAGAGATGTTTGTTTGATATTGTTGAGTGTTAGGAGGAGCTGGGCCTTTGTCGATATATATTATGACTCGATTCGAACCATCCCAGGCTCTGCACAAACAAAGATACCCCCCAGCTGCTCCCTCTCTTTCGCTCCTCCTCTCTGCCTCGCCCCCTCCCTCTCTCTCGTTTTTCCTTCTTCTCTCCCTCATTTTCCCCCTCTCTCTGACCCAGTCCCACCCCCTCGCCCCTCAATCGTCTCAATCGTCTCACCTCCCTTTACCGCCCCCCCAAAACCCACAAACAACCTCCTGCCTTTTTAACGATTGAGCGCTGAGTTGACTATGTGGTGCTAGCGTAGGGTGGTGGGTACTTGCTTGATGGAGTTACATGGGATTTCTAGGAGAAGGGGGGGAAGGGTCGAAAAGGGAAGGGGCGAGAAAGATAGTGCGTTGGTAAGAGATTTGTTGAAGGTGGAGAGGGGGAGAGAGGGGTTTAGGGAGGGGACTGTTTTGTTGGGATGGGATGGTGCATTGGGGCAGGGTGTTGGTGGATGGGAGGTTGGTGGTAAGGGGAGGGGGGATGGTCTTGAGATGGGCCTAGGGATGGGGAAGGGGAAGGGCAAGGGGAGGTTGAAGGGCGGTGGACGTGGAGGCTGCGATGAGTTGGGGTGCAATAGCGTGTACCGGGTTGACTTTAATCGTCAAGCAGATGGACGAAGGGGCACAAGAAAGTTGGTAGAGGAGAGAGAGACACTCGGTGAGTGGATTGTAATAACTTATTATCGCATTACTTATTATTGCTAGAATAACGTACACGTATCGATCATATCTCATGAAGCTTATTAGCTACACCGATCCCATTAGAAACTCTCGGTGAACCCCGGTGGCCGAATCAGATTGGAAAATACAATTTGTAGCCACAATCGCAGGTAGCACACCTCCCAATAAGACCGCGCTCATCGCGCATAGCCATCTCCTGGTGAGGCCTGGTGCGGCAATCCACCATGGTGTACCTCGGCGTACGGATTCGGGTCATGGATAACTCCTTGCTGTTGATGAATCCCATGTCCATACGCCCTATCCGTCGTAGGATGAGCGGAACTATGCGCGATGCCAGTTCCCTGCTGGTTGTAGGCTTGGTACCCGGAATTGCGCTGCTGCTGACTTGCGTATTCGTCACCATACTTTTCAGGGGAGCCACCATAGGCTGTCGTCTCCGGCACCGCGGCCGTGGAGCCCGTCATGGCTGTGTCGTGCGAGGGACGGATGTCATTGCCATTGGTGTGGTGTTTCTTGTGGTGAGACTTTTCTTCCGCGATCAAGGCGCTGCCGCCGCCAAGGGCACCGAGCTCTTCGGTGTCATGGTCGGGTTTAGCGTTGCGGTTGCGCTTGAAGAAGGATTTCTTGCCGGGGCCCGATGTGTAGTTGTTGGAGGGGGAGGGGCCGTACTTGCTCTCTTTCTTGTGGTGGCGGTTCAGCAGGATGGCCATGATGGCAGTGAGGAGGAAGAGGAAGCTGAAAACTGGTCAATTGAAATGCATAGCCAGAAGAGGGAGGGAGGACTTACGCTCCAATGATGGCGACTGCGAAGGCAGCAGTCTGAAGCTTAGCATCCCGAGCGTTCTGATTTCCAAGCGGTGAATCCACAGCCTTTGTGTGTATGCCTCCACGAGCCAGGACGGCAATCGCAACAAAGGCCCCAAGGAAACACAGATCAAGCAGAATGGCGAGTAACGCGAAGAAGGTGAGGCCGCCGAGGAAGCATGTCATGAGGGTAGCGAAGGCGGTGTAGATCACAGCGGCGCCGGCTATACCTTCGACAGCTTTCATCCATATCGGGATGTTCTGGTGATGACTATGTAGGTCTGCCAGACAGTTAGCGAGTATACTGATGGGGAAGGGAAGGGGGAAGAAGTCACTGACAAGCTAGGAACCATGAGAAGATGCCGAGGATGAGGGCGGCGCAGAGGAATTCGAGGAGGCGGAGGAAGGAGTCTGAGCCGCGGAGGGCGATGCCGCCCTTTGAAGGCATAGTAGAAGCTAGATAGTCAAACGAGGTCAAGAAGAAACGGCGGAAGGGAGTAGGTCAGAACAAGTCGACCGAGACGTGGTGAGAGAGCTGGGTGTCGAGCAGAAGGTGGAGTGAAGGCGAGGGTGGAGAGATGTAATTGTAGTGGAAATGGTGACAGATATGGCTTCCAAGGAACTTGAACCATGGCCATAACATGCCGTAAATGCCGTAATTGCCCATGTGCCAGATGCATATGCCCGGTTTTTCCACACGTCATAGTTGACATCGCGTCGCGCTTTCCGGAAAATCACAGAGTTCGAGGTCTAGATTCTGTGGCGCAGACTGTGGCGCATGCTATGGCGTCATTATTACGCCACAATCCCAATCATCGGAAGGTCTATCCGTGCAATGGAACATCGCGACACCCTGATCGACTGTCTACAAGGCTTGACGGTTGTTCCACGGGTCTAGCTCGGTACAGGACAATCGTCGAACTCTTTGGAATCCTGCGAAGGGTTGAAAGGGAGCTGCTGAGTTGACAACCCCATTTCCCTATTCAAAATCTTTGTGAAATGGTCTGGGTCTTGTCATTGATCAATCGACTTAACTATGGTAATAATTACTGAGATATCATGAGAAACAATAACACAAGTGACCCTTTTCTGGCGCATGTAGAGGCGCTCCAGCTATGATTTCTCCATTGCTCACAATACTGTGGAGACTTGTCAATGCTTGATGCAAAAGAGACTCGATTACATGCTTTCCTATAATCTCTTCCCTATCAGAGCTTGCAGAGACGCTTGGGTCTGCTCTGTTCTCACGAGGGCGACAAACCCCTACCTCATTCTTGAAGCCGGCGCTGACTGAGAAAGGGAGCTTTGAAGACGCATAGATGTATGTCAGGCCGCGCCGGTGGATGCGCCAAAGACGGGAGCCTCTTTCTACAAGCAGGATCCAACAATAAAAGCCCAGCTTCGTTTCTCGAAAGACAGTCCAGAGATCGAGCATACCGGATCACCGCCGAATGCGCCTACATCTCCCCGAGCCCCATGAACTCCAAGCACTACGTCTTGGAGCCCCATACTGTTTCCAGGATGAAATGCTTATGGGAAGTCTAGAGATTAGAGCCTAAGCGGTATGCCGCAGATACCACTTGGACATCGGTGGCAAGATCATAGCTCGTCCGCGGTTCCACAGTCACGTAGAAGCCTCCATGTCTCCACGTTCTGACTGGGAGAATTACCTTCGCGATGACTATGGCAAAAGTCCTTCCATAGGCTGAGGCCGGGTCTTTTCTCAGCAAAGGGTAGCACACCAGGGGCAAATGAATGACTTCCCGGTCTTTTGACCTAGGACAGGGCTCATTTGTTGAATAAGGCCAGATCAGGGGTAAAATGGTGCAAAAAGTGGCGCACAAGAGAATTCTTGTGTCAGATAAAGATTAATAATCGTTTGTAGTCTGAGCGCGAAGAGATGCTTAAAGAATTGCTGGGTGCTACAGCATTTGAGTGGCATGAGTATATATCAAGAGAACATTGATATGAGGGGAAAGAAGCACGAGGAGGTGGAGGACGACGGGACTTCCTGCATTGTTGCTATGTTTCATGAGTATACATTGGCTTACTGAACGGCATCGACAGCAAGAGGTGCCTCGAGCTATAACCACAATAGAGTGGTCTAATAAGACGACTCATTAAAGATTGCTTGCCTATAACTTGGCATAATGCTGTCTTGAATACGCATTGTCTACGATTTAGAAATTGAGTCGGATTCGGGCAGGTCTTGCAAATGGCCCCAGAGCTGAGATCGAGAATGACATTTCGTATCCCTGCTTGCTGGCAGTGGTTGCCTTGAAACCTACACTCCCGCATGTTGTCCGGCGGTACCTGCGGAAGCTAGCCATATTGACGCGTAAGCAACTTAGAGTTTCCCAATGTATCAGCGGCAAAACAGGAGGGTTGAAGACCTTACAGGAAGCGGGCACATCCTTACTCGTGGGAGCCTCGAGCCAGTTGAAGGACTACGCAGGGAAGAGAAAGAGCCTTGATTTGGCCTGCTTCACCATTACTTTAGTCTCCACCAAGTCTCATAAAGCACCAACTCTCCTCTCTGCTGGGAAATGACATTCTCGTAGCTCGTATCGACCTCGGAAGGCACGTTTTGATGTCCTGGGCTGAATAGTAGTGTAGAGATCATTCGCCGCTTGACTCCCAGCCTAGCAAGAGTTATGTCTCAGATCTGTTGTGTAGAAAGAGCGGCCACGTCAGCCAAAGCCGGCAGGAATAGCCGAGATGGCAATAAATGTTCGATCGGGAGGCGATACCTCATTTGTTTTCATTGTCGGCAGGTTCTGATACCACCATTGGTTCCGCTTGATTTTCAAATTACCTCTCCCCTACTTTGGCCCGATGAGATCCATTCTTGAGGCCTTGCCTTTGATAGGTGGGCTTCAGGGCAAGATGCTGACACTTGTCCGGTAGGTCTAGTCGATATTTTTTGGGCAAGTTTCCACTATTCTCCTGCATCAGAACCGAACAACAGCCACGAAAAGCTCAGTAAGAGCTTCAACACAGCGCCCAGCCACATCACAAGTGCAAGACCCCCTTCCGACCGCGAAAGCCAGCCTGCACTAATGCCACCCAGCAGTATCATAGTGATTGCGCTGACCCGCCTATTGCGCTTAGGGTTCTTCCACGCTAGCAGGTTCGTGTCGCTCGCCAAGTCGTTGTATACACTCGTCAAGACTGTTGTAGGGATCTCATTGAAGCCGAGGGATTTGGCCGTGACGATCTGAGCACCGGACTGGGCTGCTAGGAAAGGTATGGCAATGAAGATGAGTTTGCTCTCCGTAGTATTCTCAGGGATCATTCCGGTGTGAACAAGCATGGCTGCAATGCCGATGCAGAGGGTCTGGAGGAGGAAGGACGCGAAAAGGGTGAGTCGGCGTGTTGGACCTGCAGCTGTGTATACATGCCCTGTGACCATTGAGCCCGCCATCATAGCTACTATAGAGATGCCTGAGCGAGCCCATTTGAGGTCATCGCTGCCCAATGGGAGATTGGCGGTGCTCAGGGCGAGAAAGATGGTATTGCCTGAACATCATCATTACTACTACGATACTCTCGTGTTGGAGATGACTTACCTGTTTGCATTCCCATAAAGACATGCCAAGCATTGTAAGAACCAGCATCAATCAAGCCGGTGATGAAGCAGCAGACGAGCAAAGGAAGGTAAGCGTTCTGAACCCGTATATTCTGTGAGAAGTATTTCCGCGCCCGACCTCTCCAATTTCGCTGCTTGAGGCCTAGAAGCGGAGTCACCTCTTCGTCGGGACTCTGCATGGCAGAGTTGAGGTTGATGCCAAAGCCTGTCCCGTCGAGGTCATTCAAGATCCATAAACAAAGACCATTTAAAAGGAAGAAATGCAGAACTCCAAACGGGAGGAGCAATTCTGCCTCAGGGCCATGTTAGGGTTCATGCCACACCGTCGCACTGCTCTTCCCCAAATCTCCCGTCTACAACCCATCAAGCTTCACCCTCTCTCCGAGGATCCCCAGTGGCAAATGTGTACCTCAACCATGTCAGCATGACCACTGGCCGAGCGTCAGACAGATAGCTGTCTGAAAGCTCGGATGAACACTCACTTGCTTTGAGGTCATGTTTGCTGTTCGGCCAAGTGCGGAATTGCTCAACTCGACCCCATGTCGAAAAGGTTTTTGCGCTCAAACCCGTGATTCTCCATTTGCAATGGAAAACCTACCCGTGGTCTATGATCGAACGGTCTTGATAGCGACCAAGGGATGAGTAACTCCAGAACACTACGAGAGCCCAACTAACGTTACGTACACAGCACATATCTTATCCTGTGAGGAATCTCCTCGATTTCAAGGTAAAGAATACCGTTCCAACACATTAATCTCCACAACAGCGGACGTCTTCCATGTCCGAAGGATAGCCTGTACTTCGAAAAACTACATACATCGAGGAGGTTGATCTGTAACTTCTCTGTATGCCGACCAACAGCGTTACCAGAGCTGAAGTCATACATAATTGGCTTATTATCCGTCTCTTATCTGTCTATAGCACATCTTCCATGACAATCTGTTCGCGATGGAGCAATAGCTACGATTGACGATTGTTCAGGGCCAGTAGTGTTGTTGTCACGTTTCATGGGATGAGGTCAAATTGCACTGATCTCGGCTCCACCATGCTCGTTTTAATGCTCAGGATCTCGTTCGTTTTAGGATAGGTCTAAGGATACACTAAACTACTCAAACTAATCCCGCGCTTCCTGTTCCATTGGAATACTAATCGAGACCAGCTTAACGACGACAAAGTGCAGTCTTTCATGGCTTGACAGTTCGGTTGCTCGAATAATGGCCTTCCACAACCATCTCATTCGCCCAATGAAACCTCATTATACTGGTTGCAGGCAGCACCAATACTGCAATATCGTCGTTGACTTTCAACCACCCGCCCATCGGATTAGGCTGCTGTAAACATGCAAGCAATATCTCCGTGCCAGTCGCCAAGATATGGGGCCAAGTCGAAGGCGAAAAACTATGACTTTTGCTAGTATCGTAGGTTTGAGTTGCATCAATAGGAAGTGTGTCGCTACCAAAGTCCTTGAGCATCCGGACCAGGAAGGTACAGTCACCTGTTCAACTTAGCCATAGATCTCATAATCCAGGATAGCATCTCTCAACGTCAATGTGCGGTTGTAAGATATGCGAGGCTTGAAAAGCTTACCCGAGTCACCCTGTTCCGGTAACTTCCATGGCCAGGGCATTGAAGGAGGTGGTCGATGCCTGATCGTCCCGCTCCAGAAAATATATCCGTGATCGCTAGGTACCTTCGCCCTCAAGGTAGCTAGTGCCTCCCTGCACTTCTGGTGACTGATGTCGCCACGCCATTCAACCCATTGGTCGCCTGATATACAGTTTGCCTTGGTATCCGAAATCCCTGGCAGTTGAAGATGGGACAAGCCCACGTTGACGGCATTGGCGAGCGAGGCGGCAATGATTAAAAGACTGATACAAGAGATCGGCAGTAGTTGCAGAAGACAAATGAGAGAGCGCATTGCAAGAGTATACTAGAGAACGACTCCTGATCCAGGCGGTTCCGTGCGATTGTAAGTGGACGAGAAGACTTACAAACGGAATTGATAAGACTTTTGCAAAAATTGGACCGTCGAAGTGGAGGTGCAACGAGGTCGGAAGTTGAGTCTTGATGGATTTTCGTCGCAAGAACCTGATACAAGAAGCGCGGGATATTGTTTGGCGAGCCGCTCTAAAAAATCCCGCGACTCAATCGCGGTCGACATTACCCGCCATAATCTGTGGTTCATTCAGACACAGTAGCTGCTGCTGTTGTTCCGAGCCCGAAGCATCCGAGAGATCTTCGGCGAAACCTATTGGAATAGTCGCTGACAATACCGAGAACAATGCGATTGTATAGCTTCTACGACGTTCCTGTAGAAGAATCGCCAGTACACCGTCCTCAGACAGAAAATTACCAATCGCTTAAGAGATTAATTTAACTCTATTTATTTCTTTGTTGACCAAGACATAGCAAGAAGGAAGTGCTTCTGCTGCCGGGAAAAGTCCAAAATGCTCAATGGACTCACATAACTAGACCTGCCAACTGGATTCCCTAAACTGACCCATTCGAATTGAGGACCGAAGAAATAATAAGCGATCTTCTTCAAATGCTAGCCATAACTCGTAAGTGGACCTCTACTGGTTATATGAGTGAGGTAATGTCGTGATATTAGAGAAAACGCAAAAAACACGAATAATTGCACATGTTAGTCAGAGATTCCACGTCGTCAGAAGTATCAAAGCTGCCTTCCATGCACCCCAGCGCTTCCATGATAGACACATGCTGGACTAGGGAAAAAGCCTACATCGGATATACTATTTGTCGACGGTCGTGAGTCCTTCAAAGTGGTGATGCTGGAGCCTTGCAAGTCGCAGATCTTCCATCTGATCTGCTCGAGAATTTTCGCTGCCGGCAAAGCCATCATATACGCTGTTGGTCAGAGACGGTCCCAAAAAAGCAAAACTAAGTTTAAGAGATCGAGAGACAATCAATTTTCGAGAGCTTGGCGAAGGATAGCTCGATGCAAATCAGAACACACATCTGGAACAATGGGAGTCTTCTCTCTTCGTGGACATGCCGTAGACGGTCTTGCCCTGGATGAGAAGCTCGATGAGCGTTACAGCACCGGCGTCTATACGGTTGAAAAATGTCTCGTGATAGTTGGGTTTGAATATGACGCCGTGCTGGAGTGAAGAGGGGGCATCGATAAGCTCTGTTGTAGTACGAACGAGGATCGAACGGGAGACAGATCTCGCCACTGCGATGACAGAGGGAATCTACAGTAGTCCGCGATCACTGGCCACACTTTCCAATCGCTTACCTTGATCGACCGTGTCATGGACCCTGCAGACAAGTGTCGAGTACGAGTAATGTGCGCCTCTGGGCCGGTCCGTGTCTGCATGGATGTATAGAACGTCAGGCCGTGCGAGGTATGTCCGTGCGAGTTATGTGTGGGGTAGTGACACCTGTAAGACACAGACTCAAGTACCGAACAAAAGCAAAGAAGTGTAGAGAGACAAGTCACTAGCGCCAGCCTTACGACAGGCCACTGCAATTACAGGTACACAGTGGAGACATATTAATACACGTATATACTCACGGCGTTATCCTTGAAAGCAACGCAATGGGACTTTTCTGGCGCATCCAATTCGGCAAGTGGACTACCAATTGCAAAGTTGGGGAAACTTGAGATCCAGCCGACGATGTCCGCGGCTTGGAACGAGCTTGGATCTAAGCGACCCGGCATTGGTATGGAATTGGCAACTTCTGTGTCGCACTCCCTACTTTACGATCCTACCTCTTGTATCAAGTGGCTCGGAGCGGTGAGCTCTTACCACTATTGGCGGCTGACATGATGATATCATGTCTTGACGCTGACAGTGCCTGGCCTGAAGCTTCTTATCAGCAAAGGGCACATTACGACGATTCGTGTAGAATGGTGGAGGCCAGATATTGTGTTTTAAGTAAAAGTAATGTCCGCTTTCTTACGCCACGTTTTGTGGGTTACGTTAGTGTGAAGCATGGACGGAGAATATGTTCTATTTATAGTATCCATTAACCCGGTATTCGACCTGAAGATTCTCAGGTGTCAACGATGTCGCACTATGGTGGATCCGAGCGCTCTCAGACGTCTGACAGCTTTGGTCGATCCGCGATCGCTGAGTCCGGCTCAACGCCCGCTACGGAATCTACACTTGGTTTCGGAAAGATCGAAGTCGAGATGGAGAGATTGGCTAAGCGTACCGCTCCCGAGAGAGGCAAATGTCAGACAGTCAGGGTCGTTCTTGGCCATGTGTCTCACGATTATCATATTATGGGACCTATCCCCCAATCCCGGGCCGGAAGATCACACCTGGGGATAAAGCTAGACCTCCCCTTCTCGTGGAGCAAAAGTCTGGATGAAAAGGCGAAATGCAAGTATTGAGCCTGATGAAGCCATGCCGGAAGAAGCTCACATGAAGTACGGGCATCGTCTAATCCCATCACTTATCGACGAGAAGGCTTCTTCTGCCCCTGACGAAACTTACTGCTACTTACCACGCACTGCAAGAATTGAAGATGGCTTCCAATCAATTAATTATCGACGCTTCTCGAATGCCATCAATGCTTGTTCGTGGTGGATCGAAGCAGAGATCGGCAAGAGCGACAATTTTGCAACATTGGCATACTTAGGCCCCTCTGACTTGCGCAATATCCTGATCATCGTCGCAGCTATCAAGACCGGGCACAAGGTATTCTCATACATTTCGCAATATTGTGGAACCGCAAATGACTCACCCTGTGGCTCAAGGCTCTCCTGGCATCACCTCGTAATAGTTCGAAGGCGCATCTTAATCTACTCGAAAATACGCAGTGTAACACACTCCTCACGGCAGAGCCCATCCCTCACATAGCGCAAGACATTCTTGCGGGCCGGTCTATGAAACATGTTATTGTCCCAGAAGTGGAGAGCTGGCTTCGAGCTCCGATCAATGCTTCCTATCCTTACGTTAAAACGTTCAACCAGGCGCGATACGAGCCATTCGTTGTGGTCCACACCTCCGGTTCAACAGGTAGGCGAAAGCGCAATACTTGATGCCCCATCTGATCTTGGCAGGGCTCCCGAAAGTTGTCATAGTCAATCATGGCACTATCGCGGCCACTGACGCTTTCAATGAAATGCGGAGAAACGCCGATTATAGACCCATGGTGCTGGACGTACTCCGTAAACGTTGCTTTGTATCAATGCCTTCCTTTCACGTACGTGGTCTACGTCCAGAGTCCGCCCTCTGCTCATGTCTGAGTCCTTAGGTCGCTGGAATAGACTTCATGCTCCCCAAAGCTTTATTTCATGGACTCGTACCGATACTTGGTCCATCAGGAACACCGGTGAATGCGGAATTTGTGGATGCTATGCACCGGGTAAACCTGGTCGAAATTAGTATTATCGCTCCCTCGATTCTCCAGGACATTGCTGCATCGCCGAAATTTCTGAAGAACCTGGGGCGACTGAGCGCCACCCTATACGGTGGTGGCCCACTTCCATCAAGTGCAGGAAACGCCATCTCTTTTGTGACTAGGCTTTATAATCTGATGGGGGGCTCGGAGATGTGGAATCTACCCACCGAGCAGATTGATCGGGAAGACTGGGAGTACTTAAGATTCAGCACTTTGCTAGGTTATCAAATGCGTCAGCATTCGGAAGGGCTCTACGAACTTGGTCTCTTGCGAGCGCCGGACCTTAGCCAATTCCAAGCAATTTTCTCAACCTTTCCTGACCATCAAGAGTATCTTACAAGCGACCTGTATATCAAGCATCCAACAAAGCCAGATCTCTGGAAATATAGCGGTCGAAAAGACGACATCATCACCTTGACGAACGGCGAGAAGGTGAACCCAGTGGCAATGGAGAGTCTCCTGAACGCGCATCCAGACATCAGATCTGTTTTGGTTGTTGGCCAGGCTCGGTTTCAAACAGCTTTGCTGATCGAAGCGAAAGTGCCCCCTGCATATCGCGCATCTAAAGAGAAGTTCATTGAAGGTATGTGGCCTACCGTGCAACAAGCCAATCAGCAGTGTGATGCGCACGCAAGACTGTCAAGAGATCTCATCTTATTCACATCACCTAAAAAACCCTTTCATAGAGCTGGAAAGGATACAGTACAGCGGAGGGTAACGGTAGACTCTTATCAATTTGAGATCGATCAGGCATATGAAGAGTTTGAGAGACTCACAAGATTGCAGGAGCCAGAAGCCGCTCCTGCCAACGACCGGTCTCTCGACTCTTTGAGCTCAAACGGCAACGGTCGGCTTCACACAGGTTTGGTTGAAGATTGCTTAGTGAGATTGGTATGCAGAACCACCGGCTGGACTCGGCTGGATACCAGTGCCAACTTCTTCAATCTTGGGATGGATTCACTGCAAGTCATCAACCTCGTTCGTGCAATCAATTCGTCTCAGTTGGGAACCGGTCCGACACGGTTGGCGGCCACACCGAAGACGATATACGCGAACCCAACGATCAGCATGCTAAAAAGGGCATCCGTCAGCCCTCAACAGCCACTAGATTCGGATGCTCTCAACGATAATTCTACAACATCCACCAGTGTCCTTGAGGTAGGGAGACTCCTGACCAAGTATTCCTGGGATCTCCCAACTACATGCCGGCTTCCTATACCCCAAACACCAAGCAACGCGATGTATGTGCTGCTAACAGGCTCTACGGGCTCTCTTGGCTCCTACATACTTGGTGATCTACTGAAGAACCTCAAAGTCGCTCATGTATACTGTGTCAACCGCTCTTGGGATTCCGAGGAACGGCAGCGAACGTCCAATCTGGCACGTGGGATCACTGCGGATTGGTCATCGCATCGTGTCTCCTTTCTCAGGAGCGATCTATCTCAAGAATATCTTGGTGTGGGACTAGAAGTCTATAAATCTCTACTACGGAATGTCACTCATATTGTGCATAACGCTTGGGAAGTAAACTTTAACCTTCCTGTGACGTCCTTCGAGACGCCACATCTACTTGGTATTCGCCAATTCATCGATTTCTCGGCTCGCTCGGCGAAAGGTGCCTCTATCCTCTTCGTGTCGTCCATCAGCTCTTCTATGAATTGGCCGTTCAATCACACTGGACCCGTACCTGAGCGTATCATCGATGATCCTTCAGCATCATTGCCGATGGGCTACGCACAGTCCAAGCACGTAGCCGAGCGCCTCCTGAGCCGTGCGAGCAGCGTGGCTGGGATTCCCACCATAATCTGCCGCGTTGGTCAAGTGGCGGGGCCTGTGAACACAAACGGCTCCGGTGGCTTCTGGAATAAGCAAGAATGGCTGCCAAGCCTGATAGCTAGCTCGAAGTATCTGCGCAAGATTCCTGAGTCTCTAGGACCGAGTGAGAGCGTCGATTGGATTCCTGTCGATATCCTGAGTCGGGTACTTATGGAGCTACTGGCAAAGCCTAGTTCCGCCGCCTCTAACAGTGTGTCCACATCCTGTAAGCTCTCCTCGCATAATGAAGGTCACGACGCAGTCAAGAACAAAGATATCCAGACAGCGATTCCATACACGAATGGCTCCTCTTTCAGCGCCACCAGCAATTCGCTCCAGCATTCGAGCCGGAAGACTACTGCGGCAGTAGTCTACCACTTAGTCAATCCGCATCATACAACATGGTCCAACCTGTTGCGAGTGGTCAAGGTACACTTTGGCGATACAGCCATGGAGACAGTCTCACTTAAAGAATGGGTCGAAACGCTCAGTCAAAGTGCCGCTTGCATCGAGAATATCAACATCAACCCTGCTATAAGGTTGCTGGATTTCTATGAGAATCTTGTCAGTGGGTATGGGAAAGCCAATCCGGTCTTTGAGACGAAGATGACGGTTGGTCAAAGCGAGGAGCTTGCGGGACTGGAGGCTGTGAAACTCGAGTGGATGGAGTTATGGTTGGAGCAGTGGGGATTTCAGTGAAGAATGGGAATTAGAGGTAGATACGAAGCTGGCATTCCCTTTATCTAGCGACATTCAGCTCAGCTTTTTTTGATATCGCTGACATTATGATGATTGACCGTGGAAAGGCAACGACTAGCACGCGTTCGAATTTTCCAAAAGTCAAAGTATTTCTTCTGCTTCACAAATCCACAAATCATCTCTTGAAAGCTCAAGTAGCATTTGCTCGTATGTCGAAGCCTCAACTCTGTTCTTCAGATCATTCCAAGCCTACCTGGCTTTCTTGCCATGTCGTGCACTCCACTAAGAGGTCCCGTATCTGTCGAACCCGCGTAGAGAAGAATGTTTATGTTCGCTTCTCGAGTTCTTCGCTCTCTCAATTGGCAGCCCAAGATGTTACCTCTAGCCCTGCCAGAGGATAGTCCTTCTTGAAAAGCCTTTTTGCCATTCCTCGGAGGTGCTTTGTTCAATGATAATGTCTTTGCTTAAATGGTGTGTTCTCGTCTTACACTTTCTAGATTCCAATCGGATAATTGCGATGTGTGGTGCAGCCAGATTTAATTATTCTGCTTGGGACTCGTTGCTTTGATACGGCTGCTGACTACGTAAGATGAAGAGGTGTCCAAAGCATAAGCCGATCTCTTTATGTCTTCCTGATCACTCCCAGTAGTTAGCCAGAGCATAGATTAATCTGTCAGACACCATGTCGAAAGCGCCAATGTTCTTAGATATAGAAAGATGGCAACGGATGCAAGTAAGAAGGGCTAGAGAGTCGCCGTATCGCGAAACAGAATGGCTTTCCCTACTGTTGTGTTCTTCAAGGGGGTTTCTCACCACTTCTGTCGACCTCCCAACTTTGACATTGAGACTACACCCTCGATGGAAGTTGTCCTTGCCTTCCCCACTGATGGCTTGCTGGGATATTTTCCTTCTTCGCAACGCTCAATTAGCGATGCCAGTCATCATTTCTCGTTCCTGGCAATCGTCGGATTGCTTGATGGTGTAGGTAACGAGGAGCTGATGCCCGTAGTCCCAGTACCACTCCGTGACCTTCTGTCTCCAAAATTGGCGGTGATCTTGCGAATAGGCTATGCGATATGGATAAGGAAGCTTGGTAGCTTGTAATGATTGTTTCCGGAAAGTCTGATCTCGCACTTCTCACATACTGTCAGTAAAGCTGTTGGGGTCATTTGTCGGTTGTGGGATAGACTCTGTTCCTGCGCCCGTGGGTAGTTCAGCGATTGTGGCCTTCTACGCACTTCATTTTTCTTTCGGGTGTTTTCTCGCGATCGTCCCCAATGAAAAGAGACTTGACGAAAAGAGAAGAGAAAATAACCCGCTTTAGCGGAATGCTTCATGCACTCATATGCAATGTGTATGCAGAGATGCCCAGCAGCCCCACCAAGATCAAGTCTTCGCTGCTTTTTTCTGCTCATTCCAACCTTCCATTCCCATCGCTATTTTTGATCTCCGCTTGATACGCCACCTAATAGAGACGCGTGCTAGCACAATGAGCTTAATGATTGCGGAAAAAGGCCCTGTGGCGGACTTTCTAAGGGCAAGGCTCCCAACCGTACGCGTACTATCCGTACACTGACCGTTTGTACCGTTTAGTGCAGTGCAGTACGAGGCAATTGCCAAACTGTACGGTGCAGTTTAAGAGGTCCTTAAATCGTTTGCACTGATAGTACGGTGTTCATGTTGGTGTTGAGTTTAACCCTAAGCTGAGACCTAAGATAAGTCTAAAATACATCCATGAGATGCCTGTTTTTTTCTTAGCGTCGCCCGAAGAAGGATTTTTTGTAAGGAGTTGAGATAAAAAATATATAATTTTACTATTAACAAGTAAATATTACTATTAATTATATTATTACTAGATCAATTAATAAACAATTTAACAATTCAAAAGATTCGACAAATTTTTTTAGACTAATTGTTAAGTCGAACTTTTATACTAACATTGTAACTCGATTTAAATATTTTATATCTATTTCTTAATTTAACTTAAAATCGATCTTAAGTTACAATTTAATTTAAGTTCTTAACTTAACTTGTTAAGCAATCGAAAATAATATTAAAATATTAAGATTTTCTATTTTCTAAATATTTTGCATTATTTGACTTACTAAAAATAATTTAAAAAACAAAAATATACAAATGTATTATCTTAATGTATTACTATATAGTATCTTAATATATTACTATACAATATTACTAAAAAATAGATTAATTGCAAGAAATCGAAAATATTATATGCAAGCGTCAAGATTTGATTTCTTGAATTTTTTTTAAAATCGAATTACTTAAAATAGTAACTTTTCGACTAAGCTAAACTTACTATAGTAATAAGCTAACTTCTTTAAGCAATTTAATTTTATTCAATTTCTTAACAATTCAATTCGATTTCAAAGTTAAGATCGAATATCGAACCAACAATTAGTCTACTAAAAAACTAAAAAAATAATTTAAAAAATCAAGTTTATAATGCACTTTTTCAAAAATAATCTAAATATTTTACATCTTAACAAGTCGAGTAAGAAATTCGACTAAGTACTTTATATTTATTCTTTAATCTAATTCAATTACTTAAATTAAATTTTCTAACTCGAATCAAGTCTTAACGAGTTAAGAGTTTAACTCGAGCTTAATAATCTAACTTGATGCAATTAGTCTAATTGTTTTAGAATCTAGAAAGCAACAAAAATACAAATTTAGAACTATATTCTTAATTAAACATTATATCGCAATATTATTAATATATCTAATTTAGAGCTTTTTATTGTCTCTCTTATCTTAATTAACTTAAGAAAGAATTTATAAAGTATGTTTATTAATATTAAGTTAATTGCAAGCAACGCAAGCAATATAACAACTTCAAATTTAACAACGCACACAAGACAAATTAATAAGAGACAATCTATTATTTTCTCTAGAATAGTATAATTGTTAGATCGAATTTTAATTCGATTAAATTAACTTGTTTAATCTTGATTCTAAAATTAAGCAAACTTCCTAGCTTAACAAAATAAAGCGAGCAAAAAATACGCGTCGAGTATTTAACTCGACTTATTCAATTATATAACATTACGTAACGCGCTAATTATATGCAATTAGCGTAAATTCTGCGCTAGCTCAATCGAATTAGCGTAAATTTTGCGCTAGCTTAATCGAATTAGCGCATAGATAAAATAAGATAAGATAAGCAAATATTAACGCAACAAAGTTAGCTTAAATTCTTAATATTAACTTAATAAAACTTGACTTTAAGATCGAGTTTGCATCTTAATCTTAACTTAACTCTACAAGAGTTAAGAGAATAAGTTAAATTGAGAAAAAAGTGTTCGATTCGATTTAACAATTATACTACTCTAGAATTGTTAAATCTTGAATTAAGCAACAACTTATTAAATCTAATACAATTAAAAAAGATTTATAAACTATTTAATTAAGAAATATTAAGCAATTTGCAAGCAACAATAATAAGAATCTAATTAATAATATTAACAATAACAACAAAATTCTTAACTCTTCTTCTTTTTAATCAAATTTGCAAGAGATTTCGCAAACAATTTCTAGATTCTTCTCTATTAATAAATAGACTTGTAGACTTTAATTAAATATTAAAAACTACTATATTCTTATTAATAGCAATAGCATAAAGTGCAATTATTGCTTAACAATATACAAAATCAAAGAAAAAACTTATACTTTTCGAAATTATCTATTACAAAAGTACAAAATTAACTTAATTAATCGACTAGCTATTGCAATTGCACAATATAAGAAATATATTAAGATAGATTTTCTTTGTTTGTCGAAGAAAAAAAAGAAACAAAAGAATTGTTAATTTCTTAAGAAGACAATAAATAAACTTAGCAAAAAATATCTAGAATATCTTTATCTAAAGTAGACTATTATAATAGACGTAGAATTTTCGCAAATCTATAACAAGAACTTTTAAATCTTTTTATACTATATTAATTAATTTGCAAACAAAGTATTTTTATTCTTTAATACTACAATAAAAACAAGAATTATGCTATTATTTTAGAAGAGACAACAATATTTACAATATCTTCTACAATTATATTCTCTATTTTTCTTATATACAATATCTAGATATTATTTAATAGTCTAACGCTTTTAGATATAGTTTTATATTTTGTAAATAAAAGCAAAACTCTACAAACTCTACTATTGACATTAAAAGAGCTTAAAGAGAAGCATAATAACAAAAATATAACTATTATTATATTGAATATTCTTTCTATTTATGTTATTTGCAATAGACTAGATTATTTTGTTATAAACAATATTATAAATAACAATACTATAGTAAAGATTATTGCGAGAAATATTTAAGAGATTAATAATATTTATTATAATTTAATTAAGCAATATCTTTATTGCATTAATTATGTTATTAATCTATCTATATAGATATTTCTTTTTGACAAATATCTTAATATCGAAGATAACTATTATAAAGATAAAGACAAAGACAAAGATTCTTCTAATAAAGAGCTCTAAGACTATTGAAAGCTAGATTTGCAAGACAAGTTATATAATGTTATTGTCTATATTATACGAAGTTTGCAAAGAATATTAAAATTTAGACATTTAAGTAAGAACTTAATGCTAAAAAGAGATTATTGCATTTAATAAAACTTAGATTAATTGTTAGATTAAATTTCGATTTTAACTTTAGAAATTAATTTAATTTGTCGATTTTAATATTAGAAATTAACTCGAAATCTAATTTAATTTCTATTATTTAAAATTGATTCTAATATTAGGAATCAAATCGAATTGTCAAGAATGTTAAGAATACTAAAAATAGTATAAATTTAGTTTGAATTTAGATTTTTTTAATTGTTTTCTAGATAATGCACAATAGTAATATATAATATAAAAATAATCTAATACATTTATTAATTAATTTAAATAGATTAACTATTTCTATTAAATTATCAATTGATTGTTACTAAAAATAGTAGTCTTAACAATTTGAATTAATCTTTCGAATTAAGTTTCGATTTTAAGTATAGAAATTAATCCCGAATTGTTAATTTCAACTTTAGAAATTAAATTGTTAAGACTTTCGAATCAAATTAATACAAATTGTTAAGATTTAAATTAAATATTCGACTCGAACTCGATAACTCGATTTAACGCAATTAGTCTAATAAAACTCTTGATATATTATCGACAATTTAGAATAACTCTCTAGGAATTCTATTAGCAACTTGAGACTTTTAAGATTGTTGTGTCGATGTCTTAGCTCTAGAGTTATATTAGTTATATAAAATTGCTTTAGAATTAATCTTAAATTAGAATATCTATTTTCGCAAAATAGTATTATTGTAAGTTATAATATTTCTCTTGATTTATTTTGCAATATTCTAATCTATATTTACAATATAGATTATAAAAAGTATAATATCTTTAATATTTATAATTATTTAGATTCTTATTCGATTGCAACTTACATATACAATAGTATTGCAATTTTTAATATAATTTGTTTAATTTATATTATAATATTAAATGTATTTGTGCTTATAAAAATACTTAATACTTTAAGCATTAAATATATTTCTCTTATATATATATTATACTTTTACAAGAAGTAAAAGTTCTTCTTTTTATTATTTATAAAAATATTTACGTACAAATACTCTTTTATATAAGCAACAAATCTCTTGTATCTCTTTGCATTATTTATAATTAATAGAAGAATTCTTTTCTTCTTTGTATATCAAATTATATTTGTCTTATTTTTGATATTTAGCTTTTTTCTTTAAGTAGTTTAACTAGATATTAATTTCAACAATATATTTTTCTTTTGTCTCTTAATCTAAGTTTTATATTTATTTTATTAAAAATTATTCTTAAGATTAATTTTCGACTTGACAATTAACTTGTTCGCAAATTATATTAGCACAAATAATAATATAGAGATAGCAAAGACAATTTACTATATTAATACTTCTTTCTTTTAGTATATTTTGTTTGTTGTTCTCTAATTAGTCTTAATTGCTTTAAAATCTAATTATAATTATTAAAGATAACTTACATTTTTTATTATATTTCTCGAGAAATTATAATTGCTTAATTGCAAATAAATGTAAGTACTTAACATTTAACTTAGTATAATCTTTACAAAATATCTTTTATCGAAAAAGTCTACTTCGACATTATTCTTTTTTTTAGATTTTCTCTATAAGTACTTTTGTTGTCAATTAATATATATATTGTTATTTGTCAAATTTGAATAAGATCTAGCCTAAATTTATATCTTTATTTAAGAATATCTATCTAAACGTTATCTTATATAACAATCTTTTTCTATAAATATGCTCTTAGTTAATTGATTTATTTGTTGTTATTTGTCAAATCTAAACAAGATTTAACTTAAATCTTTTTCTTTATATATAAGCAAGTTTATCTAAATATTATTATTCTTCTTAGATTCTTTTTGTAAATATTTTTTACAATTAATTTATACAATATTTATTATTTATTAGATCTAGACAAGATTTAGCTCAAATCTAACTTATATTTGCTTCTTTAATTAGAAATGCTTACTTTTATATTATTCTATTTGCTAATTCTTTTCTATAAATATTCTTGCAATTAATTAATATTTTTGTTGTTATTTAACAATTTAAAGAAGACTTAATTTAGAACTAATTTAAATCTAGTCTAGATCTATATTTTCGATTAAAAATATTTACTTTAATATTGCTTTAATTGTTAATTTCTTTCTATAAATATTCTTGCAATTAATTAATATTTTTGTAATTATTTACTAAAACTAAATTAAATCTTTTTTAAGTAACTTATATTTATACAATTATCGCTTATATATTTAACGTTCTTTCTTTATTAGAATTGTTAATTAATTGCTTAAATTAATTTATTCTTATATATCTTGTTATTTCTTAAGCTTTCAAATGCGAATTTTTTATTCGAAGTATTTATTGTATTTTTGTTATTATTTTATTAATTACATTGCTTCGATAAGTATTCGAATTTCGATTTACTAGTATTTAAATTTAAAAAAAACTCCTAAAAAGAAATATACAAGATCTTGTTATTATTGAACTTGTTAATAGTTCTTTTGTTATAAAATACAATATTTTGTTGCAATTTTTGTATATTTCTTTTCTTTTGTGTTACAAATTAATTGTTTTATTTTTGTTATATTTTTTTGTAAATATTTATTAATATACTATAAGTATAAAGATTGTAATTGTTAACAAAATAAAGTATATATCTTCGATATGTTGTTCTTTGAAATAAACAAATACTTGTACTTTGTGTTTAAACTTCTCAATATAATAACAAATTATAATTTTTATTATTTTAATTGTCTCTAGAGTTATAGAATTAAATATATATTTAATTAAAGAATTGATTTTAAAATCTTTTCGATTGTTGTTAAAAAATAAAGATATAAAAGTCTTAATTATTATTAAGTTTTCAAACAATTCGAGTTGCTTTTTTTAATTGTAATTTAACAAAAAGTTAATAAAGATAAACAAACTTATATCTTAAACATTCTTACTTAGAAAAGTTGATTTTAATAATAAAATCTAAACGTAATTATACAACTTTTTATTGCTAGTAAAGTTGTAATAATTCTTAATTATATTGCGAACTTGTTTTATTATATAAGATTAATAGTTTTCCATTGCGTTGTAAAGTTACAATTAATTAAATTTTTATTTATAATAGAAAGAAATAAAAATAATATCTTTCTTGTCTTCTTTAATACAAAAATATTCTCTATATTGTTGTTACACTAATTCTTAATACTTCTTATACAATTAATTATTCTTTTCTATATACGTTTTATTAGCATTAATAGTTTGAATTTTTGTTAAAAATTAGTTCAAAATCTATAGTTCTCAATATTGTACTTAATAACAAGCATAATCTATAAAAAGATATATATCTTGCCTATAACAATTTTATATTTTGATATAAAAATATATTTCGAACATTGTTTTATTTTATTTTATAAAATAAGAATTTTAATATAATATTGAGTTTTGCGTAATAATATTGCATTTTTTTGTTTATCTATAAATTCGAAGATCTATAATATAAACTTTGTACAACTAATTTCTAAGAATATAATATTAAGTTTGTTATTAAAAGAATAAAACAAATATAAGAGACATATTTTCTAGCTTTAAGACTTGCTCTTAACAAACGCAAAATTAATAATAAATTGCATTTAATTAATAAGCATCTTTATAACTAGAAATAAACTTATATTGTGTTATATTTGTAATAATAATATTCTTATTATATTGTTCTTTTAATTGTCGAATAATAATAATTTTCTTTTTATATTTAAGAGAATTGCGCAATACTTTAGAAATCTTGAATTCTATCTTATTAATCGAATTATTATTATTTTTTTACAGGAAAATTAATATATGTCTTTAAGAATTTAATAGACAATAATTGCGCTTATTGCTTATATATGCAAAGTTTGCTTAAGAGTTATCTATAGTATAATTGTTAAATCGAATCGAATACTTTTTTCTTAACTTAACTTATTCTCTTAAGTCTTGTAGAATTAAGTTAAAATTAAGACGCGAATCTAACTCTAAAATCGAGTTTTGTTAAATTAATATTAAGAATTTAAGCTAACTTCGTCGAATTAGCATTTGCTTATCTTATCTTATTTTATCTATACGCTAATTCGATTAAACTAGCGTAGAATTTACGCTAATTGTATATAATTAGCATAGAATTTACGCTAATTGCATATAATTAGCGCGTTATATAATATTATATAATCGAATAAGTTGAATTAAATATTCGACGCGCATTTTTCGCTCGTCTTACTCTGTTAAGCTAGGAAATTTGCTTAACTTCAGAATCAAGATTGAACAAATTAATTCGATCGAATTAAAATTCGACTTAACAATTATACTAGTTATCTATAGTACAAAATTAAATATTTAAATAAGTTAATAAAATATTATATCTAGAATAATATAAGTTTGTTAAAGATTAAGAAATTAATAGAAAGTATAAAGATAAATTTATATTAAAAAGAAAAACAAACAAAAGAAACTATTATAATATATTAAGATACGCTAGTCTTAAATCTAGATTATATTTGATTAAAATTTAATTAAGATTTAACTTAAATCTTAATTAAATCTTAACAATTTTTACTTAAGCGAAAAAAATAACACTTATTATTACTTAGAAATACTTTGCTTTCGCTTATTTATTAAAATCTTCTTTATATTTTTTACAATCTTATCTAATATTATTAATCTAAATAATTATATACAATTTAATAATTTTAAGTTCAATTGTATGCAACTTAATAATAGCAACAATATAAACAATTTTTACAATAACGTCGAAAGTAGCAATTTAAGTAATAATAAAATAATTATTACAAATATCGAGTTAAATAGTAGCAATAACAATAATAGCAAAAAAGATAATAATAGCTAGAAGAAGATTAGCACAAAAATCGAATTATACAATAAAAATAATAGCGACAATAAAGAAAATAAAGATTAAGAAAATAAGAACAAACAAGAAAGTATTAAAGAAAAGAACTATATAATTATAAACAATAAATCTTACTCTCCTAATATTAATTTACTTGTAATAAATTATAGCAAAATATTATTTATTGTCTCTAATAATATTAATACGTCTATTAAGCATAATTTAAGTTTTATTAATTTAATTAAGATTTATTTTGTTGCTTCGATTATTATAAAGATATATCTTGCATTAATAAAAACTAATTCTTAAATATTAAATTATTGAAAATTCGATTTTATGTCTTCTTTATAATTATTGCTTTTTATTTCGAATTATTGTTCTTTAATAAAATTAGCTAAATTGTATTGCTAAAGTAAGAATAAGATTATACGCAATAAACATAAATTCGACAAACTTAATATCTATAAATTATGCTTAATTATTAAATTTATAACGATTAAAAATGTTTGCATATATTATATATTTAATCGATATTAAAAGATATTGTTAAATATATTTTTATATTTAAAAATATAAGAAAGATATTAAACTTAATATTTTTAATCTCTTAATACAATTAATAAGCTAAATAATATTTCTGTTACTTATATAAAGTTGTCGCTTTTATTATCTACAATACTAGACAATTAGATCGAAATATTATTTGCACAACTAACAAATAATAAGATAAAATTATTGTTTTTGTTATTTAATCTAGTTGTTGTTCTTTTGTATTTAAGAAATTTTGTATTATATGTTGTTAACAACAATTTATTTGCTAGACAACAATATCTATTGTCGACTTATTTGTTATTCTCTTCTTTGTCTATAGCAATAATAAAAAAGTACAAATAAAGTTGTTATTGTCTCTTTCTTGTATATAGAGCAAAGCGATATTCTATAATTTGATTTTATTATTTTTGTCAAATTTATTCTCTTTATTTTTGTTTCTTATATACAAAGACTCTATTTTAAATAAATACTATACAAGAGAATAAAATAAAAAGAGACAAATATTAAGTTAATTATTGTTATATAGTCTAATAAACAAGACTTTAATTAAGTTGTTTTCTTAGAAATTGAATAGCAACAACGCAATATCAAATATAGTTAAGTCGTAAAATTATATTATTATTAACAATAATATATTTAGATTGTTATATCTTGTAAAAGAAACTTAATTATATATTAAAACAAGCAATAATATTAATTTCGACAATAATAAAGCTAATAGTTTGTCGATTTTTATATTCGAATACTTGCACTATATTATAATTAGTTTTTTTCCTTAATATTGTTAAAGTATACGTATCTTAATCTTTTCATTAATTTCTTTTTATTTAAGATTGTTATTTTCTAAGTTCTATAATATTTGAACAAATTATTGTTGTTTCAAGTTGCGTAAATAATTAAAATATAAAACTACAAAAATCTCTAAAAAGAAATATAGATTTTAAGAATTATATATTAAATATTATTTGACAAACGTCTAATCTTGTTTATTGTTTTCTTAATTAATTATTTTATAATTGTTTTGCTTAAATCTTAATTAAATCTTAAGTTTTCGAAGATTATAAATCTTTAAAATTAAGAAATTAATTAACTCTAAAACTTTGCTACTTTATAAAGATTTTTTTATTAATATAAGTAGACTAATTGTTGGTTCGATTTTCGATTCCAACTTCTAAAATTGATTCGAATCGACAATTTAATTTTAGAAATCAAATTGAAAATTAATTCGATTTCAATTATTTTGAAATTGAATCGAATCGAATTAAGTCGATTTTCGATTTAAAAATTGAAATTAAATTTAATTGTCAAGAATGTTAAGAATACTAAAAATAGTATAATTTAGTTTAAATTTAGATTTTTTAATTGTTTTCTAGATAATGCACAATAGTAATATATAATATAAAAATAATCTAATACATTTATTCATTAATTTAAATAGATTAACTATTTCTATTAAATTATCAATTAATTGTTACTAAAAATAATAAAATTTACTAAAAATAGTAGTTTTGACAATTCGATTCGATTTTTTGATTCTATTTTCGATTTAAAGATTAAAATCGAATCGAATTGTCGATTTTAATTTTAGGAATCGAATTGTTAAGACTTTCGATTTGATTCGAATCAAATTGTTAAGATTTAATTTAATTTCTTGAATCGAACTCGATTTCTCATATCGACGCAATTAGTCTAAATATAAGTTAATAGAGAGTTAATCTACTTTAATAAAGCAAATCGATAACAAAGTAATATTGTTGTCGCTACAAAATATGCTTTTTATATAAGAGATAAAGAATTTAATATATACAAAAACAAATATAAAAAAGAAATTATAATAAAGATACAAAATAAACTTCGAATATTATAGTACAATATTTATAAGTTAAGAAGCAAGATAATAATAGCGTTGCTTTAAGAAAAGAAAATAAGAAAATACAATATATTAGTAATACAAGAGTTGTAACATTATTACGCAAAGACAAGAATATATAACTTAAAATGCGCAAGCTTTACATTTATAAATAATAATAAATATATATACTTTTATATTAACAAATATATTAACAACAACAATTAACACAATATATAATATTTCGAGAACGTAAGAACAATAACAATATAATTATATCTTAAAGACAATATTATCGAATTAAATCTTATTAGCGTTTATAATATTTACAATTTATTTTTCAATAATTATAACAATATAGTTAATAGAGATAATCTCGACGCAATAAAGCAAATACTACGTATATAAAGCGAGAGCATTATAATAAGAGATTTCAATTTGCATTATTTCTTATAAGCGAGCTTCTTGTATTTTAGACAATATTTATTGTTCGATAATTTGCTAAATATAATAAGCCTTGTTAATATTACATTAACACTTTTGCGCAATATTATAATAAAGAATTATTAAAAAGCACAAATTACAATTGATTTGTTATTTGTTATAAGAGAGACAATAAATCGATTAATATATTGCGACATAGACAAGAAAATAAAAAGCTTATCAAATTATTTGTTAATTAAGATAATATTAAATCTTAAAACGCAAATAAAGTTTATACGTTGTTTTAAACAAAACTAGAAAGTTGTAAATATAAAGAAATTTAACAATATATTAAAAAAATTATTACTCGAATTATTACTAGACGTTACAATAGAATAAGAGAGTATTAACAAATATACAATTGCGTTATTAAAAATTCTAAAGAAGATTATCGAAGATTTTACTTTGTAAGCAAGATTGCATAAAAGAATTAAATCTAGATAAATGCAAGAATACATTAATATAATTAAGAAAATCAAGAAATTATAACGTCAATATTGCATTTCTTGTAACTAGAAGATATATATTTAAATATACAATAAAAAAAGCAAGATTCTTAAAAAATATAAGAGAAACAAATTTCGCAATTAAATACAAGCTTCGAAGAGTATTGCAAAGAATTTGTTCGAAATAATAAAATAAATTAGAAATATAATAATAAATATACTTATTAAGTTTACAATTCTATTACTAAGAACAAACACGAGAGTAATAATAATTGCAAAAGATAAGATCGAAGCAATATTTTAAAATTACTTTTCTTTTTTATTTACAATTTTAATCGACAATATAGAAAGATTCTCTTATTTATCTTTAATAGAAAACAACAAGATTATATCGAAATACAAAATAATAAAAGCAATATATAAAGCAACTCTAAACAAGACATTAAAAATTAACAAGATAATTAATCGAATATTAAGATAACTAGTTTGTGTTGTCTTAAAATAAATAAAATTCTTGTTTAATAAATATATTAAAAAAAATGCAATTGTCTTATTTCAAAAAAACAATTACAATAATATTGCGAAAATTAGAAAAGAAAGATTATTTAAAGTTGTTATCTTTTAGATTTATAATATTGCTTAATACGCTAAATAAGATATTAAAGTTCATAATATTAAAACGTCTTTACTATATTGTAAAAGTATTTAATACTTTATTTAATATATAAATAAGAGCTAGAAAATAATATTTAATCGACACAATACTACAATTGATTACTAAAAAGATATATATAATATAAAGTAATTAAAAGAAAAGAATAACTTCTTTACTAAATCTAAATATATTTAATGCATTCGACAATATATTGCATATTAGATTACTTTATAATATAAAAAAAAGAAGTTTTAACTTATTTGCTTAATTAAGTAAAGAATTTTCTAAAAAAACAACGTATTATATTAATTATCAAGAATTACACAATAAAGAAGCAAGAGATAAACATTAATATATCGCAAAATTTCTTTTTATTCTTAATATTATACTTGTTTTATAATACAAATCTTTTAAAACAATATAATAATATTAAATTGCGAGTTAGCATTACAAGATTTATAAACAATATTAATATGTTAATATATAAAGAATTAACTAAATGCAATTGCAAAGTATTAACTTAGATATACAATAAATACAAGCAATAAACACGCACTTATAATTTTAAATTCGCGAAAAAGAACCACAAATTAATTTACTTTTTATATACTTTAAAGAGATTTAATATAAGTGTCGATATAATATTAATAAAATACAAAATTGTCGTTAAGTTTAATATTAGAATACTAAAAATTTAACTTAATTCGAAATTTAAATAAAAAGCTTATTTGTAACAAGTAAAGACAAAGCTAGTTATTAAATATAAAGAGATTTCGATAATAAAAAGTTTAGTTTTTATAATATTTATAGATATTAAGAAACGCAAATATATTGCAATAAAGAAGCTTGTAATAGTATATAATACTGTTACGTAATATATCTTGTCTATTATTAAAGATGTAAGAAAAAGAGTTGTTACAAAGTTGCAATTAATATAAGAACAAATACTTTGTTGTATTATTAATATTTACAAGACAACTTTTACAAAAGTCTTATAAGTCGAGATTAACATATTCTTTATTAATATTTATCTAAAGAAGCTAATATAGAAATTGATAACTATTATAAATGCACAAAAATTTAGAAAGATTGTTAATATAATAATACTATATATACGTAACAAATTAATGTCGAAAAGAGAACAAAAGTTAAAATTAAGAATAATATTTTTGCAACTTAAGAGAAGATAAATGCCAACAATATTAGAATTAACAATAACTTTGCAATAGCAATTATATATTGCAATCTTGTAAATAAAGTCTTCTAGAACAACTATTGTCTATAGTAAGAAAGTTGTTAAAAAGAAATATAACGCAAATTATTTTAATTTATATTAATAAGTCTATTTTAACAAGAGCGAACGCAATAAAAATGTTATCGCAATCTAAATTAAAGCAAATTAAGATATTAGAAAGCGTCTTAAGAACGTTAATATAATACTAATTTATTACAATAAACTTGAGAGACTTACAAGAGTAACAAAGAAATTAACAAAGTATTGCGAAATTGTTACTAATTTAAAAAAACAAATTTACAAGATATACTTAAATAATCAAGTCTTAATTAAAATTATAGAAAAAATAAAATTAATATTAAATTAAATATAATTAAGACACATATAAATCGCGTGCAAGATAATTCGATATTGCGAAATAATATTAAAATTATATTAAGTATTAAAATATAAGAGTATAAAAGATAATAAGATTGCAAACAAAATTGTCAACAAGATATATAAACAATTTTTCTCTCTTATTAATTAAATAATAAGCGAACTTGTTGCTAAAAAAACACTTATTTAAGACAAGACTTAAAAAAAGTAATAATGCAAATAATTAAAAGATAAAAATAATATAGAATATCGCAAGATTGTATTAGAAATTACGCATAAATATATGCAATTGTACTTCGATTATCTTAGATTATATACTTTACTTCTTATTTAATTAAGAATAAGCAAAATCGACTTTAATTAATTTTTATACAAGCGTTGCGTTTTTAATATTACAATAAATATATATAAATGCAATTAAAAATGCATAATTATTAGAAATATTCTTTTAATATATTCGAAATAACAATAAGAAAGAACTTAAATGCAATAGAAGATTAATATATAAATTTAAGACAACTACTAGACAAAGCAAGACTTGTTATTGTAGCAATACAAATAATTTTATTTATTAATCTATTGAAACAATTTTAGACAACAATATTGTTAGCAATGTTCGAATCTCTCTTAAACTTATAGAGTTCTTATTTAAAGAATTTTCTTGTATTACAAATATTACAATATAGAAGACAAAGATACAATATAATTATAACAAAGCATTATAAGCAAAATTGCAATTACAAGTTCTAGTTAATTATAATTAGACAAGTAGACGCTAGTATTGCTCGTCTATTCGTAATTAACTAGATTTAAAAATTGCAAAATATATAAATCTTGTATAGATTTCTAGAAATGTTAAATCGAGTATAAATTAAAAAAAAAAAAAAAAAAAAAAGAAGCTAGTTATTTTCTTTATTTTTAAAGTTATAGTTGCAAATATTTTGTTATAATATATTTTAATACTAGTTAATAAAAACTTGTAAAAAAATAAAAAGACAATATTATTATATTTAAGAGTAATTTATTTTTTTGTTTTATTGTTTTTGATTTAACAAAATCTTTTTTTATTAATATTTCTTTTTTTAACTTTAATTTCTTGATTTTGTATAATATTTTTGTTATTTACGCTTTACTTTATTTTCTTTTTAACAAGAACTAGCTTAAATTAAGTGCAATTTAAATTAATAATTACGTTTTTAAGTCTTATTTTATATTTAATAATATTTTGCTTATTTGTTTACAATTTAAATTTTCTTAGTCTTAAACTAAGAAATATATATTGTATTATATTAATCTTAATTAATAAAGTTGTTAATATAGTATTTTGTATACTTTTGATTTGTTAATACAAGATATATATTGCAAATAATATATAATATATTATAGAAATATCGAGATTGCAAATATCTAGAATTCTTACTTATATTCTTTAAATAATTTATTACTTTGTATATTTTATATATTTCGTAAGTAATTTCTTAATTAATCTAGCGCTTTAATTTAACAAATATCTCTATATCTCTATATGTCTTTGTAATTATTTATTATACTTTAATCTCTTACAATTAAACACAAAAATAATAAGTTGCACGCTTTTTATATATTTGTTACTATCTATTACTAATTTGTTGTTTCGATATTTTCTATTTTCTATTTTAACTCTTTATCTTACATCTATACGCAATCTCTTTATTAATTGCTTTTATTATATTAATAAAAGATATATTAAATTATATTCTTTTGCAATCGATCTAGATTAATATAATTTTTCTTGCGTTGTTTTTAATATATTAAAGACTTATAAATTTTAACAAAGTAATTCTTTATTTAGAACAAATCTTGTTCTTAAATATTTAAATTAGCAATATTGTATTTTCTTTTGCATTTTTCTCGAATAAATATTGCTAAAATCTCTATAAAGTTAAAGTACTCAAATTAACTCTTAATAACAAATCTTTTAATTTTTTGTTAATATTAATTGTTTTAGTCTAGATCGATAAGTTGTATATTGTTATAATTATCGAAATTAAATATTATTAATAAATTTATTAATTTTTAATTTAATATTAAGAACTTAAGCTAACTTTATCGCCTTAGTATTTGCTTATCTTATCTTATTTTATTTATGCGCTAGCTCGATTAAGCTAGCATAGAATTTACGCTAATTGTATATAATTAGCGCGTTACGTAATATTATATAATCGAGTAAGTTAAGTTAAGCGTTCGACGCGTTCTATATGCTTAATTTATTTAATTAAACTAGAACTTTTGTTCGATTTTACAATTAAAATTGAACAAGTTAATTCGATTGAATTAAAACTCAATTCGACCATTATGCTAATTAAAATAAGTCTTATTTTTATTATTCTTGTTATATATAATATTTTGCAATTGATATTTAATAAAGATTGTTTTTAAATTGTTAATTCGATATAATATATATATTATAAATTAGAATAGAATCTAATAGAATTACGCTTTGACGTCTTAATGCTAGAGCGCTCTCTACTTATTTAGTTTGCTTCGTCTTCTACTTTCTAGAAGACAACTTATTATTATTACAAATATTCTAGTATATATACTTTATATCTTTAGGTCTAAATTAGTTCTTAATAGTATACTTTAAGTAACTTAATATGTTCTTGTTATATAAGACGTATTAAGCGAGTATAACAAAGTTTATAATTGTTCGAATACAATATATTGTTATATTTTGCTTTTCTAGGAATAAAGATATTATTGTAAGAACAAATTGCAATATTATTGTTTTTTGTTTAACTTTGCTTTACTATTAAATCTTGCTAAAATGCTTAAATTTCTTTAAGTTAATAAATTTAAAGATCTAGCAAAAGTATTTGTTAAATTAAATCGAATTTATTAATTTAATAATTTTTTTTCTTTTTGCGCTTTGCTAGTCTTTTAGAATAAGTATAAGAAATAATAATGTTAATTAAAGCAATAAATTACTCAATCTATCTTATAATTATATTTTTAAGCAATTAATAAAGAATATCTAGATTTATTAAGATATAAACGTTGCAATACTTGTAATTTTATATTTAATTCTTTACAAGATAAATCTTTATATTTGTTTTGCTCTCTTTCAAATTAAAATTTTGTTCAACAAATTTAATCTAAGTATATTTAGAAATTTAATATTTTTATTTCTTTATAAAATTCTCTTGTTTATTAAAAGAAACTTTGTAGATATTGCAATACTTGTTCTTCTTAATACTAATAATAAGTATTTGCTCTTTATAGTTTATTATTATTTTTTTAATAATTAAATAATAGCTTTTTGTAAAGTTATTTATATATCGAATATTTATATTAAACTTTTTAAGTTTCTCGAAATCTTTATCGAATTAATACAAAGAACATATATATTATAATTAAGCTATATACGTTTAAAGACCATTTTTATAGCTTAATAATATACTTTTGTTTATAAATATAATTAGTACTTCTTTCTAATCTTTACAATTAAAATTAACTTTACTAGCATTATTTTTAATTAAATTTAACTTTGTCTAGTCATGCAATTAAGATTGTTAATAATAAAATAAATCGATTACAAAGTTTAATTGTTATAATAATATATTAATTCGTATCTTATTTGTAAATATAAGAATTAAAACAATAATTATCTCTATTAATACTTAATCTTGCGTACTTTATTATTAATTTCTTATATATATTTTTGTATAAATATGTATATTGTTTGTTGTTCTAATCTAAATAGACGCGTATATTAGATTTTCTTAAAAGAAGTTGTATTCTAGTAGAAAGCATATTATATCTTTTATATTTTAATAGTATATAATATGCTTAACAATAACAAGATTATTTACTATGTTTTTAATAATAAAATTCTTGTTTGTTTAATTGTTATTTTAAATCTTGTATAATATATAATATATTTGCATATATTATTCTTTAATGTTATAATAACTATATTGCTTATATATGTATTCGAAGTTTGCATTTCGAAGAAAAATATTAATAATATTTTTCGTAATTTTGTAATTTATTGATTATTGCGCAAACTTCTAGTTTGTAGTATTTCGAAAAGATTTATATATTATATAAGAAATTTTAAGATATATTGTTATACTTTCTTCGAATTAATAAAAACAATTATTTTTTCTAGCTATAGACTTGTTAAATTCTTTAATTCTTTTCTCTTTATTATACTTCTTTATTATTAGAGAAAAAACAATAAATTATAAATCTATTGTAGAATTGATTTTTATTAAGTTATTAAATATCTTAAAAGTCTAATCTTAATTAATAATATTGTCTTATTGTAAAATTGCAAAATAGCAAATTAGAATTTTTGTAAAATGCGCGTTAGAATAATTCTCTTAATTCTAATTTAACTTAAAAGATTATAAAGCTTTGTTATATATTATTCTATTTAATAAATTTAATATTTTAATTTTTGTTACAATCTATTTAAGTTTAAGAAGACTATTATATAATTAATATAATTCTTTGTTTTTCAATTTATTTTTTATTTTTATCTTAGATTTAGATTTTTTTCGACGTTTTTTTTCTTAAGTTATTAAGTACTTATTAAGATATTGTATTAGCTTATTGTTATTCTTTGTCTCGAAGTCGGAAATATTATAAATATATAATATAATATTTTAATTGTTAATCTTAATAATACTTTTAACTATATATAAATTATTAATATAGTAAGAAGAAAGATATTCTAGAATAATCTACGTATTACGTATCGATAATTGCGAACAAAAATAACAAATTGCGTTACAAAATCTCGAGTTTAACGCTAGATTTTATAGAGAAGAAGTATTGTTAATCTTACGAGATTGCAATTAATAGCAATATATATAGATTAATATTCTAAAAAAATAAGAAGACTTGTAATATACAAGAAGGCATAAGATATATTTGTCTTATTGCTTTATTTATAATTTAAGAGAGATACTAATAATTACTTATTGTTTAAAGATTTAAAAATTTAGAAATAAATAACTTTAAGTCTAGAGCAATGCAACGTTAATCTTAAAGACGTAAAATAAGAAGAATATTATAATATATTAATTAGCTCTATTAGTTTTTTGCGACAATTTTGTTAAATAATATAATAGAATTTTTATTAATTCGAAAATATAAAAAGAAAGAAAATTGAACAAATTATTTTTAGAATTAATATTAATTAAATATTTTTGCGCTTTTTTTGTTCTTTAAGTAGACTACAATACAAAAGCAAGAAATTAATTTACTTATATTGTTTTGTAATCAATATTAAACAATAAAATTCTAATATATATACTAATTGTAACAATTTTGTTGCACAAATTGTTATTCTCAAATAAAGTAATAAAATTGTTTAATATATAATATTTCAAAATTTAATTAACTTTATTGCAAAAAATATTATATATTCGAAGTCGAACTTAAAGAAAGCTTAAACAAAAGTTACTAAATTGCGAGCAAATTCTAGATATAATTATAAAAAGCTATTTAGCTTTAATCTTGTACAAAAGTATAAATAGTTTTATTCGAAGTAAAATGTTACGCTAGTACTTCCCACGAAGATATTAGAGAAAGTTATGCTATTGAAGAGATTTGTAGACGTCTTTAGACAATGTAAGCAATCACTTAATAACAAGGGTTTGCAACTAAGTAGTCGTAACAATAAGTCAAAACTTAAAATAAGTTGAACACGATTTATAAGAAAGTCGTATTTAGAAGATCTATATACTAAAGAAGATTCTTCTTGTTCGTCATGCTCGTTGTCGAGCATGTCGAGCATTGTTTGCTCAACTCGTCGTCAAGCATGTCAAGCATTGCTCGCTTAGCTCGTTGTCGAATATGTCGAACATTGTTCGCTCAATTCGTTGTTAAGCATGTCGAGCATTGTTCGTTCGTCAAGTTGTCGAACATGCAAGCAATTGTACTTCGTATTACATGTTGCGTTGTAATTAATATATCACGTTGTTTCCAAGCTAGACTCGTAACATAAAATACAATTGATTGCGAATTTGCTTAACGCAAATTTGAAAACAAATTAAGAAAAAGAGAACAAAATAAAAAAGAGAAATAAAACAAAGAAAGAATTAGAAAAAGCAAAGAAGAAGTTTGTTAATAAAGAATACTTTAAAAACTTAATATTATAATTCTATTTTTTTATTTTCTTTGCAAACTTTTCTCTTATTACAACTTTAACATTAAAGTTATTAATATAAATAATTGTATTTTTACTAAGACGTTTAATAAATATAGAGTATCTAAAAATCTTTATAAGATTTTAAATTTTTTATTGCAAAATACAAACAAAGTTTACGTACTTTAATTCGAGTATTATTTCAAAATAAGCGTTGTCTTTTTAGACTTTAAAAAAATATTATTTTGTTAAACAAACTTTAATACTTAAGTAAAAAATTGCTTAACAATATACTTATAAAATAAAAAAAAGACTTGCTTAACAAATACTTTAGTTTAAATATATATATTATTTTTGTTAACAAAGTTAAGAATTGTTACAAATAATATTATAATAAGTTGTTAATAAATAATACTTTAAGAAATATAATAACAAGAAAAGTACAAATAAGTTATAAATATCAAAATTATAATTAAATAATTGTAGATTTATTAAGACAAAATATATATATATTATAGCTAGCGCAAAAATAGCAATTTACAATTTAAGTATTAACTTGTTGCAAAATGTCGAATATTAACAAAGTAATAATATTAAGAAACTTATTGTTTATTATAAGTCTTTTTAGAATTAACGCAAATAATAAAGATTTCGAAATAGATATTAGATATTAAGAAGTCGAGTTATAGAGAACATTTAAATAGTAAATTAAGACAAGAACGTATCTATAAGAATATTTTAACGCACTAGAATGCAAAATAAATAATTAAAATTAAATTAATTAAGATTTATTCTAGATTTAATCTAGATCTTAACTACAAATAAAAAATACTTACAAGATAATATTAATTTAAGTAATAGATTTAAGCTTTTTAAAGAGCTTAATTAAAGTTGTTAAAACAATATATAAATCTAAATATCTATAGATACTTAAAGATTGTATATTTGAATTTCGAAAAATATACTATAAATATAAATCTCTTTGAAATCGAAAGAAATTAATTTTAAATATCGAAGAAATTGCGTTTCTTATTGTTAAAACTATTATTTAAGCAATAAAGCTTTAATATCTAGTTTCTAAAATTATTCTACTAAGCTATATTTAGATTTCTTTTTGCTAATTTAATATAATTTTAATAATATAATTTATCTTATAAATATATTTAAAATATAATATTTAATATTAAGTCTTATTTATAATTATATTGTAAACAAAGAAAACTCAAAATAGTAATATCGAATACAATTAATAAAATCGATTATTATTGTTTAAATTAAAGAGAACACATCTACTTTATCTTATCTTAAATTTTATCTTTTTTAAATTTCTAACTTCTCTTGTAAATCGATAGACATATTTGTTGTATTATTAATTTTATTAATATTCTTATTTCTTTAACTCTTTATTGTATTTACTATCTTAAATATCTTAGCAATAAAATTTGTCTTAACTTTTTGTTTTTAATTAATTATATATCTTTAATTCTTGTTTTCGTATAAATAATATAGTAAATTATCTAATTAATATTATCTTAACAATAAGCGTATTTAAATATTTGCTTGTTAAGCTTAAGATTGTAAAGTAACTTGTATAGAGTAATTATTATAGCTTGCTACAAATTTAAGCTTGTTCTTATAATTTTAATTAGTATAATTGTTAGATCGAATTTCAACTTAATCGAATTAATTTGCTCAATTTTAATTCTAGAATTAGACAAATTTCCTAGTTTAACAAGATAGAGCAAGCAAAGAATACGAACTAAGTATTTAATTCGATCTACTCGATTACGTAACGTTATATAACGCGTTAATTGTATACAATTAGCATAAATTTTGCGCTAGTTTAATCAAGTTAACGCATAAATAAGATAAGATAAGCAAATGCTAACGCAACAAAGTTAACTTAAGTTCTTAATATTAATTTGATAGAATTCAATTCTAGAATTGAATTTGCGTCTTAATTCTAACTTAATTCTATAAGACTTAAGAGAATAGATTAAATTAAGAAAAAAGTATTCGACTCGATCTAACTATTACACTAATTTTAATTACTTTAATAAAAATATTTAATTAATTTTAATTTAAAAGCTTTTTAATCTTTATATTTTTCTTTAGTATAAAAATATTTATTATTAATTTGCGCTTTAATAAGTTGTTATAATATATTTAAGATTTGCAATTTAATATATAATGCTTACAAATATACTATATAAGAGAAATTAATATTTGTTAATTACAAAGTATATTAAACAATATATTTAATATATAGAATAAAGAAGACCTCGATTCTAAGAAATAAAGAAATTAAGACAAGATATTAATTTACACATTTTATTACAAAAGTTATTTTAAAAAAAGAGAATATTATAAGACTTAAAGTATTAAGATACTTTTTATAAAGTATTTTAATTGCGTCGAGTTTTAATATACTATAAATAATTTGTAAATAAAAGTTTGTTAAAGAATACTTATCTTTTAGTTAATTAATAATTAAATTTATGCAAATTCTCTTAATATTTGCATTAGTTTACTTTATTATATTTTTAAAAACAATAAAGATAATAAAAGTTAAATACAAAAGATTGTTACAAATACAAAGAAAATAAGTTGTATTAAAAATGCTTTTAATTTTTAACAATTTTAATCCTGTTAAATACTATTGAAGATAAACTTAAATATATTAATTTTAAGTTTATTTAACTTGCAAGTCTTTAAGTTATTTTATTCTTATTTTAGATTAAAAGTTAATTATCGAATTGTATATTACAAGATATTTTTTTAAACATTTTGCAATAATTAATAGTTGTATAAGACTTTTAAGATTTACAAAATATTTTTTGTTTTAAAGACTCTTATTATAGTATTAAATCAAAATATGACAAAAGCTCTACAAAGACTTAAATTACTTTGTTTGCTTTTTTTATTAACTTTTTTATCTTAATATTTCGATGTTTTTTAATAATCTTCTTTATAAATTATAAATTAATTAATTAAAGATTGTAATAAAGATATTCGAAGAAATCTTAAGACTTAAAGCTTGCAATTTTAAAAGAAATTGCAATATTAATAGAGTTGAAATTAATAATTATTTTTAATAAATTTGCAAATTAAAATCGATATATTAATTTAATATTTTTTATAAAATTAATTATTTTTTATAATTATTTTTAAAGATTCTTTATATTATGCAATTTGTTAACTATAAAAAATTTACAATATAAACAAACAATCTTCTCTATTATTATAATTGTCTCTTTCTTTTTTTAAAAACTATATATATATAATTTTATAAATTTATTTTCTAGACGCAACTTTTATAAATTCTAGATTATTAATAACTAAATAAAAATACTTGTCGAAAATAAAGTTTTATATTAAATTAATTAGTTAATAGATATTTGTTTCGATAATTTAATATTAAAATTTTAAACAATCTTAAATTTATTTTTTAACATTTGCAATAATTGTATATCGAAATTTTTAAAAAGTTTGTAAAGTTTTATAAGTATAATATCGAAACTTTTAAGATTAACAAACTTAATTATAATTCTATATTAATTATTAATATTAATTCTTAAAACAAAAAAGATAATAGAACTATTAATAAGATAAACTTTATAAAATTTAAAATTTAATTTACAAAAATATATATCTAATTAAGAGTAAGAAGTATTTGCTAAAAAACAAAGAAAAAATTTCGATATTTTAAGAAAGCAATAAAGATAAACAACAAGCTTTTGCTTTTATTTATTTTAAATCTTTTGTTATCGAAGTTATAACTAATATTAAAAGATAATAGCAACAATAATCTTTATAATCTATATATAAGTATTGTTAATCTTCAAGTTGTTTGTTAAACTAATAGAAATTATCTTTCTTAAATTTATTTTGTCTTCTACAAGTTCTTTATATAGATTATCTTTACTTGCGTTAACTATCGCAATAAAAAAAGCAGTTAATTATTGTTAATAAAATATAAGTAGTAGTATATCTAGCAAATAACTTAATTTTACTATTAATTGCAATTAAAACTATAGATACAAATTAAGCAATATATAATTAAAAATTATCGATTAAATACTTGTATAACTAGAAATTTTAAGTTTCTTTAAATTTAAGATTTGCGTTAGTCTTTATATATAAATAAGAAAATAATATATTAATTTAAAATTTATATTCTTAATTTAATTATTGTCTTCTTCGATATTCTTGTCTTGCAAGTTTTTATTATTTAATTTTAACTCTTTAATAACAATAATATTTACTTTGGTATTAACTTCTTTAATTAAAGACTTAAATTTAAATAATTAATTCTTTTTCTTATTTAAGATATTGTTAATTATCTTTCTTTTTGCTTTGTTTTTCTTAATTTTCTTCGATAAAAATAAAGAGATTATTAATTTCTTTTTATTGTTAAGCTTTAGATATTTGAACGCAAAGCGCTTCGAATCTAGAGCAATACAATATTAGTTTTGAAAATATAAAGTATAAAAAGTATTGTAATATACTAACTAGTTTTATTAATTTTCTTCGACAACTTTGCTAAACAATATAATAGAGTTTTTATTAATACGAAGACGTTAAGAGAAAGAGGATCGAACAAATTATTTTTAAAATTAATATTAATAAAAAGTCTTTGCATTTCTTTTGTTTTCTAATTGAATTATAATACAAAAGCAAGAGATTAACTTATCTATATTGTTTTATATTTAGATTAAAATTCGAAAATAATTATTGTTTATTTGTTAAGCTTAACAAACTTTATTGCGCAAGTTATTGTTTTCGATTAACTTATATAATTTCTTTAATATAATATATATCAAAACTTAATTTACTTTGTTTATAAAGATATTGTATATTTGCAATCGAACAATAAGAGAACTTAAAAAGAAGTTGCTAAGTTGCAAGTTAATATTAAAGACAACTATAAAGAGCTATTTAATTGTAAGCTTGTATAAAAGTATAAATATTTTTATTTAAAACAAAATACAATTAAATTTAAATTTGCTTAATACAAGTTATAAGACAAGCTAATAAAGAGAGAGCAAAACAAAGAAAAATAGAAAGATTAAAAAAAAGTTAGAACAAGCAAAGAAGAAATCTATTAATATAAAAAGCTTTTAGAGATTAGTATTATTATCTTGTCTTCTTATTCTCTTTGCAAGTTCCTCTCTTATTACAACTTTAATATCAAAATTATTAATATAAATAATTGTATCTTTATTAAGATGTTTGATAAATATAAAATAATCGACGATTTTTATTAAGTTTCAAATTTTTTTTTGCAAAATACAATTAATTTTTGTTCGCTTTTAAGTAAATATTATTCTAAAATAAGATTGCGCTTAATATGCTTCTAGAATAAATTATATTAACAAACAAGTTTTAAGACTTTGTTAAAGAAGTTCTTAATAACATCTAAGTTCTTAATAGTTAAATTAATAGAAAAATAATAAGAAAGAGAGAAGCAAGCAATAATATTTAAGATTATTATCAAAAATCTAAGAGCTTATTAACGCAAAATGTATACGCGTTAAATTAAATTTAATAATAGTAGTTTACGACGCACTATTATGTAACTTGTATATCTAGACAAGATCTTAATCAAATCTAAGTTAAATCTAGATCAATTTTCTAAATATAAGAACAAAAAAAAGATTAAGTTGTCGAATTACAATATTTATATTAGCAAAGAGATTGTTATATATGTATAGATAGAGTTTAAGCAAGTTAAACTACGTAAAGCAAAGTCTAAAAAGTAATAAATTAAATTGTTGAACTATAAATCTATTTATTTGCGAAAAGTATATTAAAATATATATATAAATTAAATTCAAGTTAATCTAGACTAATATAGACAAGTTTTAACTTAAAAATAATCTATAGACAATATATATTTATAAAGAATTATTTAAGATGCACGCAATAATAGTTAAGTAAAACAATTAGAATTGCAATATATATTACTAGAGTTACAACAAAAATTACATTTTGTAATACTAAATATATATTTTAACAAAACAAAGTAAATATAAACTATAAATTTGTTAATAAAAGAATATCGCTATTGTACTTAAGAGCTAGCTATTAGTTGATTTCGAGCTATAATAACAATATTTATATCTTGAAGTTGACAAGTCGCTTTCTCAAATTGTCAATAATTATACTTAATTAATTTATTAATCGAATTAAGTTGTTTTTGCAATCTTATATCGATAATAATTTTTATCTATTTAATAATATTTTAATTGCTAGTAATTGAAGAACGCTAACTAGTATAAGAGACTTTCTATAATTGTTCTTTCAAATTACGAAATATACAAAGAGGCAAAAGATTACAATCAACAAAGTCTTGTTATTATTAGACTTTCTTCTTAATAGATACAAACTTGAAACTCTTTCGCATACTATTAATAACTTTATAAAGTTATTAGTCGATATTAAATAGAAGAAACTTAAGAAATATTGAAACAAGAACATTAATTAAGTCTCTATTTATATCGTTGTTATTGCTCTTAATTCTACGAGAAAGATATCTTATTTTATTGCATATTAGTAATAGGATTGAATAAATTAGACAAAGCAACAACTTTAAAAACTATAACGTATATACTTTAATATCTTTATGTTTACAAGATCTTTGTCTAATACAATTATAGAGAAGTTAGAGATATTAGAATTTCTACAATAAATAAATGTTACGCAGTCGATAATAGTAATAGTCTAATAGATAAGTTAAAGCAATATCTTAACAAGTCGTTTGTTTATAATTGTATTAATATTATTACTTAATAGAATAAGCAAAGAGAACAACTCTTAATGCTTACACGAATAACTATAAATACGTTTTCTATTTTAACGATATTATTTGAACTAGAGCGCATTTACTCGTCTATTAAACATATTATTAGTAACGAAAGAGCAAACTCAAAAGCGAACACGATAAAGGCATTAGAGTACGTCAAGCATTGAATGCAGGCTGGTACATATAGGTAGCCAGTTCTCGCACACCCTGTTTCGGTAAATACCACACCCATTTTCGGTAATTGCACACCCAGTCCTAGGGTTGGTTTTTAGGGTTGATCGGATAAAAGTTGATCAGATCCGAACCGCGCGAAATCTTCAAAGTCCTGCCTCAACCACCTTACATTTCTACCTCATCGTCGTCAGCATAATGATGCAACCACCGCCTGCGGCGGACTATCCTTCACTTGATGCTCTTGTTGAAGCTGTACAAGCACACGCAGTAGCGAAAGGATACGCCATTGTCAAGTCGCGATCGAAAGCAGGGTACAAATCCGGTATAGTGGCGAAAGTCGATATAATTTGCGAAGGAGATTATACAGGTCGATAACGATGACGAATTTGATGCAGACGGCGGTGGTGATGCTGATTCTGATGATGATTGGATGTATGATCGAGGTGATTAAGGGGGACGAGAGAAACTCACCTGTTTATCACCTAAAACAGGTGCAATCCCGGGGGTAAATGCATGCTTTAAGAGGTCGATTTGACCTCTTAACAAGACGTTTAGATAAGCTTTATTTGAAGCTTCAATAAAGGTATAATTAGAGGTCGGATAGAGGTCAGGAAACATGGAGAAATTGCATGCATTTGGGCCAGAAACTGGTGCTTTCTGAGACGATATCCCAGGTCAGTAGGCGATGTAAATGATGCGCGAAGAGGTGCGCAGACGGTGATTTAATTAAATATCTAATAAATCTATAACATCGATGGGAAGACCCAACAAACTTGGTGGTATTACACCAAAAAGATTGGTCTATCCCATTGGGTGTGCAATTACCGAAAATGGGTGTGGTATTTACCGAAACAGGGTGTGCGAGAACTGGCTACCTATATATACAGATAAGGATCTAAAATCCGTCATAACTGCGAAGGTGCAGGAGGACGAGGACATCTAATTGCTTGAAGAAGAGGTAAATAATGCTCTAAAACAGCCTTAAAAAACATCGTACTATTAGTGCACTAATTGTGCAAACGATGCAGTTTTGTATTACCTTACAAATGCATCGTTTGCGGTGCAAAGAGGCCGTACGGTGCAGTAAATAGCCTAAACTGTACCGTTTGTACGGTTGGGAGCCTTGTCTAAGGGTCGCGGCAACAGACGGCGCCGAGGACGTTGCTGAGAAGGGAGATACTGCGCGCGACCAGAAAGACATGTATCGACTTGGCAAGCACCAGTCACTCCGAGTAAAAGCACGCTTCTGACCCTACAACGTCGTGGCTTATGTTGCTTAGCGGATATTCGGCCATTTCTCTACCTTCGCCTTTTCCATGATCCTTATGAGCTCGTGGGAGACTATGGTGGCGTATGCAACCTATCGAGAAGAGTCAGATTTTCTATTCTAACGCAGAGCCTGCAAGTACGGCCACATTTGGCCTGACGAATGGCGGTACTGCAGGCGCCATCTACATCTACATTTTTACCTTTGGCTTTGGAATGGCCATTGTTTCAATGGCGGAGATGGCGTCGATGTATGACATCGCAAGCATGGCCTAAGGAGACTACTGATATAAGATGTGTAGAGCCCCCACAGCCGGCGGACAGTATCACTGGGTATCAGAGGTAGAAGCATCTCCTACAGGCTGACTCCCTGCTCAAAACCGCACAGTTCGCAGATCCTCGCATCCAGAAAGCTGTTAGCTATGTGACTGGTTGAAGTATCATTTGAAGCACATCAATATTCTCACTGATAGCTGCGCAGGTTGGCTTTGCGTGCTAGGATGGCAAGCAGGCTGCGCGGCCGGCTGCTATCTGGCTGCTACGGAGATTCAGGGTCTTATCATCCTAAATCACCCCAATTACGCCCCTTAGCGATGGCATGGAACCTTGTTGGCCATCGCTCTAGTGTTAACTTCGCTCTTTATCAACACCATTTTGGCTAAAGAGCTCCCCTCCATTGAAGGCATCCTGTTGACACTCCATGTTTCTGGCTTCATCAGTATTCTTGTCACACTGTGGACTCTCGCTCCACACTCTTCGCCTCGTAAGGTATTCACCGAATTCAATGACGGCGGCAACTGGCACAGTATGGGACTCGCTACTTTGGTAGGGATCCTGAGCCCAACGTTGTCGCTCATTGGTCCCGATGCTGTCGTGCATGTTTCTGAAGAGGTCAGAGACGCCTCGAAGACAATTCCACGGATCATGCTAGCCACCGCAGTGGCCAATGGAGTCTTGGGATTCGTTATGCTCCTAACCTTCTGCTTCTGTCTTGGCAACCTCGATGATGTTCTTGCAACATCAACTGGCTATCCGTTCATTCAGGTATGTCGATATAAATTGCGTTCTATAGAAGAGTCGCCAAATAATTCCTAGGTGTTCTTCAATGCTACCCGCTCAAATGGAGGCGCGACTACCATGACTTCCGTCATGGTGATATTGTCGTACTTCTGTGCGGTGACGAATATGACCACGGCTTCCCGCCAGCTGTGGTCGTTCGCTCGCGACCAAGGTGTTCCCTTTCACCACGTCTTCTCGAAAGTAAGTCGCTACATCTCCTTCTCATCTTGACAGTCTGAGAAATCCCCCAGGTCCACTTGAATCTGAACGTTCCTGTGAACGCCGTCCTTGCCACAACCATCTTCTCTGTCCTATTGATATCGATCAGCTTCGGTTCATCAATCGCATTTAACCAGCTGACGGCACTCGGGACCGTCGCACTTCTATCGTCGTATACGCTTTCAATCGGTTCCATGGCATGGCTCAGGATTTGCCAAAGGGCGATACGAAGGCCCTATTTCTCGCTCGGCAGATGGGGACTATTGGTCAACCTCCTTGCGCTGATGTTTCTGGTTCTCGCGTTCGTCATGATATTTTTCCCTCCTATGCGAAGTCCAAATGCCCAGTCAATGAATTGGAGCGTTGTAATCTATGCTGGCGTCTTGCTTCTCTCCGTGTGCTACTACTACGGGGTTGCTAGGACTAAGTATATTGCGCCGATCGAACTAGTCAAACCAGTTGACTAGACGGGGCTTTGGATGGGCCAATAACTGACGATTTGGGCTTTGTATAGCGGCCACTCGCAAGATATTCGCATCTTCGACCGACGATGCTCGACGTGGCATGCCGACGAAGTTCTTACTGACTACTGAAGTAGCGGCCCGAGAGACATGGCATCGTGGACAACGATCGCCAGCGGGCTGAATCGTTGGTAGTCGCATGTCGATGGCCAGGCCCCACAATATTCTGATTGGCACCCTATCGCATTGCGTACATCCTATCTTCAGATCTGAGCGCGGTTCGGTCCTGGGTCTTCATTAGGGTCTCGTTTGAAGGAATGGGAATTGGTTGATTGACCATATACTCCTAGTCATATAGTCTATGCGATTACTCTCCTCCTATAAAAAAAGCTACAACCACTAGCAGACCGCAAGACATAAGCAGCGCATATCTTAAGAGACGACGATAAAGATTAAGCAAAACTAAAGAAGTTTTCTCGTGACTTGTCCCTTGTCAATATAGGTACTTATCGATGAGTCTGTTGTATTAGCAAGATCGACATTTCGCAGACATCTCCAAAATTGGATTACTCTTGCGATTTGTCACAACTCCGATTTCGCGTAGAAGTGTACCAACATACTAATTTGCAAAACGTCAACAAGTATCTAGCGGAGACAGCTTTATAGTTCCCTACGAATAGTTCGTCGTATATAGAACACGCAAGCTTTGGACCTTGTGTTATATATATAAGTTCCATCGAGCTAATTACCGTCGCACCACTCGTACTAAGAATCGGTATCTTTCCCAGAAGAAAGACTGCATCCCAAAGTGCGTGAACCTCGACGAATAAGGGCGTGTAAACAGAATGGGCTTGTCTAACAAAAGCAATGGACCGGTCTAAAGCGTTGGTCATGGGGGAAGAGGCTAGCCTGCGGTACAGTCGATAGGAAGGATTGTCGCTTTCCTTGCGCGTTATAGATCCATCCTTGACCGTTTTGCACAGCTTAAGCCAGCTTATTCAAAGGCTTGGGATTAACGGTCCATAGGACGAGCCAACAATCAATAAACCGATTTGGCCGACGTTGGGCCACCTTGATCGGTTCCCATTTGAGAGAACAGTGTTACGGTGAGGGTTTCAACAACAGAAGGAACACATGGAGAGCTGAGAACCCTTTTGTGAAGAAACACTTTGAGTCCGCGATCATTTTTGGAGCCAAGAAAGCGCTTTGCGCAAGATCGCGTGGGAGATATTGGACCCGCTGAATCTAATCTCCTAGTAGCGTCTCGACCAGACTCGGGCTAATAGACACCCCGTTCCCCGACTGCGGCTTCCGGTCAAGCGCTTACCGCTTGGCACGTGCGTACTGTGATCAGTGAAAATGCCAAGCCCCTGCGGGTTGGCATGCTGACTAACGTCAGCAGTGCTTTCACGTCTGAGCCCAAAACCCTTGATTACAGGCCTAAATCGCGTAATATTAGTAGAAGATCAAGTCTTGGCACGAATTCAAGAGCAGCACCCTCCGTCAGCCGACTCCTATAGCTTCTTTAGGCGGGACACTTAATTGAATACACTTCGGCTACCACTACCAACATTCCCTAGAATGCCCGCAATTCCCCCCCAGAAAACCAGCATTGCCTGCGCAGGTTCCAAGCGCAGGTGCGACAAGCAGCTTCCTGAGTGCCAGCGATGCTTGGACAGGGATGTGGACTGCGTTTATCCGCAGCACAAGAGACGGCGAAGAGATCCTGTTGCGCCCGACAGTCGATTTGAAGAAGTTCCAGCCCTCCAAGATTATACCGACGCCGATGCTCTGGCTAGCGGCCTTGACTTCGCAGAATGGGGCGCAATGGGGGCCGCCGACCTCGATCTTTCTCTGTCAGATGTGATAATTCCATACATTCCCACACTATCGGCGTCTGTTGCTGGTCCATCAGTCCAGGGAGTTGTACTTGAGAGCGGCAATATCTCCAGCACACCATGCCCCTGGTTCCTCCGAGATGAGACCTGGGTCATGCAGCACAGCAACCAAGAACCGGCTTGTGTGAGCTATGTCGAACTGGAGCCTCTCATCCACGCCGTAGAGGAAATGCTGCAACTCTGGGTTGGGAATGGCTATAATAGCTTCATCCATCGACGGCTGTATGAGAAGGGCATGCCTACATGTCTTCAGGACGCCTTCACAACGCGCCTACATGTCTTCAGGACGCCTTCACAACGCTCACGGCATGCACTCATCGGAACCCAGCAGTGAAGGAGACTATACTGCAGATTGCCGAGGAGCGCTCGTCAGCACTCTCCCGCCAAAGCGCACCTACTGTCGGCGGCGCGCAAGGCATACTGGCCCACCTGGCGCGCGTCCAGGCTCTGTTTGTCTACGAGTTCATACGACTCTTTGATGGCTCGGTGCGTCCGCGTGCATCTGCTGAGCAGCAGCTCCCAACGCTTCGGCAATGGGTAATCCAGATGTGGGAAGCAGTGAAACGATACCGAGGGGATGACGGCTTCCTGAGCCACCATCGTCCACTTCAATGGACCGCAAACGATTTTGACAGGGAATATGATGCCTCCTCGGAGCTATGAAAGCTATGGATTTTGACCGAAAGCGTTCGGCGTACCCACGCCAACGTCTACCAAATCATGACCAAGTCGTGGGCTGAGTGTCCTGGGGCCGTTATGTTCACTGCACGCCGTGGCTTGTGGGAAGCTGAATCCGCAGTGAGATGGTTCGAACTATCTTGTGCGAGAACCCCGCTTTTGGTGCCGTCTCTGCAGCCCGGACCTTTGATCTCACAGTATGCAGCCGAGGAATTCGACGATTTTGTAAAGATGTTCTGGACTTTCATAGTTGGCACTGACAAGATTCAATGTTGGATTGATAGGAGTAACAAGACTACTAGAACATACCCTATCCTAGAGCGGCTTCCTGTAAGTCCTATTATCCCAGTTAGCCAAATCCTAGCATCCGCTTAGATTTATGTTATGTTTGTTTTCCTCTTCTGTCGCGGTGTATCAGCAGGCCTGGTGCAAGACATCTGGACCTCTATTAAGATTGATATTTCAGCCCTGAGTCCTTCTCGAGTTGGCCTTCCTTGTCAACGGATAGAATTCCATCGTGCCCCAAGAACATATCGACTGTCAAGTCTCGGTCGACCTCATTGAGCTTGCGATAAAGCTGCAGCTTGCCCATCTGTCATAGCGGGCAACATGCGGCCGATATGCGGGAGAGTTGCGGGAGAGTTGCGGAGAATTGCGGAGAAATTGCGGAAGTACAACTTTGAGCCCATTACACCACACCTTGATTACAAAACACCAGGATTGAGTTCCACGAGACATAAGCTTAACTATAAAGGAGACAAAAGACCGCCCGATTATATAAAGCATATCTCATTCCATAGCACCTCAGCGTAAATTTCTCTGCACCCAGGCTCTCCAAGTATCCTTCTATGCCCACTATGGATTCCAAAACGCCCGTAAAGTTCATTCTTGATACCCACTCGGTATATATGTCGTGCCAGCCGCGATTGATTGCTTCTAATTCGATAACAATAGGTCGGCGATACTACCAAGGACCCCGGGATTGCACACTTCGATAGTGAAAAAGATGTCCAAGCCCTTTTGAATGCATTCTACAGCCGCGGCTACAGGCATATCGACACGGCCCGTAACTACGCTCCTAATGCTCCCGATACCTCTGAAGTACGCCTCGGCCAGGTTGGGCTTGCCTCTCGGCTTACCATCCATTCGAAAGTCCACAGTGGCCAACCCGGAGACCATAAGCCTTCGAAGATTGATCTGAGCATTGGGCAGTCGCTTGATGCCCTCAGGACCTCCACTGTAGAGACCATGTTTCTGCATAGACCTGATCTCCAGACACCCTTTGAGAATACAGCAAAGGCAATAAACGACGCATTTCAGCAAGGCAAATTCAAGAAATTCGGGCTCTCTAATTATACTGCCGCGGAAATGCAGTAGTTCATCGAGATATGCAAGCAAAAGAGTTATACCAAACCCAGCGTGTATGAGGGACATTACAATGCGATTGTGAGAGGAGACAAAAAAAAACTATTTCCACTTTTGCGTAAACATGACATCGCCTTTTTTGCCTATAGGTAGGCTGATGTTGAAGCCATAATCGACCTTGAACTGACCTTTGTATTAGTCCTGCAGCGGGCGGCCTTTTTTCCGGCAATGCTGATACCTCAACCCGGTGGCGCGACGATGTAAGTCCCTGAAGTGGTAACGTCTAGATCATCCTAACAAAATCTAAGAACATCATCGGAAAGATATACAATACTCTTTATAGTCAGCCTCCCGTTCAAGCTTCGGTGGCCACTGTTCGAGATGCCGCTGAGAAGCATAGTGTCAGCGGACATGCAGCTGCGTTGCGATAAACGGCGTTCCATGGCGTCTTGGATAGAAAATATGGTAATAGAGTAATCTTTGGGGTTTCCAAGATAGAGCAGCTCCACAAGACTCTCGATGCACTTAAGGCCGGGCCCCTCCCCGCTGAGCTCGCTGGGGCTATCACCGCCGTCTACGCTACGGTCGAGGGTGCCGAACCTCCTTACCATCTCTAGGGTAGCCGGCCAATGTGCTATTCTTGGAGGGTCTTGAGCTTCACTACCATTAGACTGGCGATTTTATGACGGTAACCAACAGTTGTAATGAGGCTCCTTGAACGTAACCTTTCTTGTCTTTCTTGGTAGCTAGATTCGACCTCGTTGCTTCTTGGATTCTTGCGTTGTTTCGAGTAGATGCGCTTAGGCTCGCGCTACTTTTTCAATTATGTTTTACGGGCTAGCGTTCTGAAAGAGTCTTTTCACGCAATAATGAACACCACAGCGGCTCGATCTGGAACGTACACTTGTCCATTGACTGTGCAGATCAACATCTCAGGACGATCCCCTGGGTGGGCTCGCGCTAGTGCTGCTCGTTTTCGTCTAGAAGTTTTGCAAACGTTGTGGAATTTGAGTGAATGCTGCGGAGTTCACGGATTGGGTACAATTTGTTCCGTAAAGAGCAGAAGACCAAAGCTGTTCGTAAGTTAATGCTGTAAAATCTGCGCTTCAGGCAAGAGATAACCTAGTAGACCACTGGTAGGCTAGGTATAAGTTTAGTGCAACATTTGGTCCTGTTGCAGTGGATTCAAGAAGCCTAGACCCAATCTTAGCCACACTCATCTAGAACTCCGTGCAACCAACCAGGCAACAACAGCAACAAGCCAAACCTGTAATAGCAGCCAATAAAGCTGAAGCAGAGCTACACTTCCTAGCGCAATGCGCCTAGCCAAGAAAAGGCGTATCACCGTTCGCTGATACTCCTTTCGCTCATCCCAATCACAAGCATGCTGCACGAAAGCATCGAGAAAATTCCGCTGCAGCGTGCTTGTAGATCTGATAGTAGAGAACGAATGTCGAATACCATGGCCCGTGTTGCACCGTTGTTGGGGAGATCCATGGCTTGGGTAGCTACCAGCCTCAGCCTGTCGTCTCAATACAAACACCAGCTTCCAGACCATGCGCTCCAGGAACGGCTCAAACTCATCGTCGTGTGATTGCGCATCATAGTCGCAAGAGGCCACTTGAGTCAGCAAGGAGCAAAAAGGCTCGCCGGTGTCTGATATCTCCGCCGTTCGATTCTCCTCGGCATTTGCGAAGAGGACTTCGGCGGTGAGAGCCACATCGAGATCTTGGTAGGTTACGATACGAGAATAGAAAGCAGGCGTAAGGACATGGAATTTTTATGGCATTTGAAGCTCTGTTTAGCGCCGATTCGGAGGTTCGTAGGTTTTTAGATCTTGTGTTGAATGTCCACTCTCGCGCCTTGGTATCTATTGATGAGTAATGAACCACGAATGGAGCTTGGATGCGTGCGACTTGATATTCGAGATATCGGTGAAAAATCCGGGACAGGAAGCTTGAGGATCTGTCAGCGTTGAACAACAAGGCTGAAGTAATGCTGGACCGCACATCTCTTCAGTGGTCGCTCTGCGTCCCAATGTCGTTTGTCTCACCTAAAGGCGGTACCAGATATTTAGCTTTTTCCGAAAGGCAAGTTTGATAGTCTCGGCCAGGATCCTTGGGTCTTTGGAAAAGGGAATCTTGTCAGCAATCAATGCTCTTCCAACTCAATTACGTAGCAACAACATCACGTCTGCGTGATTAACTTACATGTCATCAAGCCTACCCACCATCAAGAAGACAGGATTATTATTGCATCTAGGATCGACAGTGTCGTTGCATCTAGTGGTGCAGAGATGGACCAAAGTCGAGTTGTGATCTTCGGTCTTTTCTTAGATGACAACAAGGTCGTTTTGACGTCAATAAAGGGTCTACCTTTGCTAGCCTTTGTGGCTGGTCGCCTAACAATAGTTCGCGGTGGAATCCTGCAAGAAACCACTCCATTCGGTTGTTTGATTGGTTGAACCAGCTTAGTCACTCTCGTACTTGGTATAATTCCACTTGATAAGATTCCACCTCACTCAAATCCTTGTGCAAGAACCTCTTATTACTATTGTAATCAATTATTTTTGGATACGCAATTGTTAGAAGTTATACGTCTATATTAGACAATTAAGATTAAGTTAAATAAAGCTTCTTTTACGCAATTGCTTAATTGTATTGCGTTAATTAATTGCAATTAATTAAACTTGTTATTTTGCGTTTGCGCGCATAATATAAAGCAAATCAATCTTATCTATAATATTGATTTTTAACTTATTATTTGCATTAAGTATAACTACTATATTGCGTTCAAATTTCTAAAGTATTATCTTAATCTATTATATAAAGTTAAAGATAAAAGATTGCGCGCAATATTAATAGAGATTAAAACGTTGCAAGCTAGAGATTCTTAACAAACTTAATCTTCTTTTAATACTTTAATTATTTTATATCTTTTAATTAATTCTAGATATTAATATAATATATTTGCATACAAATATAGCAAGCTTATTATAAACAAAAGCAAATATATTGTCGAAAAATATTTAAGCAAAGAGTATAATATTAATTATACAAAGAGCAAAAAAAAGTTTATTATAAACAATATCGAGAAAATTTGTATACAATTTTTACTCTTTTTTTCTTATTATTTTGTCTTTGTTTTACAAATGCAAGTTAATTTATCTTATTTACTTTATAATTTTTTTGCTCTTGCAAGATATTTATTGCAAGCTAAGATATTATCGCATTTTAATATAGAAACAAATAAAGAAACTTCTTTCTATACAAATCTAAACAATCTTTAAACGCAATATCTTATTAGTTAATAGCAATAATATAAGTCTTACGAATATTTTCTATTTAACAAGAATTAATATATTAAGCAAACACTATTATAAATTAAATCTACAAATATTTAAGACTAGATATAAAGATTAGAAATAAAGAAGAAGAATATATAAAACTTAATATATACAGCTAAATATATTCGAGTAATATTGTCTTAAAAGTTTCTCTCGTAAATATAATATCTAATTAAAGTATATACAAAGAAATTTGCAATTCTAACTATTAAATATTTAATTAAATAGATTGTTTATCTTAATCTTTATACTTTGCGTACAAAAGTTATTTCGAGAATTATATTTAAAGTTGTTAACAAACTACAAGTTGTATACTTAATTTCTTCGAAGAGAATTGTATATAATCTAGAATATTTACAAATATACAAAATACTAGTATTATAAATCTATATACAACGCAATAAAGTAATCTTCTATAATTTTTTTTAAGATTAATAAAGAGCAATGCAAGCTATTATATTATTACAAGTTATATACTAATAAATACTATTTGTTGCGTATTGCTCTTTACAAAATAACTAGAAAGAGAAGATTTGCTAATAGAATTAAGATAATTAAGAAAACTTAACTCTTAAATATCTTAAATTCGAGTTAAGATAATTAAGATAATTAAAATCTTAAATATCTTAAATATCTTAAATTTTAAGTAATAAAAAAGATATATAGCTTTTAAACGCAATTTTTTTATAGATTGTGTTTAATTTATTTTAAGTTTTTACTTATTATTACAACTATTAAGTTGCAATCTCTTATTATTAACTAATTATTTGTATTACTTAAAGACGTTTACAAATCTCTTTAATAATATAATTTTCTTTAATATCTTTTACAAAAGTACTAGTGTAATACTTTAAATACTCTAAGAATATTTATATTAGATTAATGCGTTTCTATCTTAAGTATTAGCTTAATAATATTATGTCGATTAATATTTAATAAAGACAACAAGATAAAAATTAAGAAGTTTAATATTTATTATGAATTAAATTGACTTAAAGAACTAACTTATATAAATAAATAAATATTTTATTTTCTATTTTGTTCTAGCAAACTAGAAGACAATTTTCGTATTAATATTTCTTAGAGAAAGAGCTTAGTATTAACTTAAGCTTAATTTACGCAAATATTTAAAAAATTATAATAAAAAGTCTTGTATAATATTTACTAACTTCAACAACTTTAAGAGAGAGCTTCGAAGAATTTTCGAAATATTTAATAAGAAACAAATTGCAAAAAAAATAATTTAATACTTTATTTAACAAATCTTTGTAATAAATTATATAGTAAGATTTTAAAAGTATATTAATTTTATAGAATAAAATAATATTGTATTTATAACAATATTTTAACAAGATTTTAAAAACAATCTTAAAAACAAAATTATACGCAATAATAAATTTATTAGCAATATATTTAATCTTATTAAAGTAATTATTAATCTTAACAACAAGCTATATAAAAAAGTTATAAAAAAGCAATACAATTAATTTTACAAAAGAGCAAGAATCTTCTTTAAGCTAACAATTAAATATTAGTAGAGAGAATTTTGTTCTAATTAGAAATACAATAATTTAGATTATTGTAAATCTATATTTATAAAATTAAATTTAAATATATAAATTATATTTTTAAAGTATTAAAATATCTAAATAAAAAAAATCTATATCTTAAATTAAAGAAATACAAATTTTATTAAAAAGAAGTTGATTTTTTAAATTTATTGTTAAACAATATAAAGTATATATAAATCTTAAAAAGCTATACGTAATTAAAAAATAAAAATTATTTATTAATATTAAGAAACTTTAATTATTTATTAATATTAAGAAACTTTAATTCTTTCTAGATTTTATAAACTACTATAATGCTAGTTCTTAATAATTAACAAATATATTATTAGTGTTAAGTTATTGTAGTAACAACTTAATATTGTATAGAGTTTTCTTTCTAAGAATTTTCTTTCAATTTTTTTACAAATTAATGTTTCTCTAAGTTGCAATTCTATATACTATATAATCTTGTCTTTTAGTACGTCGATATAGCAATATCTTGTTATATATTTGTATATAATCTTATAGTATTAATTTGTTGCAATCTTTATAAACAATTGTTTAACAAAATAATTAACTTAATATATAATACAAAACAAAATTTGAAAACAAACAAAAAATAAGCGATATTTTAGCGTTCTTAGAACAACAAAAATGCGAATAATTAACCTATCTTTAACAATATTACGAAAATTTATATTCTATTATAAGAAGAAGTTTTGCAAGATAGCGACGCTATACAATTGTCGCAATTTGATAAAGATATTAATTATAAAAAACTTTTAATTAAAGAGAAAGTAAAAAGACGTAAATTTTGAATAAAGCGAGAGCTTTGTATTGCTTAAGCAAGAAACAAACTTCTTTTAAAATTGCTTTGTAAAAATAAGATTAAAGCGACAAGTTTACATTATTTATACAATAATTACTTTAATAACAAAATTAATAAATTAATATTAAAGAGATAACGCTTTGTTTGTTTTATAAAATTAAATTAATTAAATCTCTACTATAAAAAGAACTTCAAAAAATACAAGAATTAAACTTAAAATACAAGAAATTTCTTCGAGGTTAATTAAGATTAATTCTTAATAAAAAATTTAGAATTTGTTAAGTTTAATAATATCTTTGCAATATATTAGCAACGCGATAAGAAGATTATAAGAACAAATAAATAAACAAAATAAAGAAGTAAAATTAAAAACAATTTGCACAATATCTAGTTAATCTTATTAAGAATTTAAAAAATTATTGTTTTATCTTCTCTTGCAAGTACAAGAAAATTAAGCAAAGTTAATTTTAAAGTGTTAACAACTTTGTAATTTTTATTAAGATATTAAAAATATATTTTAACAAATATATTAAATGTTAATAACGTAACTATCTCTTGTATTGTTTGAAAAAAAATCTTTATAAAAAATTAATAGCGTAACTTAAATTCTCGAGATAAGAGATATTCTTATTGCGTTAATATAACGCATAAAAAGCGCTTTATTCTCTTAATTTAATATTAAAAATAAAATTTTAAATCGAAAATTATTCTTAAAATTATACAATAACTTTAAAGAAAGTTTATATAATTATAAATTAAAAAAGACTATATTAACAATTAAGACTTGCAATATCTTAATAATAAGAAGTTGCTAAAAAAGTATAATAAAGTTTTTCTTATATAATTTTAACAAAGCTAATTCGAATATGTAAGAGAAACATATTTGTTACAATTGTAACAAAAAAGAATATATTTAAAAAAAAAATTCTAAATTTATTAAAGATAACTCGCAAGTTAATATAATTAATAATTTTCGAAAAAGTTTTAAAATAAATATTTTGAAAGTGTTGCTATTACGTTCTTTTATTAAAAAGATTTTTAATAATTTAAAAAATTAAATAAATTTGCAAGAATTGTAGTTGCAATTGCAAGTTAAAAATATAAAATAAAGATTTTTTTTGCAAAGCTATTAATATTTGTTGACAAAAAGTAATATAAATAAAGAAATTTTCTTAATAAAGATATTTATATTAATTGTATTAGCAAATATCTTGCGAAAATATAATATTTAAAGAAAATCGAATAACTTATATTTAAAGCAAAAGCTTTTACAATTTAGAAGACTTAATTTGTAAAATTTTATATTGTAAAAATTAAGATTTGCAATAATAAGAAACAAAAATATATATCGAAACAAGTTTTCTATATATTTGATAAAATTGTATATAATATTATTGTCGATTTTCTTTAAATAATAAAAGTTAACTTTTACGTCAATTAATATATATAAATTTAATGTTATTAAGTTGCAAAGAATACTATTGTTGTTAAGTTCTTAAAGAATTTTCTAAAATCTAAAGAATAAATTTTAATATTTGTTCTAGTTTGTTGCAATCTTAACGTTAATAAGACGTTAACAATATATATTATACTTAAGAATATTTAGAATTACAACAATATTTTTAATTTAAAAAATGCATTTATTTTTTCTAAGTACAAAGAGAAAGATTATAAAATTAATTTACTTTTTGAAAAAAAACTATCTTATAACTTGTTATATATTTTGTTCGAACAAGAGCTAGTTGTTCTATATAATTATTTTTTGAAAAACTTAATTCTAAATAGAATTTAAAAATCGATTAACTAAATTAAGATATTAATATTGTTTATATTAAAGAGCAATAAAAGTCTAAAATTAGTTATTAGTTATTATAATTTTAATGCGATTACAATTAAGAATTAATATTTTCTTTCTCTTATAGAGAAGATATTAAATTGCTTAATAAGTATTACGTACTTTATCAAACTAAATCTAAAGAATATTTAATATTAGATTCGAATTTGTTAAAACAATAAGTAAAAGATAATCTTTTAAATACAATATAGACATTTCGAGTACGCAATAATATTGTTTAAATTAATAAATATATTAAATTTTTTTAAATTTTAATTAACAAAGTCTTAAGAGATTTAATAAATTATCTTTGTATAATTTATTTTAATAATATTCTAATCTACTTTAAGATACAAGAGAAACACTAGAATTGCATATATTAAATATTTAATAAATTATGTTTTTATAAGCTTTATGCAAAGTTATTTAAATGCTCTTTTATAACAATTTTGATTAAATTTCTAGAATATATTATAAGCAATTATAACGTATTAATAGATTTACAACAAATCAACTCTATTAAATTATAATTTTAGCTTATTACTTTTTGCAAGTTTTAAGTATTTTTAAACTTTACAAACTTTTATTAACAATTTATAAAATATTATACAAAGATTACTTAAACTTTAACGAAACTTCTAAAGAGTAACAAACAAGACAAACAAATTAATCTTTTTATATTTAACAAGAATATTATTTTAATTTTTTGAAAGTTTATTACAATCTTTACGCAAATATCTATATTAATTTACTTTAATTCAAAAAATTATTTTTATATTAAGATAGATGCTTCGAGATTTGCAATTGCAACAATTTTATTATAATTAATTTATTTTATAAGAAAAGTTAATTAAGTAACATAATATTTAATAATATTCTATTTAAGAAAAATAATTCTCGCGAAGACTTAATACAAGATTTACAATTAGAAGTTGCTTATTATTGTTATTAACTTTAAACAATATTAATATTATTTAAAGAATAGTTATTACTTAATTATTGTATTAATAAATTACAATATTTTACAATATTTTATAAAGATAACAATGCTAAATTATTGTTAATCTAGATAAGTATTTTTGTTAATAAAATATAACTTCGAGATTAAATATTGCACAAGAAAAACAAATTTAGTTAACAAATTTTCTTAACATCTTAATTACGAGAGTAAATTAAATAATAAAATTTATCTATTTACGCTTTAGAATAAGTTAAAGAATATTATTATTATTATTATTAAAATAATATTAGTATTTACAAGAGACGCTTATTAAACGCTAATATTACGCAATAAGAACAAACTTGAGACTCGAGTATTAAAAATCGAAAAAAAAATTAATATTAAACTTTCTAATAAAAATACTTTAAATAAGAAAAATACAATTAATAGATTTAAAGAGAAAGAAATTGCAAATACAATTTAAAGTATAATAACTTAATAGTTGCGTCGCAACAATATTTGTATTATATATAAGAAAAAAAAAACTTAAAAGTTTTCTTATCTTTATTATTATTTAAAATAAAAAAATTGCAAGAAAAGAACTTTATAGCGCTTAAAATTAAGAAACAATTAATATTGCAAATCTTGAATTAAGTTTGCGTAAAAAAAGATTGATTAATTTACAAAAAAATAGTATTCTTCTTTTATATTGTCTTAATTCTCGATAAGATATTATTAAAGAACAAGCTACTACGCTTGTATTATAATAACGCTCTAACAAGATACTTTAAAATTAAAAAGATAAGCATTCTTATAAGTAAAAAGTTCTATTAATCAAAAATAATCGCAAATATTAATATATATATTAAATATTGCGACGTTTGTTAGCGAAATAAGACTTTATATTATTGTTTCTATAAAAAGTTAATATCGCTTTCTATTCTTGCTCAACTATAAATTAAAATCTTGATAAACTTTATAACAAAATTGTTTGCTAATTGTTACAAGAATAATATATCTGACTTAATTCTAATAGTAATTAATTAATATTTTAAAATATCTTTATATATTCTTATTAAATCTATATAATTAACGAAAGATTTAACTAATACTTTATTCGAGAAGATATTGTTTATTTATCTTAAAATTTGTAAAATTATTTTCGATTATAACTTGCTTTTTATTAATAATTACTAATTTGCAATATATTATTATATACGCATTGAAAAAAGTTAAATGTTGCTTTTTACTCTTAAACTAATAAATAAATCGAAAGATAAAATTAGATATTAAAATACTATTTGCGTTGCTATTACAATTATAAATAAAATAATTAAGATTTATTATTATCTTTAGCTTAATATACTTACAATAACGCATTATATGCGTTAACTAGAATATTATTCTTTAAGTCGATATTTTAATTTGTTGCAAATTTTCGATTTAATTAGAACAACAAGAATTGTCTAGATATTTTTATTACTTAAAAGTAAATTTCGTCTTTGTAAAACAAACGCAATCGATTAATAAGTTGTTTATAAGTTGGGCAATAAATACAAACTTAAAATTACAATAAAAAGATTACTTTAAAAAGATATTAAATTAATAACAAAATTATACTCTTTATTAAAAATCTCTTAGATATTTGTTTAAAGAAAAAGTTGTTTTACAAGTTTACAAGATTGTTCGAGATTAAAAATATAATTAATGCGCAAATATGTTATTTGCGTCTTTTTGTTAAATAACGCATTTATCTTATCTTTTATATTTTATTATTGAAATTATATTATTGTAATTTAAATATTGTTGTCTCGAAGAATATAATATTAATTGACAAAGATAAGAAGTAAAAAGTAAAAGATATTCTTAATTATAAGTTAAGATATAGCAAGTCGTAATATCTTATTCGATAAAAAGAATTTTTATTATATAAAAATAGTTAAATATTAAGAAATTATCTCGCAAATGCATGACAAAAGCTTAAGAAATATAATGCGCATAAATCTCTCAAAAGATTAATTGCAAAAATAAGAAAATTAAAACTTTATATTTGCAAAAAAGATTTCGACAATAAAAAGTAAAATTTTATACTATTATATATACTTAAGACACAATAATAATACAAATAATATATATAAATAATATTATAATTCTTTTAATAAATTAATTAAATATTAAGAACTATAAAAATACAATATAAAGTATATTTAAATTTAGTTACTTTTGTTATTTAATCTTTGTTAATAAAGAGTTTTTTTATGCGCTTTATTTAATACAAGATTTAACATTCTATTTACAATTAATTATGCGTATCTTTCTTAATTAATTCTTCAATTATTGTTGCTTAATTATCTTCGATAATATACAAATATTTAAAAAATTAATTGTCAATAACAAGAATAAGAAACGCAATCTTTTGAAATACAATTAATTTTATTATTTTAAATATAATAAAAATATATCTTAAATAATAATCTTTTAAGCATAAATTTTATATAAAAATTATAAAGATATAATATTTGCAAGAAAATATAAATAAGATTTGATCTTTTAATTGTTAGTTTTTATATTATTAAATAAGAGAGTTATTTATTTTAAATACTCTTATTTAATAATAAATAATTCGATATATTCGAATTAAGTATATAAACTATCGAAATAACTATAATATACAAGAAAAGTCTTATTTAGATATTTATATTGCTCTTTCTTAAAGAAATTTAATTAGTAGAAACAAAATAAATAATATTATTCTTAGCGAAGTTATTAGATTACGCAAGATTTACAAATTCTTAAATTTATTGTTTGCAATAATATTGTTAAACACAAAGTTATTATTTTTATTTAACTTTTTTAAAGAAAAAGTATCAAGATTTATTCTATAGCGCATTATATTAAGTATTCTTTGCTAAATATTATATAAATAATTGTACTTAATATTAATACTAGTTAGAAGATTCTCGTAAGTTAAACGCAAAATTAATTTGTCTTTTTACTATTATATATATATAATAGTAAGATAGCGTCGCATTTGCGAAGCAAACGCAATCTAATTAATTTTAGTATTGTTTTTATCAAAGATACGTATATTAAACTTTAGCAAAATATTAATTTACTTAATATATTAAATAACAATAAAGATATATTAACAAGTTAAATTAAATATAAGAATATATAAACAACTTATAATTTTGCGCTTTAAAGCGCAATATTTATAGCGAATATTCTTTTGCTTAATATATTATATATTATTAGATTGCAAAATAAACAAAAGTTAAAAATATATCTAGTAATTAATATTTTTGTTAATGCGAACAAGATATTGCAAGTAGTAGAGATAAGAAAGAAAAAGATATTACGCTTACGCGCAAACAAGAAAAACAAAAAGAATTATTTCGATTAATATTATTGTTTTTATTAATTTTACTTATAGCAAGATCTTATTAAAGCATCGCTTATATAATTGATTTGCTACTATAATAGCAAAAAATTAGTAAAAATTAACAATTACTTTTATCGAAAAAAGATTGCGATATATTAAAATAACTAGAAAAACTTATATTAAATGCAAGATTTGTGCGCAATATTATTATTAGTATTAAAACAATCTAGAGAACATTGTATTTATTTATTAACTATAGATTGAAAAATAATATAAAAAGAAAGAAATTATAATAATATTATTAATAAATATTATTTGCGAATTAATTGCGCTAATTTAATTAAATCGAACAAAGAAAATCGAAATAATTTACTTCAATAATAAGTTAAGCTAAACTTAGAATTTATAAGATTTAAATAAATTATTAATGTATTATTGTCGAATATTTATTGCAATAATACAACAATAATATAATAATTAAAAATATATTTGCGCTTTAAAATAAAAGAACAAAAGATTTCTTTATTTGTTAATTTAAAATTAATATATAATAAGATGTTTGTAACAAGCAATATAGCGTCTCGCAATAATATACGAGAGAAACTATTGTTGCTTCTTAACTCTCTCTCGAATATCTAAGAAAGATAGAGAAAGAGATTAAAAAATCTCTTTTATAGACATTTTAAAGCTCTAACAAGAGAACATATAAACTAGAAAATGCATCGCATATAAAGATATAAGATATTGCTTATTATCTAATTAAATCTTAGAATATTTTAAAGAGAACTTAATAAGAGATCGACATAATTGCGCAAACAAAGCCTTGTTATAATATATTAATTCTAGAAATTAAAATTTAAAAGAAAAAAACAATTGTAATATTAGTTCTTAATAATTAATAAACACATTATTAATGTTAAGTTATTGTAGTAACAACTTAACATTGTGCAAAGTTTTCTTTCTAAGAATTTTCTTCTAGAATTTTTACAAATTAATGTCTCTCTAAGTTGCAATTCTATATATTACGTAATCTTGTCTTTTAGTATATTAATATATTAATATCTTGTTATACGTTTATATATAGTCTTACAACTACAATAAGAAATCTATTAAAAACTACTATATTAACGCAATATTATTAATAAACTTTACGAAAAAAAACGCTATAAATATAAATATTAATAGAAGAGAAATTATTTTAAAATCTTAAGCTAAAATATTTAAAGAAACTAGTACTAAAAATATACAATTTACAATTGTTAAATAAGATTAAAATTAATGTATTTAATTTAGTTATTAATATATACTTTAATCAAGAGTATAAAGATATATAATACTTAATAATATATCTTTCGAAAAAACTCTTATTAATTAAACAAAATTATAATATTTATAACAAAAAGTTACTTGCTATTGTAGTCTCTCTAGAATTATAAAAAGTATATATTAAAGAATTATTAAAACTTACAATTCTTATAAATTACAAGAATCTTTTGTACTTTACTATTATTAAATAGTTTAATAAAAGATAAATACAATAATTAGAATAATTCGAACAATACAAGTTTAAAATATAATATATACTAGACAAAAATAATAACAAAGTAGACGCACTTAACAAAAGAAATAATTATATGGAAACAAAGAAATTATTTAATTACAATATACTTAAGATTAACAAGAACAAATTACTATTAATAAACAAGTACAAACTAAATATTAGTTTACAAATACTTAAAGATAATAAAGAAGAATTTCTAATAAAGAAAAAAAACTCTAGATATAAATTAACAAAATCGACAAATATATAAAGAAATATTATAATAAATTATTGTAAGAGCATTTAAGAGTAATTAAAATTCTTTAACTTTTACGTTAGTATTGCTAGTTTTCTTAAATAAGATAAGTTGTTAAAATATATATTAAATATTATCTTGACTATTAATAGAACAAATATATTATATATACAAGCTATAACAAAATGTAATATTAGAAATTATCTAAATTGTTATAAAATAAAGTTATAATAAACTTTATTATTAAATTGTTAAAATTAACAAATTTAGTAATTAAAGATAAATATAATTCGATACTAATAATAATTAACAAATTTATTAAGTATTTATATATTATTATTTAATACAAAGAGAAGTTAATAGCATAGCAACTAGAATATATTGTATTGAATCGATTTGTACAATATTACAATATACTTAAAGAACTAATTAGTAATAGAGATAAACTCTTTATATCTAATTATTAAAAGATATTTCTATTAATATTAGAAATAAGACTTAGAATATCTATTATCTATTACTTGATTACAAATAGTTAAAATAAAGCAAATAAACTAGAGTTTAAAACAATATTTAAGATATTATATTAACAATATTTATAGCAATTAAGTATTACTTTTATCTATAATACAACTAGTATTTAATACAAAGATTTTAAATATTACTAAAATAATCTTATTTTTTGTTAATTATAATAAAGAATTTAATCTCTTTAAAAAAGAGCAAAAGTATTTATTAATTTATTTAATTATTAAAAGAGTAAAAGAGTAAAAATACTAAAAAAAATATATAATAATATTTTAAAGATGCAAGAAAAATTAATTAAATATTAAAACAAAAAACAAAAAATAATATCTTAATTAAAGAAAAAAGATAAAATATATCTTTTTATGAAAAATCTTAAGATAAAAAGGTTAAGCAAGAAATTAAATTATATTAAAGTTAAATTATTTTTTGTTAAAAAGATAAAGAGATTAATTAATTACAAACTTGACTTATTTAAGAATATTAAAGTATTTCTAGTATTTTATATTTTATTATTAAAACTAGCAAATTTAACTACGTTTTTATAGAATATATTCTATTTTTATTTACAAAAAGAGAAACAATATAAGATTAAGAAAATTCTACAACAAGAAAATTAAGAATATTCTATTAACTAAAAAGAATATTTTATTTCTAAAAATATATAAGAGTTATTTAAGAATTTAAAGAAGTACTTTAACAAGTTACAACAAATTTGCTAGTAACAAAATTACTTATAAGAGTTAACAAAGTATTAGAAAACAAGAAAGCAAATAATAAAAAATTGAAAATAATATTAAATAGAGCTTCGAACATCTCCTTAATATATTTAATCTCTTCTTTGTTCTTTTTAGTCTTTAGAATATTTGTTAACTTTGCATTATCTATATCTTTTAAACAACAAAATTAGTATTTTCTTTGTTTTGTTTAGTATAATTGTTAAGTCGAGTTTCAATTTAATCGAATTAATTTGTTCAATTTTAATTCTAGAATTAGACAAATTTCTTAGCTTAACAAAGTAAGACAAGCAAAGAATTTGCATTAAGTATTTAATTTAATTTATTTAATTATATAATAGTACGTAACGCGCTAACTATATACAATTAGCGTAGATTCTACGCTAGCTTAATTTAAGTTAGCGCATAGATAAGATAAGATAAGCAAATACTAACGCGATAAAGTTAACTTGAGTTCTTGACATTAATCTAACGAAACTCGATTCTAAAATTGAATTCGCGTCTTAATTCTAATTTAATTCTACAAGATTTAAAAGAATAAATCGAGTTAAAAAAAAGATGTTCGACTTAATTTATTAATTATACTAGTTTTGTCTTTTGCGCAATTCTTAAGCGCAATCTTGTTATTTTGTTATCTAACTTTTTAGTCTTCTAGATAACTTTATTTATTTCTAAATAATTAAAAGTCAAATTATATTTTCGATTCTTTTAATAATATTTCTTATATTTCTTATATTTCTTATTTACTTAACAAGATATATTAAATAAGATATAAATTCAACAAGAATATATTAAGAAAAAGACGTACTTATAGCAACAATCAATAACAAAATTGCAATATTATTTAGTAATTAGCTTAATTAATATAATAAGAAGAAATTAGACTAATTGCGCTAATTTGAGAAATCAAGTTCGATTTAAGAAATCGAATTAAATCTTACTATTTTAATTCGAATTAAATCGAAAATCTTAATAATTTAATCTCTAAAGTTAAAATTAAGAATTCGATTTAATTCTAATCTTTAAATCGAAGATTAAATCAAAAAATCGAATTAGATTGTTAAGATTATTATTTTTGGTAAATTTTCTTATTTTTAGTAACAATTAATTGATAATTTAATAGAAATAGAAAATCGAATTAATAATTAAGATAATTAAAATCTTAAATATCTTAAATATCTTAAATCTTAAATAATAAAAAGATATATAACTTTCGAACACAACTTTCTTATAAATTGTATTAAATTTATCTTAAGTCTTTATTTATTATTATAACTACTAAGTTGCAATCTTTTGTTATTAAGTAATTGCTTATATTGCTTAAAGATATCTACAAATCTCTTTAATAGTATAACTTTTTCTAATAACTTTTACAAAAATACTAGTGTAATACTAAGTTTCTTACAATTATAGTTATAATTATCTTTAAATTCTATTTATAATATAACTTAAATACAATTTGATTAAAGTCTTTTATATATATTAAAGAACAACAAGAATTATTCTTTAGCGTTTCTTTATATATCTACTATAAATTATAACTTTAATTAGAATTTTATATATTATATACAACAAACGCGCAATAAGATAGAAATTATCTATTAACAATACAATTGTATTAATGTTAAGTCTAGTATAAAGATAGTATTCGAGCTATTGCTATTGTTCGCAAATAGTTTTCTTCTTCTAATAAAATATATATTTGTTATAATTATATACTAAGTTAGACAAGATTTAGACTAGATTAATTCTCGCTTATTGTTAGCTTTATTTACATTAGCAAGCTCGCAATTGAGCATATATCTATTGCGCAATTCTCTCTATATTTACTTCTTATACTTTTAGTATTAATTAATATATATTTATATAATTTGCTTTATATAGATTTCTAATAATTTTAAAGATTAAAAGTTATAAAAAATATTTGTATTAAATATATAATAAAGCAAAATCTCTTAATAGTAAAATAAATAAAATAAAAAAATATATACGCAATAAGTTAAAAATCTTATTTTCTTATCTAAATTATTGTTTATTTTATTTTAATATTTGTATTAAATTTTATTAATTATTATTATATGTTTTTTTCTTAATATTAATTAAAAAAAAGATTTTTGTTAATTATATTGCAACTTAAAAATATTAAAAATTATTAACAATATTGCAAATTAACAAAGTTTAATTATCTTAAATTTAATATAATAAATAATAAATATTAAATTAATATAAATACAATCTTTAACAAAATTGTATAAGAATTTTATGCATTATTTTTAAGTATATATATATTAATTTAATTGTATTGTTATTATAAAACTATATTTTTTATTTATTGATTTATTGATAAAGTTAATACAATCTAAAAATAACTTATAATTAAATCGAAAAACTTTGCAATTAATTAAAACAATATTAAATATATTAGATTGCGATTGCTTTTAAAAAGTCTTATAAATAAATCTTTAATAAATTTTTCTTCTTAATTACAAATATAAATACAAATACAAATATAAATAGAAAGATTAACCCTAATTACGCTAAATTATATAAAAGTTAAATCTAATATATAAAATAATATATTAATAAATAAAGAGATTAATGTAAAGAATTTTAAAAGCAATAACAAATTAAATTATATTTAAAAAAAAATTTAAAAAAAAATTGTATAAAAATTTAATTATTTATAAACTTAAAAATATTAAAATTAAAATATTTTTGTTTAATTTTTTATCTAGTTAATATATATATTACTATAATACAAATACTTTATACTTGTTGCTTTAAATAATATTTCTAAATAATATTATTAATTTTATGCAAGAATTATCTCTTCTAGAAAATTGTTAAAGTAGATATAATTCTTTTTATTTATTTATATTGCTTTAATTATCTTTTTAATATTACAAATAACATTTCGATTAAATTAAAATTGCAAAAATATAAAGAAAGAAATATTAATATAACATTTGTTATATTATGTATTTTTTAAAGTTCTTTACTCTTATATATAAAAATATTATTTAAATAGAATATTAAATTAGAATTGCTTAATATTGTCGAAATAATAAATAACAAAATATTATTATAAACAAAGTTACTAGATATATTTTAAGTAATTAATTTGTAATATATTTATTATACAATATATTCTTTTGTAATATATACTAATAATATTAATTAATTCTTAAATCTCTTAAATAGTATATATATTTTTATCTTAATATTTTGTAAAACTTATTTGTGTTTTTTATTATTAATATATTTGTAAGTAACAAATTTATCTAGAAATTAAAATTAATATATTTTTTAATTATACAATTTATATTAATAAGTTTTACGTTATTTTAAATCTTGTTACAAGATACAATAAAAAACTTTCTTATAAGTTTATTCTAGTTCTTTTAGATATTTAAATAGATCAATTGTTAATTTAATATTTTATTTTAACTTTGAAATCAAATTAAATTATTAAGAAATTAAATAGAATTAAATCGCTTAAAGAAGCTAGCTTATTACTATAATAAATTTAACTTAATCGAAAAGTTACTATTTTAAGCAATTTAATTTTAAAAAAAAATTAAGAAATTAAATCTTAACGTTTGTATATAATAATTCGATTTCTTACAATTAGTTTATATTTAAATACAATAAATATATTAACAACAATATTAAATTTATTATAGATAAAGAAATATATCTTGTCTAAATAGATAATAAGAAAAAATTCGATTTTATTTATAAGATAATTCATTATTGCAATATTAATTAATTGCAAAAAAATTTGTTAATATTGCAAAGAAATAATAGAATTGTATAGAAGAAGATTAAATCTTATTCTTTAAATTTAACGCTCTAATATATCTTAATTAGCTAGCGAGAGAATTACTTATATATAATACTAGTTACAAATCTATTAATACTAAAATATTCGATAAAGTTAAATATTTTTAGTATTGACAAGTAAGATATTTGCAAGTATTTAATACAATTGTTGCAACAAATTGATTAGTTAAATTGCAAAAATAATAGCAATATTAATTATTACTATTACTACTACTTCGAATCTCTTATATATAATAAGATATATATAATCGAGAATACACAAAACTATCTTCAATTATTATTATTTATTTCTTGTATATATTAATTATTGTTACAATAATTATTTTATATTGCAATTACAAGAAACGCATTTTAAAATATTGCAAGAAAGTTTCGAAATATTGTATATATAAGTTTAGAAGAACTAGAAAAGAGTTATATACGCATATATTATATAGACAAAAAGTTAGAAGTTTCTATTGCATATAAATTAATTGTATTAAGATTATATATTTTAGTTAATTGCAATTATCTTTTGTCTTAACTATATATATACTTAATTGCGCATTCGAAGTTAAACAATAAACAATTTTGTTTATCTTAATAGATAATAGTAAGAAGAATTAATTCTATTAAAAGTAACGTCTTTACTATACTTCAAATTACAAGTATTATATATATAAGTATACAAAAAAGAATTAATATTAAGTCTAAGTATTGAAATTATATAGATACAAGAATATATAAGTACTATATATTAAGAAACATTCTTTATATAATCGCAATTTACAAAGAGAACTTATATATAAGTTCTTAAAACTCTTATTCTTAATATATACGAGTTTAAGGGTTTAAGATTGTCGAACAATATATAGAATTTTCTTTTATAAATTATAAATTAATACAATCTTTATAATTCTTATAGAGAATTTCTTAGTATTATAGATATTATAATAGTAATATAAAATATTAAAGCAACGCAACTTAAATTTGAAAATCTAATTGCGCAAAAATATATAGAACATGCATAGACTTCTAGAAGTATTAAATTAAGTATAAATTAAAAAAAAAATATATATATATCTTGATTAAAAACTATATACGCGATATTATAGTTATTATTAATAATAACAATAATAATAATACGTTTTTCGTTAATTAAATAAGAAGATATAATTATAAGAATATACAAGAGATTAAGTTATACAAAAAGCTTTATAATTAAAGATTATTACAAAGATTTAATAACTATTAATTGCTAATTGCAATAAAAGTCAATATTTAAGTAGTAAGATTATTAAAATCTTAACTTTTGCGAAATTTGTAAAGAAACTTGCAAACAACAATATTTCTAGAAAATTCTCTAGTTAATGCTTCTTTCGATTTTGAAAGATTTATTAATAACAAACTTATTTAGCTTTGAAGTTCTCTACTTTAAAAATAATATCTTTTACTTTTGCATAACTTAGATTACGTCTTAAGACTATTAATGTCTATAGATTATTGTTTCTAGATTAAGAAGATCTTAAAATAGCAATATAAATACGTAATTAATTGTTAGGCAAAATTTGTCTAGAGTTATATATTTGTAAATATTTGTAATCTAGTAACAAAGATTAGAAGATAAATAATATGCAATAATCTTATATATCTTAAGACGCTAGTCTAGAGATATTATTTATCTATAAATACTAGTCTAAGTATAGTTTCGATCTTAGTATTTTCTCTTGTTCTTATCTTTGTAATGTTCGTTATTATAATACTTATCTATATATTGTTTGTCTACGTAGTACTCTCTTGCTTAGTCTTTCTTATTTTATTAGTCTTCATATTCTAACACTTATATTGCTAGAATAATTAACTCTTGAGATGTATTAGCTGTAACAAATGTTAGAGATTATAATATATATTATTGTTAATAGTATGCACAATTTCTAATACACACAATCTTTTTTAATATATGTTATTGCTAATAATGTGCATCTAGATTAATCTCTAATAGATATAAAACAAATTAGTCGATTAACATACAAAGAATCGAATTATTAAGAATCATTGAATAGAATCTTCTAGAATAATTTGTAGATTCAAACTACTCGACAAGATTTATATCTTACTTTCTAGATTTACTTCTTACTCTCGAGATTTATTCTTACTATCTAGATCAATCTTTATTCTTATCTCCTAGGTTTATTTCTTATTCTTCTTGGAAAATTGCGTTTATTACTTCAAAACTTATAGATTATAAGAAGAATAACTATTAAAAGAATATGTTATTTTCTTCTTCTATGTGTATTGCAACTTAGTCGCAAGAGCAACAATTATATTTTTGTCAATTCTTTTATCTAAATTTAATTTAATCTATCTAAGTTCAAATTCAATTATAAGAATATATTCAACTCTTTTGTTCAAGTAATCTCTCCCAAGTTCTCGCAAATTATCCCGAACATTATTGAAGACAAATACTGCAACATTAATTGAGATAGATTAAGACTAGTTAATTTTCCAAGAAGATTTGTAGCTCTTGTCAATATCTTGAGGAATGTCTAACAAAGGGGCGTAAGCTACAGAAGTGTACGCCAAAGGCGCGTACGCTATAGAGGTGCATGCTAAAGGAGGATGCGCCAATGAAGCGTACGCCAAAAGGGTGCTGGCCAAAGGAGCGTTCGCTAAAAGAGCGCACGTCGAAGGAGCGTATATTAAAGGACATTGGATTGTATAATTGCGACAAGTGTTGTGAGCGATATGTTGTTGAAGCTTACTGCGCTCGTAGCTATCCTGCTAGGCGGGACGATGGGGATGATATAGTTTGGTGTTGTGAAAGCGTGAACGGACAAGACTTGGAAAATGGGAAAGGGAGACCGTTGGGGACCACGTATTAGGTTCTGGGTAGACCTTTCACAATCCTTGGGTTGAGGTTTCTCGGGTACATACGTCCCGTCGAAGCAAATCAAGTAGCATGGCTGTCTACCTTTGTGTCATTTTAAGTTTTATCTACATCTTGTAATTCTGGTAATTTCTCAACCTCGCAATTGCCATCAGTTTCTGGCTCCTTTGTCCCCTTTCGAGTCGTATTGTTGATCAAACCGTTTCTCAAAGCGGCAAAGAGCAGAAAAGTAATAAAGAACATCAAACTACAATCAACTATCAGCTCTCAAATCAGTCCCTTAAAATCACTTAAGAGAATTGGAATCAAAAAATCCAAAAGTTGACAGAAGACTCACGAGTTACAGATTCCCGTCGCGAACACAACCTTCTGCAACTTGCACGCCTGCTGCATAATATGCACTCCCACCTGCGCTTCCTCTCCCACTATAAACAGCCCGCGGCAAGCACTCGTCGATCCCCTCGTAAGAACCGCAATCGCAATACTCCCCGCTACACCAATTACATCCGCGCTCATGCTCGCCCATCCTAACCAGGCTTTCTCAAAGTACAGCCAGATTGCCGGCATAGACGCTAGTATATAGATGGAGAGGTAGGTTCCGATGCCAGTGATGGCTTCGTTTCTGGAGGCGATGACGAGGTGGTGCGACGAGAGCACGGACAAAAGCCAGGCGTAGGAGGAGAGAGCGAGGATTGCGCCTATGAATTGGCCGCCGCGGAGGTTCAGGAGGAGGAGTTTGTAGGGGCCGCCATATGCATAGGACGCATTTAAGAGAGCGGACAATTTCATGTTCGGGAGCACGGAGTGGAAATTGATTAATGACGTCAGGAGGGTCGACAGGAAGGTTTGCTTATTGAGAAAGAAGCTACAGTCTCCTATTTATAATCAGTTGACCTCAATGGTGTCGCACGAGTGGCACATTCCATTGGGCAGGGACATCTTCTGTCATTGGCTCACGGTGCTACACGTAATGCTTGGCATATTGGCAAGACTGCCGATCGCAGCGACCGAGACTCTATCGATTCGCTGAACGCCAGGATTTGCCGAAACTTTGCGTTAGGTCGTTGCCAGCTTCGCGAGAAGATCACGCCACCATTATTCATCTCATCTACCATTTGACTACATTCAGGACAAAAGTGTGGGGTAAAGAGGATTGCTTTGACAACGGAAGCTGCAGTGACACGTGATTGTGAGGTGATGGAGATTATTATTCCGCATTCCGCCAAGCTTAGGGTTCTGAAACCTTAAGTTCAATACGATAAATCTCATCAGAATCAGGCGAAGTCCTTCTAGCGCCATCCGGAGGACACCGACATCCTCCTCAGGCTCCTCCTCAAAGTGGTTAGGCTGAGTGACCTATGCAGACCTATCATTGCTCACCCAGGAGTAACAACATCTCTCCTCTCACACCACTGCTTCAGGCGGCCAAAATGAGAGCGGCTGATCCCCAATTGGTAATCGACAAAGCGGGGAGCAGGGATGCTTCTTTTGATACCATTCATCAACGCAGTGCGAACGAAACACGTGGTTGCACCTCAGGTCCCTTATTCTTTGTGCTGGATCGATCGCTTCCAAACATATCACACTGGATTAGGTGTGTTAGTGGCGTATGCATCCCATCGAAGGGAATTAGAAACAGAGGAGAGGGCTGAAAGAGAAAAGAACGCAGACCAGATAACCTGCGCGTCAAGGTCTCCCCCCAGGTCGGTAGGGCTCGGATGACTGGCCTTCCATATCGCGTACGATTGCTTCTTGGCTACCTGGCCAATCGAAGGAGGCGACGAGCCAGGCGGCTCTACGGAGGGAAGACATGGAGCAGTATTGGCAACCTGGGTCAAACAGATCCATTGAAGGTTCTATCCTTTGTAAGCCCAGCTGGTCAGCATGTGGAACGGATACTATATACCGAATGCCCACTGCAATGAAATTGAATATGACCAATCCTATCATCAGCCCTGCGCATAGAAATGCTGACCGCCGCTCCTTTCATGGTTGTCGAGATTATTTGTGTTGTTGTTCATTTTCGCGTTGGTGCGCGAGACGATGGATTACAAGATTCATAAGCTGTATATGGCGTTCATTATATGTTTGAGCAGTCGAGCATTCGATATAGCAACATTGATGTCGATCAGCGTGCTATCAAACTCTTCTAATTGTGGTCCGATCACCTTTTAACCTTCAGCCACAAATCGACCATGTTTGACAATGATTCATACGGCATCTTTGAAACCCATGAACATCTAAGAGTGGCATGACCTTGGCTGCACCCCGACTTCATTGAAATAAGATGCCACCATGCCACCGGAATACAAAACGCAATCAGAAGGAGCGTACGCCAAAGGAGCGTTCAAAGGAGGGCACGCCAAAGGAGCGTACACCATAGGAAGCCCAATGTGGTCCCCGTCTATACATCAGCTCGAGTCCAATTCGAACTTCGGGACCCGATTCAACCGCTGGTGCCCAAGCAGGCTCCCAGGAAGCCTATTCTAATCTATGGCTCTTTGACACCAGTATCCTTCCTGCCACTTAGGGTTAGGGTTAGGGTTAGGGTTAGGGTTAGGGTTAGGGTTAGGGTTAGGGTTAGGGTTAGGGTTAGGGTTAGGGTTAGGGTTAGGGTTAGGGTTAGGGTTAGGGTTAGGGTTAGGGTTAGGG